>Ga0335070_10002715_pt1 | contig 20551 bp, 15 predicted proteins | sample Lox_Sample_13_FD_206722 | JGI IMG/M metagenome (GOLD analysis project Ga0335070, IMG submission 206722) | Soil microbial communities from Loxahatchee National Wildlife Refuge, Florida, United States - Lox_Sample_1.3 | ecosystem: Environmental > Terrestrial > Soil > Wetlands | place: USA...
GCTCGCCGACGACCACCGCATGGTCGCGGAAGGGCTGAAGCGCCTCCTCGAGCCCGCGTTCGACCTCGTCGGCATCGTCGACGACGGCCGGGCGCTCGTCGAGGAGGCCGCGCGTCTCGAGCCGGACATCGCCGTCGTGGACATCACGATGCCGCGGCTGAACGGCCTCGAAGCGATCCCGCTCCTGAAGAAGGCCGTGCCGGGACTGAGGGTCGTCGTCGTGACGATGCACCGCGAGCCGGCCTACGCGCGGCGCGCGCTCGCCGCGGGGGCGGACGGCTTCGTCCTGAAGCACGCGGCCCCGGAGGACCTGCTCGGCGCGATCCGGGCGGCCGCCGCGGGCGCGGCTCCGCCCGGAACCGCCGCCGGCGGTTCCGAACCCCCGATCGGCACGGCCGCCCTGACCGGCCGTCAGCGCGAGATCGTGCAGCTCGTCGTGAAGGGGCTCACCGCCAAGGAGATTGCCTCGGTGCTCGGGCTCTCGGTGCGGACCGTCGAGTTCCACAAGTACCGCGCCATGGAAACCCTCGGCGCCGCCAACAGCGCCGAGCTGATCCGTCTCGCGCTCGAGCACGGCATCGCGAAACCCTGACGCCCGCTCAGGAACTCGGGCGCGGCCCGCTTCGGCTCAATCGCTCGCGAACGAGCCCCGCGTGCTGCTTGAGCGTGTACAGGGCCCGCGTGTACGACGCCGGCACCCGCGTCGTGTGAATCTTCTCCTCCAGCCGATCGAGCTCCGCGGCGACGTCTCCGCCCCCGGCGCCGGCCGCGACGCGCGCTTCGATCGCTCGCAGCTCCGCGTAGAGACCGGTGAGCCGCCGGTCGACCTCCCAGGCGATCGCCGCGGGAACCAGCTGGACCAGCGGATACACGACGCCGAGCAGCGGCACGAGCACGACGATCAGCCGCGACGCGAAGACCCAGAGCCAGAACGGGAGGTGGCGCTGGAAGAACGTCGCGCCGGACTTGTAGAACTGGCGCGCCTCGTCCGAGAGCGGCACGTCGACCGGCTGGGCCGCCGGAAACTCGCCGGGACGCTGAAAGATGCCGGGCGGCGCGTGGATCTCTTCGGCCGCCTCGAGCAGGAGGTACTGGATCGCGGGATGCAGGTCCTGGCGCACGAGGAGTCCCTCGGGCACGGCCATCAGCGTGACGTCGCGAGGCGGCCGGTTCAGCGCGAGATCGCCCACGCCCATCGGCAGCGTGAGCTTGCGCAGGTAGGGGAAGAGCGCGAGGTAAGCGTCGACCCGCGGCAGGCTGACGAGGTCGATCCGCGGATCCGCGAGCAGCTTCCGGACCGTGGGCGATTCGACGTAGGTCACCATGCAGGCGCAGTCGATCTCGCCCCGCTCGAGGGCCTCCGCGCCCTGACCCGGCGAGAGGGGCCGCACGTCGGCGTCGCCCTCGAGCCGGTTCAGCTTCAGCAGCTGCAGCACGAGCGCCCGCGTGGCGCTCCCCTCGGGGCCGATGGAAATCCGCTTGCCCTTCACGTCCCCGAGCTGAGGCGAGTCGGGCAGTCCCCGGCAGAAAACCCAGAGCGGGTCGTACGCGATCGTCCCGAGCGAGGCGACGCCCGGGGAACGGCCGGCGGTCGTCAGACCCCCCACCGAGAACGCGGCGGAGACGCCCGACTTCGGATCCTCGAGCCGCGCGAGGTTCGCAACCTTGCCCGCCGTCGTCTCGACGACGAGCTCGACGCCCTTCTTCGCCAGAAACGCCCTGTAGCGCTCGGCGAGCTCGTGATCGGCATCGCCTTCCGGCCCCGCGGCCATTCGGACCACTCGCGGCGGAAACGCCCGCGCGAGCACGAGTGCCGCCCAGACGAGCAGGGCGAGCGACACGACGGCCAACAGGCCGAGCAGCAGGAGAGATCGACGCCGCACGATGCTCATGATCTGGAGGTTTTCTCGGCGCGCATCAGATCACCGCACCGCGGCCCGGGTCAATCCGGCGCTCGAACTCGTCGAGCCGCGCCCGCGGGCATTCACGCGGCGTCATTGACAGCCGCGCGCGGCGCCTGATTTGATACCTCGCGCATTTCACTGCGAAGAAAAGAAAGAGGCTCCGCCATGCAGTTTCGGCGATGGTTCCCCGCTTTCACCGGGTTTGTCGTGGTCTCGCTGGCCGCCCTCGCTCAGCAACCGCCGGCTCCGCCCGGATCTCCGTCGGCCACCACCTCGATCGACGGCAAGCAGCTGCCGCCGCCCGACCCGCCGTTCGGCGGCGTCATCAAGGACAACGCGATGCAGTCGAAGCCCTGGTGGGCGCCGCGCGTCGTGCCGCCGAAGGGCGCGCCCAACGTCCTGCTCATCATGACCGACGACTCGGGCTACGGCGTGCCGAGCACGTTCGGCGGCGTCATCCCGACTCCGGCGCTCGACCGCATCGCGAAGGCCGGCCTGCGGTACACGCAGATGAACTCCACGGCCCTCTGCTCGCCGACGCGCGCGGCCCTCATCACCGGGCGCAACCACCACTCGGCCGGCTTCGGGGTGATCTCGGAACAGTCCACGGGCTTTCCGGGCTACGACAGCATCATCACGAAGGACAAGGCGACCATCGGCCGGATCCTCCTCGACAACGGCTACTCGACCTCCTGGTTCGGCAAGGACCACAACACGCCGACGTTCACGGCCAGCCAGATGGGGCCGTTCGACCAGTGGCCGCTCGGGATGGGCTTCGAGTACTTCTACGGGTTCGTCGGCGGCGACACCAACCAGTGGGAGCCGAACCTCTTCCGCAACACGACCCAGATCTACCCGAACGTCGGCCACCCCGGCTGGAACCTCACCACCGCGCAGGCCGACGAGGCCATCGCCTGGATGAATCAGCTCAACCAGATCGACCCGTCGAAGCCGTTCTTCTGCTACTACGTCCCGGGCGGCACCCACGCGCCGCACCACCCGACGCCCGAGTGGATCAAGAAGATCAGCGACATGCACCTCTTCGACAAGGGGTGGAACGCGCTGCGGGACCAGATCTTCGAAAACCAGAAGCGGCTGGGCGTCATCCCGAAGGACGCGAAGCTGACCCCGTGGCCGGACAAGCTCCTGAAGCGCTGGGAGCAGCTCACGCCCGACGAGAAGAAGATGTTCCTGCGCCAGGTGGACGTGTTCGCCGCTTACGTGGCCTACACCGACTACGAGATCGGCCGCGTCATCCAGGCCGTCGAGGACATGGGCAAGCTGGACAACACGCTCATCATCTACATCAACGGCGACAACGGGACGAGCGCCGAGGGACAGCTGATCGGCACGCCGAACGAGGTCGCCATGTTCAACGGCGTCCAGGTCCCGGTCGCCGACCAGCTCAAGTACTTCTACGACGCCTGGGGCTCGGACAAGACCTACAACCACATGGCGGTCGGCTGGGCCTGGGCCTTCGACACGCCGTTCTCGTGGACAAAGCAGATCGCCTCGCACTGGGGCGGCGTCCGGCAGGGCATGGCCGTGTCGTGGCCCGGGCACATCGCCGACGTCGGCGGGCTTCGCCACCAGTTTCACCACATCATCGACGTCGTGCCGACGATCCTCGAGGCCGCGGGCATCCACGCGCCCGACTCCGTCGACGGCATCAAGCAGAGCCCGATCGAGGGCGTGAGCTTCGCCTACACGTTCGACAAGGCCAACGCGAACGCGCCGTCGCGACACAAGACGCAGTACTTCGAGATGATGGGCGACCACGCGATCTACAGCGACGGCTGGATCGCCTCGACGAAGGTCATCCGGCCGCCCTGGGAAGTCGTCGGACCGGTCAATCCGGACCCGCTCAACAACGTGACCTGGGAGCTCTACGACGTCACGAAGGACTGGACGCAGTCCGACGACGTCGCCGCGAAGAACCCGGAGAAGCTCAAGGAGATGAAGGAGCTCTTCCTCTCGGAGGCCAAGAAGTACCAGGTGCTCCCGCTCGACGCGTCGGTGGCCACGCGCCTGGTCGCCCCGCGGCCCAACATCACGGCCGGTCGCAGCGAGTTCGTCTACACGACGCCGATGGTGGGATTGCCGCAGGGTGATTCGCCGCTTCTGTTGAACTGCTCGTACACCATCACGGCCGACATCGACGTTCCCCAGGGCGGCGCCGAGGGCATGATCCTGACCTCCGGCGGCCGTTTCGGCGGCTACGGCTTCTATCTCCTGAAGGGCAAGCCGGTGTTCCTCTGGAACCTGGTCGACCTCAAGCGCATCCGCTGGGACGGACCGGACGCCCTGACGCCGGGACGGCACACCGTCGAATTCGACTTCAAGTACGACGGGCTCGGCCCCGAGACGCTCGCGTTCAACAACATGAGCGGCATCGGCCAGAGCGGGACCGGAACCCTCAAGGTCGACGGGAAGGCGGTCGCCACGCAGAAGATGGATCACACGATCCCGCTGATCCTTCAGTGGGACGAGAGTTTCGACATCGGGTCGGACACGCTGACCGGCGTCAACGACGCGGACTACCAGCCCCCGTTCAAGCTCACCGCGAAGCTCAACAAGCTCACGATCAAGATGGATCGCCCGCAGCTGACGCCCGCGGACATCCAGAAGCTCGAGGCGGCGACCCGGAACAACAAGACGAGTGAATGAGTCGACCTCCCTGGCGGCTCGCGTCCGGGCGTGCCGCTTCAGGGAAGTCGAATGACCTGGTGGGCCCTCAGCTCCACTTTTCAGCGCTCGAAGTCGGTGCGGTTTCGCACCGGGTGACAGCGTCCTGGGGCCGCTCGCCTCATCTCAGCAGTCTCGAGTTCACAAACCGCTGCCGCTGTCGAGCTCGCCTTGCGCAAGCCGCCGGCTCACGGGCCGGTTTCTGACGCCTTCACAGCCTCGGCGATGAGCGACGCGTCCAGGACGTCCCGCACGTCCACCCTCTGTGGGCTGATCTTCTCGTCGAACAGGAAGTTCGAGAGATAGCCGAGCCGGCGATGAAAAGCCGAATCCTTGACCAGCGAGTAGCGATAGCGCGAGTCGGTCCACAGGCTCATCTTGGGCGGCGGAGAGTTGTCGTAAATCTCTTCCGCCCAGCCTTCCATGATCCCCATCTCTGCCGCGAGCGCCCGGAGCCCGATCCGGGGATCCTTCTGCATGATCTCACCGGCCATGAGAATCGCGCGAAGGAAGCGCACGGCGGCCGCGCGGTTGTCCCGAAGCCATTCCCGACGGGCGGCGTAGACGTCCACCGTGGAATAGGTGCCCAAGTCGCCCTCGGTGACGAGGATCCTGCCGTCCGCCTCGTGGACCATTTTTCGCATCCACGGTTCCCACACCATCGCGGCATCGATCTCCCTGTTTGACAGCGCGGTCAGTTGCTCGGCGGGTGCCATGTCCAGCAGCGTGACCTGATCGCGCCGGATTCCGAGCTGCTTCAGAGCCATGATCAGCCCGAAGTGAGCGGTCGTCCCCTTGGCGTAGCCGATTCTCTTTCCGGGCAGGTCCGCGACGGTGGCGATGCCGCCGTCCTTTCTTGCGACGAGGCCCTCCCCATAGGCCCCCTCCGGGTTGATCCCGACGATGACCCAATCGACGCCCTCCGCCAGCCCGAGCAGGAAAGGCACGCTCCCGATGGAGGTCACGTCGATCTTCTTCTGCCGCGCCGCTTCCACCATCGGCGGGCCCGCCGTGAACTTCACGAAGGTGGGCGCCAGGCCGGCCTTCTCGAAGAGCTTCTGGCCCTTGGCCACGAAGAGGAGCCAGTCGGTGTTGGACTGATACCCGATGTTGATCGGGAGCAGGGTCTGCCCGCGCGCGGGAGAACCGGCGAACAGGAGCCCGGCGGAAAGCGCAAGCAGGACGGTAAACCGCAAGGACACCCTTCTCACGGCAGACATCCCTTCGGCCGGCCTCATCGGGTCGTCTGGATCGTCAGGACGGGCGCGGCTTCCTTGCTCCCGGTTTCCACGAACGTAAAGAGGAACAGGATGGACGAGAAGATCTGCTTGGAATGAATGTCCTTGTCGTCGATCGAAAACCAGTAGCCCCTGTAGGGAACGCTGACGAGGGCGTCGGCGGGGCGCTCAGTGGAGCTGGCCACCCGGATCAACGGCGGGATCGGTCCGTCGGCGCCCACGTCCCAGTCCGGGGTCGGATTCACCCGGCGCTGCGTCACGTGCGCCTCCGGGACCTCGATGGACGAAGCCATGTCCGTGAGAATCTCGAAGATCGACCGGGTTAGAAGAGCGATTTCCCGATCGTTGCGCTCGACGGTTCCGTAGACGACCTGGATTTCCCTGGCCGCGGGATCCAGACCCAGGATCTTCGCCACGTTCTGCAATGCCCTCTCCTCGGCCGCAGCGATCCGGGGGCGGAAGATCAGGTGGAGCTTCGCCTCCGGGCCCGCCTGCTCGACACGCACGCCGATGTCGCCCGACATCTGAAGCCGCGAGAGGTTCGGCAGGATGGCGTAGAACTCGGGGTTGGCCCGCCGGACGAAATCCCTGCCGACCCGGCGGTTGTCGACATGGTTGATCGACTGCACCGATTCGCGGAAGACCTCGTCGACCGGATAACCGGCCTGGATGAGGTTCAGGATCACCGACGGCGGAATCGGCGTCATCAGGGAACGCGCGAAGCGTTCGCCGGTCATCGGCGAGTAGGTGATGGTCGGGCTTTCGTTGAACGTGCCACCGACCACCGCGCCGACGGTTCCCGTAGCGAGAGCGGAATTGAAGGGAACGCTCGCCGAGGCGCCGAGTGTCCGCTGGAACGAATAACCGGCGACGATCTGGCCGACGTCCAGGAAGACCGGGGTGTCCCCGTATCGGATCTTCACCAGGTTCAACAGCATCTGGGTCTGCCACGAGTCGGCCACGGACCCCGTGTACTCGAGGCGGTCGTGGTTCATCGTGGCCGGTCCGATGCTCTTGCAGCCCGCCGAGAGGAGCGTCGCCCCGAGGAGCGCGAGAGGGATTCGCTTCATGGCCCGTCCGCCCCCTTCCTTCGACACCGCCGCGAGTGCCTTCTTCTGTTCGTGAACGCTGGGCATCAGCTTAATACGGCGGCAGGAGCAACGATTTCGGGCCTTCCCGTTCGGAAATGTCGCTACCTGCTGCGCGAGGTGGTGCGCCATTTGATCGCGTCGTCGGCGCACCGCTGCCCGCGTCTTCGGCTCGCGCATCTCGCCGTGAACCTCCGATGGAAGCTCGATCCCGAAGAAGGCGGAGGCGGGCTCTCGTCGGTACATAATGGATTACCGAGGCGATCAAGAAACCAATGTCGGGCCACCGAGGTTACGTGCCCCCCGTTCGTGTGGGGCCTCATGCCGCCGGCGGACTGCGCCGGGGACTCGGGCTGATGCCGGGCGTGGCGTGCGCGGTCCTGCTGACGGGATGCGCCTCGGCCCACGTCGTCCGCCTCCCCAGAGCCGGGGCCGAGACTCCCTGCATCACGCCGGCCGCGCCGCAGGACCTGGTGGTCGGCGTTTCCTTCTCGGGCGGCGGCAGTCGCGCGGCCCTCTTCGGCGCGTCGGGCCTGGAGGCGGTGGGCCGGCTGCGCGCCCCTCAGGGGGGATCCGTGCTGGAGCAGGTCTCGTACCTCTCCAGCGTTTCCGGGGGCGGCCTGGCGGCGGGCTACTACGCCCTGCACAAGCCCGCGCGTGAGACGCCGGTGCTCGGACCGGACGGGGCGATGACGGAGGCCTACGAGACGTTCTTCGCCGACTTCCAGGCCAAGCTGGCGCAGAACTTCGAGAAGGCCATTCTCTGGCGACAGCTCGGCTCCTTCCGGTTCATCCTCAACTCGGCGCTGGAGGCGCGCTCGTTGAACGAGGTCCTCGAGGAGCGCCTTCTGGGCCCGGAAACCTTCGGCGATCTCAGCGAACGGGAGCGACGGGGGGACAGTCCTCGAGTCATCTTCAACGCCACGCTCTACAACAACGGCCGGCGGTTCATGTTCAGCACGTTGCCTCCCGACGCGGCCCAGTACGATTTCGTCGGCGACTTGGACCGGTCGCTGTCGAGCCGGGGGATCGACCGCACGCTCCCGGAGGTCGCGCAGAAGCGATGGGAGGGGCTGCTCCCGGTCTCCCCGCTCGAGCTCGAGATCGATCCGTGCCCCATCCACGTGTCCGGCGCGGTCACCGCGTCGGCCTCCTTCCCGCCCCTGGTCGGGCCGATCACGTTCACGGTGGGCGACGACGTGGACTACTGGCACGTCGGGGACGGAGGGCTCTACGAGAACCTCGGCCTCGAAACCCTGATGATGACCTTCCTGAATCAACTGCAGCAGCACAAGGCGCGCCGCGCGCTGATCCTGTCGTTCAACAGCTCGTACCCGTTCTCGGTCGGTTTCCGGGTCCTCGGGCGGCGCAGCGAGCCGTGGACCCTCTTCACCTACGACTTCACCCGCATCCCCAGCGTCATGGAGCAGCGGGCCACGGCCTACTGGTCCCTGTTCTACCGCAGCCTTCAGGTCGAGGGGGTGTTTCCCGACGACGCGACGCTGGGGATCATCTTCCTCAACCACGACACCGCCCGCTGGGAGGACGATCTCAGCGATCTTCCGGAGGCCTGCCGAGACGAGAAGCCTCCGTTGACTTCGCCGGAGGACGTCGAGGAGCGCATCGCGGAGATCCCGACGAGGTTTGCCATCACGTCGGAATGCAACCGGCAGCTCCTCCACACCGCCGCGGCCAAGGTGGTCGCTCAGAACCGGCAGGCGATCGAGGATTTCCTGGCCGGCCGGACAACGGCCGGAGAGACACCCCGGTGAATCCCACGGCCGAACGAGCCCACCGGACTTCGGAGTACCTCATGAAGCTCCGCGTCATCCGCGCCATCGTCCTGGTCGCCGTGGCGGCGCTCGTCCTCCTCGGCCACGCCACCGGCGCGCAGACCAGGACCGAGATCTCCTTCTGGCACGCCATGGAAGGCCAGCTCCGCGAGGCCGTCGAGGGTCTGGTGGCTCAGTTCAACGAGAGCCAGGGGGAGTACGAGGTCAAGGCCGTCTACAAGGGAACCTACCCGGAGGTGCTGGCCGCCGCCCTGGCTGCGTATCGGCAAAAGACCCCGCCCCACCTCGTCCAGATCTCCGACATCGGCACGCAGACCATGGTCCTGTCCGATGCCATCGTCCCGGTCTATCGACTGATGAAGCAGCAGAAGATCGCGATCAACTGGGCGGACTTCATCGAGACGGTCACCGGCTACTACTCGAAGTCCGGCAGGCTCTACTCCATGCCGTTCAACGCATCGACCCCGATCCTCTACTACAACAAGAGCATCTTCGAGAAGGCCGGGCTCGGCGACGTGCCCCCGGCCACCTGGCCGGAGGTGGAGGCGGCCTCGCGGAAGATCCTGGCCGCCGGCTTGGCCCGGTGCGGTTTCACCACGCCCGTGCTTTCCTGGGCGATGCTGGAGAACACCTTCCCCTGGCACGACCAGCCCTTCGCCACCAACCACAACGGCTTCGCCGGCCTCGACACCAAGCTCCTCATCAACAGCGACTTTGGCCTCATGCACGTCGGGGCGCTCGCCCGGTGGCACGAGGAGAAAATCTTCCTCTATGTCGGTCAGAACGCGGGGATGGACGAGTTCATCAACGGCGATTGCGCGATGCTCCTGCAGTCCTCGGCGTTCGTCGGTGAGTTCAAGAGGTCTCTTCAGTTCGACTGGGGAACCGGCCAGCTGCCCCACTGGGGACCGCCCTATCGAAAGGCGAACACCAGCCTGGGCGGCGCCAGCCTCTGGGTGATGCGGGGGCACGAGGCCGCGGAAGAGAGAGGCGTCGCGCTCTTCCTGAAATTTCTCCACGAGCTGCCCCAGCAGAGATGGTCGGCGACAACGACGGGCTGGCTGCCGATCACCAGGGCTTCCGTCAGGAGCCTCGAGGACGACTCCTTCTACAAGGAGTACCCCGAGAAGTGGACGGCGTTGAGCCAGTTGCTGAATGGCAAACCCACCTCGAACAGCGGGGGCCTTCGTCTCGGCAAATACGTTCGGGTTCGCGAGGTCATCGAGCTCGAGCTCGTCAACATCCTCGAGGGCAGGAAGTCGGTCAAGGAAGGGCTCGATTCCGCGGTGGAAAGGGGCAACGCGATCCTCAGGCAGTTCGCGGTCACCCATGGAGCCGCGGCATCAGGAGCAATTTGAGCCCGATGAGTCGCGATGGGTACGGCAGGAGCCGCCCGGACTGCCAACGCCGTGGAAATCCGGCGCGCGGCATATACTTGAAGCAGCGCTCAATGGAGGAAAAATGAAAAGGCGGTTCGCGGTTCTCCTTCTGATTCCGGCGATGTGGCTCGTTTCCGGCACGCCCCAGGCGCAGCAGCCTCCCCAGCAGTATCCCCTCGCCGACATGCTCGCGCAGAAGATCATCGACAAGTACACCAACTCGACGTGCGTCCAGCTCGCTCAACAGAAGAGCGAGAAGCCGACCGGCGAGAAGGCGCAGATGGAGCAGCGGGTGGTCGCGGCCCTGAAGGCCGACCCCCAGATGCGGGCGTACTTCATCAACAAGGTCGCCGCGCCGATCGCGAACAAGATGTTCGAGTGCGGGATGATCCCATGACGGCCCGACGGAGCCGCGCGCCGATCCTGATGGCGGCCACCCTCGGCTTGTGGGCGTTCACGGCCGGCGCGCAGGACGCCGCGAACCAGGGCCTTCGCGCCGGCATCGCCGAAAAGGTCACGGCCGCCCGCCAGGCCAATGCGGCGGCCATGCAGCAGTACACCTGGGACCAGCGCACCGAGCTCCTCGAGGACGGCACCGTCAAGGACACGCGCGTCGAGATGCTCAACTGGGTCAACGGGCAGTACCAGAAGAGCCTGGTCTCGAACGAGGGGCCGTCGCTCCCCCGCTTCGGCATCCGCAAGAGGATCGCCGAGGGGAAGCAGAAGGACATGCAGGAGTACCTCTCGGGACTCAAGGCCCAGCTCGAGCAGTACACGATGGGAACGAGCCCGCAGCTCCTGGCCTTCTTCAACAAGGCCCAGGTCAGCGGCCCCGACGCGACCGGTCTGATCGCGCTTTCCGGAGGCAGCGTCGTGTTGCCCGGGGACTCGATGACCCTGTGGGTCAATGCGACGACGCACAAGGCCGCCAAGACCTTCGTCTCGACGACCTTCCAGGGCAGCCCGGTCACCATGAACGCGACCTTCAACGTGCTCGCCGCGGGGCTCTCCTACATGAACTACGCCGACATCCAGATCCCGTCCAAACAGATGGAGGTCCAGGTCTCCAACTTCAACTACAACAGGAACAACTGACCCCGCGAACGTCCGCTACCTGAGGTAGAGCTTCAGGACGAGCCCGATGCCGTTGACGTCGGTCGAGTCCTTCACGAAGTTGCGCTGGAAGTACGCCTCGGCCACGACCCGCTCCGAGAGGTGGACCTCCAGCCCTCCGGTGACCTGGATCTTGAACCAGTCCCCATCGTCGAAGTCGTAGAAGAACTCCCCGTATGCATAGGGCGTCAACGTCGTCTCTCCGAGGACGACGTTGCGCTCGAGCTGGATGCGGTTTCGGTAGCGGGGGTCGAAGTCGCCGCCGCTGAATCTCAGGTCGAAGCGGTTCCGGTCGCTCGCCAGAATCTCCCAGGGAAGGACCATCCGCGTCGTGGCCTCCGCGGTCATCGTGTTCGAGGCCGGCTGGCCGCCGCCCGCCTCCGTGTATCCGTATCCGACGCGAAGCTGCAGCCGCCGCATCTGCGCCGCAAACGCGGGCCCGACGAGGTGGAGGCTCGCGATGGGCGCGACGAAGTAATCGAGGTAGGCCCCGACGGTTCCGTACTGATCCGAGTTCCCGGTGCCTTCCCGGGTCCGGGCGACCGGAACGTAGAGGCGCATGGCGTCGTTGAGCCGGACGAAGGTGTCGATCTGCGGCCAGAATTCCGTCTTGACGTCGTCCTGCGCCGCCACAGGCGCCGCCGCGACAATGAGGACCAGCCCGCAGAGCGCTGCGAGCCCCATTCGCGATCGCGGCACGCACCGGACCGCTCGGTCATCGGCCGCCCGGGGCGGCGAGGGTGTCCGGGCGGCTGGGGACATTGGCTGCTCCCGCGGATTCTACGCCCGCGAGGACTCTCGTCCGGCTGCCGGAAGACGGCTGCCCTCCGGTAGAGTACGCCCGACAGAAAGCAAGCAGATCTGGCGAGCTCCGGCAGTGGCGGCCCAGTGCGACTCCGGCTCGGAGGATGCTCATGAAGTCCGCGGCGGCAACTTCCCGGTTGGAGAGGCGGAAGCAGGGAAAGGCCCTGCGCGAAAAGTGCCCGCGCACCGCACAGGCGGACTGGAAGCCCCGGGCGAAGTCGGTCGACCCGATCCGATGGCTCGAGGAATCCGACGAGGATCGAATCCCGGCGTTGATCCCGGTGAAGTACCAGCGCATGGCCGAGTCGGCCTTCAAGTTCTTCCGAGGCGCCGCGATCATTCAGGCTCGGGACCTCGCGAATGCCCGGGTGTCGGGAATCAACGTTCAGGCCTGCGGCGACTGCCACCTGTTGAACTTCGGCGGGTTCGCGTCGCCCGAGCGGCGGCTGATCTTCGACATCAACGACTTCGACGAGACGTTCCCCGGCCCATGGGAATGGGACATGAAGCGGCTGGGGGCGAGCCTCGTGCTGGCGGCGAGGGATCGGAGTTTTTCGAAGGCCGTCGCGGTCGACGCAGTCCTGGCCGCCGCTTCCTCCTACCGGGAGCGGATGTCGGAGTTCGCCGAGATGCGGGTCCTCGACACCTGGTACGCGCAGATCAACATCGACGCCATCCGGGAGCATTTCCGGAAGGACCGGGACGTCACGAGCCGGCTCTTGAAGGCCGAAAAGCAGGCCCGTTCCCAGACGTCGGAGGCGGTCATTCCCAAGTTGACCGGGGTCGTGGATGGGCGCTGGAGGATCAAGGACAACCCGCCGATCATCTACCACTTCCTGCTCGAGGCCGACGAGTTCGAAAAGCACCTCCTGCACCACCTCAAGCAATACCGGAAGTCCGTGCCGCCGGATCGGCTCAAACTCTTCGAGCGCTATCGATTCGAGGATGGGGTCATCAAGGTGGTCGGCGTCGGCAGCGTGGGCACGCGCTGCTACCTCTCCTTGTTCGTCGCCGACGACGACGAGCCCCTGTTTCTCCAGATCAAGGAGGCACGCCGCTCGGTGCTCGAGTCCCCGCGCGGCAAGAGCCGCTTCGCCCACCAGGGCTTCCGCGTCGTCTACGGCCAGCGCCTCCTGCAGGCGGCGAGCGACATCTTTCTCGGCTGGTTCCGATCGCTGCAGGGCCACGACTACTACGTCCGGCAGTTCCGCGACATGAAGGTCTCCGCCGAGCCCGAAACCTTCAAGCCGAGCACGCTGGTGGCATACGCCACTCTCTGCGGCTGGGCCCTGGCGCGTGCGCACGCCAAGGCGGGGGATGCCGCGTCGATTGCCGGCTACCTGGGCTCGACCGAACGATTCGACGTCGCCCTGGCGAAATATTCGCAGGCCTATGCCACGCAGGCAGAACGCGACTTCGAGGTGTTCCAGGCGGCGATCCGTTCCGGCCGCCTGCAGACCGAGCCTGCGAAAGGAGCAGACCTCGGCTTCCTCGTCTAGGAACCCTGGCGACATGCGCCGAGCGACGATAGGGGTTTCCCTCGCCGCCCTCTGGCTGGCGATCGGGCCGGTGCCGGTCGGCTCCGCGGCGCCGTTGCGGGTCGCGACGCACCCAGTCGCGCCGTTCGTCCTTCCCAAGACCGATCCGCCGGCGGGATTCAGCATCGATCTGTGGAACGAGGTGGCGCGGCGGATGCACGCGGACTCCTCCTGGATCGTCGTCTCGAAGCCGTCCGACCTGCTGGAGACCGTGCAGCGGGGCGAGGCCGACGTCGCCATCGCCGCGATCGCCATGACGGCGGAGCGCGAGGCGGTCGTCGACTTCTCCCATCCCTACTTCGACTCCGGATTGCAGGTCATGGTGCGCGCGCGGGAGGAAAGCCCCTGGCTCGCCACCGTCCAGTCGATCCCCTGGCGAGCCATCGGGCAACTCCTCGCCGCGGCGGCCGTCGTCGTCTTTCTCCTCGCCAACGTGCTGTGGCGGATCGAGCGCCGCCGGAACCGCCAGTATCCCCGGGGCTACTTTCGCGCCCTCGGCGAGAGTCTCTGGGGAACGATGCTGATCATTGCGACCGGCGAGCACGGCGACCGGAACGCGCCCGGCGTCGCCAAACGCATCGCGGTCGTGACCATGTGGCTGCTCGGCGTCGTGCTCATCGCCGAGCTGACGGCGACGGTCACGTCGTTCCAGACCGTCCGGCGCCTGCAGTCGGCCATCCGCGGCCCCGACGACCTGCCCGGCAGGAGGATCGCGAGCGTGCCGGGGACCATCGCCGGGGACTACCTGACGGAGCGCGGACTTCCCTTCGTCCCCGTCACCTACGGACCGGACGCGATCCGGATGCTCGCCCGCGGAGACGTCCAGGCCGTCGTCTTCGATGCGCCGACGCTTCAGTACTGGGCGGCGAAGGAAGGAAGCGGAGCCGTGGAGGTGGTCGGTCCGATCTTCCGGCCCGAAAAGTACGGCATCGTCGTCGCCGAGGGCAGCAAACTGCGCAAACCGATCAACGAATCCCTGCTCGAGATCTACGCCGACGGAACGTACGAACGGATTCACTCCGCGTGGTTCTCGGCCCCGAAATAGGACGAACCCTTCTCTTGCGGATCATCCACTGTGACCCCGAGTCATACCCTCGGCAAGCTGCTGCCTTGACTCGCCGCAACCGCGGGTGATTTGATTCGAACGACAGTCCCGTGAAAACTACCGGAGCGATGGCGACGTGCGAGGGGTCGCTGCGCGTCATCGGAACAACAGCCTCGATTCCCACACGCGAGGAGAAACGATGATCCCGAAGAAGGTCGGAGCCGCAGGCGCTCTGGTGCTCGGATTGCTGCTCGCCGCGAGCGCCTCTTTCGCCCAGACCGCTCACCCGACGCCGCCGGCAAAGAAGGCGGCGCCGAAGGCTGCGGCGCCGCGTCCCGTCCCGACGCCGGAGTCGCGCGCCGTCGAGATCCTGAAGGCTTCGTGCGCGAAACTGGCCGCCGCCGGGTCGATGTCGTTCACCGCTCTCGGCGCCTACGAGGTGCCGAGCCTGTGGGGACCCCCGCTGATCTACGGTCGCATCTACGAGGTCGCGCTGCAGCGGCCGGACAAGATGGCGGTCATCACCGTGGGCGACGGGCCGCGCACCGAGTTCTACGACGACGGGAAGGTCATGATAAGCTTCCACCCGGCTGAAAACTTGGTCGCCGTGGCGGACGCGCCCTCCTCCATCGACGCGGCGCTCGAGAAGCTCTTCCGCGACGCGGGCACCTACTTCCCGTTCACCGACCAGATCGTCAAGGACCCGTGGGGCGACATCGCCTCGGCATTGACCGGCGCGTTCTACGTCAGCGAGTCGAAACTGATCGGCGGTGTGACGACCGACGTCGTCGCCTACGAGTCGAACGGCGTCTTCATCCAGACCTGGATCGGCCGGGACGACAAGCTCCCCTACATGACGCGCGCGATGTTCGTGGACGACCCGCTCCAGCTGAGGCACTCGGTGCAGTTCACGAACTGGAAACTCGAGCCGCCCCTCGGGCCGGAGAAGTTCACGACCACGCAGGCGGCCAAGGCGGACAAGATCCCCTTCAACCATCCGAAGATGAAGTCCGACATTCCTGCTCCCGCGAAAGCCCCGGCCGGCGTGAAGACGCCTGCCGCGAGGCCCAAGTCCGCCACGACTCCCAAACCTCAGTAGGAGCCTTCCATGAGAAAGAAAATCGAAGCCGGAATCGCGGGTTTCCTGGCGGCCTGGCTGACGTGCGGGTCCGCCGCGGCGTGGTCGCACTCCAACGCCTACGGCGGCCACTCGTCCGGGAACGGCATGGGCGACGCCACTCACACCAACGCCTACGGCGGCTCGACCACGCACGACTACGGCGAGGGCACCGAGCACACCAATGCCTACGGCGGCTCGACCGCGCACAGCTACTACGGCGGCACCGAGCACACCAACGTCTACGGCGGCACGACCGCCGGTGCCGCCGGCTACGGCGCGTACCACACCACGCCCTACGGCGCGACCGCGTACCATCCGCCCGACTACTACGGCGGCGCGTACTACCATCCACCCGCGGCCTATTACCCTTATCCGTACCATCCGCCGACGTACTCCACCTGCAGCGGCTGCGGCTGGGCCGTCGCCGGCGCGGCCATGGCCGGCGCGGCGGTCGGAGCGGCGGCCGCGTCCTCGAGCGCTCAGGCCTCGTCGGCGGCGTCGTACCAGTCCGGTTACGCGGCCGGATCGGCGAGCACGGCGGCCGCGACCAGCACGGCCTATTCCGCCGGTGTCGCGACCGGAGCGGCGGCGGCGACGGCGCATCCGTCGGGCACCGTCCTCTACGCTCTCCCGCCCGGCGCGGTCCACACGACGGTCAATGGCGCCACGTACTTCGTGTCCAACGGCGTCTGGTACCTGCCGTCGTCCGGCGCGAACGGCGTCGTTTACACGGTCGTTCCGGCGCCGTAGAACGCACCGAGCTCGAAGACGGGATGAGCCCAACGGCGATCAGCCTGCTCGTCTTCTCCTGCGTTTTCGGCGGAGCGCTCCTCGGCATCGCCCTGCGCCGAGTCCTGCCGGAGCACCACCTGAGCGGCGAGACGAAGGACGTCATCAAGGCATCGATCGCGCTCATCGGCACGATGTCCGCTCTGGTCCTCGGTCTTCTCGTCGCGTCCGCCAAGGGAACCTACGACACCCAGAAGGACGAGCTGACTTCGCTCTCGGCGAAAGTGACGCTGCTCGCCCGCGTCCTCAGCCGCTACGGGCCCGAGGCCGCCGACGCCCGCCGCCACCTCCGGGAAGCCGTCGCCGCGACGGTCGCTCACCTGTCCGAGGGCGTGGGCGGCGCGTCTCCCAAGCAGAGCCAGGCGGCCTACGACGCGGTCCTCCAGCTGTCGCCGAAGACGGAAGCCCAGAAGTCGCTCCAGTCTTCGGCCGAGGGCCTCCTCCAGTCAATCGGCGAGACCCGGGCGCTCATGATGGCCCAGAAGGGAAGCTCGATCGCCTTCACCCTTCTCGCCGTCGTCGTCTTCTGGCTCACGCTCAACTTCGTCAGCTTCGGCCTCTTCGCCAGGCCCAACGTCACGGCGACGGCGGCGCTCCTGCTCGCGGCGCTGTCGGTCGCCGGGGCGATCTTCCTTATCCTCGAAATGGACCGTCCCTATGAAGGGCTGATTCACATTTCCGACGCTCCCCTGCGCGAAGCCCTCGCGCAGATGGGTAACTGAGAGATGAACGACTGATGCATTTCCTTCAGGACGCGTGCTCGAGACGTGATCTGATTCGATCGATCTCTTCGCCGGCTTTCGAATGGAGGAACTCGTGAGGAAACTCGCCGTTCTTGGGGCCGCGGCTTTCGTCCTGGTCGAACTCGGCTTCGCGCCTTCGCCAGCATCCGGTCAGACCCCCAATCCCGACAAGAACGCCTACTTCGGCGAGTCGCACATCCACACGAGCTGGTCGCTCGACGCGTGGGTGATGGGCAACCGCACGACCACCCCGGACGATGCCTTGAAGTACGCCCAGGGACAGACGATCAAGCACCCGATGGGCTTCGACATCAAGATCGACACGCCGATGGACTTCATGGGCGTGACGGACCACTCGGAGTACGTGGGCGTCACCAAGGAGGCCAACACCCCCGGCTCCTACGTGAGCAAGCTGCCCGAGGCGCAGCCCATGATCATGAAGGACCCGAACAGCGCGGCCGACCAGCAGAGGGTCTTCTCCTACCTGCTTACGCTTACCAACAAGCCGCCGATCAAGGCGCTCATGGACCCGAAGATCACCTCGACGGTGTGGAAGGAAAACATCAAGATCGCCGACGCGAACAATCACCCCGGCAAGTTCACCGCGTTTTGCTCGTACGAGTGGACCTCGATGCCCGGCAATCGCAACCTGCACCGCAACGTGTTCTTCCGGGCTTGCGACAAGGTGCCCCCCTATCCCTTCAGTTCGCTCGACTCCAACAAGCCGACGGAGCTCTGGAACTGGATGGACGCGCAGCGCAAGGCGGGCAACGAGCTCCTCGCGATCTCGCACAACGCCAACGTCAGCGACGGCTGGATGTACCCGGTCGAGGTCGACAACACCACCGGGCGGCCGATCGACGCGGCCTGGGCGGCGGCCCGCGACCGCAACGAGCGCCTGGTTGAGATCAAGCAGGGCAAGGGTCAATCCGAGACGCATCCGCTGCTGTCGCCGAACGACGAGTTCGCGACCTACGAGCTGTACCAGGCCATCCTCGGCCTTCCGGACGACGTCGGCCGGATCGATCACATTACCGGCAGCTTCGCGCGACAGGCCTACAAGGACGGCATCACGATGCAGGACGTGCGCGGCTACAACCCGTATAAGTTCGGCATGGCGGGCGGCTCCGATTCGCACAACACCGGCAGCCCCTACCGCCAGGACAACTTTTATGGCCTCCACGCCGACGCGGACGGGACGGTCCAGCGGCGCTTCGCCGGCGTGCTCATCGGGGGCACCATGGACGTGCGCCTCGAAAACCCCGGCGGACTAACCGGCGTCTGGGCCGAGGAGAACACGCGGGCCTCGCTCTTCGACGCCATGTACCGCAAGGAGACTTTCGGCGTCAGCGGTCCGCACATCAAGGTCCGCTTCTTCGGAGGCTGGGGCTACGACAAGAACGCCGCGGACGGAGGTGACTGGGTTCACCGGGCCTACGAGGGCGGCGTTCCCATGGGCGGCGACCTGCGCCCGATGCCTGCGGGAGGAAAGGGCGTCGCTCCGCGCTTCGTCGTCTGGGCGTTGAAGGATCCAACCTCCGCCAGCCTCGACCGCATCCAGATCGTCAAGGGCTGGACACAGAACGGTCAGAGCTTCGAAAAGGTCTTCGACGTCGCCTGGTCGGGAGACCGCAAGCCCAACAAGTGGACGGGCAAGGTCCCCGCCGTCCGCAGCACCGTGGATCTGGAGAAGGCCACGTACACCAACGACACGGGCTCGGTGGAGCTGAAGACGGTGTGGGTGGACCCGGAGTTCGACGCGAGCCTGCATGCCTTCTACTATGCGCGCGTCCTCGAGATTCCGACGCCGCGCTGGACCCTGATTCAGTCCGTCAAGTCCGGCCTGCCCCCGCCCAACGTCGTGCCGCTGACGGGGCAGGAGCGCGCCTGGACCTCGCCCATCTGGTACACGCCTTCGGCCGAGGCGCGCAAGCGCGCGCCCGCGGGCATGACCGTCGCGGACCTGAGGTCGAAAGGCGGCGCGCCCCTGAGCGAGGAACAGCTGAAGGCGCTCGTCGTCGGCAAGGCTTTTTGGATGCGGAACAACGTGATCGGAGAGCAGTTCTTCCAGGCGTTCACCGCCGAGGGCCAGATGAACGTGTTCCGCGTCGGAGCAAACGAGGTGGTGCCGAGTCATTTCGGCAACGTCGGCCGCGACGGCTACCAGGGCACGACCAGCACTTACAAGGTCGAGGGCGACAAGCTCGTCGTTATGGTGTCGCAGGATCCGTACGACTTTGCGTTCTACAAGCTCGGGAATACCTACTATGCCGCCCGAAACAACGAGTTCGGCTACGCCAACTACGAGATCATCGCGCCGCCGCTGGCGGCGACGAACCCGCTGACCGCGCTGTCGAACCAGTTTTCGATGGAGCTCGGGCTGACGGCGCAGCAGAAGCGGGAGGTCGTTCCCATCCTGGAACAGGAGATCAAACAACTCGGCGAACTGAAGAAGGACACCAAGTTGAGCGACCTGCAGAGGGTGGAGGCGCTCAAGAAGGCGGGTGCGTCCTTCGACGAGAAGATCTCACCGCTTCTCGATCCGGAGCAGCAGCAGAAGTTCGAAACGATGCGCGCGGACTTTCGGCGGCGGATGATCGAGGGAATCGGCGACAAGGCCGTGGAAAAAGTGGAAGCCTGGTTCGCTGACAGGCACTGACCCGAACCTCTCCGAGACGAAGAGGATCTGGTCGAGGCGCTGCGGCGGTCCCTGGCGCGCTCGCAGCTCGACATGGCGCGGCCGGGAACGAGGGCGGAAGCGTGTCGAGGTCAAGTGGTCTCTTGAAGGTCGCCGGGCTCGAGGTCGAGACAGGCATCGTCCTGATTGCATCGAATACCTGATTGCATCGAAAAGTCGAAGGAGGAGAACCATGAAGAGAGGGGCCATTTCGTTTCTCGCGATCCTCGCCGTCGCGCTGACGGCCGCGTGCTCCACGATGAAGACGTCGATCGACTACGACCACACGATCAACTGGTCCCAGTTCCACACCTTCCAGATCATCGGCGGAACGGCGAGCCCCGAGACCTTCACCCAGAAGCGAATCGAGGACGGCATCACGCAGGCGCTCCAGTCGAAGGGATGGCAGGCCGTCACGGCGAACCCGGACGTCACCGTGTCCCCGCACGTCGTCCTCACGGCCGAGAAGCAGTGGAACGCGACGTCGACCGGCGGCTTCCGGCGCATGGGCGGCGGCATGGGCCAGGCCACGCAGACCGAGGTGCCGATCGGCACGATCGTCGTCAACATGACCAACGCCAAGACGGGCGAGCTGATCTGGCGCGGCATGGCTCAGGACCAGGTCTCGGGCGGCG
>Ga0335070_10002716_pt1 | contig 20547 bp, 14 predicted proteins | sample Lox_Sample_13_FD_206722 | JGI IMG/M metagenome (GOLD analysis project Ga0335070, IMG submission 206722) | Soil microbial communities from Loxahatchee National Wildlife Refuge, Florida, United States - Lox_Sample_1.3 | ecosystem: Environmental > Terrestrial > Soil > Wetlands | place: USA...
GCTCCGGAGTGCAGGCGCTCTTCCAACGCCCAATGGGGTTAAAGCCGGCGTCTTGTTTCAGGTCGGATCGAAATGATGTGTTGGGCACCTTGACGCTGCGCACTCCTGCCGCGCGAATCTGGTCGTAATCGAGATTCTGCCCAATGAAATCGCCAACGCGAGCGAGAGTGTGGTGCGGGTCGGTCACCAACTCCTCAAATCGGATTTCCATATAATCGCCGCCCAGTTGCCGACCAGCTTCTCGTCCCGCACGAATTAACCATTCCCAATATTGGCCATGGACCATCAGGCTGTGCTCTGGAGTCCAGGGATAGCGACTCAACCAATGCAGTTTGTCGAGAGAAACCGCAGCGTCGCGGCCATCCCGAATAACATGGAGGATCAAGGCGTCGGGAATCATGCCCTTGATCAGCGGAAGCAGTAGTATGTGCTCGTTGGTCGTTTCGGCCCACCGTTGCACGCCTTGATTGCGCACGATCTCGTCCATGTAGATGCGCAGAAAGTCCCCGGCTGTCCGGCACTCGTTGAGGATTCGCGATTCAATCTGTTCGGGTCGCAAGCCCGTCTTGGTAAAGAGTTCAGTTTGATACCACAGGTCGAGCAGTTTTCGTCGGTTGTTCCTCCGCCGAAGATCGCCGAAACGCGGCATCAACTGGATAAATACGTTGGACTCCTCCCGGTAGTTGGCGAACGTGCCCGAGGAGAGAAGCATGTAATAGACCAGCGTCGTGCCCGATCTTGGACAACCCAGCACAAACACCGGGGCCTTACTCCGGAGTTGTGCAGGCCCGGCAGACATCAAGACCGTATTAGTTCCTGTACTCATGTGAGAATTGCATCCCGCTGCAGGTAAGTAATGCTAGCAAGAGAATCGGCCAACGTCGAACCTCGCGGTGCGTGTCCCCACTTCCTTGGAGGCTTACATTTCGCGGTAATTCAGCAACCCCGCTCCAATCAGAACAAAGCATGCCGGCCAGATCCACGACGGGATCGCGCGGTTTTCCTCTGGCAGGCGAAGCTCCAGCCAACGTGCCCAGCCTGCAAACACTGCCAGAACGCCCATCGGCACATGGCTCAACTCGACGAGCGAGTTCTCTTTTACATTCGAGATCGCGTGCTGATGCGTGAGCAGCACCGCGCCCCCGAGCGCGCACATCAGCGGAAATACCATGGCCCACGGATCGTTCCCTTTCTTCCGTTGCCGCACGCGGAGTTCAAACACCGCAAATGCCACGCACACCAGTGCGGCCATGCGGTGCTGAAAGACTTCGGGATCGGCAAAGCAGGCTCCCATGCTCTTCCAGCCGATGGGCCAACATTCCGTGTCGGCAAACAAGACGATGAATACCGCAATGAAAACCAGCAGCAGCGGCCAGTATTCGGCCCAACGCGCTTTGCCGGTGCGTGCCAGCAGCGCGAGTACGCCCATGGCCAGCACCACAACACCCATCCAGTGGTGGTTTGACTCCGATTCAATCGTATTGTTGATGAATCGCGGTGTCAGCCGCACTCCGTCGATATTGACGGCTCTCGCATCGGGTGGCGGAAGCGGCTTACCGGCGGCATTGGCCTCCGGCACGAAGCGGTAGTTCAATCGTGGCGACACCGGCTTAAGCCGCTGCCAGACCTGTGCCATCGTCACCGTATCGCTCACCTGGTCCACGGCTGGAGGCTGCGAAGTAAGCGATGCGGCGGTGAGAATCACCGTGATGCCGATACCGACTTCAGCCTCAATCAGCCGCCGCAACCGCGGCATCGCCTGGTCTTTGGGATAGTTCCTCAACAGCAGGAAGTTCACTGCGCCCAGCACCAGCAGCGCTCCTAGCATGGTCGCCTTAGCGAGTACCATGATGCCGTAAGCCGTGCCAAGTATGCCTTCCCACGAGCCAATGTAAATCACACTCATCACCAGGCCGCTGAGAGCCAGTGCTCCGACGGTAACCAGCGCCATGCGTGAGAACCGCTCGGTGATAAACCAGCGCGTGTCAAGATCCTTCGCGCGATATAGCCCCAGGATGAGAAACGGTAACCCGCCGATCCAGAATCCGGTGGCCAGCTCGTGAATGATTGAGAGCGTGATCAGCAGCGGGCGTCCTGCGAGCCGCGATGCTGCATGGTTGGTCATTACCGACGCGGTCATGATGACGACGGTCAGCACCGGAAGCGCCCAGCGTGCGATTTTTCTGTTGCCTCCGGCAATGATCGCCGTGATGAGGGCGGCCACCAGGACGACACTGCCCGAGACAAAGAAATTGGCTCCCACGACGCCATCGAATCCGATGTCCGCCGACGCCATCAGTACAGCGGAGTCCACGTACAGATACAGGAGTTGCACGATGGCCAGCCCCACCGCGCTCAGGCGCAACAGCTGCCACGACGACGCATGAACCTTAGCGATTGACTCTTCTGACGCCTCCGGCGACGCACGCGCGGTCCATAGCACGAACAGTACGCCGCCCAGTAACACAGACTGAAACACCAGAGTTCCTGCGCGCAGTACTACCGATAAGAAGGAAAATAAATCGACCAGTTTGACCAGCATGCCGAGCTTATTTCACCGTGAACGGGACGTCTCCGTTGCTCATGTGGCCGTCCGAGGCAAGCACCTTCCATTGCAGCTTGTATGCCCCCGGCTTCAGACCTGAAGCATGCATCTGCAAAATGTCGGGCTTCTCCTGCTTGGCAAGCGTCAACGCGGACGATGTGCCATCCGGCGCCACAAGCAACACGCGCGAGCGCCCGCCATCGATACGCACGTTGAACCGCAGCGTAATGTCGAGGTCGGGCCCGCTTACAGTCGAGTTGATCTTCGGCGTGGACTCCATCAGGATCGCGTGCGCCCAGGCGAACTGCGTTGCACCGGCCAGCAGCAGAACAAGCAGCAAGAGGGAAGTGCGACGAGAAAGAACATTTTGCAACGGATGGCCTCCGCACCCGCAGCGACTGAGAACCTTGATGGCAGGTGCATCTTCCAGAATACTCGCGCCTGCGCAGTCCGCTCAACCGCCGGACCTCTAGGTTCCCGCTTTAAGCTGCAAAGTCGAAAATTGAAACTGCAGTTGGTACCATCGTTCGTCAGACACTTTATTCTTCGAGGCTCTCATGCAGAATCGCACTTTCGGGCGCACCGGCTGGCAAGTCAGCGATATCGGCTATGGTTTATGGGGTATGTCCGGCTGGACCGGCTCCGATGACACCCAATCTGTCGCTTCACTGCAGCAATCCGTCGATGGCGGCGTTACGTTCTTCGACTCTGCCTGGGCTTACGGCTCCGGCAAGAGTGACAAGGTGCTCGGCGAATTGCTGAAGGCCAACCCGACCAAGCGTCTGTATGCCGCCTCGAAAATCCCGCCTGGCAACTTTCAATGGCCGGCGCTGCCGACCTACTCCTACGACGCGGTATTCTCGCCCGCGCACGTCCTCAAGTACGCCGATCTCATCCGCAAGAACCTCGGCGTTGACACCATCGACCTGCTGCAGCTCCACGTCTGGCAGGACACCTGGACCGACGAGCCCGACTTCGGCGATACCGTCGAGCGCCTCAAGCGCGACGGCGTCATCCGTGCTTTTGGGCTCAGCCTCAATCGCTGGGAGCCCGCCAACGGCATCAAAGCCATCCGCACTGGCCTCGTTGACGCCGTGCAAGTCATTTACAACATTTTCGATCAGGCGCCCGAAGACGAACTTTTTCCTGTTTGCCAGGAGCTCAACATCGGCGTCATCGCCCGCGTCCCTCTCGACGAAGGTAGCCTCGGTGGCAAGATGACAAAGGACACCCGATTTCCAGCCAACGATTGGCGCTCGCGCTACTTCACTCCTGAAAATCTCTTTCCCACCATCGAGCGCGTCGATCGCCTCAAGCAGATTCTGCCGGCAGGCATGTCATTACCCGAGATGGCTCTTCGCTTCGTGCTCTCACATCCGGTAGTCAGCACCACGATCGTCGGCATGCGCAAGCCTGAAAATGTCGCCGCCAACATGAGCTACGGCGACAAAGGACCGCTGCCCGCCGGTCTCATCGCCGAAATACGCCGCCACCGCTGGGATCGCAAACCGGCGCACTGGTCAGATTAAGGCTGCCGATGCGCTACACAGAGCCTCATAACTGGGTTCACAAGCTTGATTCGCATCTTCTGGTCGTCCCCGGAAGTCCCGCGTCCGCGTCGCAAAGCCCGCGACCAGTCACGGCTCGGCTAACCTGCGCCGTCACTCCCACGTCCAACCGCCGCACGTCACCCCTGGGGTTAGTGGCTGCATCTGCACGCGAATCCGCTTGCAGCATCTTTGCTCACAAAGGAGTCGCGCATGTTCGACCGTCGCACTCTGATTCTCGTCGCATCTCTTGTTCTGGTTGCCACGTTCGGCTCGGCCCAGTCGGCGCTGCTCGACCTGCCGCGCAGAAGCCAGAATGCACAGGTCACACAGACCATCGGTGTTACCGACGTCACCGTGAAGTACAGCCGCCCCTTGGTCAACGACCGTAAAGTGTGGGGAGGCCTTGTCCCCTTCGGACAAGTCTGGCGTTCCGGTGCCAACGAGAACACCACCATCACCTTTTCCGACAACGTCATCGTGGAAGGCAAGCCGCTTGACAAAGGCACCTATGGCTTGTTCATGATCCCCACTGAAAATGACTGGACCATCATCTTCTCCAAAACAAACACAGCCTGGGGAGCCTTCACCTACAAACAGGACGAAGATGCCCTGCGCGTCACCGTGAAACCCGCCACCTCCGACTTTCACGACGCGCTGATCTACGAATTCGACGACCTCAAGCCCGACTCCGCGCTCGTCACGTTGAAATGGGACAAACTCGCCGTGCCCATCAAGGTTTCCGTCAATGTCCCGCAGACCGTCGAGGCGAGTCTCGACAAGCAGCTCCGTGGCATCCAGCAATACACCTGGGTCTCTTATGACGATGCCGCCAACTATTTCCTCACCGCCAAGGCCGACTTGCCTGAGGGCCTTAAGTACGTTGACCAGTCCATCCAGATCGAAGAGCGCTACGACAACCTGATGACCAAGTCGCAAATCCTGGCTGCGATGGGGAAACCAGACGAAGCGAAAAAGTACTCGGAGATGGCGCTCAAGATGGCAAACGCCGCGCAGTCTTACGGGTACGCTCGCCAGCTCCAGCGCGACAAGAAGCAGGACGAAGCCTTCGCCATTTATCGCGGCATGGTGCAGAAGTTTCCTGATAGCTTTTACACCTACGCCGGTGAGTCCCGCTTGGCCGTGGGAGCAGGGAACTATGATGAAGCGGTGCAGGACATGAAGCGCTGCCAGGCCGCCGCACCCGAAGCGGCCAAAGCACAGATTCAAACGTTGATCGACCGCTTGGAGAAGAAGGAAAACATCAACCAGTAGGATTGAGCACTTGCAAGCCCCAGGCTTGCGTCGCTGTACCGGACGCGAACTCTGGGGCTTGTGCTATTTCACCGGAAAGCAATCCAAGTCGTTAGCGAACGTCACTGGGCCGGAGTAATATTTTCTGATCTCCGAGAGCGTCTGATCTTCTTTGCCTAGGGTCCTCAGCATGCGATGAGACAGCACAAGCTGTTTGACATGTGCTTGGGCGGCGGCCTGCCCAATCACCGACGGCGGCATGTGCAGGTTTCTCTCGATGCCCGTGGCCCCTTCCGGAACGGCGTTGTGCGCAATGAAGAGGTCGGCGTTCGCAGCCACCTTTGCTAGCTCCGAACCAGCGCCATTTGTGTCTCCGCTGAACGCAATGACCTTGCCACCCACCTCGACCCGCCATGCAAGGGCTGGTACTCCGCCATGAATTACCCGCGCTGACGATGCTGCTAGATCTTCGCTGCGAAATGCAACGACGGGCGACGCTGTGCCCTCGACCGTATGAGCCTGCATCTTGTAGCTGCCTTCCTCGCCTACGACGAGCAATTCGCTGAGGTAGCGATATGCGCCGTGCTTCTCCCCGAAGAGGTCGGTCACGAATTCGGTCGTGGAAGGCATAAAGTCGTTTCCCGCCGGACCGTAAATTGGCAGTGGACGCGTGCGGTCTTCGAACCACGACGACTTGATCAAGGCCGCAAAGTCGCCGCTGTGATCGACGTGAAAGTGCGTAAACAGAATCGCATCCAGTTGCGACATTTGGGCTCCGCTCTCGCCGAATCGAAGAGCACTGCCACCACCGGCATCAACCAGCACCCGCGCCCGCCCGTTCTCCCAGACCAGATAGCTGCTCGAAGCGCGCTTGTCTTGCAGCTCCGGCCCTCCAGAACCGAGAACCTGCATCGCGACGCCCTCGGAGCCACAGGATTGAGCTTCTAATGAGGGCGCAACCGCCACCCACGTCAGAATGCAAAGTACGACAATGCCAGCCATTCGCGATGGATCCATGCGGGCAGCTATTCTCTGACCGCGTGTGGGTCTTTCTTCGGTTCGCATGGTTTGTCCTGTGGCATTGGCGTCCACGGCCGCTTGGGATCAAGCTCAATTGTCACGTTCACCGTGTCGTCCGAGCAATCACGCAGCCACAGAACATCACGGTCGCTGCTGAAGTCGTCGGGCAGCAGGTCGCGGTGCTCCGTCAGGTACTTCCCCAGATAGCCTGGGTCATAGGGTTCGCCGGTCTTGAGCTCCCATTCCGCCTGCAGCTTCGAAGCGGAATCAGACTTCCCCCCAATCTTCAGTTCGCCCATGCGATACTGCGTTCCTTCGTCGATGTCGATGCTCAGCATAATCTGTGCCGAGCCGGACTTTTCGGTATTCGGGATCGGCACAAACTCCAGATATCCGGCTTTCACATACCGCGCGCGCAGGCTATCGAGAGCGGAGCGCCCTTTCCCAGTGCTGAAGATATCGCCCACCTTCAACACCACAAGCTTACGGAGTTCCTCCGATGAAAATGCCTTGTTTCCCGTGAATTCAATCGCCGCAAAGTGGAAAAGCGGGCCTTCTTCCACCTCCGCCTGGATACGTACCGGCTTCTTCTTCGCCAGCGGATCCAGCACCACGATCTCCAGGCTGGTGACTTGGGCGTCGAAGTATCCGCGCTGTTGAAACTTGTCGCGTATGCGATCGCGGACTTCCTCCTCGTCGTCGCCCATAGTTACGGAAATCAGACTGTCAGCGATGTCGTGCAGTTGGGCTGAGTCGAGCGCCGTGGTGCCGGAGATGACCACCTCCTGCGCCGCAATCTGCTGGCCGGTCCGTGGCTTCTTCGGTTCAGCGGATTGCCCGTGGGCGAGTACGGCCAGTAGAAGGACCGCACCCGCGGCATTGCGGAGTCGAACCAATGCACCCTCCTTCGAGGCGGGAAATCGCCCATGACACTGCCGAAAATAAACTAGACTGCCTCCTTATCTAACACTTCATCCACGCCCTTTTCTCGCTCCTCTTCCAACTCTCCGCCCTCTCCCGGCGCGAGGAACAGGTTCTCCGCCAATCCGTGCTGTTTTGTATAAAGCTCAAAATACCGCCCGCCCTGCTCGTAGAGCGACTGGTGCGTGCCGCGCTCGACAATCTCGCCCGCCTCCACCACCAGAATCTGGTCCGCCCGCCGAATTGTCGAGAGCCGGTGCGCGATCACGAACGTGGTCCGCCCTTGCATCAGGTACGCCAGCCCCTGCTGAATCAGTGCCTCGGACTCCGAATCGAGACTCGAGGTGGCTTCATCCAGAATCAGAATTCTCGGGTTCGCCAGAATCGCACGCGCAATCGATACGCGTTGTCGCTGCCCACCCGAGAGTTTTACGCCGCGCTCGCCGATGATCGTGTCGTATTTCAGCTCAAACTTCTCCGCGAACTCGTCCGCGCGCGCAATGCGGCAGGCCCGCAGTAGCTCTTCTTCCGTCGCATCCGGCTTCGAAAACGCCACATTTTCCCGGATCGTCCCATCGAACAGGAACGAGTCCTGCAGCACCATCCCAAGCTGTGTTCGATACGATTCCAGCCGCGCCGTGGCCAAATCCACGCCGTCCACCAGCACCTTGCCCGACTGCGGTTTGTGGAACGCTGCCACCAATCCAATGATGGTTGACTTGCCCGAGCCCGACGACCCCACCAGCGCGGTCACCGTTCCCGGCTCCGAGTAGAACGAAATACCGTGCAACACCGTCTTTTTCGCCTCGTACGCGAATGTCACGTTTTCGAACGCCACCTCGCCCCGGATCTCCGGCAGCCGCAGCGTGCGGCCCACATCCTCGTCTTCCGGAACCTCGCTCAGCACCTCGCGCGTGCGCTCCAGTCCGGCAATCGCCTCGGTGATTTGTGTGCCAACGCTTACCACCTGAAACAGCGGCGCCGCGAGGTACCCGAGGAACATCGTGTAGGTGAAAAACTCACCCAGGGTCAGCTTGCCGGCCATGATCTGTCGCGAACCGATGAACATCACGATCGCGCCCACCATGCCCATCAGGGTTGACGACGTCAGGCTCATCAGCGACGTCGCCGTCAACGTCTTGACGATGTTCTGCAGCAAGCGCTCGACTCCGGCGCTAAACACTTTATGCTCGCGGTCTTCCGCGTGGTAGCCCTTCACCACCCGCACACCACCCAGCGACTCCGTTAGTCGGCCCGTAACTTCCGCGTTGATCTTCGACCGCTCCTTGAAGATCGGACGGATGGTCTTGAACGCCCACCGCAGCCCCACACCGAACACCAGCAGGAAGCCGAACGCGATCATCGTCATCACCGTGCTGATATGCATTAGCACGAAGAACGCAATCGCCGCCGTCAGCAACCCGCCGATGAAGTCCACCAGGCCTGTGCCGACGAGATTCCGCACGCCCTCGACATCGGTCATGATGCGCGCCACCATCGTGCCCGTTTTGTTGGAGTCGTAATAGGAAACCGACAGCCGCCCGACGTGCTCCTGCACCTTGCGCCTCAGTTCGGCGATCAGCTTCTGTGCTGCCTTCGACAGCGTCTGCGTCAGTGTGAACGAAGTAAGTCCATGGACGAGTGTCGCGCTCAGCACGCCGCCCACGATCCACGGCAGTAGCCACATCTGCTTCTTGGTAATGACGTTATCCACGAGATAGCGCGTCGAGTAAGGAAGCACCAACCCCGAAACCCGGTTAATCACCATCAACACGAAGCCCAGCGCCAGCAGTCCGCGCCGCGGTCGAATCAACTGCCAGATTTCCGGCAACGCCCGGAACGACGGCATCCTCTTGCCCGGCTTCGTCGTTGTAGTCGGTTTTGGCATGGAGCTCATTGGATTCAGTAGGGGGGCCCACGGGTGCGAGCAACATCTTGGCTCCCCCCGGGCTACGCCGACCCGCCCACCAGCCGCCGCAGCTTCCGCCCAACGCCCGCCATTATGCCCGCCGGCGTCCAGCGAAGCTGGCTCTCCATCTCCTTCCGCTCCCGTAGCATCATTCCTATAATGAGGTTACGCTCCAGCACTTCGCTGTAGCTTCCGTTCTGCCCAACCTCCTGACTTGCCGCGTCCGGGCTGCCGGCTCGCGGAAAATCCCCGCGGTCATATCCCAGCCGTTCGAAGTCCTGCTTATAAATCTTGAATACCCTTTCTGCCTGCTCCGCCGTCAGCGCGACATGACCTTTATAGGCAGTCAGGTTGCTCGTCCCTACCTTCATCTGGTCTTCCGTGCCCAGGTGCTTCCGGAATTCCGCCAAGGCCTCAGCCAACTTTTCCATCTTGCCGACATAGCTGAAATCGATCGCATCCAGAAACATATGGTCCGTTTGCAGCATCCAGTGCGGGTTGTATGTTTCCGGGTCAGATCGCTCCACGTAGTCCAGGAACTCTGCGAAGGTGATCAGCTCGTTGGTGGACGCTGGGAGTCCACCGCGAATGGCTTCATAGACATACTCGAACCCCGGCTCGCACAGCACCACCTTGCTGCGCCAGGCCGAAATCATGCGCGTGTATGGATTCCGCACGATCGCAAACCGAAAGAACTCAGGCGACGTCAACACCATCTCCTGGGTTTCGTCGTTGAGCTCGGTTAGCGGAGGCACCGGCACGTTTCGCCGGCAGTGTATGAACATCTCCCGGCGTGTCTGCACCTCTCCCAGGTAGTAGGTGAATGGCGGACCCCCGGCCAACCCATGCAGCAATGACTTCATGGTTGTACACGCCGCCTTCGGCACTTCGAAGAACATATAGCGGCGACTTACATCGACGAACGTCGAGTACGCCAGGCAATCCTCGACCCTTTCGTGCGACAGATTGGGGTACTTGGCCAGCACCCTTTGGATGGCGTATGAGTTCTTCACCTTGATATCACTGCTCCGTGGTTGCGTTTTGCGCCTTTCGTCCGATTCCTTTGGCCGACCGCTATGCTCGAAACCGAAAGACCTCACCCGTTTTCCAGAATAACCGAGACGAGGCCGATAGCACGCTTACCGCACGTTGCGAGAAGCATTCATCGGTCACCTTGCCGCACGTCTTTGCTTCCTGACACCCCACCCCCACATCACTTATTCAGCGATTCTGCACCACGCCTCGTGCAATCTGGCAGCCTGCGTTCACGACCGTGCGCGCACTCCGCGCCTTTGTCACTACTCTGATGCAAACGAAAAGGCCACCCGGCAACAGGGCGGCCTTTTCTTCAAGGGAGAATAGTTCCAACGGAGGCTAGACCGTCAAAACTTTCTGCACAAATACTAGGTTTACCCTACCCCCCTGTCAAGGAGTTTCTATGACTTAAATTGGTTTATTTTCAACAATTTAGCACAATTATGCCGTTTCTGAGGAAATTGCTCGGGAATCGCCCAAAAACGTCGCACGATCCATTAACTTCATGAATTGTAAGCTACTTATGCGAACTCGCGTGGTCGTCAAGATGCAACTGTAGGATTTCAACGTTGCCCGGCGTGTCGAGAACCGTACCCGGAAAGTACTTGGACAGCAGCACCCGAAGACCGCCCATCAATACGCCGAACCCGAGTCCAATCAGCAGGAGAATCCCGATCAGCGCGAACACCGCCAACAGCAGATTGCCGATGTTGTCCTTCTTGCTGAACGATGTCGGTTCGTTCCACGTGATCTCGGCCTGGTAGTTGACCGCATCCAGTAATTTCTTCGCCGTCTCGTTGTGAACCTCGCCGCTCTCCACCACGAGGATCGGGCCCGCACGTCGCACCGCCAGTGAGTCGCCCGCCGCTTCGAACTTACGCAACTGTTCCGTTGCGATCTGCGGTGTCGGATACTGCACCAGCACCAATGTCACCGGTCCGCTTGCTGTCGTGTAGTTTTGCGTCAGGATTTCCGGCTCGTACTGAAACCCGACCAGCTCTGCCGGCAACGGAGTCTTCGTCGCTGCCAATGCCTGGGGCCCAAGAATGTACTTCGCCGAGTTCTCCTGCGCATTCTGCCTGGGCAGGTACTCGGGCAACCCCGGGAGGTTTGCCGCCGACCCTTTCGCTTCGGGCAATTGCGCCGCCAGTTCACGCAAATCGCTCGCAGCCACTCGGTCCCCGGTAACTTCCACCACAATGTTGTCGCGGAAGAACAGCGCCTCTCCGTCTCCCGCAGCAGCCTTCGTCCCAACCCTCTCGTCTTTCATTCCCGGATCGCGATAGAACGTGAAAGCCCCATACGCCCCGGTCGCGTCCTTAAAGCGCTCCGCCTTGACGGTCAGGCGGCGCCCGTCCACGCGCCCATACGTCGCCGTCTCTGCCGATTCAAGGCCATACTCATTCAGCACGCTGGCCGCGGCCGAATTTGCTTGCGTCTCGGTCGTCGCGTTCCCCGCCTCCGTCCACCCCGCGAACGATTTTGGCAGCATGCCCTGCGCCCAGGCGCAACTCGTCGCGCTGACTGCGGTCAACAGCAGAATCGTCCTGATAGTTCCTCTCATGCGGATAACACGGACACCGGAGGGAGTTGCCGTCTCACAACACATTAGACTACGGTTCGCCGCCAAAGTTTCCAATCGCACCGGCTGTATCGCCATTCTCAGCCCCGCTGTAGCGTCGTCAAAAGCGCGTCTAATCCATCGACCAGCTCATTGACTCGGGCCACCAAGCCGCCCACGCCGACAGCCTCCACCGTCGCTCGCACCTGCTGTTCCATCCCCGCCGGTACGTGCCGGCACTGCGCCGCATGCTGCAGCAATCGCTTCTCTCCCGGATGGGGCACCTCATTCACCGCAAACAGCACGTCGAAATAGCTGGCCAGCAGCGCCGCTACCCGATGGTTCATACTCACGGGGTCGTTTCGCTTCACCGCCAGCTCAATCTGCCGCAAATACGACGACTGCGTACTCCTCAGCAGCCGATAGTTCTTCGCCACAATCGCCCGCTTCAGCTCTGCCGGATACGGCACCGCTGCCCGCCGATGCAAAGCGCCGAAGCATCCTGACCGGTCAAACAGTGCCCGCGAGAACAGCACGTTGTACCAGAAGCACGTCGAATAGCCCGCCGACGACTCGTGTCGCAGCAGTACCCGGTTGATCTGCTCTTCCATCCACCGCACGTGCCGGTACATCACATCGATGCGAGTGCCCGTCTCGCTGTCTACCCACTCGTCGCCCGGCTCCCACGTCGCATTACCAATCTCCGCGTTTGCCGCCCCGCCCGCGATCTCCGCCCGCGTCTCCAGCGGAATGTCCTCCGTGACGTACACATAGAGATCGATGTCCGAGTCCCCATCCGCAATCTCCGACGTCCTCGACCCCGCCAGAGCCACCGCTTCGACCTGGGGCAGTGAAGCGAACCGCCCCGCCAGCCGCTCGGCGATACGCAGCTCCCGGCTCCCTGAGTTGGGTTCTGTCATGTAGAAATGATCCTGCGTCGGAAGAACATGTGTAAGACGAATAATCTGCCTTAAGGATGGGAACGGCCTGCAGTTACCGCCAACTGATCACTGCCAACCGACAACTGCGATTCACTTGCCGGCTTCCTTGCTGTACTTCTCCGCCACCTTCACCCCGCTCAGCCCGTCCACATACTTGGCAATTCCCTTGTACAGCGATTCGGCGATTTTCTCCCGGTACTCCGGCGTCTGCAGCTTCCGTTCGTCCGTCGGGTTGGAGACGAACGAAATCTCCGCCAGGATGCTCGGCATATTCGCCCCAATCAGCACCACAAACGGGGCCTTCTTCACCCCGCGGTTCCTCAGCGTCGGGTTCCTCGGCGACAATCCCGCATACAGCGACGCTTGCACATCGCCCGCCAACTCGCGCGACTCCTCGATCTTGTCCTTCAGCGCAATCTTCTTCACCAGGTCCTGCAACTCGTAAATCGACTTCTCCGACACCGCGTTCTCGCGCGCCGCCACTTCCAGCGCTGCGGCGTTGGTGGTGAAGTTCAGATAGTAGGTCTCCACTCCTCGCGCCGAAGAGTCGCGGCTCGAGTTGGCATGTACCGAAATGAACATGTCGGCTCGGTGCTCATTGGCAATCGCCGTCCGCGTCTCCAGCGGAATGAACGTGTCATCGTCGCGCGTATAGATTACGTTCGCCCCCATCCGCGACTCCAGCAGCTTGCCCAGCCGCAGCGCCACGTCCAGCACCAGATCCTTCTCCATCAGGCCGTTTGGTCCGATGGTTCCCGTGTCGTGTCCGCCGTGTCCCGCGTCCACCACGATCGTTCCAATCTTCAGGCCCAAAGCTCGAATAAGGCTTCGATCACCCTCCGCAGTCGGTGCCGCCGCGTGCACTGGCTGCACTTCGTTCGCGCTTACCTTTACTGATTTCTTGTTGCCCGCCTTCTTTTCGGAGGCTGACACCGTCATCGCCGTCGAAGCTGTCGTCGGCTTGCCGTCCATGAGCTTGGCCAAACCCTCATCAGTCTCGTTAGCATCGTCTGTGCCGCTGTCTGTTTGCGCGGTGGGCTTCGCAGCTTTGCCCGATGTTGTCGTCGCCGTAGGAGCACTTTTTGTTGTCGCCGGCACCGTACTTACATCGCGCGCCGCCAACTCGCCGTTGGCGTTCTTGAAAGCCGTCGTAGTCGTCTCCGCCGGCTTCTTCGTTAGCGCAGCTTCGGTACTCTTCAGAGGTTCGGTCTTCGCGGTGGACTTGCTCAGCCCATCATTCTTCGCCGCACTTGGGTTCGCGGGTGCTTGCCCTTCGCTGGCTTTTGTGGTCTTGGGCGCCGGCGTTCCCGCGCCGGCGTTTGTCAGTTCCTCTGGCTGGTCTGTCGCGGTTGCCGCCACTTGCAGTCCGGGGCGCGACCCCTTGCCGTGAATATCAATAATCAACCGGTACGGGTTCGGCAGCAGGAACGCCGAGTACTCCGTCACGTCATCCACGTCCAGCACCACGCGCGTCGCATCCGGCTGATATTGCGCCACTCGAATCTGTTTCAGAAACCCGTCTTGTACGTCGAACGTCTTGCCCACCAGAGTCGACGCCAGCCGCGTGTCCGACAGGTCAAAGAAGATCCGGTCCGGATCAGGCACCCGTCCCGACTCGTATTTCACCTCCGCGTCCAGGTCAATCGCCACCCGCGTGTAATCCGCCGTCGACCAATACCGGATGCCTGTCACCCTGGGCACGCCCGTCTGCTTGGCCGGTACCGCCGGGCCTTCAGCCGAGCGCTCGGCCTTCGCAATCTCGCTCTTCTTCGCCTTCGGCGCATTCAACTCTGCCAGCGCTGCCTGCGCTTTCGGTGCCAGCTCGTTGTGCGGATAGTGTTTCAGGAACTCCTCAAACGTTGCTTTCGCCGCCGCTTCGTCTCCGAGGTCTTCCTTATAGATCTGGCCAATCGTAAACAGCGCTTCCATCCGATACTTGCTGCCCGGATACTCACGGCGCAGAAATTCGTACTTCTTGATCGCTGCGTGCAGGTCCTTGTCTCCCGGCTGGAACCGGTGCCCCATCTCCGCCAGTGTCTCTGCCTCCGCCATGGTGCTCTCATCCGCCTTCGACGATGCCGGGGAGAGGTAATACACCGCGCGATAGGCATTCGCGACCTTCAGGTAATCTTTGCGGGTTCGCTCGTTCGCCGGCCGCCCATTCAGCGCCTCGCGCATCCGCTGCGCCCGGTCATATTGTTTGGCGGCTTGAACTTTCTTCGCCGATCCCCGCGAAGGTGATGGTACTGCCGGCGCGGCACCTGAAAACACCACGGCCGCGAGGAACGCAATTGCGCCAAGGCGCAAGAAGGAAAGGAGATGCGCGGATCCGCGACGATAGCGGAGAGGTACGGTCTTCACGCAGCACACTTCCGGCTATACCACCACCTTGCCCACAGGACGCGAGGGGAGCATACCGGCGGACCAATCGTCAGAGCATCCTAATTATAGGTCCCCAGCCGAGCAGCACAACCCGCGAATACACCTGCCGGAATCACGAGAGTGAACCCGGCCGACCGAGTGCCTCGGTCCCCCGTGATCGCGTTTATGCCGCTGATCGCGACATGATTCCTCGGCGCTAGCCGAACGGTTAGCAGTCGAACTCCTTACGGATAGTTTCGCCGCCCGAGCTCGCCTTCCCTCTCGCCGCCAAACCGATGCCGCCTCCTTATCTCACTGCAAACGCAGATCGATTCATTCCGTAGTGGGTGGTATCGACTGGCACTTCGGTTGCATTCTCTGCCTGCACTGAGGCATTGCACAAGAGTCTAGCCCAGTGGTGATCCGTACACACCTATGGATCTCGACTCGGAGCGATCAACAACCAGAGTGTTCGTGGATCCTCCACCTATCAATGTGGGCGGCTGACGGCGGGTGCGGAATACTCCGGAACGACGTCTTGCCTCAGCGCCTTCGCGTACGAACCACAATTCACTACCTCAAACCAGGTAGAAAGGAGTTTCAACATGCCAAGTCCAACCACAGTAGTTACCGGACCACGGGCCAAATGGGGAATCAGCAATTGCGGACAGTTGATGGGAACACCGGCGGAAGCCGGCCTGGCCTCTATCGAGCCCGAAGGTGATTACGAACACCTGGCGATCGGCGTCCTCGAAGAGGGCTACACGCTGGTTTATAAGACGGCCCCGGCAGGCCCCGACCACGTCAAGTTTGACGTGTACCAGTCCGCCAGCGGGATTGTCTGTGTCTCCAGCCACATCTGTCGCAACGATGCACATGAATTCGTGAAGTGCACGGAAAGTCGAACCGACGACGGCCTGATCGATGTCCGCCAGACATTCACCATCTCCAAGAACACAACTCGCGTGATTATCCGCATGGAGCTCACCAACTGCGGTAAGGAGCGATCTGTCGACTTGTTTGACTTCCTGGTCAAACGATACGCCGACATTGATGTCGACACTGGCGGCAGCGCGGGATGGGCCGGCTTTCAGGGTTACTGGGACAAGACTCGCTACTCTGTCTTCAGCTACAACCTTGACGCCGATGCCCCCAAGGGGAAGCGTGCTCACGTAGTCAACATGGTCGCCATGCCCAGCGACCTCGTCCTCGATGAGCCATTCATCGGCAAACTCGGCTCCAACCAGTTCGACCAACGGGCCAATATCAATCCCGTTGCGCCTGGAACCAAGGTCGATGGCGACGGCGTCTTGCAGTGGCATGCGGACCGTTTCCTGGCCGGGGAAACCTTGCGCATCAATATGTATTACGACGCCTTCCGTTCTTTCGCGAAGTGAGCGGAGCGCTTCGGCTCAGTCGGCGGGTTGCTCTCGAGCGTGTTCGTCGATCGGGACAACCCGCAAGTCGCATGCAGGCCACAACCACGCTGACCTCGGTGCCAACCACTATACTTTCTTTACTCTCATGCCTACCAAGCTGGAAGAAATCCTCGCCGCCACCCGCGCCCGCGTTGCTGCCGGCAAATCCGCGGCTAACCTCTCCGAACTCGAAGCCGCCGCCTTGCTCCACCCGCCTCGCGGCTTCCGCGCTCGCCTGCTGCAAGTCGCTCAGTCCGGCCTTGCCATCATCGCCGAACTGAAGAAGGCGTCACCCTCCAAGGGCCTGATTCGCCCCGACTTCGACGTCCCCGCGCTCGCCTCCGAACTCGAATCCGCCGGAGCCGCCTGCCTCTCTGTCCTCACCGACGAGCAGTTCTTCCAGGGCTCGCTGCGCAATCTCGAACTCGCCTCGCAGTCGGTGAAGATTCCCTGCCTGTGCAAAGACTTCATCGTCGACGAGTTTCAGCTCCTCGAAGCCCGCGTCCATCGCGCCGACGCCATCCTCCTCATCATCGCCGCTCTCACCGACGCCGATCTCACTTCGCTCTACCGCCGCGCCCGCGAACTGCAGCTTGACGTCCTCGTCGAAGTCCACAACGCCGCTGAACTCGACCGCGCTCTCGCCGCTGGATGCGACCTCGTCGGCGTCAACAACCGCAACCTGCACACCTTCGAGGTCACGTTGCAGACCTCGCTCGACCTCGCCGCCCGCATTCCGTCCGGCGTCGTGAAAGTCGCCGAAAGCGGCATCGACTCCGCCGCCGACCTCGCCCGCCTCCGCGCCGCCGGCTTCCACGCCTTCCTCATCGGCGAATCCCTCATGCGCGCCCCGAGCCCCGGAGCCGGTCTGGGTTCACTGCTGGAGGAGAATTCAATCGGATCTAAAACAAAACCCGCCTCCTGAGCACATGGCCGGAGGCGGATCGTTGACGAAGCGCTTTTCTTTGAATTTACGATTTGCGGACGCCGCGTATTTTTGTGGCAATCCCTGCCAATCCCGCTCCGGTCAGCAGCACGCTGGTTGGTTTGGGGGTCGAAGCAACGCTCGCACAAGGCGCAAATAACGGGCCCTAAGCATTGCCCGAATCATCTTCATCGTGTCACCCTCCTCGGATGAACACTGCGGGGCAAATCTCGCTTGCTACTCCCCGCAGCGCCAGCGGAGAAATCAGCGCGCGGTTATCCGCCGCCTGATGGCAAATGTCAATCCCGAGGCCAACAATAGCAAGCTCGACGGCTCCGGCACCGGCGTCTGAAGGGTTACGTGGAAGTCGCCATTGGGATCGCTGTTGTCACCGAAGTACTGGTCATCGATCCCCAGGAAGAGATACTTCGCGCCTGCCGGAACAGTGACGCTGGTTGGGTCAAACACCCGAAAGTCTTCTCCGATGTCCGTGCTCAGTCCTCCGAAGTACGTAGGCTGCGAAACCCACGGGGTGCCGGCGGCGATGGCGCCGGGTACGCGGTTCAACACGTTCGAGGAGAGCAGAGTGGAAGATGAGCTGAAGACCGCCCCGACACCGGGCCTGAATTCCTGCGGGCAATACTGGGGATCGCAAAAGAAGATGACGCCAACGCTGGTCAACGTAATTGTTTGCCCTGGCGAGATGCCAAACGCTGCCAGATCCAAGACTTCTGCGGGCTGGGCGTTTGGATCAATGTTTGTCAGTAGGTATGTAGCTCGTGGGTCAAAGGTTACGTTGTATGTGCTGGCATAACTGGTGGTTATGCCGGCGCAGATGAACACCATGATCATCATTACGGTCAACAACGGGAGGAAATTCAGGCGTAGCCCTCGCATAAGGCTCCCCTCTTTCTGGATTCTGCCCCCGAGTTGCCTGGGATCACGAATACGCTCGGCCGGGCAGTGCCACTATCTAGCCGCGGCTCACCACCCCGGTCAATGACTCGAATATGAATTCCTCCTTACGGTGCAAGTGATTGACCGTAAGAAGGTTTACTCATTGCGTGTTAGGACGCAGTGGGCTAAACTTTCGCCTAGTCCTTGGACTCTGCTGTGGAAGGCACGCGCTTCGTCTTCGGTCCCTATAGCTTCAACGCCCGTACCTTTGAGTTACGGAAGAATGGCCTCGCGCTAAAGCTGCAACGCAAACCTCGCATGGTTCTCGAAGCCCTCCTGCAATCTCCGGGCGAGGTCGTGGCGCGCCAGGATCTCCACCGGCGACTTTGGTCCGAAGATACCTTCGTAGATTTCGAGCAGGGCCTGAATGTAGCCATTAAGCGCCTGCGCGACGCCTTGTGCGATTCAGCCAGCGAACCGCGCTACATCGAAACCGTGCCGGGTGTGGGTTACCGGTTCATCGCCGTGGTGCAGGCGCTTCCGAGTGGACAAGCTCTTGCGGAGCTTCCCGCGTCTTCGAACCTCGTAAATGATCTTTCTTTGCCGGCCGCAGTGCCCACCGCTCCCACGGAAATCTCAGTTGCCGCGCCAGCCGGCCCTCATGCTCTCGCCTCGCGAGATGAGTCCTCGATATCCTCCGCGGCGTTTCGCCCGTGGTCCCTTGCCTGGCCTAGGATTACGGCGTTCGCGGTCCTCGGAGTAGTCGTAGCTCTCTTAGCCGCGTCCTATTTGGGCTGGAGAAACTCCCGGAGACAGGCCGATCCCGCTCTTCACGCGCACCGATTGGTTGTGCTCCCATTCAAGAATCTGACTGGCGACCCGGCACAGAAGTATTTTTGCGATGGGCTGACGGACGAGCTCATTGCCCAACTCGGCACCGTGGATCCGCAAAAGCTCCAGACGATCGCCCGCACCAGCTCCATGCACTACGAGGGCTCGTCTCTGACTGCCGCGCAGATTGGGGCCGAACTAATGGCCGATTACGTTGTGGAGGGAAGCGTCCGCCGACTCGGAGCGCTTTACCGCATCAGCATTCAACTCAGCGACGCCCAATCGCAAACCAATCTCTGGTCGGGCATATTCGATCGCGAACTGAAAGACGTGTTTGACGTGCATCGCGATGTCGCGCTGGCCATTGGCCAGCAGATCGGTGACAGGATATCCCCCCAGTTCCAGCATCCCGCGTTTGGGGCCCAACCCATCAATCCGCTTGCACACGATGCCTATCTTCGCGGGCGATTTCACTGGAACCGGCGCACCGTCACCGATTTACGAGACTCCGTCGAAGAATTCGAGAAAGCCATAGCGATTGACGCAGACTATGCCGAGGCGCACGCCGGCCTGGCCGATGCCTATTCCTTATTGGCTTCCTATGGCGCTATTCCTTTCCGTGACGGCTATCCCAGGGCGCACCTCGAGGCGCAGAAGGCACTGCAGCTCAATCCTCATTCCGCCGAGGCAAGGGCATCGCTGGCGTTTGTCGAGGCCTATTACGACTGGAATTTTACTCAGGCTGAGCAGGACTTTGCGGCTGCCATCGGTGAAAATCCAAACTACGCTACCGCCCATCACTGGTACGGGATGTTCCTGTCTCAACGCGGCCGGTACGACGACGCGCTCCGCGAGCTGAATCTTGCTGCCCGGCTCGATCCCTTTTCTCTTACCACCGGCATCGACCTCGGCAATGCCTACATTCTCGCTAGCCGCTACGAGGAAGCAGAGCGCCAGCTGCTGAAGGTCCGCGCGCTGGATCCGAATTACTACGGAACTTACGGAGCAATGTGCTGGCTCTATGCCCAGCAGGGCCGCTTGTCAGAAGCTGAACGTGAGAATGCAACCCTGAAAAGGCTCTCCGGAAACTACTTCGGCGACGACCACCTCGTCGCCTACGCTTATGCCAAGGCAGGACAAACTGGTCGCGCCAGAGAGATTCTGGCGCAAATTGCCCGCATGGAGAAAGAACATGGCGGGCGGCCGCCGTGTCCGATTGACGCCTACCTTGCTTTGGGGGACGATGCGGCGGCCTTGAAGTGCCTCGATGAAGGCATCCGCCTGCGCGCTGATTGGTTAGTTCCTCTCAACCAGTATTCGGAACTTTCCCGAGTGGCTTCGGATCCCCGCTTCCAGGCCCGCCTGAGACAGGTTGGGTTACC
>Ga0335070_10002717_pt1 | contig 20544 bp, 23 predicted proteins | sample Lox_Sample_13_FD_206722 | JGI IMG/M metagenome (GOLD analysis project Ga0335070, IMG submission 206722) | Soil microbial communities from Loxahatchee National Wildlife Refuge, Florida, United States - Lox_Sample_1.3 | ecosystem: Environmental > Terrestrial > Soil > Wetlands | place: USA...
GCTCGGCTCGGCGAACGCGAAGAGCTTCCGGGACGTGCTCCCGATCGTCCTCGCCGATCCGGGGATCGACGCGGTGATCGTCCTCTTCGTGCCGACCGTCGGCATCGACGAGGACGAGGTCGGCGCTGCGATCAGCGGCGCGGCCGCGAACGCCGGCGGGAAGACCGTGCTCTGCGCGTTCCTCAGCGCGAAGGGCGCGCCCGCCTCGCTGCGAAGCGTCGCGAACGTCCCTTCCTTCTCCTATCCGGAGGCCGCGGCGCGCGCGCTCGGCCGTGCGGCGGAGCGCGGCGACTGGCTGCGCACGCCCTCCGGGACGACCCCCGATCTCGACGTCGACCGTGCGGCGGCCGACCGCGTCGTCGCGGCCGCGCTCGGAGCCGCTGACGAGCTGTGGCTCGAGCCGGCCGAGACGCGCGCGCTCCTCGAGGCGTACGGCCTGCCCGTCGTCCCGGAGCGCGTCGCCGCGACGGTGGACGACGCGGTCGCGGCGGCACGCGAGCTCGGACTCCCGGTCGTCGTGAAGAGCGCCGCCGCCGGCGCGCACAAGACGGAGTCCGGCGGCGTCGCGCTGAACCTCGCGACCGACGACGAGGTGCGGGCGGCCGCGGTGCGGATCGGCGCGCCGGTGCTCGTCCAGCCGATGGTGACGGGAGGCGCGGAGCTCCTCGCCGGCGCGGTGCAGGACCCGGTGTTCGGCCCGCTCGTCGCGTTCGGGCCCGGTGGCGTCCTCGCCGAGCTGATCGGGCAGGCGCACTTCCGGCTCGCGCCGCTGACCGACCTCGACGCACGCGAGCTCGTGCGCGACGGCAAGGCCGGCCGGCTCGTCGCCGGCTTCCGCGGCGCGCCGCCGGCCGACGAGGACGCGCTCGTCGACCTCCTGCTCCGCCTCGCGAAGCTCGCGGAGGACGTCCCCGAGGTCGCGGAGCTCGACCTCAACCCCGTGCTTGCGCTCGCCGACCGGTGCGTCTGCGTCGACGCGCGCGTCAAGGTCGCGCGGCCCCACCGCCGCGCGACGGCAAAGACCTGGTGAAAAAGGAGACGACGATGAGAATCGCAGACGTGATGACACGCGAGGTGCTCACGGTGACGCCGGAGACCTCGATCAAGGAAGTCGCGCGGTTGCTCGCCGCGCGCGGAATCTCCGGGCTGCCCGTCGTCGACACCGGCCGTCACGTGGTCGGCGTCGTCAGCGAGGCCGACATCCTCCAGAAGGAGCGGCGCTTCGAGCAGCCGACCCGGATCGACCGGATGCTCCACCGGACGAACGGCGCGGCGGCGAAGCGGACCGCGACGACCGCCGGCGAGGCGATGACGTCGCCCGCGATCACGGTGAAGGGCTCGCGGCGCGTCGACGTCGCGGCCGCGATCATGCTCGACAAGAGCGTCAACCGGCTCCCCGTCGTGAACGAGCAGGGCGAGCTCGTCGGCATCGTCACGCGCGCCGACCTCGTCCGCGCGTTCGTGCACACCGACGAGGAGATCGCGAAGGAGATCCGCGACGACGTGATCGTCCGCGAGCTCTGGCTCCGCCCGGAGGACTTCGAGCTGACCGTGAACCGCGGCGAGGTGACGCTCGCCGGCCACTTCGCGGGCGACGAGGAGCGCGACCTCCTGATCCGGCGCGTGACGCTCGTCCCGGGCGTCGTGTCGGTCGAGGTGATGGAGACGACGGAGGTCTAGTCGAGTCGGATAGCGTCCGGCGCATGCACGCGTTCGGCGTCGCATCGGTCGTCGAGAAGCTCCGCGCCGCCGGCGGGGGCTACGAGATCGTGCACGAGTCCCCGGGCGTCGAGCTCGGCGTCTACGTGCTCGTCGCGCCCGAGCCCGACAAGCAGCAGCCGCACGAGGACGACGAGATCTACGTCGTCCTCGAGGGCGAGGGGATCCTCCAGGTCGAGGGGACGGACGTCCCGATGAAGATCGGCGACGCGGTGTTCGTCGAGGCCGGCGCCGACCACCGCTTCGTCGCGTACGAGCAGCTCGCGGTGCTCGTCCTGTTCGAGCGCGGCTCGGGCAGCCGCGACGGGTGACGGCCCGCCTCGTCGCGTGCACGACGGCCGCGGGTCTGGCCGCGATCGCGGCGGGCTGCGGCGGAGGCGGGTCGGACGCGACGCGGAGCCGCGTCGACCTGACGGCGCAGGAACGGCACGGCAGGGACGTCTTCGTCCGCAGGTGCGGCGTCTGCCACACGCTGAGCGACGCGGGGACGCACGGGACGGTCGGCAAGGATCTCGACGCGACGAAGCCGAGCGCTGCGATCGTCCTGCGCTCGCTCGCCGTCCCGCCGCAGAACATGCCGACGGGCCTCGTGACGAACGCCGCAGACGCGAAGGCGGTGGCCGCGTACGTCGTCGCCGTTACGCGCGCCAGGTGAAGCCGGCAACGGCGGGGTCGTCCTCCCCGTGCTCGTACGCGTACGCGCGCGCCGCGAGCCGCGCATCCTGCATCTCCTGCCGCAGGTGCGCACCGCGCTCGGCGATCTCGGGGAGCCGGTCGATCGCGTCGATCACGAGGTGGAACCGGTCGAGGTCGTTGCGCATCGCCATGTCGAAGGGCGTGGTCGTCGTGCCCTCCTCCTTGTAGCCGCGGACGTGCAGGTTCTCGTGGTTCGCCCGCCGGTACGTGAGCCGGTGGATGAGCCACGGGTAGCCGTGGTACGCGAACACGATCGGACGGCTCGTCGTGAAGATCGAGTCGAACTCCGCGTCGGAGAGCCCGTGCGGGTGCTCCGACTCCGGCTGGAGGCGCATCAGGTCGACGACGTTGACGACGCGCACCTTCAGCGACGGCAGCCGCTCGCGCAGGATCGCCGTCGCCGCGAGCGTCTCGAGCGTCGGGACGTCGCCGGAGCAGGCCATGACGACGTCCGGCTCCTCGCCGTCGTCGTTCGACGCCCACTCCCAGATGCCGATCCCGCGCGTGCAGTGCGCGATCGCGTCGTCCATCGAGAGGAACTGGAGCGCGGGCTGCTTGCCCGCGACGATCACGTTGACGTAGTGCGTGCTGCGCAGGCAGTGGTCGGCGACGGAGAGGAGGCAGTTCGCGTCCGGCGGCAGGTAGACGCGGATGATCTCCGCCTTCTTGTTCATGACGTGGTCGATGAAGCCGGGATCCTGGTGCGAGAAGCCGTTGTGGTCCTGCCGCCAGACATGCGAGCTCAGCAGGTAGTTCAAGGACGCGATCGGGCGCCGCCACGGGATGCCGCGCGTCGTCTTCAGCCATTTCGCATGCTGGTTGAACATCGAGTCGATGATGTGGATGAACGCCTCGTAGCAGTTGAAGAGCCCGTGCCTCCCGGTGAGGAGGTACCCCTCGAGCCAGCCCTGGCACTGGTGCTCCGACAGCACCTCGAGCACGCGGCCCGCCGGCGCGAGGTGCTCGTCCGTCGGCAGCGTCTCCGCCATCCACGCGCGGTCCGTGGCCTCGAGGACGGCGCCGAGCCGGTTCGACTCCGTCTCGTCCGGGCCGAAGATCCGGAAGCGCGACTCGTTCAGCTTCACGACGTCGCGGAGCCAGCCGCCGAGGACGCGCGTCGCCTCGGCGAACGTCGTGCCCGGCGCGGCGACCTCGACCGCGTAGTCGCGGTAGTCCGGCAGCGCGAGCGGCTGGAGGAGCAGGCCGCCGTTCGCGTGCGGGTTCGCGCTCATCCGCCGGTAGCTCTTCGGCGGGAGCGTGGCGAGATCGGGGACGAGCGCGCCCGTCTCGTCGAACAGCTCCTCGGCGTGGTAGCTCCGGAGCCACGTCTCGAGCTCCCCGAGATGCTCCGGGTTCGTCCGCACCTCGGCGAGCGGCACCTGGTGCGAGCGCCACGTGCCCTCGACCGGCTTGCCGTCCACCGTCTTCGGGCCGGTCCAGCCCTTCGGCGTGCGAAGGACGATCATCGGCCAGCGCGGCCGCTCCGTCACGCCGTCCGTGCGCGCGGCGCGCTGGATCGCGGCGATCTCGCCGACGACCGCGTCGAGCACCTCGGCCATGCGGCGGTGCATGGCGTCCGGCTCCTCGCCGTCGACCCAGTGCACGGTGTGGCCGTAGCCCTCGAGCAGCTTCGTCAGCTCGTCGTCGCCGATCCGGGCCAGCACGGTCGGGTTCGCGATCTTGTAGCCGTTGAGGTGGAGGATCGGCAGCACGGCGCCGTCGACGGAGGGGTCGAGGAACTTGTTCGAGTGCCAGCTCGTCGCGAGCGGGCCGGTCTCCGCCTCGCCGTCGCCGACGATGCAGCAGACGAGGAGGTCGGGGTTGTCGAACGCGGCGCCGTACGCGTGCGAGAGCGCGTAGCCGAGCTCGCCGCCCTCGTGGATCGACCCGGGCGTCTCCGGAGCGACGTGCGACGGGATCCCGCCGGGGAACGAGAACTGGCGGAACAGCTTCCGGAGGCCGTCCTCGTCGCCGGTGATCTCGGGATAGACCTCGGTGTACGTCCCCTCGAGATACGCGTTCGCGACGGCCGCCGGCCCGCCGTGCCCGGGGCCGATCACGTAGATCGCGTCGAGGTCCCAGTTCCGGATCACGCGGTTCATGTGCGCGTAGACGAAGTTCAGGCCGGGCGTCGTCCCCCAGTGGCCGAGGAGGCGCGGCTTCACGTGCTCCGCCTGAAGCGGCTCGCGCAGCAGCGGGTTGTCGAGGAGGTAGATCTGGCCGACGGAGAGGTAGTTCGCGGCGCGCCAGTACGCGTCGATCAGCCGGAGCTCGTCGTCGGCGAGGGCGGTCATGACCGGGAGTCTTCCGCATCGAGCAGGCCGGCGACCTCGCGGGCGATCTGGAGATCCTCGCGGGCCTCGACGACGAAGGCCCGGACGGGAGCGCCGGCGCGGCCGATCTCCGCGTCCGGCTCGGCGGCGGCGTTCGCGGCGAGGTCGAGCTCGACGCCGAGGAAGCCGAGATCGGCGGCGGCGCGCTCGCGGATCGCGGCCGCGCGCTCGCCGACGCCGCCGGTGAACGCGATCGCGTCGAGCCCGTCCATCGCCGCCGCCATCCCGGCGATCTCGCGGCGCAGCCGGTGGACGTAGACCTCGACCGCGAGCCGCGCGTTCCCGTCGCCCGCCGCTTCGGCTTCGAGCACGGCGCGCATGTCGGCGGTGCCGGTGAGCCCGAGCAGGCCGGAGCGGTGCTCGAGCGTCGACGCGAGCTCGGACGGCGGCATCCCGACGTGCTCCTCGAGCCAGAGGACGAGACCCGGATCGACCGAGCCGGAGCGCGTCGCCATCACGAGTCCCTCGAGCGGCGTGAAGCCCATCGTCGTGTCGACGGAGACGCCGCGCTCGACCGCTGCGAGCGACGCGCCGGCGCCGAGGTGGCAGCTGACGATCCGCAGCTCGTCGGCGCCGCAGCCCGCGAGCTCGGCGACGCGCCGCGTGACGTATGCGTGCGAGAGGCCGTGGAAGCCGAAGCGGCGCAGGTTCCAGCGCGCACGCCACTCGGCCGGCAGCGCGTACGTCGACGCGGCGGGCGGGATCCGCGCGTGGAACGCGGTGTCGAAGCACGCGACCGCCGGCGTGTCCGGTAGCAGCCGCCCGACGAGCTCGATGCCGTGCAGCGACTTCGGCTGGTGGAGCGGCGCGAGGTCGGTGAGCGCGTCGAGCCGCCGCAGCACCTCGCCGTCGATCCGCACCGGCTCGACGAATGCGTCCCCGCCGTGCACGACACGGTGCCCGACCGCGTCGATGCCGCCCGCGCGCGCGAGCGCGCCGCGAACCTCGTCCTCGTCGGCGCGGCCGCGCGTCAGCTTCAGGTTCTCGGAGACGACGAGCGCGTCGCCGTCGAGGACGGAGAGCTTCAGACTGCTCGAGCCGGCGTTGACGACGAGGACGCGCACGACGACCGACAGTCTGAAGGGCGAGCGGGCTCCGGGCGGTTACAACCCGGGAACGTGAATGGGCGGCGGCGTGTCCTTCCGCCAGGCGAACGCGGTGTCCGCGACGCGCGGCTTGCCGTCGAGGCAGGCGCGCCACTCGTTCGCGGCCTGCCAGAGCGACGCCTCGCCGACGAGCTGCTCGACGATCGTGCGCGCGTCCGGGCCCTCGAAGACGAACACCGCCTCGTGCTCGGTGAGGTAGACGCAGTGGCCGTCGAGCGGCGTGTCCTCGAGGCGGAACGGCGGCCCGCTCTCGACGAGCCCCTTCGCAGTCTCGTACGCGCCGGGGCGGAGCGGGACGACGACGGCAACGCGGCTCATACCGCGGAGCCCGCCGAACGCATGTCGCTCAACTGCTCCGCGAGCTCGATCAGCTGGCCGACGCCGCCGAACGCCGCGATCCGGACCGTCCCGCCGCTCTCGAGCTCGAGGACGAGCGCCGGCTTCCCGCCGAGCCGCTCGGCGCCGTGGCCGACGTGCACCGACGCGATCTCTTCGTACGGAATCCGATGGTCGTGGACGGTCGGGCGCCCGCCGCTCGAGCCGGAGAACCGGAGCCAGATCGAGTTGAGCTCGAGCTTCCCGGCGACGACCTTCCCGTCAGGCCCGCTCCACAGAACCGCATAGCTCTCCATGGAGGAATGGTGGCCTCGCCGCGGCCCCGACGAATCCGCGATCGGTCGGAGCGGCCGTACGGGAAACTACTCTGCCTCGCCCTCCTCCAGGAGGCCATGGTCGAGCGCGTACCGGACGAGCTCGGCGCGGGTCGAGAGACGGAGCTTCTGCATGATGTGCGCGCGGTGCGTCTCGGCCGTGCGGACGGAGATGAAGAGCATCTTCGCGATCTCCTGGTTCGTGTGGCCGAGGGCGAGCAGCCGGAGCACTTCGCGCTCGCGCTCGGAGAGCGGGTCGGCGGCGGCGCGCGCCTGTGCCTCGGCCTCGGCGGCGGCGAGCCGCGCGCCGAGCGTCGGGTGGACGTAGCTCCCGCCGCCGGCGACCTCGCGCACGGCGGCGACGAGCTCGTTGTCCGCCGCCTCCTTGAGCAGGTACCCGCTCGCGCCGGCGGAGAACGCCTGGCGGACGTAGCTCGGATCGTCCTGCATCGAGAGGACGAGGATGCGCGCCTTCGGCGCCGCCTCCTTGATCTCCGGAGCCGCGTCGAGGCCGCTCCCGCCCGGCATCACGACGTCGAGCAGGACGACGTCCGGCTTGTGGAGGCGCGCGAGCCGCACCGCGTCGGCCGCGTTGCCCGCCTCGTCGTCCACGGTCATGTCCTTCTCGGCCTCGAGCAGCAGCCGGAGGCCCGAGCGAACGAGCTGGTGGTCGTCGACGATGAGAACGCGAATCACGTCAGTGGCACCTCCGCCTGGAAGGTCGTGCCGGCTCCGGGGTGCGACTCTATCGACAGCCGTCCACCGAGCAGCGCGACGCGCTCCTGCATCCCGACGAGGCCGATGCCGCCCTCCCTCGGACTGCCCGGGTCGAACCCGACGCCGTCGTCCTCGACGACGAGCGACACGGAGTCCGCCTTGCGGGCGAGGACGATGCTGACCGTCGTCGCCTGCGCGTGCTTGACGACGTTCGTCAGCGACTCCTGGACGATCCGGTAGAGCGCGGTCTCGACCTCGGACGGCAGCCGCTCGCCGGGCGGAAGGAGCTCCTCGAACTGGACGGCCATTCCCGTCTGCTCCGCGAACGTCTCGGTGAGACGTTCGAGCGCCGCGACGAGGCCGAAGTCGTCGAGCACGCTCGGGCGGAGCTCGACGGCGAGGCGGCGGACGTCGAGGAGCGTCGAGCGGACGAGGTCGCGGACGCCCGCGATCGCCGCGCCGAGCTCGTCCGTCTCCCGCGCGTCCTCGACCGCCCGCAGGCCGAGGAGGATCGAGGTGAGCGCCTGGCCGGTCTCGTCGTGGAGCTCACGCGCGAGGCGGCGGCGCTCGAGCTCCTGCGCGGTGACGACGCGCCGGAGCGCGTCGCGCGCCACGCGCTGCGACAGCTCGACGGCGACCGCGGCGCGGCCGGCGAAGATCTCGGCGATCCGAAGGTCGTCGTCGTTGAAGCGCGGGTCGGTCGCCTGCTTGTCGTGCGCGGCGACGACACCCATCGCGGTGCCGCGGACGATGAGCGGGACGTAGAGCGACGTGTGTGCGCCGATCCGCCGCATCGACTCCTGGTCGATCTCCGGATCGTCGAGGACCGAGTCGACGCGCTCGCTGCGCATCCGCTCGAGAACGCGCATCGTCTTCGACCGTTCGGCGACGACCATGCCGACGAGCGGCTCGCTGCCCGCGCCCGCCGCGACCTCGATGCGCGCCGCCGAGGCGTGCGGCAGCGCGATCGTGACGACACGCGCGCCGAGCAGCTCGCGCAGCCGCGTCGCGATCAGCTGCAGCAGCCGGCCCAGGTCGAACTCGGTGACGAGGACGTTCATCACCTCGTTCAGCGACTCGAGCTGCGCCGACCAGCGCGTCGCCGACTCGTACAGGCGCGCGTTCTCGATCGCGACGGCGGCCTGCGAGCCGAGCATCACGACGGCGGCCTCGTCCTCCTCCGTGAAGTCCGCACCGTCGGTCTTCTCGGTGAGGTAGAGGTTCCCGTAGGCGACGCCCCGCAGCGCGACCGGGACGCCGAGGAACGTGCGCATCGGCGGGTGGCCGGGCGGGAAGCCGACCGAGCGCGGGTCGTCCCCGAGGTCGTGGAGGCGGAGCGGGTGCGCGTCGCGGATCAGCACGCCGAGGATTCCGCGGCCGGACGGAAGATCGCCGATCTCGCTCCGCGTCCGGTCGTCGACGCCCGTCGTCACGAACCGCTCGAGGCGGCCGCCGCTCGGGTCGAGAACGCCGAGCGCGGCATAGCGCGCGCCGGTCAGCGTCGCGGCCGTCTCGACGAGCTTCTGGAGGACGGCGTCGAGCGACAGCTCGGAGCTGAGCGCGATCCCGGCCTCAACGAGCGCCCGCGTGCGCTCTTCGGTCGACTCCATGGGCGCCATTATCCGGGGCGGGGCGGGGCGGCGGCTACGGATCGAGCTGCGCGCGAAGCTCCGCGGGGCGGAGGATCTTCGCGCCGAGGTCCGTGTCGGAGGGGACGAGCTCGCGCACGACGCGGAGCACGACGTCGGCCTCGTCGCTCAGCGGGCTGAGGATCTTGTTCCCCTTCAGGAGCGCCTTGCCGCGCGGGCCCGGATGCACGGCGAGGTCGCGCTCCGCGTAGCCCTTCTCGCGGAGCAGGCCGTTCGCGGCTGCGATCGCGTCGTCCATCAGCGGAAGAGGTCGAGCTCCTCGGGGATGACGAGCTCCTGCGCGGTGCCGTCGCCGCGGAGGTCGAGCCCGCGGATCACAGCGACGGGGACGCGGTCGAGCTTCCCCATCACGAGCTGCGCGGCACCGGCGACCTCGTCCGCGACGGCGATCACCGTCGCGTGCAGCTCGTAGCCGGTCTCGTCGCGCTGTCCGATGAAGTCGTGGACGACGGAGACTCCCGCGGCGCCGAGCGCGACGTCGGTCGTGCCGCGCCGCCACGGGCGGCCGAACGAGTCGGCGACGATCACGCCGACGTCCGCGCCGGTGCGGTCGCGGAGGCCGTCGCGGAGGCGCGCCGCGGATGCGTCCGGATCGAGCGGGAGGAGAACGAGCGTCCCCGGGCCGGGCGTGTTCGACGCGTCGACTCCGGCGGAGGCGCAGACGAAGCCGTGGCGGGTCTCGCAGATCACGAGCGGCGGGCGGACGCGCACGACCCGCGCGGCCTCGTGGAGGATCGCCTCGATGCGGCGCGGGTCGGTCTCGTCGCCGGCGATCTCGCGCGCACGGTCGGACGGCTCGTAGTCGGCGAGGCGCACGACGCGGCCCTCGACCTTCGAGATCGCCTTCTGCGCGACGACGACGACGTCGCCGTCCTCGAGCTCCGTGCGCTCCGCGATGAGCGCGGCGAGGTCGTCGCCCTCGCGGAGCTCCGGGATGCCGGTGACGGGGAAGGCACTGAAGCCGCTCACGGCAGCCCGGTCACGCGCACCCCGGCGTGGCCCTTGTAGCGCCGGTTGAGGTTCACGATCACGGCCGTCATCCCCTCGAGCGCGCGGGCGCTCGCGAGCGGCCCGGCGTCGAGCGCGTGGCCGGTGACGACCTGCGACGCGAGCTCGAGCGCGAGCTCCTTCGCGGCGGGATCGTCGCCGCAGACGAATGCGTCGCCCTCGGCGCGCCCGCCGGCGAGCGTCGACGCGGCGAGCGAGTGGAGCCCGGCGGCGACGGGTGCGTCGAGGACCGCCGCCATCCTCTCGGCGACCGAGCGGTCGGCGTCGGTCGGGAAGACGCCCTCCTTCGTGAATCGCAGCTCACTCGCGACGCTCAGGACCGGGGTCGTGCCGATCGCGGCGGCGAGGCTCTCCGCGGTCGCGAGCGCAGCGTCCGCCTTCGTCGCGAGCACGACGAGGTCGACGCCACGGACTGCGTCCTCGTTGGCGGCGCCTCGGGCACCGACGTCCGCAGCCTTCTCCTCCGCGCGGGCCGCGTCACGCGAGCCGATCACGACCTCGACGCCGGCCGCGACGAGCTGCTGCGCGAGTGCGAGGCCGAAGTCTCCCGTGCCCCCGACGACGGCGACCTTCACGCGGCCACTCCGCCGAGCGCGGCCTCGGCGAGCCGCCGGCGCGCGTCGGCGTCGCTCATGAGCGTGCGCGTCACGACCGGCTCGACACCGTCGAGACCGTCGAGCGCGTCGGCGTCGGCCTCGTCGACGACGAGCGCGTCGATCAGGCCGGCGTAGCAGGCGGCGACGTGGCGCGGCTCCGTCCCGCCGGCGAGCCGCGCGAGCATGCGGTCCGCCGGTCCCTTCACCGCGCGGCCGCCGATGAGCGGGCTCACAGCGACGCACGGCACGCGGCGGCGCGCGACGGCGTCGCGAATCGCCTCGACGGCGAGGATCGGCTGGATCGAGACGTACGGGTTGCTCGGCGCGACGAGGAGCACGTCGGCGGCGTCGATCGCCTCGAGCACGCCGGGCGCGGGAGCCGCCGACGCCGCGCCTTCGAAGCGGACGCCGTCGACCTCGTCGCGGTGCCCCCGCGCGACGAACCACTCCTGAAACGGGAATGAGCCTGCAGCCGTGTCGATCCACGTCCGCAGCTCGTCGTCCGTCGCGGGGACGAGCGTCGCACCGACGCCGAGCACGGACGCGAGCCGGAAGGTGACGGCCGAAAGCGGCGCGCCCGCGCGGAGCGCGGCCGTGCGGACGAGATGGACGCCGAGGTCGCGGTCGCCGAGCGCGAACCAGGACTCGCCGTCGAGCGCGCGCACGGTGTCGAGCGCGTTCCACGTCTCCCCGGCTCGGCCCCAGCCGCGCTGCTCGTCGTTCAGCCCGGCGAGCGCATAGAGGATCGAGTCGAGGTCGGGCGAGATGTGGAGCCCGAGCACCTCGACGTCGTCGCCGACGTTCCCGACGACGGTGACCTTCCCCGCGCCGACCGCGTCGACGACGCCGAGCGCGAAGCGCGCGCCGCCGACGCCGCCGGAGAGGACGACCACCTTCACGCCGGCACGTCCTGCAACTGCCGCTCGAGGCAGGCGCGCGTGCGCCGCCCGAGCCGCGCGGCGAGCCGGCGGAGATCGTCGAGCGTGTCGACGTCGTCGACGAGGTTCTCGAGCGGGACCGTGACGACGTCGAGGCGGCGTTTGGCCGCGTGCGCACGGAATCGCGCGGCGCTGCCGGCGCCGTAGAGCGGCGCGAACGCGTCGGCGGCCGGAAGCGCGAGCGCGTTCGTCGTCCCGTCGCGCGCCTCGACGAGCCCGAAGCCGTCGACGGCAGCGAGCCGAGAGATGTCCGTCGCCGTCGCGCAGGGGAGGTCGGCGTTCACGACGAGGACCCGTCCGTCGACCCCCGCGAGCGCCGCGGCAACAGCCGCGCCCTGCCCGCCGCCCGGGTCGTCCGCGACCGACGCGCCGAGCGTCCGGGCGAGCGCCGCACCGTCCGGATCCGACGTGACGACGATCGTCTCCCCGGCGGCCACGGCCGCCTCGAGCACGTCCCCGAGCATCGCAAGCGAGATCTCGCGACGCACCGGACCGGGCGCGTCGAGACGCGTCTTTCCGGCTGCGCCGGCGAACGGGACGATCAGGGTCGGCATAGCGAGAGACTAGCCGTGTGCAGCGCGGCCAAGGTGGCGACGCCACGCCACGCCAGGTGGCGCCGCCACGCCACGCCAGGTGGCGACGCCACACGCAAGCCCGCTCAGTAATTGGCGCCGGGCCGGCCGGCCGCGATCCACTCGCGGACCTCGAACCAGTGGCTCTCGCGGAGTGCGGCCGCGACCCGCTCGTCCGTATGCGCCGCGTAGAAGACGTTCTTGTCGAGATCGCAGCAGATCGCCACGTCCGAGAGCAGCACGTCCGGGATGTGCATCAGCGCGTCCGCTGGGAGCCTGGCCTCCGCGACGGTGTAGTGCTTGAACTGGAGCTCCGGCGCGATCTCCATCAGCTCCGGCCAGTCGGGACAGGTCCGCGAGCTCACGCCGTCGTCCCGAGCCTCTCCCCCGCCGGCACGTCCTCGCGCGACCAGCGGCCCTCGAGCCGCACGAGGCCACGCTCGTCGCCGGCGGGGTACACGACGAAGACGAGCGCGTCGTCGAGCGAGTGGTACTGCGTCTCGCCGCCCGCCTCCGTGAGGTCGACCCGGAGATGCAGACGCCCGTCGGAGAACGGCGGCCGGTCGGCGTCGAAGCGCATGGAGAGCCGCCGCGTCGAGTCGTCCCAGCCGAGCTCGGACGTGAACGCCTCGCCCGACGCGACGAGGATCCCCGCGTCGTCGCGCAGCTCCCAGACGAGCCGGGGCGCCGGCAGCGACCGGTCGGCGGAGACGTCGACCGCGATCCCGAACGACTCGCCCGCGAGGAGCCCCTGCGTCCGCTCGGCGCCGTCCGGCCCGATGAGCCGCGCCGCGTCGACGCGCGCGACGGCTCCGCCCCATTCCTTCAGCCCGGCAGCGCGCTCCTCCGGGTTGCGCTCGCCGGCGAGCAGGCGCCGGTACTCGACGATCGCCTCGTGCGTCGGCCCGTCGAACGCGACGGCGCCGTCCTTCAACAGCACCGCGCGGTCGCAGAGCCGCTCGACCGCCGACGCGTCGTGCGACACGAAGACGATCGTCCCGCCGCGCTGCTTGAACTCGAAGATCTTCCCGAAGCACTTGCGCTGGAACGCCTCGTCGCCGACCGCGAACACCTCGTCGAGCAGCAGCACGTCCGCCTCGATGTGCGCCGCGACGGCGAACCCGAGCCGCATGTACATCCCCGAGGAGTACGTCCGCACCGGCAGGTCGATGAAGTCCTCGAGTCCTGCGAACGCGACGATCTCGTCGAGCTTCTCGCGGATCCTCGCGCGGCGCAGCCCGTGGATCGAGCCGTTGAGATAGACGTTCTCGCGCCCGGTCATGTCGGGGTGGAAGCCCGCGCCGAGCTCGAGCAGCGAGCCGACGCGCCCGCCGACGGCGACCGTCCCGGACGTCGGCTTGATGATCCCGGACAGCAGCCGCAGCAGCGTCGTCTTCCCGGATCCGTTCCGCCCGACGAGCCCGACGGCACCGCCCGGCTCGACCGAGAACGAGACGTCGCGCAGCGCCCACACGTCGACGCCGCCCGGCACGCGCCCGCGCGAGAAGAGCACGTCCTTCAGCGTCCGCTGCTCGCGCGGGTACACGCGGAAGCGGCGCGCGGCGCGCTCGACCTGGATCCCGCCCGGCTTCACGCCCGTGACGGTACCGGGAGGGCTCGCCGGACGATTTCCGCGAGCGTGCGCACGAAGGCTGGGTCGGAGTTCGGCATCTCGATCCGCTCGAGCTGCATTCCGAGCTCTGCGGCCTTCTCCTGCGCCTCGACGTCGATGTCCCAGCGGATCTCGAGATGGTCGGACACGAAGCCGACCGGGCAGACGAGGACGTCGCGCACGCCGTCGTCGCGGAGCGCGGCGAGGTGGTCGAGGATGTCCGGCCCGAGCCACGGCTCGCCTGTCGGCGACTCGCTCTGGAACGAGAAGCTCCACCGGTCTCCGAGCCCCGCCCGCTCGGCGACGAGCGCGGCGGTCTCGAGCAGTTGCTCCTTGTACGGGTCGCCCATGTCGAGGATCCGCGCCGGCAGCGAGTGCGCCGTGAAGACGACGTGCGCGTCCGTCCCGCGCACGCGCTCCGCGAGGAGCTCGACGAAGCCGGGCTCGTCGTGCCAGCTGTCGACGAATGCGAGCGTCGCGCGCCCGGCGAGCGCCGTCTCGAGCTGGTCGCGATAGCCCTTGATCGACAACGCGGAATAGTGGGGCGCGAGCACGAGGCCGACGACGGCGCCCGCGCCCGACGCGACGGCCGCGTCCGCCGCGTCCGCGATTCGCGGCGTCCAGTGCTTCATCCCGGTGAAGACCGGAACCTCGAGCTCCCGCTCGAGCGCCGCACGCGTCTCCTCGGTGATCGCGTTCAACGGCGACGACTCCTCGATCCCGAGCCGGCGGTACCGCTCGACGAGATCGGCGAGGTTCTCCGGCGCGATCGGCCGGCCGCCGCGGATGTCCGCGTAGTAGGCGGGCACGTCGACGAGCCGCTCCGGAGAGCCGTAGGCCATCAGGACGACCGCAGCCTTCACGGCGCCCACCGTAGCTCACCGGGAGGCTACGGCTTCGGCTGCTCGGTCTCCCCCGCCGGAAGCGCCGTCGTGAGCGTGTCCTGGGCCCAGCGCTCGCTGAACCCGGCCAGGAAGCCCACGACGAGGATCGCAAGCCGGTCGTTCGCCGCAGGGTCGCTCGCGGAGATCGGGAGATGGAGGATCCCGCTCGTGAAGGCGAACGTGATCGCGAGCGCGAACGCCCCGCCGATCAGCGGCCGCAACCCGCCGAGGAAGAACGCGTACGGCCGGCCGACGTCGTAGTTCAGCTCGAACGACCCGTTGTTGATGCGCTGGATCACGCTGACGACCGCGCCCACCGAGCCCGCGACGAACGCGGCGACACCGCTCTTCCACTCGACCTGGAGGAACAGGAACGCGAGCACGGACGTCACGGCCGCGACCGAGACCATGCCCGTGAAATAGACGATCTGCGCCTGGCCGTTCGCGGCCTGGCGGTAGTACTTCTCGGCCTCGTCGAGCGCCGCGATCTCCGTCTCGAGCGCCTTGTCGAGGTCGACGTCGGATGCCTTGTGCGAGCTCCCGTCGACGAGCGCGAGCAGGTGCCCGGCGCACTGCGCGACGAGCTGGAGGCAGATCCGCTGGCGCACGCCGGTCAGCACCGTCCGCGCGCGCAAGGCGAGGTCGTCGCAGCGGTGCAGCTGCAACGTGATCTCCGGATGCGCGCGCGTCGCCCAGTCGCTCTCGCGGTGGAATGTCGCCGTCGAGCGCTGCCACGGATAGCGCGGCTTCTGCTCGGTGAGGGCGACGGCACTCGCGACGTGCGAGCACCAGAACGAGTGGACGAGCTTCCCGTGCGAACGCTCGAACCGCGTCAGGAGCTCGTGGTACGCGGACTCGGCCTCCGCGCGCGCGTCGTCGCGGAAGTCTCGCCACCACGAGAAGTGCGAGTACACGAGTTCGGCGAACGACGGGTCGTGCGACTTCCCGTTCACCGCACGAACAGGGTGCTTCTTCGGCTCCGCGGCCAGCGGCTGGAGAACTTCGCCCACCTCGAACTCCCCCTTACGCCGCAGAAGCGATTTCCGGTGGACGAAGGCTACAACAGTCGCGCGAGCTTCTGCAGCCACGTGTCGGCCGGGACGAGGAGCCCACGGCCGGCGAACCCGACCATCCGGTCGAGCGAGTCGAGATACGCGGCGGACAGGTCGGCGCTGTCGCGGATCGCCCACATCGCCTCGCCGTTCGTCCACGCCGCGTCGCGCGCACGCTCGACGTCCCACATCGCCACCACGTCGTCGATCCGGTCGAAGCGGTGGACGACCCGGTCCACTCGGCGCAGCCAGCCCGTGACGTACTCGTGCTTGACCTTCGCCTCGGTCGCGGCGAGCTGCGCGTTCACCGAGAGGAAGTCCGTGTGCTGAGGCGTTCCGTCCTCGACGACGATTCCGAGCTCGCGCGCCACCGTGACGAGAGCGACCGGCAGGTCGCGGTTGATGTGCGCGTTCATCCCGGCGAAGGCGAACTGGAGCGGCGCGATCCCGGGCGCCCGGCGCGCGTCGAAGAGTGGTGCCCAGGCGCGCGGCTCCGACCCAGGGCGCGCCGTGAACGCGTCGAGCGCGTCGAAGTAGAGCCCCGCGAAGACGACGTCGAGCCGCTCGAGGAACCGCGGGTCCTGGAATTGCGTGCCCGCGGCGAGATCGGTCCGCACGCCCTCCGTCACCGCGAGATAGAGCCGCGTGAAGCATGCGACGCCGTCGCCACGCGGCAGCGGTGCCGCGATCTCCTCCATGCGGGCAACGACCTCCGCGACAGTCGTCAGCGGCACAGCGTGACCATAGCCTTGTCGCGCCGCGCCGGTCGCGCTACGGTCCGGATCCTGCGGCCCCGATGTCATGCGAACGAGGGGGCGAACGAACGCGATGTGGATCGACGAGGCTGACGGCGTCTTCCGCGGCGGAGGCGTGAAGGGGCTCGGGCTGGCGGGTGCGCTGCTCGGGTTCGCGGAGAGCACGGACAAGCCGGTGAAGAAGTGGGTGAACGTCGCCGGCGCGAGCGCCGGGGCGATCATCGCGTGCTATCTCGCGACCGGCCACGACGCCGACCAGATGGTCGACCTGATGCGAAAGACGAAGTTCGGCGACTTCCAGGACTTCCCGCCGGGCGGCCAGTACCTCGGCGGCGGCGTGAATCTGCTCCGCAAGCACGGGCTCGCGCACGGGAACGCATTCCTCACCTGGTTCGACGACCAGCTCGACCATGCGACCTTCGAGAAGACGAAGAACGCGGACGGCACTGACTGGCGGCTGAAGCTGATCGCATGCGACGTGACGAACCGCGCGCTGCTCGTGCTCCCGAACGACCTCGTGCGCTACCGGCTCCCCGGCGAGTCGGCCGCGATCGACCCGGACGCATTCCCGATCGCGCGGGCCGCGCGGATGAGCATGTCGATCCCGTACTTCTTCGAGCCCGTCGTGCTCGTGCGGGACCGCGTGTTCGTGCAGGACCTCGGCGACACCGACGGGCTCGTGCCCGGCGCGAACGACCGGCTCGACGTCGACGCGGCGAACAAGGCGCTCGGCGCGAACGGGAAGGCCGCGAGCTTCCGCGAGCTCACCGCCGCGGAGCAGAAGCTGCAGCTCTCGGTGATCGTCGACGGCGGCACGCTGTCGAACTTCCCCGTGTGGCTGTTCGACGTCGACACGCCGAACCAGCCGCTGAAGCGGCCGACGTTCGGCTTCACGCTCACGGGCGGAAAGGGCGTGGGCGCCGGGCTGAACAAGGCGGTCTCGCACGCACCCTGGGCGGTCCGCTTCGGGTTCGACATCTTCCACACGTCGCAGGAGGCGTGGGACAAGCGCTTCGTGTCGCACTCGACGCGCGTCCGCACGATCGCGGTCGACGCCGGCGACGTCGGCACGACGCAGTTCAACCTCAGCGCCGCCGACCAGGACATGCTGATCGCGAACGGGAAGAAGGCCGTCGCGAAGTTCCTCTCGACGTTCACGCTCGACCAGTACGAGAACACGTACGGCCGCAAGTTCGGCGACGTCCCGGCCGGGGACGGCACCGGGAAGAAGGAGCTCGCGGGGACGACGACCTAGACGGCGGCGACGCGCGCGTGCACGAGCTCGACGAGCCGGCCGAGCGCGTCGGGATCGGTCTGCGGCAGCACGCCGTGGCCGAGGTTGAAGATGTGGCCGGGCCGGCCGCCTGCGCGGGCGAGGACGTCGAGCGCGCCCGCCTCGACGCGCTCCCGCGGGCCGAGCAGGAGCGCCGGGTCGAGGTTGCCCTGGACGCCGCGATCGGGGCCCGCGACCTCCCAGCCGGCGTCGAGCGGGACCCGCCAGTCGAGGCCGAGCACGTCGCCGCCCGCCGCGACGAGCTCCGCGAGGAGCGGCGTCGAGGCGCCGGTGCCGAAGTGGATCGTCGGCACGTCGACCGCGGCGAGGATCCGCGCGGAGTACGGCGCGACGTATTCGACGTAGTCCGAGGGAGAGAGCGCGCCGACCCACGAGTCGAAGAGCTGGATCACGTCGGCGCCCGCGGCGGCCTGCGCGGCGACGTAGCGCGCGAACTGATCCGTGAGCCGCTCCATCAGCGCGTGCCACACGTCCGGCTCGTTCAGCATCAGCGACTTCGTCCGCACGAAGTCACGGCTCGGCCTCCCCTCGACGAGATAGCCGGCGACGGTGAACGGGCCGCCGCAGAAGCCGACGACCGCGCGCTCGGGGTCGAGCTCGGCGCGCACGATCCGCACCGCCTCGAGGATCGCGCCGCCCCACGCCTCCGCGTCGGAGACCCGCATCGCCTCGACGTCCGCGAGCGTCGCGACCGGCGCGTCGAGCACCGGGCCGACGCCTTCGACGAGTCGCACGTCGACGCCCATCCCGACGACGGGCGACATGATGTCCGCGAACATCACGGCGGCGTCGACGCCGTGGCGGCGCACCGGCTGCAGCGTCACCTCCGCGCAGAGTTCAGGAGTCCCCGCGAGCTCGAAGAAGCCGTAGCGCTCGCGCAGCGCGCGGTACTCCGGCAGCGAACGCCCGGCCTGCCGCATGAACCACACCGGCGTGCGCTCGACCGGCTCGCGCCGCGCCGCCCGGACGAGGAGAGGCTCCACGCGGCCTAGACTAGCCCGGCATGAGCCGTAGGCCGGACGGAGGCGAACCAGGAGCGGAGGCGTCGGCTCGGCCGGTGCCGAAGCGGGAACCGAGCCCGCCCGGCCCTCTCGTCGTCCGCTGGCACGCGCTCGAGCGCCCGCAGGTCGAGGCGGGCGCGCTGCTGGAGGCGACCGTCGAGCTCGAGAATGCCGGCTCGGCGACGTGGCGGACGCGCGGCCCGCAGGACGGCCTCTTCCTCGCGTACCACTGGCTCGACGAGCGCGGCAACCCGATCGTCTGGGACGGCCGGCGCACGCCGTTCGAGCGCCCGGTCGCGCCGGGCGAGACGCTGCGGCAGCGGCTCGTCCTCCGCAGCCCGATCCCGCCGGGCCGCTACCGCCTCGCCGTCGACATCGTCGAGGAGCACCGGTTCTGGCTCGCGGAGCTCGGCAACGCGCCGCTCGAGGAGACCGTCGACGTCGTGCCGCGCGACGCGTCGGCGGCGCGCACGTTCTTCCCCGAGGACGCAGAGCCGGCGGACGACTGGCTCGAGCTCGCGCGCGCGCTCCACGCGGAGGGCTACTCCGCGGTCGGCGGCGCGATCGAGCCGGAGCGCGGCCTGCTCCGTCGGCGCGACACCGCGCTCGCGCCGTACACGCCGGGCGGCGGCCGCCACCCGCGCTTCCCGCACCCGCTCGTCTGCCCGTCGCTCCTGCCGCCGCTCGAGCCGAACGCGGAGGTCGCAGGGCTGCCCGCGTTCGTGGCGGAGCGGGACGAGCCGTCGATGTTCGACGGCCGTCTCGTGCTCAGACTTCGATCGCGATCTCGTCGTCCACCCGGCTGAAGACCCACGCGCCGATCGCGAGCGACAGGAGCGAGACGAGCACGGAGTAGACGAAGTCTGCGAGCGGCGGCAACTCGCCCTCGAAGAGCGCCGCGCGGAACGACTGGATGATCGGCGACAGCGGGTTCAGCCAGTGGATCGCCCAGACGACGTGCTGATGCGCCGCGAACTCCGTCAGCGGATAGATGACGGGCGTGAGGAAGAACCACGGGACGAGCAGCGCGGCGACGATGAACTCGACGTCGCGGAAGATCGCGTTCAGCGACGCGGCCATGAGCGAGATGCCGGAGATGAACGCGATCGGGAGCGCCGCGAGCGGGATCGCGAGCCACTCGGTCCAGCGGACGCGCGGCAGCGCGATGAAGTTCACGACGAGCAGGAGGACGAGCATCGCGCCGAACGCGACGACGTGCGCGCCGACGACGGAGAGCGGCACGAGCTGGCGCGGGAAGCGCGTCTTCCGGATCAGGTTCGCGTTGTCGAGCATCGAGCGCGTCGCGGACTGCAGTGCGGCCGCGACGAACGTCCACACCGCGAGGCCCGAGAGGAGGAAGAGCGCGTAGTGCCCTCCGTGCGCGAAGGGCGAGTTCCAGATGACGCCGAACACGAGGAGGTACACGCCCATGAGCAACAGCGGGTTCGCCACCGTCCAGACGACGCCGAGCGCCGAGCCGCGGTACTTCGCCTGCAGGTCGCGGCGGAAGAGGTTCCCGAAGAGCTCGCGGTAGCGGTAGACGTCGGCGTACGTGTTCACGTCGCCCGAGGGTAGACGACGCCGCGGAGGACCGGCGCGAGCAGCGCCGCGAAGCCGCGCGAGGTGTGGTCGCGCTCGACGCGCGCGCGTCCCGCCGCGCCGAGCCGGGCCGCGAGCTCCGGGTCGCCGAGCACGCGCTCGATCGCGCCGCGCATCGCGGCGGGATCCTCGGCGGGGACGACGAGTCCCTCGACGCCGTCGTCGACGTAGTCGCGGAAGATCGCGCGCTCCGTCGCGACGACCGGGCGCCGCATCGACATCCCCTCGAGGAGCGTCGTCAGCCCGCCGCCCTCGGAGCCGTACGCGTACTCGTCGCGGCGCTGCACGACGAGAACGACGTCGGCGCGTGCGTAGAGGTCGCGCAGCTCGACCGACGGGACGTTCTGGAGCACGCGCACGTTG
>Ga0335070_10002718_pt1 | contig 20542 bp, 17 predicted proteins | sample Lox_Sample_13_FD_206722 | JGI IMG/M metagenome (GOLD analysis project Ga0335070, IMG submission 206722) | Soil microbial communities from Loxahatchee National Wildlife Refuge, Florida, United States - Lox_Sample_1.3 | ecosystem: Environmental > Terrestrial > Soil > Wetlands | place: USA...
CACCGGACGACCCTGGAAACTCGACAGTCGACTTCCATGGTGAGAAGCGGAGCAACCAGACACATGCGTCGACGACGGATCCGGACGCGCTGCTGGCGCGCAAGGGCAACGGCAAGGAAGCCAAACTGAGCTACAACGGCAACCTGCTGGTGGAGAACCGCAATGGACTGATCATCACGACCGAAGTCTTCCAGGCCAACGGCACGGCGGAACGGGACGCGGCTTTGGTCATGCTGGAACGGGTTCCAGGGGACAAACAGGTCACGGTGGGCGCCGACAAGGCGTACGACACGAAAGACTTCGTAGCGGAGTGTCGAAAGATGGAGGTCACGCCGCACGTGGCGCAGAATGTGAAGCGTTCCGGCGGCAGCGCGATCGATCAGCGGACCACGCGGCACGCCGGATACGCCATCAGTCAGAAGAAACGGAAGCGGATCGAGGAAAGCTTCGGCTGGCTGAAGACGATTGCGCTGATGCGCAAGGTAAGGCATCGTGGAATCCACAAGGTGGGGTGGGTGTTCACCTTTGCAGCGGCGGCTTACAACTTGGTGCGTATGCGGAACTTGCTGGCCAGCCCGGTTGGTGCTGCATGAGGCACGGGAGAAGTGTGCCTGCGCGCGGTGAAAGCGGGCAAAACGAGCGGCAGATAGACGCACTTCATCTCCTGACAATCAGCTTCGGAGCAGTGTATCTTCCATTCGGCATAATGCGGATTGCGGATTTTCCAAAAACTCAAGGTTTTTCCGCAGCCTGCTAGGCCCTCAGGCGAGATTCAAAACTTCTTTCAGCGTTCCGCTTTGGTCCTGAATCTTTTGCTGCAGCAGCATCAGCGCGTGAATGAGCTGCTCGGGGCGTGGAGGACAGCCGGGAACGAATACATCCACAGGGATCGCCTGGTTGACCGGAACCAGCGCGTAGTTGTTGAACACTCCGGTGGAGGTGGCGCATGCGCCCATCGAGATCACCCATTTCGGCTCGGGCATCTGCTGATAGAGATGACGGATTACCGGAGCCATCTTCTGCGAGACGCGGCCGGCAATAATCATCAAGTCCGACTGGCGGGGCGAGCCGCGAAACACCTCGGCGCCGAACCGCGCGATATCGAAGCGGGATGCGCTCATCGACATCATTTCGATGGCGCAGCAGGCCAGCCCGAAGGACATGGGCCAGATCGAATTCTTCCGCGCCCAGTTGATGGCCTTGTCGAGCGTGGTCAGGATCAGGCCTTCAGAAGCCGCCGAACGCTCCAGATACTCATTGTCGATGCGCGCAAAAAGCTCCGGAGGGCCACTGGCTAGAGGACTATCCATAAGTTTATTTTCGCACGGATACGGGAACTCGCTCGCAAGGTTTGCCGCCGAGCATACGAGGTTTTGCAGAAGCCACTGTTAGAATTAAAAGATCGCTCCTCTCATGGCATTCTCGACCTACGACGAAGCCTTGGACCGTGCCGCGGAAACCTGGGGCATCCAGCCATACTACTGGGACATCTTCGGCACGAAGCATGTCACCTCGCCAGAGACCAAGCGGGCCATCCTCGATTCTTTGGGCATACCGTCGGGCACCAAGGAGGCGATCGAGCAGGCACTGGAGGAAAGATTTCGCGCTGAGTGGTTGCGTTTGCTTCCACCGTGCCTGGTGGTAAGTGAAAATCACCGTCCGCGAGAATTCCCGGTTCATCTGCCGGCTGAGCTGGCTGAGATGGATGCGCGCGTGGTTCTGAAATTGGAAGACGGCGGCGCGGAAACCGATGAGGTCGCACTGCGCGAAATTGCCTCGGATGGCTCCGCCACGTTTTCCGGTCAACGCTATCTTCGCAAGTCCGTTCCTCTCAAGCGGCCGCTTCCGCTCGGATATCACGATCTCGAGATTCATGTGGGAGGCGCCTGCGCGTCGATGCGGCTCATCGTGGCGCCTGATCGCGCGTATCTGCCCGAGGGTCTGAGAGCCGCGGGCATCGCTGTCGCGTTGTACGGGATTCGCTCGGAACGTAACTGGGGCTGCGGTGATTTTCGGGACCTTCAGGGGCTGATCGACTGGGTGGCGGACGAGGTCGGTGGCAGTTTCGTGGCGCTGAATCCCCTGCACGCCATCCACAATCGCCGGCCGTACAACACCAGCCCTTACCTTCCGAACTCGGTCTATTACCAGAATTTCTTATACCTGGATGTGGAGAGCATTCCCGACTTCGCCGTGTGCGCCCGTGCGCAGAGGCAATGGGCGTCCCCAGAAGTGCAACGTGAGGTTGCCGCGCTGCGAGACTCGGAGTTCGTCGAATACGAAAGAGTGCAAGCCCTGAAGATGAGGTTCCTGAAGCTGCTCTTCACCGCCTTCCTGCGGGAACGCCGTTCCGGCTCGCCGCGCGTGCAGCAGTTCGAGGAGTATCGCAAGCGCGAAGGAGATCTGCTGGAGCGGTTCGCGACTTACTCCGCGCTCGATGAGTGGATCCACAGCCGCAACCCCAAAATCTGGGTGTGGCCGGACTGGCCAGCGCCGTACCACGATCCGCAGTCACCCGAAACGCAGGCCTTTCGGCGAAAACATTGGCGCCTGGTTCTGTTTTACGAGTACTTGCAGTGGCAGATCGACATTCAACTGGCCAATGCCCAACAGCACGCCCGCGACAAGGGACTATCCATCGGCCTTTATCACGATCTCGCGTTGGCCACCGATCGTTTTGGATCGGACCTGTGGGCGCACCCGTCTTGTTTCGTGGCCGGCTGCCGCGTTGGCTCTCCTCCCGACGATTTCAATCCCAAGGGACAGGACTGGGCCTTTCCGCCTCCCAATGCTGCGGGACACCGCGAGGCGGGGTATGAGCTTTTCGTCGAATCGATTCGCCAGAATTGCCGCCACGGTGGTGCGCTGCGCATCGATCATGTGATGCGCTTCTTCCGGCTCTACTGGATCCCGGACGCCGCAGATGCGGCCTCCGGAGCCTACGTGCGCGACGATTGGGAGGACCTGATCCGCATCATCGCGTTGGAAAGCGTACGTCATCGCGTGGTGGTGGTCGGCGAAGATCTGGGCACGGTTGAGCCTGAGGTCCGGGAGGCGCTCGCCCGGTTCGGCATTCTCAGCTACCGGTTGCTCTATTTCGAAAAGGCTGACGGCGGCCAGTTCCGGCGATCACTCGATTATCCCCAGCAGGCTTTGGTTTCTTCGACCACGCATGATCTGCCCACATTGGCGGGATTCTGGATCGGTGAAGATATCGAGTCGCGCCGCCGCGCCAAAGTTCTGACCAATGAAGCCGATTATCGCGAGCAATTGCGGATTCGTTCTGTTGAGAAGCAGAAAATGCTGGATGCGCTGCTGAATGCGGGACTACTGCCGGACTGGTTTCCCCGATCGGCGCTCGAGATCCCGGAGTTCACTGGGGAATTGCACAACGCCGTCGTCGGGTTTCTGGCATCCACGCCCTCGATGCTATTGCTGATTAACCAGGAAGACCTTACCAAGGAAATCGCACAGCAGAATCTCCCGGGGACTACATGGCAGTATCCGAACTGGAGCCGGAAAATGCACTTCCGCCTGGATGAACTGTACTCTGCCAGGCAGGCCACCGACTTCGTTCGGATGTTCCGCGATTGGATTGACAAAACCGGCCGGCGCAATAGGCCGCTGACGAGCGCGAGCTGAAGAGAATCCTGGCGACCGGCCGTTCTATTTCTCCAAATCCTGAATTACGCGAGGATCGTCCATCCGCGGCGAGGGATGCGGGTCGAGCGGCTCTCGCGCGGCTGACGGATCGAACACTCGTGGGTCGATGGGCAAAAGGTGGAACGGAGTGAAGTCAGGGGACGTGGTGAAGCAGTCTGCGAGGTCGGATGCAGTAGCATCATACAGGTTGAGCGGCGGCAGACCGAGGAGGCGGAATACCGTCTTTAACAGGCCGGGGAAACTGGAATGGACGTGCGACACATATTGTCTTTTGATGTAAGGCCCGGCGGCCAGGAGTAGGGTGCGGTGAGAGTCGACGTGATCGCGGCCTCCCTGCGCGTCATCCTCGGTGATGAACACGGCCATCTCTTTCCACCAGGGCGAGTTCGATAGATACTTCATGATTCTGCCCAGCGCGTAATCGTTGTCGGCGACAAAGGAGGCATGGAACGGGTAGCCGTCTTGCGGCCGGATCTCGGCCATGTGGTCGTTCGGCAAGTGAATATACAGGAAGCGGGGAAGCGGTTGCCCGCCGCGTTCGTATTTCTCGCGCATCTCCTTGATGAACTGATCGGCGCGAAATTGGTCCGGAATATTCATATTGAATCCCGGATACTCGCGAGACGTGTTGCGGTACAAGGGGGCGGGCATGGGCACGTTGGTGAGGAAGCGCGCGCCGGTCGGTTTTTCGCCGGGCTCCTCCTGGTTTCCGGCGAGCTCGAATCCCTCGCCGAAATTGAAAAAAGAGACGCCATGACGCTCCAGGTGATGCCAAATAGTTCCACCCTCAGGCTGGTCTTCGGGGTGAACCGACGAGTTGCTTTCCGCAATCAGCAGCCGGCCCGGCGCCGTCGTGGGGAATCGGAAATCTTTGCCACCCGCGTATGAGGCCATGAGCGAGCTCTCGGTCCAGATATCCGGGACGGCGTCCACCAGCCAGTGGTGCCCGTCCACGCTGACCTCGGAGTCCGCGTAGAAGTTGTCGCTGAACGTCCACCGTTTCGCGATAGCGTGGTGATTCGGCGTCACGGCCACGTCCTGCAGGCTGAGGCGGGACCGGCCCCCGTCGCAGAATCCGTGCATCCCGAACCGGGCGAGAGCCGGAACGCCCGCCACCGGACCCAAGCCCGCCAAGGCCAGGTCGCCGAAGACTTCGTCGAACGTCCGGTTCTCTTTCACGATCAGAACTACGTGCTGGATTTCCGGCGGTACCGGCAGCGGGGGAGCCGGCCTCGGCCGAAAGCCATTTGCCTCGAAGACCAGGGCTGTGTGCGCCGCAAGAGAGGAGGCGTCCGGCAACGGGAAAACGGAAAGCGAGCCGCGCCGGAGCACATTCACAAATCCGTCGGACTCCGGGCTGGACAGATAAATGTTGGGTCCGGTGCCGTGCCCCTTGGCATTCGACATATAGACCGTGTCGTGGTCGATCAGAATGCGGGTCGGGAACCAGGCGACCGGGAGATGCCCCAGAACGCGCATGTTGTGAGCGTCGATCACTCCGACGGCATTGATGCCGGCCTCTGCGACCAGCAGCCATCCGTGCGTTTCGTCGAATGCCATGCCTACTGGCATCACGCCGCGAAGCGATTCGAGGTCTGGGATGCGGATCGCCGCCTCTGCGACGACGGTTCGCGTGCGAGGGTCGATCGCCGTTACCGTATCGTTGTGCGTGTTCGAAACGAATACCCGGTCAGCGGTTGCGATCACGCCGGATGGGCTGCTGCCGCTATCGGTTCCCTCCCCAAACGGCTTCCCCGTCCGAATCACGGCCTCTACGTGCGGCGCTTCGGGGTCCTCCACGTTCACGACATAGAGAGAGTTGGATTCACGAGAGTTGGGATCGCCCAGACCAGGAACGTCTACCGGGCCCCGTGCGGTCTCGCGCTGGACTCCGTCCCTGGCTTCCGGCGACGGAAACCCGAAGGCCGGGAAAGGCAAAGCGGTTCCGACCGGACTCTTCAGTTCGGCACCAGGGATCGAACTGTACTGAAACATACCAATATTGGTCACATAGGCGGTTCTCTTGTCGGGCGAAAGCGCGATGGCGAACGGCAGGCGTCCAACTCGCAGGGAAGAAACTATCTGACCTTTTTTGGTTTCAATCACCACGAGGCGAAAGTTCGCCTGGTCTAGCACGTAAAGCAGGGCGCGGTCGGCATCGAAGACTAGGTCCCCCGTGTAGCTGTCGGCGAAACCATCCTGGTTCAAGTCGATAAGCTTGCGGCGGTTTCCCGTGGAAAGGTCGATCAGCCGGACCCGACCGGAATTCCCCTCCGACACATACGCCGCGTGATTTCCGGAAAAAGCCGCGCCCATGAAGACACTGCGCCACTCATTGCTCGATTCGCGGTCCTGTTCGTGATTTTTCGATGGAGGGGCCGTTACCAGGTGATGGGTGAGCATCGTCCCTACTTTGTCCTTCTCCAGAACAGTCACAGAGAACCGTTCTGGACCGCTATTCACCGAAATGATGGTCTTGCCGTCGGGACTGAGGGCCAGTCCGAAGGGACCGGGCCCAATGATGTACTGTCGGCCCAGCGGCGCAATGATACGCCCGCCCGGCAGAATGCTCGGTGCGCCGGGCCGGTGAATGGCCGGCCTGGTTCCCGCAGGAGCGCTGTAGTCCGCCGCGAGGGCAGAAATGAGGCCGAGAGAAACGATGAGAGAAGCCATCGGTTTCTTCAAATTGAATGAAACAGTAGCCAGCTTAACAGCATCAAACGGATTCGTTACACCTGTGCCGGGTGCTTCGAGACAAGATTTCCCGTGTAAAAAAGTCCCAATCCGCAGTTGAGCGCGCAAAGTCGGCGTTCGTCGATGATTGGGTTGGACTACTGCGAATCACAGCCTTGTTCTGCTCCCATTGGGGTATTGCACCCGGGCTCGAAGCAGCGTAAGGTTTGGCACTGGAGGTGCTATACGCAATCGCGCGGCGAAACCTGGCGGCTTCTTCAGATCAGCGTTACGCAGCGAAACCAACCTAGCATCTGCATAAGTGCTGGCAAATCGGAGGAACGCCGCGCAGCCGCTGCGCGTCACGGCGAACGGGCTGCGAGGAACAAGGGTCAAAACGCGTGCTGACTAGCGAGCAGAGCTTTCGGGGCGTGGCTCCGCCAAGGTTCCCGAATCTTTCACGGCACCATCACTTAAAACAAAGAAAATACACGCGTGTGACTGACTGTAACCCGAAAAATAAACTCGCGGAATCATGGACAAGTTCACAGCCTGCCGAGCCTTGAAGACGGCAGCACTAAATGGAGAGAGCAATGGCAACCACCCCCACAACATTTGCGGTAACTCCGAAACCATCGCTTGAAGATCCGCTGGCGCATTTACCGTGCTCCAGCGTGCTGGAGTATCGAAATGGCCAGGTCATCTATAGCCAGGATCAGCCATCCACCAACATTTATCTGGTGATCGACGGCAAGGTGAAGGTCTGCCGGCTGGCCGAGGACGGACGTCAGATCGTCGTCGACATCTATCAGACTGACGAATTCTTCGGCGAATCCGCCTTCCTCAACTCGGCTACGCGGGATGAGCAGGCGGTGGCGCTGGAAAACACCAAGGTCATGACGTGGACCGCGGCGGAAATCATGGACATCGCGATCAAGCGCCCACACCTGGCCGTGGCGCTGCTTCAGATCCTGGTACAGCGCGCCACGGAATTCGGGCAGCGTATCCAGAGCTTTTCCGTGGACAATATCGCGCGGCGGCTGGCGCGCACGCTGATTCGCTTCTCGGAGAGGCTGGGGCAGAGCCACGAGGACGGTTCGGTCGAGATGATGCCGTTCACACACGAATTGCTTTCGCAATGCGTAGGCACTTCGCGCGAGATCGTCACCCATTACATGAACCAGTTCCGGCGTCAGGGCTATCTGCGCTATTCGCGCAAGGGGATTGTGCTTTATCGCGACGCGATGAAGGATTGGCTCCGGCGCCAGCAGTCTGCCTCCGTCTGAGACCGAATTGCCGCGCAGAGTCCGATCCGCGATACTCTAAGTCGTGGACCGGGAACACAGCGGAAAAACCGCGCTCGTAACAGGCGCATCACGCGGCATCGGCGCGGCCACCGCGATTGCTCTTGCCAGCCAAGGGCTCAGCCGTATCGTCCTGCATTACAACTCCTACAACGAAGGATTAGAGCGAATCGCGGTGTCCGTGCAGCAGGCGGGGGTGCGCGCAGAGGTCATCCAGGCGGACCTTGGATGCGACTCCGGACTCCAGGCCTTTCTGAAAGCGCTGGGGGACGCGGACGTCGACATTCTCATCAACAATGCCGGCTCACTGGTCCAGCGCGCCAAATTGTCCGAGTTCACTCCGGAGCTGTTCGATCGCGTCATGACACTCAACGTGAAGAGCGCGTGGTTTGCCGCTCAGGCGGTTGCGCCGCGCATGATCGAGCGGAACAGCGGGATCATCGTCAATGTCAGCTCCATCGCGGCGCGCACCGGCGGGGGGATTGGCGCCACCGTTTACGCCGCGGCGAAAGCTGCTGTGTCCGCCCTCACCAAGGGGCTGGCGAAGGAACTCGCGCCGCACGGCATTCGCGTGAACGCCGTCTCCCCCGGCACGGTGGACAACAATTTTCACGCGCAGTTTTCCACTCGCGAGATCCTCGATCGGGTAGTGGCAGCCACTCCGGCGGGCACGCTGGGCACCAACGAAGAAGTGGCCGACACGATTGTCTTCCTCTGCTCGCATGCCGCGCGCTACATCCACGGCCAGACTATCGAGATCAATGGTGGAATGTTTATGGTGTAGTAAACGGCAGCCTGTTGGTTTGCGCGGTCCCTGCTGAATTCACGATTTGCACCTCCACAGAATCGACCTGATTGGGATTCCCGTTGACCGGGAAGAACGCGTGCAGGCTGAAAACGCCGCCCAAATCTGAAGAAGCATAGAACTGCCCGAGCGCGGCGGAAACATCCACCGTGATCGCGCCGGGCGGCAACTGCGTGCCGCTTTGATCGAAGAACGTGAAGGTCATGCTGGCAGCGGACCGCGTGTTGTCGAAAGCGCTCAACAGCAGGTCGAGGCCGGCCGAGGTGCGCTGGGCCTTGGTCGAATCCACGCCCACCACAGCGGCCGCTATGGGGAGCGTTTTCGTCGTCGAGAAGTAGCCGAGTTTCACGGTAAAGACGATATTGCCTGCCGTGGTCCCGGTCTGGAACGTAACACTGGTGTCGGACCCGAAATGCGCCACCGTGTCGCCTTGATTCACCTTGAATGTGGCGGTTCGCGTGCCGGTTGATGGAAATTGGATTCCGCTATCGAGGTTCGCGCTGGCGTCGCTCGGTTGGATGTCCATGTCCACCTCCCCGGTTCCGGTTGCCTGGGAAGGGGACGCCAGGCGGACAGTCAGCTTGCCCTGTTGCGCGCTGGCGAGGTTGGCATGGTCGAGCTCGATTTCCGGGGGTGGAAACGGCGGATCGATCCCTGTGCCTGCTAGCGGGAACACGAGCTGATCGATCAAAAGCGCGCTTTGCTGCGGCCCGTCAGCCGTGGGGGCAAAGTCGACTTCCATGGTAAGGGTTCCTCCCGCGGCCACGGGAATCGGCGACGCTCCGCCTTTCACCTGGAATGCAGGATCTCGGGTACCTATGTTGACCACGACATCCTTGCCTTCGGAGTTCGAAATCAGAATGCTCCGCGCCGCGCTTTTGCCCCGCTCCACGCTGCCGAAATCTAATGGCGACGGCACGGGGATGCCGTCTCCCATCGACACCGTAACCGAAGCCATCCCGGTTCCGTTGAATGTCGCTAGTTTGACGCCGTTTGCGATGAAGTCCGCAGTGGCCGGGCCCGGCTGGCTGGGCCGAAACTGCACCATCAGATCGAGCGCGGTTCCCGACGCTACCGTCTGTGGCAGCGAGGGAGCGGACGGGATGAAAAGGAAGGCCGAGCTCGACAGATGAAGATCGGCCAGGATTGCATCCGCGCCGGCATTGCGCAGATGGAACTCCAGGTTTACCACAGCGCCCACCGGCTTGCTGCCAAAGCCGTACGTTTGATCTAAACTGGCGACCTCCTGCCCGCTCTGCACCAGGAGCAGGGAAAACTGAGCCGGCAAGGAACATGCAGCGAGAAGCGACAGGAACAGCAGGCGGGACATCATGGGCGCGTCTCCGCGGCGGGCAGTTCGTAGAGCCGCTCGCCGTCCTCCACCAGACGGAGCAGTAAAGATGGCGAGCCGGAAACCTCAATCTCCACCGAATGCTCTCCGGCTCGATGAATCTGCGCCCCGGGGCTCTGTGGAATCGGCACGCGGCGTTCATGGCCCGTGGAGGTTTGAATCACGATCTCGTGCGCCGTGGCGAGCAGCAATCGATCCTGTAGCACCAGCAAGGCCGCTCCGTTGACGGCCCGGCATGCCTGCTCGCCGATTTCTCCTCCGGGCGCAGACTCGTGTTTCAAGGCGCCGTTTGTGATGTCGAACGTCAACAGCCAGAGCTGGCCGGCCCGGCACGCAGCCAGCACGATCCCGCGCTGATCCGCCGGGCCGAGCGCCATCACCCTTCCTCCAACTGCCGCGTTCTGAATCGTGATTGCGCGATCGTTCGGCACTGTGCGCCAGAGCTCGCCGGTCTCTGGGAAAAATGCGTAGCGCGAGTTGAGAACCACCTGGCTGCTTGGCGCGCTGCGCCGTGCGATGACGTTCCCTCGCGCGTCCAGCGCCCGTAGCTCATTTGCGGTCTTCATCAGACCGCCGGACGTATCAAACGCCCAATCCAGAGCGTCGCCGGCAATAGCGCCTCGCACGACAAAACTCCCTGCCACCCCGTGCATCGGATGAAGCGTACCTTTGGCATCGCGAGCGAGTCCAACCAGCGGCGCACTCAAATTCGACGCTGCCACGGCCACAGTCACACTAAAGAAGAAGACGACTCGATTCATCACGGCTTTCCAATCGTGAACGTGGGCGTCCCAATGGTGATTGAAGACGTAACGCCCGCGGCAATGCCGGGACCGTGAGCCGCTGACGACGCGCCCATGCCCGTTCCGGCGAATGCTCCAGCCGCTCCGCCCGCAGCCAGGATGCCCAGCAAGACCCACTTCTTGTGCGATTTGTGCTCGCTACTTGCCACTGGCCCGCCCGTGGACTTCGCCGGCTTCTGCGTAATGACGATGGTCGGTATTTGTGCGGGTCTGGAGGGGGCTGCATCTGACGCGGTCTCCAAGACAGTCTTCGGGCTCACCGGAGCCGGCCTGGCGCTCGCCTCTATGGCTCTTGGAGTTGCGGCACGAGTTGGCCGCGCAGTGTCAGGAGTTGCTTTCGGAGGCGCCGTCGCCGGCGGCGTGGCCTTGGCCGGCGCCGCGGTTGTGGCGCTGGCAGCGGGTGGCAGAGCTTTCTTGTCTGCACTCGCGCCGGCGGCGTTCACTTCGCCGATACTCTGGCGGACCACGAGCCCCGCGCGCGCCTGATCTTTCGCTGCTGTGATGCGAACATTGAACTGTCCTGGTATCCGATTGAGCTGAAAACCGCGGAGCGTGGCGTGCCCATGGGAATCGGTAACGGCGAGATCGGTGCGAAGTCCGCTCGAGAGCACGCCTCCCGGGCCCTCTTCAGGAAGCTGGAAGCTTGCTCTTGCGCCTTCAACCGGCTGTCCAGCCGCGTCGGTCACTTCAATCGTGATGGGCTTCGCGACATGAGCGCCGCCTGAGTAGACCGCATCTGCTCCGGAAACGACCGTGATACGAAGCGCGCCGCTTTGCGCCGTCAAGGCGAGTGGCATGAGGAGGCAGACCGTCCAGACACACGCCGGGCGCAGTGTTTTGTTCATGATTCGGGACACTTGATGATCCTGTTCTTTACTAGAACAGTGACGTAGCCAAAGGAAAATTCTCCACCGAAGCGCCGGCCGTCAGGCAACCGGCTGGTAGTGGTGGTCGGATGCGGTGGGCCAGGCCGTGGCGCCGCGCAGGAGCACGCAGGTGACGTTGTCGGGGCCGCCGGCTTCTTTGGCCGCTTCGATGAGGGTGCGGCACTTGTAATCGAGTTGGTCGTGCCCCGGACTGTTATCGCGGAGGATATTCTCAATCGCGGAAGGCTCGATCACCCCGTGCAGTCCGTCGCTGCACATGAGCAGCAGCGCGGAAGGCTTGAGCTTGATCATGTAATAGTGCACGGCAAGCGCGCCGCCGACTCCAATGGCCATTGTCAGAACGTGGCGCATCGGGTGGTTCCGAAGGCTCTCCTCATCGAGGCCAAGGGGCCGGCCGACTTCGTGTACCCATGTCTGGTCTTCGGTGACGGCGCGAAAGCCGGCGTCGTCCAGCAGATATGCGCGGCTGTCGCCTACGCTGGCGATAGCCAGTTCGTCGCCAGTCTCCAACACGGCCACGAGGGTTGTGCCCATCCCCTCCAGTTGCGGATCGCTGTTGGATGCATCCAGCACGCGGCGGTTGGCTTCTTCCACCGCGCTCAACAATACCTGCGGGTCTCGCTGCCACGCCTGGCGCACCACCTCCGCGACGGTATCCACCGCCAGCCGGGAAGCCATTTCCCCAGCGCGCGCGCCGCCCATTCCGTCCGCCAACAAATAAAGGCCGAGTTCCGGGAGAATGAGCGCACAATCTTCGTTGTTGGTTCGTACCCGTCCGACGTCAGACAGCGCAAAAGCTTCCAGCATAGTTAGCGAGGCGCACGTTCTAGGTGATAGCTATTTTACCCGAGGCAGAGGAAATCAGACCGGCCACCTGCGGCGTTTCTTCGAGCCCGATACTGATGCTGGCGATAACTGTCTTCGACCACAGCCCCAAGCGGGCGGGAACGGGCATGAGATGTCGAATTGTAGCACGTGTTGTGACTCTGTTGGCTGAGCACGGGTTACTCCTCAGGCAGTCTTTTTCCCCTTGTTTCGGGCGCGAACAGCACCGCGACCGCGCCCACCAGGTAAATGCTGGATAAAGAAATCGCTGCGGCGCGAAACGGCGTGGCATAACCGCCATCGCGGAAAAATACGGTCAGCCCCCCCAGGGTGAATGGCCCCAGTGCGGCGACGATGCGGCCCACGTTGTAACAGAAACCTACGCCGGAGCTCCGCAGGCGCGTCGGGTACAATTCCGGAAAATAAATCGAGTAGCCGCCGAACACCAGCAGCGTGCAGAAGCCCATCATGGGCACCATCCACAGCACATCGGAAGGCTTATGCAGCAGTCCGAACGTCATCACGGTCGCCGCCATGCCGAGCAGGAAGGAAAGCACGAAGGCGGGCCGCCTCCCGATTTTTGCCGTCACCACCGTGAAAGCCGAAATCCCCAGAAACGCGCCGCAATCCTGCAGCAGCGTGCCCATGCTGACATACCAGTTGCGTTGATCGAGCGGCAGGTTCTTCAGCGCTTCACGAATCAATTCCGGCGACCAGAAGCCGATGCCCCACAAGCCCACCACACCGGAGATGGCTAACAGCAATCCGACGATTGTGTTCCTTCGCCATCTGGGGTGGCTCCACAGGTCGGCCATCGAACCGAGCTGCTTCTTGTCGCCGCCGCGTGCGACGGAGTCGCGCACCTTCTGCCAGGCTTCCGGTTCTTTCATCTTGCGGAATACCCCGACCACCAGCAGCGCCGGAAGAATGCCTACCGTAAACATCCACCGCCATCCGAGCGGCAGCACGATAAAGCTGATGGCCGATCCGATGACATTGCCTAGCGCGGAAAACGCCTGGAGCATGCCCAGCGCGTAAGCGCGCGCCTGTTCCGGCATCACCTCCGCTACCAGCGTGACGCCGGCCGCAAACTCGCCGCCCACGCCCAGGCCCGTGAGAAAACGGTACGCCATGAAATCCCATTGATTGCGTGACAGCGCCGAGAGCCCCGTAAAACCGGAGTAAACCAGGATAGTCAGCATCATGGTTTTGGCGCGACCCCAACGGTCTCCCATGACGCCAAAGAACAATCCGCCCGCGGCCCAGCCCAACATGAAGATCGCGGTTGCCAGGCCGCTGTACCAGGTGAGATCCGCGGGCGCGGTTCCCGCCGGCAGCAGATCCTTCATGCCGGGCCCGCGCGCCAGCACGAAAATGCGCTGGTCCATGGTGTCGAACAGCCACCCCAGCGAGGCCACCACCAATACCCACCAGTGGTAACCGTTCAGCGCTTTGTACCAGGAACCCGAACTCGCATTCACCTCCCGCGTGGAGGAGCGCGTGGCCATAGTCCCTCAGTGTTCCATACTTTGGGGGGCAACGTGGCTGCCAGGAATACCGAATAGAGGGTTTCTTATGTTTGCTGCGGAACGCAAACTTGCCCAACCGGTGTATAGTCTCGCGGCATGCAAATCCACGCCACGATATAGGCGATGAAGCCTACGCCGGTAAACAGGGCCAGAATAATCCACAGAATGCGCATCAGCGTGACGTCCACCTCGAAGTAACGCGCAAACCCGGCGCAGACCCCGGCGATCTTCTTATCCAGCATGGGGCGGCTCAGCCGGTGCTGCGGGGAAGCAACGCGCGGAGCGGCCGGCGCACCCGTCGCCTTGCCGCAGCGCGAGCAGAACGCCGCATCTTCGGTCATCTGGAGACCACAAGCTGTGCAGAACATATCCATATCCCCGTCCGCAATATATTACGCAAAATCGGGCCCTAAGGTTCACCGCAGATAGAATACGCTGAGCCTGGGCAACTTTTGCCCATCCAGAAGACGCCGTTCCAGGTATTGCTTCTCGAGCAGGGCCAGTTGCGCGGCGCTCATTTTGCTGCGGTAAGGGCGCAGCTCGGCTTCGAGCGACTGCCGGGCTTTCAACAGCTCTTCCTCGGTTTGCGCGGCGCGCGCCACGGCCAGCATCTTTTCTTCCAGCACGGTCAGCCTTTGCTCCAGCCGCTCGAGATCGCCGGCGTATATGTCCATTTCAGCGGACAGCCGGTCAAGCGCCTCCGCGAGTTCGGCGTACGCGCCAATGCCTGTTTTTCGGAGCGCGTCAGCGTGTCCACCCAGGTAGGCGCGGAGTTCCGCAGGAGTGTAAGGACTCGCTGTGCTTCTATCCGCCGCCGCGCCGGAGCCCGGCATCTGCTGTGCCTCGGTCAGCACGGCCTGCGCGCAGAAGGCCAGGGAATTCACTTTTTGTGTTTTGGATTTCCGGCCACGCCATTTCTCAAACGCCGCGTCGATTCCGCGCAGTACGGCTTCGAGCGGCACGCCGGCATTCTTCCAGCTCTCGATCAACGCCCAGTCGAGCGGCGACAACAGAAACAGGCTCGTCCCTCGCGCGCGCTGAAAATGCTCTTCGATCTCCGTGAAGTAATTGAAGTAATTCAGCGTCCAGTTTTCGTCGTTCACGCGCGGTGCTTCCGCTTCCAGATCAAGCGCAACCCTTCCAGCGTCAGGTGCTCATCCGCGTGCTGGATGAGCTTTGATCCCCGGGCGATGAGGCTGGCTTGGCCGCCGGTCGCAATCACCTTCGTCTGGGTTCCAAGTTCTTCCAGGAGGCGCGTGAGAATGCCGTCGATCATGCCCAGCGAGCCATAGTAGAAGCCCGACTGCAGGCACGCCACGGTATTTGTCCCGATGAGTTTCTCCGGCTCGCGGAATGCCACCATGGGAAGCCGCGCCGTCTTGCTGAACAGCGCCGCGATGGAAATGCCGATTCCGGCGGTAATCACGCCGCCCAGATACTCGCCTTTGGCTGACACTACGTCGAAATTGACGGCTGTTCCCAGATCCACAATCACACATGGCCCGCCGTATTTCTTGAAGGCCGCGACACCATTGACCACGCGATCCGCCCCGACTTCCGAAGGCTGATCCACCTTCATGACCAGGCCCGCGTCCGCGGGATTCACAAACAGGGCCTCGCTGCGGAAATAACGCGGGGCCATCGCCGCCAGCGAAGAATCGAGCGGCGGCACCACGCTCGAAATAATGACGCCATCGATTTTGGCGATATCCTGCCCGGAAAGCGAAAACAAATTGCGCAGCAGGATGCCCCACTCATCCGCGGTCTGGTTGTGCACCGTCCGTAGACGCCAGTGCGCCACCAGCTTCGCTCCGTCGAACGCGCCAATCGTCAGGTTGGTATTGCCAACATCAAGGGCCAGTAACATAAAAATCAGGTGCCAGGCGTTAGGGATCAGGTGCCAGCAACCTAAAACCTAGCACCTAAAACCTAGCACCTAGAACCTAACACCTTTTTCGAGCGGTCTTACTCCTCCCGCCAGCACCAACTGCTCCGTGCCGTCATCCTTGCGCAGAATAAGGAACCCGGATGGATCAAGTCCCGCAGTGATGCCTTCCACCACCGACGCGCCCTGCTCCACGGTCACCCGTTTGTTCCGCACGTAGCTCGATCGCCGGGCAAACATGTGCAGGATGGCGTCCCGCCCGGCTTGGCCTTCAAGCACCTTGACGTAGCGGCCGACCGCGTTCAGAAGAGCAACCAGGAGTTGCTCGCGCGAATGCGGCCGGTTCGAAACAATTCTAAGCGAAGTGGCCTCTTCCGCGATTTCCGGCGGAAATGCGGTGTGGTTGACATTCACGCCGATGCCGGCGATAGCCGCCGAATCCACCAGTTGCACCAGGATGCCCGCCACTTTCTTCCCTTCTAGCATCACATCGTTTGGCCAGCGCAAGTCGCACGTGAGGCCGGTCGTCTCCGCAATCGCATCCGCGGTAGCGAGCCCCAGCGCGAGCGTCAGAACGGGCAGGGAATCCCCCCGCAGCGACGGCCGCAGCACGATGGAAACATACAATCCGGCGTTCGACTCGGAGTGCCAACTCCGCCCGTGACGGCCCTGTCCCGCCGTCTGCTCGTCGGCAATCACTACGGCGCCGTGCTCGCAACGGGCCGCCGCCAGCCGCGAGGCTTCGTGCATCGTGGAATCGATAGTCGCAAAGTAAGACACCGGATGCGGCCAGTTCTGGCGCACGAACTCGAGGTCGAAAGGCATCAGTCGAGATCCAGGCGGAAGCTGATGTCCACCGCCGGCGCGGAGTGCGTGATGGCGCCTGAGGAAACAAAGTCCGCGCCGGTTTCCGCATAGGCACGCACATTTTCGAGCGTGATACCGCCCGACAACTCGACCTTGGCGCGCCCCGCGATCCAGCGGATCTGTTCGGCGGCTTCCTCGGGAGTGAGATTGTCGAGCAGCAGATGCGTGGCGCCACTGGCGATGGCTTCTTCGAGTTCCATGCGCGTGCGAACTTCGATTTCGATGGGCAATCCGGCTCCGCGGGCGTTTTCAAGTGCCCGGCGCACGCTGCCCGCCGCAGAGATGTGATTGTTCTTGATCAGAATCGCGTCATAGAGGCCCATGCGATGGTTGCTCACGCCGCCCGCCGCCGCTGCCATCTTCTCGAGACGCCGCAAGCCGGGTGTTGTCTTGCGCGTATCAAGAATTTTGCAGCCAGTGCCCGCAACCGCATCCGCATAGCGCCGCGCCAGTGTTGCGATTCCACCCAGCCGCTGTAAAAAATTTAATGCCACGCGCTCGCATTCAAGTAGTGTGCGGGCATGCCCGCACACCGTAGCCAGCGCCTCGCCTTCCGCCGCGCACGCTCCGCTGAATTTGTGGATGTGCAGATCGTCCACTCCGCCGCGCGCTTCATAGATGAGAGACAGCAGTTCGGTCCCCGCCACGATCTGTTGTTCCCGCGCGAGGAAGGTCCCGTGCGCTGTCTGCCCGGCAGGCACACACGCTTGAGAGGTCACATCTCCCGCGCCGATATCCTCCGCCAGCGCGCCTTTCACGCAATCCAGAATCTCCGGATGCGAGAAGTCCATCATGCCGAAAGCCCGTCCAGCGCCTTGCGGACTTTCTCGAGTTGCGTCTCATACTCCGCCAGCTTGGTCCGCAGGCCTTCCACAACGTGCGCCGGCGCGCGGCTCAGGAATTTTTCGTCCGCCAGCTGCCGGTTGTTGTTGGCGATGTTCTTTTCGAACTGCTCCCGCTCTTTTTCCAGGCGCTTGCGCTGCTCGGCGAGCTGTGCGCGGGGAACATTCAGCACCAGGTCAAATTCGGGCGCGGAGCGGATAGCCACCGCCTGAGGCGCCGGTTCGTTGCGCAATTGGAGCCTGACGTTGGCCATCTTTTGGATCGCCGCTTCGTTCGCCCGCGCCACATCCAACGCCGCGTGTTGCGAATACAGAACGCCGTCCAGTTGCTCTTTGGGATCGAGCCTCATCTCCGCCCGCAGCGTGCGTGCCGCCGTGATGATGTCCTGCAGAATGCGAATCTCGAGATCGGCGGTTCGGTCGATCCACGCAGGGTTGCACACCGGATACCGCGCCAGTGCGATGGACTTCGGCCTGTTTGCCGCCCTCTCGGCCAGGCTCTGCCACAATACCTCCGTCAAAAAAGGCATCACCGGGTGCAGCAGCCGCAAGGCCGCCTCAAACGCAGCCAGAATGTTGCGCCAGTCCGGCGTGAGTCCCGAATCCGGCTCCAGCCGCAGCTTCTTGAACTCCAGATACCAGTCGCAGAATTCATGCCAGAAGAAATGCCACAATTCCTGCGAGACTTCGTGATAGCGATACAGATCGATTGCGCGGTTGACGCGCTCCGCCACTGCGCTCAGACGGCTGAAAATCCAACGGTCTTCAATCGGGACGCTGCCGCCGTCCCCTTGCGCGCAATAATTCTGCAAGTCCTCCGGCACCCACGGCTCAACTCCCGAGCGCTCCATATTCATGAAGATCAGCCGGGCCGCGTTCCAGATCTTGTTCGCGAACGCTCTCGCCGATTCCATCCGGTCTTCCGACAGCGCGATGTCCGTGCCCGGTGCGGCCGCCATCAATAGCGCCATGCGAACTGCGTCGGTTCCGTACTTCTCCGTCACCACCAGCGGATCGATAGTGTTGCCCTTGGTCTTCGACATCTTCTGGCGCTCGGCATCGCGCACAAGGGCGTGAATGTAAACCTGCCGGAAGGGAACCTTCCCCATGAACTCCATGCCGAACATGATCATGCGCGCCACCCAGAAAAACAGAATGTCGAAACCCGTGATCAGCAGGGAAGTCGGATAGAATGTCCGCAGATCTTCCGTTTCGTCCGGCCATCCCATCGTCGAGAAGGGCCAGAGCCCCGAGCTGAACCACGTGTCGAGCACGTCCGGATCCTGCTCCAGCCGTGAACTCCCGCAATCACAACTCGTCGGGTCCTCGCGCGACACAATAATCTTGCGGCAATCCTTGCAATACCACGCTGGAATGCGGTGCCCCCACCACAACTGCCGCGAGATGCACCAGTCGCGAATGTTGTCCATCCACTCGTGGTAAACCTTGGTCCAGTTGTCCGGAATGAATACAATTTCGCCCGAATCGACCACGCGGATCGCTGCCTCGGCCAGCGGCTTGGTTTTGACGAACCATTGCGTGGAGATGAGCGGCTCGACGATGTCCTTGGTACGCTCGCATCGGCCCACGTTTAACGTGTAGTCTTCGATTTTTTCGATCAGCCCCAGCTCCTCGAGATGCGCCACCACCTGCCGGCGCGCCTCAAAACGGTCGAAGCCCGCGAACCGGCCCGCCGCTTCGGTCATGCGGCCGCTCTCGTCAATGACCTTGATCCGCGGCAGATTGTGCCGTTTCCCGGCCTCGAAATCGTTGGGATCGTGCGCCGGGGTGACTTTCACCACGCCCGTGCCGAATTTCGGATCCGCCAGCTCGTCGAGAATGATGGGAATTTCGCGGTCCATCAGCGGCAGCATCACTGTCTTGCCGTGCAGATCGAAGTAGCGCGCGTCCTTCGGATTGATCGCCACCGCGGTATCGCCGAGCATGGTCTCCGGTCGCGTTGTCGCCACCACCAGGAACCGGTCCGATCCGACCACGGGGTAGCGGATGTACCACAAATGTCCGGGGTTCTCCTCGTGCTTGACTTCAAGATCCGAGAGCACGGTGTTGCAGGTGGGGCACCAGTTCACCATGTACTCGCCGCGATAGATCAGGCCGCGTTCCCACAGCCGCACGAACGCTTCGCGCACGGCGCGCGAAAGCCCCGGGTCCATGGTGAACCGCTCGCGGCTCCAGTCGCAGCTCGCGCCCAGGCGCACCATCTGGCGTTTGATGGTGTCGCCGTATTGCTCTTTCCATTTCCAGGCGCGCTCCAGAAATTTTTCCCGCCCCAGTTCGCGCCGGCTGGTCCCCTCTTTTTCGATTTGGCGCTTCACCATCATCTCGGTAGAGATGCTGGCATGATCCGTCCCCGGCAGCCACAGCGTGTTGTCGCCGCGCATGCGGTGCCACCGGACCGTGCAATCGATCTCGGTGTGCTCCAGCATGTGGCCGATGTGCAGCGAGCCCGTGACATTGGGCGGCGGAATCACGAGCGAAAACACCGGCGCCGGGTTCTTGACGTCGGCACCGAAAATGCCCTCGTCGATCCACCACTGCGCCCAATGCGGCTCGAACCGCTGCGGCTCGTAGACTTTCTCAAGTTGCATGGGGAAGTTTCAATATAGCAGAGGGGTCTTACAAGACGCCGTCTTCGGGGAAATTGAGCGTGTCGGGGGCCGATTGGAGCCCGGCGCGCCGGGCTGGGAGCTCTCTTGAAAATAGCTGTAATCGACTGATCCACCGAAGCCGAACGTCTCGAAAGGGGACTGGCTGCTGCGTCCCTAATCGAGCCCATCCCAACCCTTGCTGACGCCGTCTCCGTGGACGCAGTTGCCTGGAAGCTGTGAAAAAATCAAACATTTCTCTTGCATTCTGTTTTCTCCTCCGTAGACTGGATGCGTGACCGACGACGCTGCCCCTCGCTATGAGCCGATCAACCGCCAGCAGGTGGTGTTGGAACCGCTGGACATCGAACAACTGATCCCCGAAGACCACGCCGCACGCAGCGTGTGGGCCATTCTGGGGCGTCTGGATTTGAGCCGCTTCGCCGGCTCGGTCAAGGCGGTGGAAGGGCATGCGGGCCGCAACCTTTGGGAGCCGCGGCTG
>Ga0335070_10002719_pt1 | contig 20535 bp, 22 predicted proteins | sample Lox_Sample_13_FD_206722 | JGI IMG/M metagenome (GOLD analysis project Ga0335070, IMG submission 206722) | Soil microbial communities from Loxahatchee National Wildlife Refuge, Florida, United States - Lox_Sample_1.3 | ecosystem: Environmental > Terrestrial > Soil > Wetlands | place: USA...
GCGTGGGCGCGAGCAGGGGATGCTGCTCGAAGATCGCGGGCGGGAAGCGATATTCGCGGCCGTCGGCGTCGCGCACGCGCAGCGTGCGCTTGAGCACGTAGTCGAAGACCAGCGGGTTGTAGTCGTAGATCTCGTTCAGCGCCGCGCGCTCCTTCGGCGTGATGAAGCCCTGCGACACGAGGCTCGAGGTGCGGATCAAGATGTTGACCGCCGGCAGCGGGTAGTCGCTGCCGTTCACCAGGCGCGCGTGCAGATCCTGGCGGCGCAGCAGCGTCGCCAGGGGCCCGGGCGTGCGGTTGGCCTGCGTCACGGCCGAGATGTCGGCGAACAGCAGTCCGCGCCAGCGCGGCTCGTCCATCATTCGCAGGAGGATCTGCCACGACGGCTGGCTTCGGCGCGCGGGATCGTCCAGGTCGGCATCGTCGCCGAGACTGGCGAAGTGCGCGGCGATCACCTTCACGCCGGCATCGAGCGGGACGCGCAGGCGCAGAGGGTTGCCGAGCTGCTGGCTCTCGGCAGCCTCTACGGCCTCCTCCTTGCCCGCGTGCGCGAGCAGGATCATGTCGAGCGCGCGCATGCGCTCGTAGAAGGGCAGGTTGCGCTCGTCGGCGGGGTCGATGCCCATCGCGTTCGGCAGCCACTTGACGATGCGTACGCCGCGCGCGGCGCAGCGCTCGAGCCGCACGATCGCGTCGGCACGCCTGGGATGGATCGAGCAGGCGGCTACGAACCGCTCCGGCTCGCTCGCGGCCACCGCCATGGCGTAGGCGTCCGGCACGTGGAACTCGGATCGCGTGCGGTCCGCGCGGCCCTCGGCGTCGTGGTGCTCGTCGAAGGCGAGCAGCAGCAGGCGACCGCCGTGCGGCCGCGCGAGCGCGCCGAGGCGCTCCAGGTACTGCGATTCGGCGCGGCGCTCGTCGGTGATGCGCGCGGCGCTGCGATAGACGAGGAAGCGCGCGCGCTCCAGCGGGTGGGACCAGCTGAGCATCCGCTCGTTCACGTAGCAGCCGCTCCCGCCTTCGCCCATGCCGAGCAGGTGCACGTGGTAGTCCAGCAGCTTGTTCCGGTCTACGTCGGCATAGGCGCGCTCGAGCAGCTGGCGCGCAGGGGGCGAGAGCGCGCCGGGAAGCGCCGACGGATCGCCCGAAGACGCGCCGCCGACCAGGTCGGCGAGCGATGCGCAGCCTGAGACCAGGACCGCGCAGCAGGCGATTGCGAAGTTCGACCACCGCTTTGACGTATTCATCGCCAACCTCCGGTTCGCCGCGGACCTGCCGCGTGCGCACCCATCTTCCAATGGGGGAGGTAACGACGAACCTACACCGGGCTTACGGATCCCTTACCGGACCCGCGCCATCGAGGCGCTAGGCGCGCTCCATGTAGCTGCCGTCGTTGGTCGAAACCTTGATCTTCTCGCCCTGGTTGATGAACGGCGGGACCTGGACGATGAGGCCGGTCTCGGTCGTGGCCGGCTTGAAGGTGTTGGTCGCGGTGGCGTTCTTGATTCCCGGCTCCGTGTCGGTCACGGTGAGCACCACCGAGGCGGGCAGCTCGATGCCGATCGGGCGGTTGTTGTACAGGTTGACCTGCACGTCGGCGTTGGGCAGCAGGTAGCCCGCCTGGCCCTCGAGGAAGTCCGCCGTCAGGCGCAACTCCTCGTAGCTCTCCTTGTCCATGAACACGTAGTTGTCGCCGTCGTGGTAGGAGTAGGTCATCTCGCGCGGCTCGACGAACGCGCGCTCGACCTTGTCCTCGGTGCGGAAGCGCTGGTTGGTCTTGGTGCCGGACTCGATGTCCTTCATCTCCACCTGCATGAACGCGCCGCCGCGCCCGCCCACGTGCACGTGGTAGGACTTCAGCACGCGCCAGACGCGCTTGTTCCACTCGAGGAGGTTCCCGGGGCGGATTTCGACTGCTTCTACCTTGGCCATGACGAGGATTGCGAACGCGAAAAAGGCGCGAATTCTACACCATTTATAATGACTTATCGTGTTTGACGCGAAGTCCTTCGTCGCCGGATTGCCCAGCCTGCCGGGCGTGTACCGGATGCTCGGCGCCGCGGGCGAGGTGCTCTACGTCGGCAAGGCCGGCGACCTGAAAAAGAGGGTCGGATCCTATTTCCAGAAGCAGGGCCTCAGCCCGCGCATCCGCATGATGGTCGGGCAGGTGGCGTCGATCGAAGTCACGGCAACTCGCTCGGAAGGCGAGGCGCTGCTGCTGGAGAACAACCTCATCAAGAGCCTCGCGCCGCGGTACAACATCCTGTTCCGCGACGACAAGTCCTATCCCTACCTGATGATCTCCGGGCACGCGTTCCCGCGCCTCGGCTTCCACCGCGGCGCGCGCGACCGCGAGCACCGCTATTTCGGGCCGTTCCCGCACGCGCACGCGGTGCGCGAGAGCATCCAGCTGCTGCAGCGCGTGTTCCGGCTGCGCACCTGCGAGGACTCGGTGTTCCAGAACCGCTCGCGCCCCTGCCTGCTGTTCCAGATCCGCCGCTGCACGGCGCCCTGCACCGGGGAGATCGGCGCCGAACGCTACGCGGAGGACGTGCGCAGCGCGGAGCTGTTCCTCGAGGGACGCGAGGACGACGTGACTCGCAGGCTCACCGAGCGCATGGAAGCGGCCTCCGCCGGGCAGCGCTACGAGGAGGCGGCGCTGGTGCGCGACCAGATCCGCGCGCTCGCGCGCGTGCAGGCGCGCCAGTACGTCGAGTCCGACCGCGGCGTGGACGCCGACGTGGTCGCCGGCGCGGTGGAGGCGGGCGTCGCGTGCGTGAACCTGACCATGATCCGCGCGGGCCGCCACGTAGGCGACCGCAGCTTCTTCCCGCAGAACGCCGCCGGCGCGAGCGTGCCGGAGATCGTCGAGGCGTTCCTCGCGCAGCACTACGTAGAGCAGCCGCGCCCGCCGCTGGTGATCGCCGAGGCGCCGGCGCGCGGCGAGCGGCGCGTCTGGCACGAGATGGCGGAGAAGAACGCACGCCTGGCCCTCGCGCAGCGCGCGCGCGAGCGCGAGACGCAGGAGAGCCGCATCGTCGCGCTGCGCGAAGCGCTCGGCCTGCCGGAGACCGCGCAGCGCATCGAGTGCTTCGACGTGAGCCACACCATGGGCGAGGCTGCGGTCGCCTCCTGCGTGGTCTATGATCGCGCGGCGATGCAGAAGGCCGAGTACCGGCGCTACAACATGCGCGAGCTCACGCCGGGCGACGACTACGCCGCCATGCGGCAGGCGCTCGCGCGCCGCTACGGGCGCGTGTCGGCCGAGGACGGCAAGGTGCCGGACCTGATCCTGGTCGACGGCGGGCGCGGCCAGCTCAATGCCGCGCGCGCGGCGCTCGCCGAGCTCGGGCTCAACGACGTGACCGTGGTCGGCGTCGCCAAGGGGCCGGAGCGCCGGCCCGGGCTAGAGGAGCTCGTGCTCGAGGCCGAGGGCCAGTCGCTCTCGCTGCCGCCGCAGCACCCCGGGCTGCACCTCATCCAGAGCATCCGCGACGAAGCCCATCGCTTCGCCATCGCGGGGCACCGCGCGCGCAGGAACAAGGCGCGCACCACGTCCAGCCTCACGGCGATCCCCGGCATCGGCGCGCGCCGCAGGCAGATGCTGCTCGCGCACTTCGGCGGCCTGCAGGGCGTGCAGGCCGCGGCCGTGGACGAGCTCGCGCAGGTCGAGGGCGTGAGCCGCACGCTCGCCGAGAAGATCTACCGCCACCTGCATGCCTGACCGCGGCCGCAGGCTGCTGAACGCGCCCAACCTCGTCACGCTGCTGCGCATCGTGCTGATCCCGCTCATCGTCGCGGTGTTCTACCTGCCCGACGCCTGGCTCGCGCCCGAGGGCAAGAACCTCGCCGCCACGGCGATCTTCATCGTCGCCGCGGTCACCGACTGGCTGGACGGCTGGCTCGCGCGCAAGCTCAACCAGATGTCCGCGTTCGGCGCCTTCTTCGACCCGGTGGCCGACAAGCTGGTGGTGGCCGGCGCGCTCGTCATCCTGCTGTACCTGAACCGGATCGACATGGTGGTCGCGCTGATCATCATCGGCCGCGAGATCGCGATCTCGGCGCTGCGCGAGTGGATGGCGCAGATCGGCCAGGCGAAGAGCGTCGCGGTCGCCTTCATCGGCAAGCTGAAGACCACCGCGCAGATGGTGGCGATCCCGATGCTGCTCTACGAGGACGAATTGTTCGGCCTCGTCGATTGCCACGCGCTGGGCACCGCGCTCATCTACCTGGCGGCGCTGTTCACGGTGATTTCGATGCTCTACTACCTGCGCCGCGCGCTGCCTCTGATGCGCGGTTAAGGTATAATCCGCCTCCGCTTCACGCGGGAGTAGCTCAGTTGGTAGAGCGTAACCTTGCCCAGGTTAAGGTCGCGAGTTCGAGCCTCGTCTCCCGCTCCAGGATTCGGCGGGGGAAGGCGAGCTGCCTTCCCCCTTTCTTCTTCAGCCGAGCGACACCCGGCGGGGTGGCAGAGTGGTCATGCAGCGGCCTGCAAAGCCGTGGACGCCGGTTCGATTCCGACCCCCGCCTCCAAGCTTCGCCGTACCGGCGCCGCCTGATCGGCGCCGCTTGAGATAGATCAAGCCGGCGGCTAGTGCCGCGGCATAGCCTCCCTGCACGGAGGAATGCCGCATGAAACTTCAAGGCAAGGCGGCCGTCGTCACCGGCGCCGCATCGGGAATCGGCCGCGCTACCGCGCAGGCGCTCGCCGCGGCGGGCGCGAGCGTGGTGCTCGGCGACGTGAACGAGCAGGGCGGCGAGGCCGCCGCGGCGGAGCTGCGCGCGCGCGGATCCGCCGCCGACTTCGTCCGGCTGGACGTGACCGACGCCGCGTCGGTCGACGCGTTCCGCGACGCGGCGCTCGCCAGGCGCGGCGGCATCGACATCGTGGCGAGCGTCGCCGGCTGGGGCCGCACCGAGCCGTTCGTGCAGAACGCGCCCGAGTTCTGGAGGAAGCTCATCGACCTCAACCTGCTCGGCACCATCGCCGTGGCGCGCGCCTTCGTAGAGCCGATGATGGCGCGCAAGTCCGGGAAGATCGTCACCGTCGCGAGCGACGCGGGCCGCGTGGGCAGCCTCGGCGAGACCGTCTACTCCGGCGCGAAGGGCGGCGTGATCGCGTTCACCAAGGGCCTGGCGCGCGAAATGGCACGCTACAACGTCAACGTCAACTGCGTGTGCCCGGGCCCCACCGACACCCCGCTCATGGCCGCGGTGCCCGAGAAGATCAAGGAGGCGTTCGCGCGCGTGACCCCGATGCGGCGCCTCGCCAGGCCTGCGGAGGTCGCCGACGCGATCCTGTTCTTCGCCAGCCCGCGCTCCGATTTCGTCACCGGGCAGGTCCTTTCCGTCTCCGGCGGCCTTACGATGGCCGGCTGAGGACAACCCCCACCGAGGAGAACGACAGCATGTACAAGCACAAGGCGGCCGACTGGCGCCCGCAGCACTTCAAATGGGAAGTGAAGGACCGGGTGGCCACCGTGACGCTGAACCGGCCCGACCGCAAGAACCCGCTCACCTTCGAGAGCTACGCCGAGCTGCGCGACACCTTCCAGAAGCTGCACTACGCGGAGGACGTGCGCGCGGTCGTCTTCACCGGCGAGGGCGGCAACTTCTGCTCGGGCGGCGACGTGCACGAGATCATCGGGCCGCTGGTGAAGATGGACATGCCGGACCTGATGCGTTTCACGCGCATGACCGGCAGCCTGGTGAAGGAGATGCGCACCTGCCCGCAGCCGATCCTCGCGGCGGTGGACGGCGTCTGCGCCGGCGCCGGCGCGATCATCTCCATGGCGAGCGACCTGCGCTACGCCACGGCGGAGGCGAAGACCGCGTTCCTGTTCGTGCGCGTAGGCCTGGCCGGCTGCGACATGGGCGCCTGCGCGATCCTGCCGCGCATCATCGGGCAGGGACGCGCCTCCGAGCTTCTCTATACGGGGCGGGCGATGACGGCCACCGAGGGCCTGGCGTGGGGTTATTTCAATGAAATAGTAGAAAAAGAAAAGCTTCTTGAAAGAGCGCAAACGATGGCCAAGTCCCTCGCGGAGGGCCCGGCGTTCGCGCACGCGATGACCAAGAAGTGCCTGCACCAGGAGTGGAACCTGTCGATCGAGCAGGCGCTAGAGACCGAGGCCGAGGCGCAGGCGATCTGCATGCAGACCAAGGACTTCGAGCGCGCCTACCAGGCCTTCGTCGCCAAGCAGAAGCCGCAGTTCCAGGGCGACTGAGCACGTGCCGCTCGACGGCGTCCAGCTCGACGACCGTCGCATCCGCGAGGAGGCCGGGCGCGGCGTGTGGCCGGGACGCGTCGCGACCGACTACCTGGACCGCTGGGCCGCGGAACGGCCCGAGGAGCGCGCGCTCGCGGGCTGGCGCCTCGACGAGGAGCGCGAGACCCGGCTGAGCTGGCGCGAGCTCGCGGCGCAGGTCGCGCTCGCGGCCCGAGCGCTCGAGCGCGCCGGCGTCGCCGCCGGCGACGTGGTTTCGTTCCAGCTGCCGAGCTGGTGGGAGTTCGTAGCGGTCTATCTCGCGACGGTGCGCCTCGGCGCGGCAGCCAATCCGCTGATGCCGATCTTCCGGCACCGCGAGCTCTCGTTCATGCTGCGGCAGGCCGAGGCGCGCGTGTTCATCGCGCCGGCGCGCTTCCGGGGCTTCGATCACGGCGCGCTCGCGCGCCGGCTCGGCAGCGAGCTGCCCGGCATGCGCGTGCTGCTTGCCGGCGGCGACGGGCCGGATTCCCTGGAGAGCCTGCTCGACGCCGTCCGGGGCGGCGCCGGCTTCGAGCGCGGCGCGCGGCTGCAGCCGAACGACGTTACGCAGCTGCTGTACACCTCCGGCACGACGGGCGAGTCCAAGGGCGTGCTGCACACCTCCAACACGCTGCTGGGCGCCGTGCATGCGTTCGCCGACACCATGGGGATCGGGCCGCAGGACGTGATCTTCATGCCTTCGCCGCTCGGCCATCAGCTCGGCTTCTGCTACGGCATGCTGCTGTCGCTGGTGAAGGGCATACCGCTCGTGCTCACCGACATCTGGCGGCCGGCGCGCGCCGCGCAGCTGATCGAGGCGAACGGCGCCACCTTCACCTTCGCCTCGACGCCCTTCCTCGCCGACCTTGCGGCGCTGGAGCGCGGCGGCGCGAGGAAGCTCGGCCGGCTGCGCCTGTTCGGCAGCTCGGGCGCGCCGATTCCACCGGCCGTCGCGCAGGCGGCGCGCGAGCGGCTCGACGTGGCGGTGGCGGCATGCTGGGGCATGACCGAGTGCGCGAGCGTCACCATCACGCCGCCGGACGGCAGCCGCGCCACCGAATCCGACGGCCGCGCGCTCGCCAACGGCGAAGTGCGCGTGGTCGACGCGGACGGACGCGAGGCGCCGCGCGGCACGGTGGGCGCGCTGCAGGTGCGCGGCGCCTCGCTGTTCGTGGGCTATCTGAAGCGGCCGCAGCTCTACCGGCTGGACGCGGGCGGCTGGTTCGACACGGGCGACCTCGCGCGCATGGACGAGGAGGGCTACATCCGCATCTGCGGCCGCAGCAAGGACGTCATCATCCGCGGCGGCGAGAACATTCCGGTGGCGGAGATCGAGGCGGCGCTCTACGGAATTCCCTCGGTCGTCGACGCGGCGCTCGTGGCGATGCCCGATGCGCGCCTGCAGGAGCGCGCCTGCGCGTTCGTGACGCTGCGGCACGGCGAGCGGCTCGATCTCGAGGCGGTCCGCCGGCACCTCGCGCAAGAGGGCTTCTCGAAGCACTTCTGGCCGGAACGGCTCGAGGTGCTCGCCGAGCTGCCGCGCACGGCGACCGGCAAGATCCAGAAGTTCGTGCTGCGCGAGCTGGCTAAGGACCTGCGGCCCGGCGCTACTTCCTGAGCAGGCTCTCGAAGACGGGATACATGCGCTTTTCCTCGTCGTCGGCATGCGCGTCGAAGTCGGCCCTCAGCTTGGCGAGCTCCGCGCAGTAGCGCTCGGAGTCGGCCTGCGGCGAGAGGGTGCCGAGGATCCAGAACGCGGCGCGCATGTCGTCGTGCTGCGCGCACAGCCATTCGGTGGAGCCTTCCAGGCCGCTGCTCTGCTCGTAGAGCGGGAAGATGTGCTTCTCTTCGTACTTGAAGTGGGCGAGCACGGCCTCGCGGAGCTCGTTCACGCGCGCGGCAAGCTCGTCCCAGCGCTTGTCGCGCGCCGTGCGCTCGGCGGCCGCGAAGAACTCCTCGCAACGCCGATGGTGAGTCGCCAGGGTCCCGGAATCGACGAGCATGCGTCCCTCCTGCGCTGAGCCTAGCGCATTGTGCGGCCGCCGTGTGGCCCCGACTTGAGGCGGATCAATTCGCGCGCCTTTGCCCGAGGCCATGCTCTGCGCGGTGAGCGAGCCGACCCCGATCGCGCTGGACATCCAGGGCGCCTGCGCCGTGGCCACGCTGCGGCGGCCTCCGGTCAACGCCATCGACGAGAGCTGGCTGGAGCGCCTCGGCGAGGTCCTCGGCGCAGTCGAGCGGGGCGCCCGGGTGGGCGTGCTGCTGCTGCGCTCCGGCGAGCGCGCGTTCTGCGCGGGCGCGGACCTGGCGCTCATGCGCAGCCGGTTCGGCACCCGGGAGGGACGCGCGGCGATGGCGGCATTCGCGCGCGGGCTCCAGCAGGCCTTCGCGAGGCTCGAAGCGCTGCCGCAGGCGACGGTCGCCGAGATCGGCGGCGCGGCGATGGGCGGCGGCCTGGAGCTCGCGCTGGCTTGCGACCTGCGCATCGCGTCCGAGAGCGCCCGCCTCGGACTGACCGAAGCGCGTCTCGGACTGCTGCCGGGCGCGGGCGGCACGCAGCGCCTGCCGCGCATCGCGGGCGAGGCCGTCGCGCGGCGCATGATCCTGCGCGGCGAAATCGTAGACGGCGCCGAGGCGGCGCGGCTCGGCGTCGTGCACTGGGCAGTTCCGGCGGCGGACCTGCCGGCGCGCGCACGCGCGCTGGCCGACGAGCTCGCGGCGATGCCGGCGGCCGCGATCGCCGCGTGCAAGCGCTGCCTGGGCGCGGGCTCTTCGGGCGCGGACGGCTACGGACGCGAAATCGAGGGCACGGCGGCGTTGTACGAGAATGCGGAGACGCAGCGCCGGGTGCGGGAGTTTCTCGAGCGCGCCTAAACGCGGCTAAGGGTGCTTTCTCGCGCTGACGCGCTTCGCCTGCCGGCCTTCGCCCGCCAGCTCCTCTATGAAATGCACCGCGGTCCCCGGCTTGAGGCTTTCGAACGCCGGCTCCACTACGTTCTCGCGGCTGAAGTAGAGCTCGCGACCGTCCTCGGTCTCGATGAACCCGTAGCCTTCCGCGAAGAGCAGTCGCGCCACCTTGCCGTGCTGCGAGCGCTCGTGCGTCTTGGTGTCGCCGCGCTGCACGCGCGCGACGTCCTCGAGCCGGCGCTTGGCCGCGTCGAAGGCGTCGCGCAGCGCCACGAACACGTCCTCGTGGTGATCGCGGTCCACGACCACCTCGTGCTCGGGCACGCGGATGTCGAGCTTGACCGTGAACTGCTTCCCCTGATGATGGTGCCGGTCGCGCTCCTCGACGACCACGCGGCAGCTCGTGATGCGCGGATAGAACTCCTCGAGCTTGGCGGCCTTGTCGCGAATGTGCGCCTCGAGCGCGTCGGAATGCCCGATGTCGCGATACGTGATTTGAAGGGGGATCTGCACGACGAAGCAAGCATAGGCGATGTTCCTGAAGCGGATTTGACGCTCGTCAAGCTGCGTGCGCCGGGAACGGGGACAGTGGCGGCAATGAGCATCCGCGAGCTGCCGAAAGCCGAGTGGGGCGCGTTCTTCGATCAGGTCGAGGCGTTGCTGCGCTCGAGCGTGGTCCAGGTCGATGCGGCGGGCCTGGAGCTGGGCGACCGGATCGCCGCGCAGTGGACGCGCCTCGCCGGAATCTCCTACGACGCCGGCAAGGACGCGCTGGAAATCTGGGTCTACGGCGGTGAGCGCCGCATCGACCGGCCCGCGCGAATCCGCCTGCGCCACGACGAGGAGTGGCTGCAAAGCATCGAGATCGTCGACCGCGAGGGCAGGCGCGACGACATCGTGCTAAGAGAACCGCTGAGGGTCGCCGCGGTCGCGCCGTTCGGCGCAATCACGGGAGCCTAGTCGAAGCGCAGCAGCTCCTCGGCCAGGGCGTCGGCGCCATAGCGCTCGATCAGGCGGTCGAGCTCGGCGAGCACAGCCTGCTCGTCCTCGGCGTCTAGCGTGCCCCGGCCCTCGAGGCTCGCGGCTTCGCCATGCGAGATCGCCTCCCGGATGTCGGCGAGCGTGACGCCCTGCTCTTCGTCGGCCTGGTCTACCAGCGCCTCGATCAGCTCCGAGAGCTCTTCGCTCGCCTTGGCGCTCACGAAATCGGCGGCGGCCGCGTCCTCGCCAAACTGCTCGATCAGCCGCGCGAGCTCCGCGTACACGGTTTGCTCCGTGCCGAAGCCGCCATCGGGCTTGCGCCCTCCAGCGGCGAGCTTGCGCTCCAGACTGTCGCGCGCCAGGCCGAGCGTCACCGCATCGTCGCGCGCGGACTCGATGGCGGCGGCAAGCACCTCCGAGAGTTCCTCGCTCACTTCGGTTTCCGGTTCGATTGGGATTCGCACGGGGTCGCTCCTTCGCGTCGCTGTTGGGCGCCGGGAGTCCAGTCTGGGCCTGCCTGCGCGGCAGGTCTTGATATTCATCAAGTCGCGTTGCCGGACCGCTGCCGACAATAGGCGCGATGCGTGCGGGCGGCACAATGCGACGCGGCCGATTCACGGGACGCGGTACCACATGACCGAAGAGGAAGTTCTCGAGGCGCTGCGCGCCGTGCAGGACCCCGAGGCGGGCATGAGCATCGTCGACCTGGGCCTGGTCTATCGAGTAGAGGTCGCCGGCGAGCGCATCGCCGTCGACGTCACCATGACTTCGCCGGCCTGCCCCGTGGCCCCGCAGCTCGTCGATGAGGCGACCGCGGCGATCCGCGCGATCGCCCCGCAGGCCGCGGACGTCGAGGTGCGGCTGGTCTGGGATCCGCCCTGGACGCCCGAGCGCATGAGCCCCAAGGCGCGCGAGCGCTTCGGCTGGGGCGCGTGACGCGGCCGCGGTTCGCGCTGCTCGCGCTCGGGCTCGTCAGCCTCGTCGCGGGCGTCGCCGGCGGCCTGGTGCGCCTCGGGCTCGAGGCGAAGGTTCCGGCAGACGCGCTCGCCTGGCATGGCGCGCTGATGGCGGGCGCGTTCTTCGGCACCGTCGTCTCGCTCGAGCGCGCGGTGGCGCTCGGCAGCGCCTGGAGCTACGGCGCGCCGCTGCTGTGCGGCCTGGGCGGAGTCGCGCTGCTCGCCGGCGCGCCGCAGGCGGGCATCCTGCTCCTGTGCGCGGGCGCGCTGACGTTCGTGGCGGCGAGCGGGGCGGTCATCCGCCGGCAAAGCTCGCTCGAATCCTGGCTGCTCGCGCTCGGCGCCGCAGGCCTGCTCGCCGGGAACGCCGCCATCGCGCTCGGCTTCGGCACCGATGCCGCGGTGCGCTGGTGGATCGCTTTCTTCGCGCTCACGATCGGCGGCGAGCGGCTGGAGCTGTCGCGCTATTTGCCCAAGCCGCGCTGGGCGGTCGCGCTGTTCGTAGCGATCGCGGCGGCGCTGCTGGCCGGCGCCGCGGCCTCCACGCGCTTCACGGGCTTCGCGCTCGTCTGGCTCGCCGCATGGCTGCTGGTGTTCGACATCGCGCGGCGTACGATCTTCTCTGCGGGGCTGACGCGCTACATCGCCGCCTGCCTGCTCGCCGGCTATGCCTGGCTCCTGCTCGGCGGCGTGATGCTCGCCGCCGGCTACCCGCGCGACGCCGCGCTGCACGCGTTCTTCCTCGGCTTCGTGTTTTCCATGGTGTTCGGGCACGCGCCGGTGATCGTGCCCGCGGTGCTGCGCCGCGCGCTGCCGTATACGGCGTGGTTCTACCTGCCGCTTGCGCTGCTGCACGGCGCGCTCGCGGCGCGCGTGGCGGGCGCGATCGCCTCGATCAGCGAGTGGCAGCTGTGCGGCGCGATCGGCAACGCGGTCGCGATCGCCGCATTCATCGTCACCGCCCTCGTCGCAGCGCTCAGCGCGAGCCGGAAAGCGCCCGCGTAGGACGCTCAGCCGCCGAGCAGCTTCGGCAGCCAGAGCGACAGGATCGGGAAGGCGACAATCAGCGAGATGCGGACCATCTCGGCGGCGAAGAACGGCATCACGCCGAGGAAAGTCTGCGACATCGGCACGTCCTTGGCGAGCGAGTTGATGACGAAGACGTTCATCCCCACCGGCGGGGTGATGAGCCCGAGCTCGACCACGATGAGCGCGAGGATGCCGAACCAGGTCTTCAGGTCGTCCTGGCTCATGCCGAAATCCATGCCGGCGATCACCGGCCAGAAGAACGGCATCGTCAGCAGGATCATCGAAAGGCTGTCCATCAGGCAGCCGAGGATGATGAGCGCGAGCAGCAGCAGCAGCAGCACCGCCATCGGCGAGAGGCCCGAGCCCACCATCAGCGCCGCGGCGGCCTGCGGCACCCCGCCGCGCGCCATGAAGATGTTGAGCAGCTGCGCTCCGAGCAGGATCAGGTAGATCATTCCGGAGGTGAGGGCGGTATCGAGCAGCGCCGCCTTCATCTCGGCCAGCCCGATCAGCCGCCGCGCGATGCCGTAGAACCAGACCAGGAACACGCCCACCGCGGCCGCCGGCGTGGGATTGAAGAAGCCGAAATAGATGCCTCCCATCACCATGAGGAAGATCGCCACCACCGGCGCGACGCGCACCGTCGCCTCGACGAACTCCGCGCGCGAGACGCGCTCGCCGCGCGGACCCGCCCCGGGCCGCACGCGCACGTAGATCGCGATGGTGGCGATGAAGAACACCACCGCGATGAGCCCCGGGATGAAGGCCGCGATGAACATCTTGACGATGCTCGCCTCGACCACGATGGCGTAGACGACGAGCACGATCGAGGGCGGGATCAGGATGCCGAGCACGCCGCCGGCGGCCAGCGTGCCGGTGGCGAGCGTGGGGCTGTAGCGGTAGCGGCGCAGCTCGGGCAGGGCGACCTGGCCCATCGTAGAGGCGGTCGCCAGCGACGAGCCGCAGACCGCGCCGAAGCCGGCGCAAGCCGCGACCACCGCCATCGCGATGCCGCCGGGCAGCCAGCCGAGCCAGGCGTTCGCGGCGCGGAACAGGTCGCGGCTCAGGCCGGCGCGGCCGGCGAGATTGCCCATCAGCACGAACATCGGCAGCACCGACAGGTCGTAGATCGAGAACTGCGAATAGGCGAGGTTCTTCAGCTGCGCGAGGAAGATCTTCGGGTCGTTCAGCGTCACGGTGCCGATCGCGCCGACGAGGATCATCGCGTAGGCGATCGGCATGCGGATCGCGATCAGCGCGACCAGCGCCACGAGCCCGATCAACCCGATCAGAAGATGCGATTCCAGGGGCGCCCCGCTCAGAGCGCGCGCGCAAGCACGCGCAGCGCGTCGCGCAGCGTCAGCGCGCAGGCGAGCACCAGCAGCGCCAGCGAGATCAGCGCCGGGATGTAGGCGTACCAGATCGGGATGCGCAGGATCGCGGTGGTCTCGACGTACTGGCGGTAGTCGAGCAGGCCGTCGTACATGCGCCAGATCAGCAGCGCGCTGAAGCCGAGGGCGATCAGGGCGCTCAGCAGCGTGAACGCGGCGACGGTGCGCGGCCCGGCGCGCGCGGTGAAGATGTCCGCGGTGACGTTGGCGTTCATGAGCTGGCAGTACGGCAGGAACGCGAACGCCGCCACCGCGACCAGCATTTCGGTCAGCTCGAAATCGCCGGGCAGCGGCCGGCGCAGCAGCACGCCGCTGGTCGCGCTCCAGGTGGTCATCAGCGCGACCCCGAGCAGCACGAGGCCGCCGAGCAGCGCCCAGCCCTCGATGACGCGGCGGGCGAGGCCGATCGGCCCCGCCTGCCGCGCCGCCTCGTCTTCCGCCATCCCGCTACTTCGAGTATTTCGCGACCAGCTCGCGCGCCTTGGCGACCAGCGCCTTGCCGTCGATGCCCTTGCTCTTCACCTCGTCGATCCAGCGCTGCACCACGGGCTCGAGCTTCTGCTCGAACGCCTTCATCTCCGCGGGCGTGAGCTGAACGTGCTGCCGGCCCGCCTTGACCGCCATGGCGATGCTCTCGTCGTCGTTCGCCGCCCAGATGCGGCCGACCTCGCGCACCCAAGCCTCGCCCGAGGCCTCGGTGAACGCCTTCTGGACGTCGGGCGGCAGCTTGGCCCAGGTGCCCGGATTCATCGACACCTGGAAGGTGGTGTCGCCGAAGCGCGTCTTGTTGGGCCCCTCGATGAAGTACTTGATCTGCTCCTGCAGCTTCAGCGGCGGGATGATCTCCCAGGGGATGAACGCGCCGTCCACCACCTTCTTCGACAGCGCCTGAGGCAGGTCGGGCACCGGCATGGCGACCGGCGCGGCGCCGAGCGCCTCGATGAACCAGGCCCCGGTGCGGGTCGGGATGCGCATCTTCAGGCCCTTCAGGTCGTCGGGCTTGCGCACCAGCTTGTCGACCATCTGGATGGCCTGGCCGGCGTGGACGTGCAGGAACAGCACGTGTACGCCCTTGAAGTCGTCGGCGATCGCGCCGCTGTTGTACATGTCGCGCATCGCCAGGTTGGTCGCTACCGGGTTGTTGGTGTGCACGAACGGCAGCTCGAAGACCTCCGAGCGCGGGAACAGCTCCGGCGTGTAGCCGTTCACGGTCCAGACGATGTCGACGACGCCGTCGCGGACCTGGTTGATGAGCTGCGGCGGCTTGCCGCCGAGCGACATCGACGGGTAGAGCTCGATCTTGACCTTGCCCCCGGAGGCCTTCTCCACGCGCTCGGCCCAAGGCGCGAGCATCGTCGTGTGGGCGTAGGACTTCGGCGGCAGGAAGTGGTGCAGCTTCAGCGTGATCGGCTGCGCCGCTGCCGCTGGCGCGAACGCGGCAGCTGCCGCGGCTATTGCAAATCCAAGAACGGATCTCCGGCTGGCCATCGTCTCCTCCTCATTGAGAACCTGCGAATCCTCGCGACGCTACGCTGCCTGCGGAACGCGCCGCCTTGACATACATCATAACCGCAGTCGGCCAGGCGACCGCGCGAGCCCGACCGAAATACTTAACGCATATCAAGGGCGCGGCCGCGCGCTCCTGCGAGCTTCGCAGTCATGGTGGCGATCGAACAGCAGCTCGCGGCGGCGGCCGATTGCGCGCGCCGCGGCGACTGGCCGGGCTACGCGGCGGCGCTCAGCGCCGTGCGCGAGGCGCTGCTCGGCAACGCGGCCTGCGCGAGCGACGAGCTGGTGCGGCGCCACCTCGACATCCTCGGCGCCGCTGCGCCGCAGCACGATCCCGAGGGTTGCGTGGCCGAGCTGCTGGCGCTCGCGCGCGAGCTGCGCGAGCGGCACGCGGACGAGACCCTCACGCTGCCGGCGCCGGGCGCGGCGGCGCCGCTCGATCTGAGGGGACTGCAGCCGCCCGAGCCGATCTGGCGGATCCTGGACGAGCTGCAGCGCGCGCCGCACGCCGGCCTGCGCGTAATCCTGCCGCACGAGCCGATGCCGCTCTACGGGCTGCTGCGCGAGCGCGGCTTCCGCTGGTCCGGAAAGACGCGCGACGAAGGCGGCTACGAGCTGTTCATCGAAACGGCCTGAGCAGCCGTTCCAGCGAGAGGCCGTCGAGGGCGTTCTTCAGCCCGTGGCCGAGCTCGGTGTCCCCTTCCATGACCAGGCGGCGCTGGAAGAAGAGCGCGTCCGGGTCCTCGCGCCGCAGCGCGATCGCGACGAAGTCGCGCAGGCTCGCGCGCACGGTCACGTCCGGCCGGCCGAACGCGGGCCGCAGGCCGATGGCGTCGAGCGTGATTTGCGGCCCGGTACCCAGCTCCAGAATCTCCAGGCGCAGCACCTTGCCGCGCAGCGGCGCGAGCGCTTCGCGCAGCGAGGGCGGCAGCGGGATCACGCCAGGCTCTCCAGGCCGGCGCGCCCGTTCCAGAAGCCGTTCGCGAGCGGCAGGCGGCCGTGCGCGAACAGCTCGGCTTCCAGTCCCTGCGGACGCGCCGCGAGCGCGCCGGCCACGGTCCCGCGCGCGCACTCCACCGGCGGCACCCAGCGCCGCGCGCCCAGCTCGTGCAGCATCTGCAGCGTCTCCGGGTTGTAGACGTTGAGATGCGGTCCCGCGACCCAGCCCTGCGATCCGGCGGCGAGCGGCACCGCGTTCCAGTCGTTGACCTCTATGCGGTAGTCGCCGTTGCCGCAGACGCGCCGCAAGCGCTTCAGGTCCCCTTCGGATTCGATGAGCGCCTGCGTGGAGAGCACGACCTCCTTGCCGGCCGCGCGCAGGTCGGCGGCGATCGCGAGCCAGTCCTCGTAGGAGACCTCGGTGCGGCGCAGGCAGACCACTTCGCCGAGATAGACCGCGTCCAGCGGCGAGCCTGCGAGCCCCGCATAGAAGTCGACCACGCGCTGGCGCGGCCAGTGGTAGCTCAGGGGACCGAGCGCGAGCTTCATTTCCAGGGGCGCGAGAATGCGCCGAGCGTCTGCTGGCTGCCCTCGGCGAGGCGCGCCAGCTCCGCGCGCCATTGCGGCTGCACCCTGAAGCGCGCGGGCGCTCGAGCGAGCGCGTCGATCGCCTCGCGCCAGATGCGCGTCACCTGCGCCACGTAAGCCGGGCTGCGCTGGCGGCCCTCGAGCTTCACCGCGCGCACGCCGATGCGCGCGAACTCCGGCAGCAGCTCGAGCGTGTTCAGGCTCGCCGGCTCCTCGAACGCATGGTAGGTCTCGCCCAGGGACTCGTAGCGGCCCTTGCAGACCGTGGGATAGGCGGCATGCTCGCGCTTGCCGTAGCGGTCGATCAGTACGCCGTTCAGGCGCGATTCCAGGCCGAGCGGGGTTTCGGCCCAGCGCACGGCGTGCGCCGGCGAGCAGGCGCCCGCCATGTTGGGCGAGGTGCCGCAGGCGTAGCCCGAGAGCGAGCATCGGCCTTCCACCATGACGCACAGTCCGCCGAAGCCGAACACCTCCATCTCCACCGGCGTGCGCGACGCCACGAGCTCGAGCTGCGCGAGCGAGAGCACGCGCGGCAGCACCGCGCGGCGGATGCCGAACTGCTGGTGGAAGAAGTTGATCGCCTCGTAGCTCGTCGCCGAGCCCTGCACCGAAAGGTGCAGCTCGAGCTTCGGGTGCTGGCGGTGCGCGTAGCGCAGCAGCCCGGGGTCGGCGACGATGACCGCGTCGGCGCCGAGCCGCTGCGCGCGGTCGATGGCGTCGGTCCAGCGCGTCCAGTTGTGCGCCTGCGGATAGGTATTGATCGCAAGCACCACCTTGCGGCCGCGCTGGTGCGCGTAGCGAAGGCCGGCGGCAAGCGAAGCGTCGTCGAAGTTGAGGGCCGGGAAATTGCGCGCGTTCGTGTCGTCGCGCAGGCCGGCGTAGACCCAGTCCGCTCCGGCGTCCACCGCGGCCTGCAGCGCCGGCAATCCGCCGGCGGGGCAGACCAGTTCGATGGGCGTGTCTTCGGCCAAGCCTCGTTCCCGTTGAAGCGCACCATCGTAGGCAGCGGCGACGGCGGAGACTTGATCCACATCAAGCCAACCGGCGCGCGGCGGGTATGCAGTAGCGGCAATGCGGACCACTGGATGAACATTCTTCTCGTCTATCCGCGCAACCCGGACAGCTTCTGGAGCTTCCAGCACGTCCTGAAGCTGATCTCGCGAAAGTCCGCGTTCCCGCCGCTGGGCCTGCTCACCGTAGCGGCGATGCTGCCGCGCTCCTGGGCGCTGCGCCTGGTCGACCTCAACGTGCGTGCGCTCACGAACGCCGATCTCGCCTGGGCGGACTATGTCTTCCTGAGCGGCATGATCGTGCACCGCGAGTCGGCGCGTGAAGTGGCGAGGCGCTGCGCAGCGATCGGCCGCACGGTGATCGCGGGCGGGCCGCTGTTCACCACCGGGCACGCGGGCTTTCCCGAGATCCGGCACTTCGTGCTCGGCGAGGCCGAGGAGCTGAGCGCGCAGCTCGTGGCGGACCTGGAGCGCGGCGCGCCCGCGCGTTTCTACCGCGCCAGCGCATGGCCGGACGTGCGCCGCTCGCCGGTGCCGCGCTGGGATCTCATCGACCTGCGCGACTACGCCACGATGCCGGTGCAGTTCTCGCGCGGCTGCCCGTTCAATTGCGAGTTCTGCGACATCGTGGTGATGAACGGCCGCGTGCCGCGCACCAAGTCGCCGGAGCAGGTGCTGGGCGAGCTGGACGCGCTGCGCGCGCACGGCTGGCGCGACATGGTGTTCCTCGTCGACGACAATTTCATCGGCAACCGCAAGCGCAGCCGCGAGCTGCTGCGCGCGCTGGTCGACTGGCGGCGCCGCACGCGCGCGCCGCTGGGATTCCTCACCGAGGCTTCGGTCAACCTCGCCGACGATCCCGAGCTCTACGGACTGATGGTGCAGGCCGGCTTCAAGAAGGTGTTCCTCGGCCTCGAGACGCCGTCGGCCGAGGGCCTCGAGGAGTGCCACAAGCGGCAAAACAGCGCGCGCGACCTGCGCGAATCCGTGCGCACGCTGCAGCGCGCGGGCCTGGAGGTGATGGGCGGCTTCATCGTCGGCTTCGACAGCGACCCGCGCGACATCTTCCGCCGCCAGTTCGACTTCATCCAGCAGTCGGGGGTGGTCACCGCGATGGTCGGGCTGCTCAGCGCGCTGCCCGAGACCGCGCTTTACCGCCGGCTCGCCGCCGAGGGGCGAATCCTCGCCGACGCCTGCGGCGACAACACCCAGGCGGCGGTGAACTTCGTCACCCGCCTGGACCGGGACTTCCTGCTCTCGGGCTACCGCGAGCTCATGCGCCGCCTGTACGAGCCGCGCAACTACTACCGGCGCATCCGCACGTTCCTGCGCAGCTACCGGCCGCAGGGACCGGCCCTGCGGCTGTCGCGTGCCGATCTGGCGGCTTTCCTGCGCTCGCTCTGGCTGCTGGGCGTGCGCCAGCCCGGCCGCGCCGCGTTCTGGAGCCTGCTCGGATCGACGCTGCTGCTGCGGCCGCGCAAGCTGCGCGCCGCCGTGGAGCTGGCGATTCTCGGATTGCACTACCGGCGCGTGGCCGGCGCGCTCTAGCCGCGCTCAGCCCAGGTGCGCGCGCAGCCGCGCGAGGTCCGGGATGCGCACCTCGCGCGCGTGGATCTCGACGAGCCCGTCGGCCGCGAGATCGTGCAGGATGCGCGAGAAGTGCTCGGGCGTCATGTTCAGCCGCGAGGCGACCACGCTCTTGCCCGCGCTCAGGTGCACGCTCGCGGCGCCCGCGGTCCGGTCCGCGGGCACGTCGGCGAGCAGGTAGCCGATGATGCGCTCCTGGCCCGAGCGCAAGGTGTAGCTCTCTACGTCGCGCACCAGGCCATGCAGCCTGCGCGCGAGTCCCGACAGCATGCGCCGCGCGAACCCGGGGTCGCGCGCGAGCTCGTCGAACACCGCGCGCTTCGCCACGTGCAGCAGCATCGTGTCGGCCAGCGCCTGCGCGAAGACGATGTAGGGCTTCTCGAGGAACATCAGCGCCTCGCCGAAGCTCTGCCCGGGGCGCACGATCTCGACGACCTTCTCGATGCCCTGCGGCGAGGTGAAGCCCAGCTTCACCTGCCCGTAGACCACCACGTGAAAGCCGGTGCAGGGGTCGCCGCACTGGACGATCGCCTGGCCCTTCTCGAAATACTGGGGCAGCGTAGCGCTCGCGACGCGCTGGATTTCCTCCGCGCTCATCTCGCTGAACATCGGCAGGTTGGCGAGGAACGCCTCCAGCTTGATGGCCGGATGGCGCGGTTTCCCGGCGGGCGTTTCCGCCGGCGGGCGGCCGCCTTCGACCGGAGCATCCATGCGCTCGGCGCTCAGCCGTGCATCGTCAGGCCGCCCGAGACGCTCAGGGTCTGGCCGGTGATGAACTCGGCGTCGTCGCTGGCGAGGAACAGCACCGCGCCGGCGATGTCCTCGGGCTTGCCGAGGCGGCCGATCGGGATCGCGCGCCGGTAGGCCTCGCGCAGCTTGTCCGGGTTGCCCGCGCCCAGCATGAACGCTTCCAGCATGCCGGTCTCGGTGAGGCCCGGGCAGACGGTGTTCAGGCGCACGCCCTTGGAGGCGAGCTCGCGCGACAGCGTCTTGGTGAGCGCGATGATGCCGCCCTTGCAGGCCGAGTAGGGCGCTTCGCCCGAGGAGCCCACGCGTCCGGCGTCCGAGGCGATGTTGACGACCTTGCCGCCGCCGCGCTCGACCATGCCGGGCAGCACGCAGTGCATGAGGTTCATGGCGCCCACGAGGTTGATCGAGATGATCTTCTGCCAGAACGCCGGGTCGGTCTTCAGGAACGGCTTGAACATGTCCCAGCCGGCGTTGTTGACGAGGATGTCCACCGGCCCCGCCTCGGCGACCGCCTGCTTCACCGCCTCGTAGTTCGTGATGTCGAGGGGCTTTTCCGCGTTCAGGTCGAAAACGATGACCTTCACGCCCTCGGCCTTGAGGCGCTCTACGATCGCGGCGCCGATGCCCGCGGCGCCTCCGGT
>Ga0335070_10002721_pt1 | contig 20524 bp, 16 predicted proteins | sample Lox_Sample_13_FD_206722 | JGI IMG/M metagenome (GOLD analysis project Ga0335070, IMG submission 206722) | Soil microbial communities from Loxahatchee National Wildlife Refuge, Florida, United States - Lox_Sample_1.3 | ecosystem: Environmental > Terrestrial > Soil > Wetlands | place: USA...
AAAATCTGGAAACGGGCATTTCTTCTCTACTGCCTAGCAACGTTCTTTACCCTTTTCTACACCGCCTGGGCCATCATGGAACCACACAGCGCCGCGTATCAGATGATCTATACGCGCGGTGGTTTACGGTTCCTCGTCGACACGTTTACCTTGCGCTATGCGTTCGGCTGGGCGGAGTTTTTGAACCGCTATGCGATGTTCATGCTCTTTGCTCCATTTGCCATCTGGCTGATTGCCAAGGGCCGCGCGTGGATCATGGCGCTGGCCAGCTTTGCCATTTGGTTTTTCCTGCGCGATACCGAACGTTTCCTGCCCTTTTCACCGTGGCAGCTGGTATTTTATTTCGGCATGATTTTGGGCTATTACCTGCCACATATCGAAGCGTGGTTCAGAGAATTGCCAAAGGAGAGGCGGCGAGTGATATCCATCACTATCTGTTCCGTCGCGGCGGTCACCTATATAGCGTGTATCTATATGGCGTTAATCGCGCCGACGGTGCTGCTCACCACTAATCCCGCCGTTCAATTCTATGCACATATCCAGCCGTATTTCGACAAAAACCACCTGGCGCCCGGCCGCGTGGCCGTCGGCATCGTCTGGTTCGCTGCCCTATACATGATTTATCGACGCTACGAAAAGCAGATCTCTCGACTATCCCACGGGGTCCTGGAAGTCCTCGGCCGCCAGTCGCTGTTCGTCTATGGTTTCCACGCATTCCTGCTGTTCATCATTGACCTGTACTTCGTGCCGCCAGCAGGCCACTCGCTTTTTGCCAACACCCTAGTGACCCTCGTCGTCCTCACGATTATCTACATCGGCGCCTACTACCGCGGCCACGTCATGGCACTCGGCAGGCGGGTACGAAGAACCTACCGATTTAGAGCCCCCGAGCCCGATGTCGCTGATGGCGGCCTGGAACTAGGCGATAGGTTATAGTGGATACGTAAATGAAGCTATTGGAATACGAAGCAAAGTCAATTTTGAAGGCTGGCGGAATTGCGACGCCGAAGTCGTACATCGTGGGTGAACACTCGGAATTTTTACCTGCCGTCATAAAATCACAAGTGCCTATTGGTGGTCGCGGGAAAGCAGGCGGCATAAAGATTGTTGAGAGTGAAGAAGAGTATCGTGCGGCGGCAGATGATTTAGTTAAGCTAGAAATCAAAGGCTTTCGCCCGCAAAAACTCCTAGCCGAGGAAGTACTGGATATCAAGCGCGAGCTATACCTGTCGCTCCTGATCGACAAAGCACAGCCCTCCGTCGTCCTGATGGCTAACACCAACGGTGGTGTTGATGTCGAGGAAAATACCGATGATAGCTATCTAAAAGTAGCTATTAGTGAAACGAGTGATTTCATCCAGGTCGGCGAGCAACTGGCCAAGTATTTCGACCTGCCAGACAAAACATTCATACTACAGGACCTGATTGGCCGCCTTTACCACTTATTTGTACGCCAAGACATGACACTCTGCGAGATTAATCCGCTCGTCCTGACGCGGGTAGGCGAATTAGTTGCAGGCGACGCCAAGGTCGCGCTGGATGACGCGAACGCGGCGCATACTCGTCACCCAGACTGGGATTTTGAAGCAGGGAAGTTGGAAGCCAATTTCGTCACCCTCGATCACGACAGCAATGTTGCCACGATCGCCAACGGCGCCGGACTAGCCATGGCGACGGTTGACGCGGTGGCTGATGCCGGTATGACACCGGCTAACTTCCTGGACATCGGCGGCGGCGCCAGCGAAGCCAGTGTCCTGTCGGCGTTTCAGCGCATCATGGAGTATCCCAACATCAAAGTAATCATCATCAACATTTTTGCCGGCATCACCCGCTGCGACGAGGTGGCGCGGGCCATTATCGCGGCCAAGTCACACATCCAAAACCTGCCGCCACTCGACATCCGTCTAGCTGGAACTAATTACGAACAAGCAGCCGAACTACTGGCGCAGCACGACATCACCATCCACCAAACCCTGCACGATGCCATCTCGTCGGCAAAAGAGGCATTATGACCCCGGAACTACTGACTAGTAAAAACGTTATCATTCAGGGCATCACCGGCGGACACGGCTCGTTCCATACGCGCGCCATGGTCGCGGCCGGCACGAACGTCGTCGCTGGCACCTCGCCAGGCAAAGCCGGTCAGAATGTCGACGGCATCCCTGTCTACAATTCCATCACCGACATCAAGGCCGACATGCCGGTTGATACCAGTGTGATATTTGTACCGGCGCCGTACGCCAAGGCTGCCATTTTGGAAGCGATTGAGGCGGAAGTTCCCTTGATCGTCTGTATCACCGAAGGCATTCCTATGCACGATATGATGTATATTAAACAACAAATAGGGAAGTCAAAAAGCAAGCTAATCGGACCCAACTGCCCCGGTATCCTAATGCCCGGCGCCGTGAAACTTGGCATCATCCCAGCCAACATGGGACTTCCCGGCCGCGTCGGCATCGTCAGTCGCAGCGGTACCCTCACCTACGAAGTGATGGCTGAATTAACCGAACGTGGCATCGGCCAAAAATACGTCATAGGCATTGGTGGCGACCCGATTCAGGGCACGAATTTCACCGACTGCCTGGAACTGTTCCAAAACGATCCCGACGTCGATCAGATCGTACTCATCGGCGAAATCGGCGGCACCGGTGAATACGAAGCAGCCGACTACATCGCTGCCCATGTCACCAAGCCCGTCTATGCCTACGTCACCGGCCACCACGCCCCCGAGGGCGTCCAGCTGGGGCACGCCGGGGCTATCTTGCACAGCCAGGCCGAGTCGGCTGCTGCAAAAACCGACTATTTGCAGTCTAAAGGCGCTCACACCAGCACGAATATTACTGCGCTTGTTTGAAGCCCTAGCCTCGGAAAAATAGTTTATTTTGAAGGATCATGTGGTCCGTAGCCTTTTGCGGCACGCTCGGTACAGACATATTTGAAAAACATATTTGGTCCAGGATAGCCTTCATCTCCTGGCATTACGTAATACCTTTGGCCACCGGCAAAATCGGGGGCTATGGCGACTGGTGCATGTCCACATTTTAAGTAGCTGGAGTAGTACTGAGGATAGCCTTCAAAGAACAAGAACACGACAAACGAGCCAATTACAATAAGCAGCACGGGTATACCAGCAAGGAAAATTACTTTTTTATGTGCCTGAAAAAAGTTTGGTTTCTTTTTACTACCCTTTTGATTACCCACTCGTCTAGCCTTCCAGCATTTAACTACTTATCCGGATTTTAATATTTTCCAAGATGGCTGACCAGGAATGACATCCAAGCAAAACCAAGAATAATAATGGCAAGGAGAAGATATATTATTGCCAATACCCTTCTTCATTTTTTTAATTTAATCACCGCAATACCACACAGTACGGACACAGTTAACGAAATCAGAAAAGAAAGGCCCGATATAAGGATTACTGTGTTTTGGTCTGAGTTCGCCGACGATCCATATGGGCCTATTGAAAGGTAGCTAATTAGTGATATTAGCAATGAAATAAGAGAAATCTTTGCCCACTTTGTTCCGTTTGCGACTACACTTTTTTTATTCACAAGAACCCTTTAATAAATTAATACCCCTTAACTTTACCATAAGCTTCATTTGGATTTCAGCGTTGGTTGATGCGTTAGTTTCTGAAAAATAATTAGTTAGTAGTTGCCAACTCCACTTGCGTAAAATGCAATGAGTGCAAGTACAAAGATGATGATACTAACAATAAGACAGAGTATGGTGAGGGCCTTGTACCACCTTTTTACTTTAATAATAGCAATGGACGAAATTATTGATGACACCAAAGCAAGAAGACACATCATCCCAAGAAAAGAACTAGTCTGTTCTTTAGTTAATTCACTCTGTGAAATTGCCGCATCGAGGAAAAGCTCTAACAAGAGAGTTAGTATCGAGAAAAACGTACTCAAAATAAACCAAATAATGTTTGCTGTCTTTTTCTTATTTTCCCTGTCTTTATTATTCATAAGATTCCTACAATAAGGTACTCCCTAACTTTACCATAAGCCTCATTTTAATTTCAGTATCGCTCTTACAAATATCCCCATAGGAGCAACGAGTAATATTACTATAACGACTACTATTGCATTCGCAACTATAAAAGACTTAGGATGGGTTGTAGGTAGAGACACGGAATTCTGATTGACAGCAGGTACATTTACAGATGTTAGCGAAGAATTTGATGGCGAGTTGTCTATCCGTGGGTCACATGCGCCATCAATACGGTCGGCATCATAATCTTAGTTCGACGGACTGATAAATAGACATTTGTCGCGGCTATCTGGAATGCCGTCAGCATCCACATCGTTAGGGTCGGAACCTTTCACGAGGATAGTTTGTTCGTACTCAACCGGATCTCCTGAATACGATTCTCCTGAAATAATAATTCTATGGAACCCAACCTCCATGCTCTTAGGCAATATAAAATGAGCATGCAATGAGCCATCGGCGCCTACCGTATACTGTCCTAAATCTGCTGGAGTAGAAAATCCGGCAATCGAGGCTATTCCGTTGGCTACAAATGTACGAGCACCCATAGAAACATCTACGACTCCGTTGAAGAATTGTTCAAATGGTGTCATCTGCTTATAGTGAATGTTTTTATTTGACGACACAGATTGGAAATACTGAGGAATATAGATACCATCTTTTGTCGCCATGTCATCCGGACACATATTTTCTTCGGATCCAGGACAGATATTATAATCCAGGAGACTTACATGATTAACATTCTGCTCATCCCAAACACTAAGTGCTATAGATTGCTGACCTTTTGCATTGGGGTGAAATGAACCCTGATCCTGTAGTCCCTTTACGCCGAGCAAGGTTGCAACTCCATCAACATACTCATCACCCCTATCACACAATCTGTGCCCGTCTAGGCTATTTTCAATATCAATATACTTAACACCTGCTGCCCGTGCCGCTTGTTTGATTACATTATTTAAATATGCAATGCTATTAGTGGCCAGTGCTCGCTCGCTAGCATTAAGGAGTAAGACATTAGTGCCACAACTTGCCGATGCGTCACTATTAATAATATTCGGGTAGCCTAAAACGTAAATCTTCGCCTTTTTGCCCGATGCATTATACAGTTTTGTATATAGATCTTTTAAATAACCATATTCATTAAATATTTCACTGGCAATAGTACTCCGCCCTTCGTTTACATATGAACATGTACCAAAACCCGTGACACAGTCGTGCAATTTTCCCACAAGGTCAATATCGTTCCCGCCCATCGTCAAAGTAATGACCTTCGGTTTGTATTCCCTTACAAATTCGATTTGCCTCTGACGACCCGGGATGAACTCGTTAAGGGCTTGATATTTAAGTTCTCCCGCGTCGAAGCCTTTCAATCGGTCCCCTTGTCCCAGATAAGGCTGATATAAATCCGTCCATTCTTCCTGTGAATTAGCGATGTCCGGCGTCATAGCACCTGAACACGCAACGGTATCCCACTGCTTGCGACCATCATTCGAGAGACCCATCCCCAGTGCTAGCAGGTACGGGTAGGAACGAGTGCTGACATGGCACTTCTCTTGCGGGATTCCTAAATCCTTGTTCCCCTCGACGTCCGTACCTTGATGGTAATAGTTTTTGCCATATGGATCGATGTCGCCCTCGCCACTCGAGAATGAATCTCCTAACGCAAGATAACTCAGATGTGCCGGTGGATTGTAACCCTCAGCACGCATCGTAATTTGTTTCGGACTTACCGAGCCATCATACGACGTAGCATAAAAAGTAATCTCCCCACCATCATCACTAAACACGGGCTGATATGTATCCTTCATCCGTGGCATATATGTATTGTTTGACGGGTCGCCATTTGGCGCGGCGAGGTTTACTTCTGGACAAGCTGTTTGCTGATGTTGATCGAGTGCACCCTCGGTCAGATTCGCAGGCATAATGTTGCCACAACCAGGAACGATGTCATATATCGAGCCCTCCGAGTTGAGCCCCATGACGGCCACCCGCTGGCCATCGTCAGTCACGTCAAATTCGATAGTAGGGCCGGCATACCAATATTGAGTCTGCCAATCAGAAAACTTCAGCATCTGCATCGTATCCATGTCGATCCGGTACAGCCCCTTGCCGACGAACTCGACAACCATCCATTTGTCGTTTGACGAGCGCTGAATATACTTGGCGTAGCCGACATAGCCATCTTTATCAGAGAAATCACTAATTGTCTGGTCGGGCACCGCCTGATCAAATGAGTAGTAGCGTTGATTCAATGTCAGAGCATTCTGCCGACGTAGTTTGGATACAAAGTTTTTGTAAATCGCAACCCGACCGCTTCGCACATCATTATTCGTTTCAATCTTTACGAACATATCTCGGCTGGGCAGATAGATACACGAAGACTCACAGGAGATACCGCGAATTTGGTGTGCATACAGATCCCCGGCAAACTGCACCGCCAGGCCTTGATAGCCTCCGTAGCTATACATCTTTACATTCTCACCTTCGGCCATCAGGCAATCTGTCGTTGGCGTAACATCGCTATCCGCACCCTGGACTGCTACCGATTCCTTCTGCGATCCGAATCGGCTCTGGCACTGGTCGAGCCACGAGTAGCTGCGGCTAACATCGTCCGCGCTTTCGGCGACAGGGATGCCTGTCGACCACGCCCAGGTATCGGCTTTGGCAGCTTTCAATAGCAAAAATACTGATACGAATAGAATACACCCAGCAAAAAGCAGGCTTACTACCCTCTTGTCTCTCGGGATATTCATGGGCGCTATTATACAATAAATTTGTAAAATATTATAATTTGCTTAGTATTATAAACAGACTTATGCTCCAATCTACAGCTCTAGAGACGCTGGCCCCTGATAAGAAATGCTATACTGGTGGTAGTATGTCGAAATCCATCACCATACTTATCCCGACCTACAACGAAGAGGCTGTGTTGACTGCGCTGCACGAACGGCTAGAGAGTCTGGCCGATTCCCTGCCCGATTACAGTTTTGAGTTTCTATTCGTTAACGACGGCAGCAGCGACCGCACACTACAGATGATCGAGGAATTCGCCGACAAAGACAGCCGGATTAGTTTTGTGAACCTGTCGCGCAATTTTGGCAAGGAAATCGCCATGATTGCCGGCATCGACCACGTCAACAGCGACGCCCTTGTCATCATCGACGCCGACCTGCAGGATCCGCCCGAACTCATCCCAGACATGATCAAATACTGGGAGGACGGCTATGACGACGTCTATGCCAAGCGCCGCTCGCGCGATGGTGAAACGTGGCTAAAAAAGTTCACCAGCAAGCAGTATTACAAGCTGTTGCAGCGCGTTACCCGCGTGCCGATTCAAGAAGACACCGGCGACTTCCGCCTACTCGATCGCCGCGTCGTAGAATCGCTCAAACAGTTCCGCGAATCACAGCGCAACGCCAAAGCGATATTTAGCCAAGTCGGATTCAACAAGAAACAGATTTTATATGACCGCGACCCCCGCATCGCTGGCGTGACGAAGTGGAGTTATCCTAAACTTATTGATTTGGCCATCAACGGCATCACCAGCTTCACCACCGCACCGTTGCGCCTGGCGTCGATGTTTGGCACACTCGTGTCACTTGTGGCGTTCATCTACATTCTCTACCTGCTGATCCGTCCGCTATTCGGCGTTTCGACCGGCGGCGGCTACTCGTCACTGATGGCCGTCATCCTGTTCCTGGGCGGTGTGCAGCTACTGTCGCTCGGCGTCATCGGCGAATATATCGGCCGCATCTTTAACGAGACCAAGCAACGACCACTCTACATCGTCGAGCAGTACCACAACAATAAGAAAGACAAGAAATAATGCACATCGCAATCGACGCGCGTATCATCAATTCGTCGACGGGCCGCTACATCGAACGCCTACTCACCTATCTGGAGCGGTTAAACTCACCCCATGAGTACAGCATCCTGGTGCGCGCCAACGACGTCGATTATTGGAAGCCAAAAAAAGCTAATTTCAAGATCGTTGTCGCTGACTACCACCAGTACACACTGTCCGAGCAAATCGGCTTTTACGTTTTCTTACAACGCCTCGCCCCCGACTTGGTGCATTTTTGCATGCCACAGCAGCCGCTTCTGTACCACGGGCTGGCGATTACAACGGTCCACGACCTCAACCTGCTGCGCATCACCGAAAACGAAGGCATGTCGCTGCCGGTGCTGAAATTCAAGCAAGCAGTGTTCCGCCAGTTACTACGGACAGCAACTAAGCGTTCGGCCTATGTCATCACGCCGACGCAGTACACCAAGGACGACCTACGCAGCTTTGAACCGGTGGCCGAAAAGCGTGTCGTCGTAACCCACGAGGCGGCGGACTTGGTGTCGAAAAAAGAAGAGTTGGTCGAGCGGTATAAAGGCAAACAGTTCATCATCGTCGTCGGGCGCGCCGAAAAGTACAAGAACCAAGAAGGCGCCATCGAAGCCCACCAGATACTACTTCAAAACCACCCTGACTTGCACCTCGTCATCGTTGGCAAACGCGACCTGACCAGCCGCGAGCTGGAGGAATGGGCACATGATAAAGGCTACCGCCAAGTCGATTTCTTTGGCTTTGCAACCGACGCGCAGTTGGCATGGCTATACAACCACTGCGCCGCCTACGTCTTTCCAAGTTTCATGGAAGGCTTCGGTTTACCTGCGCTTGAGGCCATGCGCCACGGTGCGCCGGTCATCAGCAGCAACGCCACCTGTCTGCCGGAAGTTCTCGGTGACGCGGCCCTGTATTTCGACCCGGCCAACCCTGTTCAAATGGCCCAACAAATCGCCCGTGTCCTTAATAATGCCAACTTCCGCCGCAAACTCATCCATAAGGGAACCGAGCAGGCCGGCAAGTATTCCTGGAAGCGCATGGCACAGCAAACGCTCGATGTTTATGACCGAGCGTTGAAAAAAGATTTTTAGTTAAGAGCTCTGCTGCGCAATAATAATTTTGCGGTCGCGACCTTCACCCTCAGAGAACGTCTGTACGTTCGGGTATTCGCTGGCGACGTGGTGCACGATGCGACGGTCGGCGGCGTTGAGTTTCGCAACATAGGAATCACCGGTTCGGATTACTTCCTCGATCCATTCGCGGGCTTGCTTTTCCACCTTTTCGGCGCGTTGCTTTTTGTAGTCAGCGATATCAACGTTTACTCGGGTTACCTCGGCGCCACTACTGCGGAGCATTGACGACACCAACAGCTGCAGGCTGCGCAATGTGTCTGCGTTCCGCCCGATTAATAGGCTGTTAATGTCGGTTGACGGGACGACCAGCTCGATGACATCCTCATTGACACTGCCCTCTATCTCGACGTTCACCCCAAAAAACGACAGCATGTCCGAGAGGTATTGTTTTGCTTGCTCTACTGAATCTTGGCCATTCATAATGATCCTCCTTTACTTCGTTTTTTAGATTTAGTGGAAGTCGAGCCTTTGGCGACGATGCGCGTGACGGTCGCTTCCTCGGCTGCCTTGGCCCGCGCTTTGGCGGTTGCCTTTTTGTTTGCCTGAGATGGGTGTTCAGCGATCTCTTCCAGTTCTTCCTCGTCCTCGCGCAGGATAATGTGCTGTTGGATAACGGCGATGATGGTGGTCGTGGCGTAGTACAGCGCGATGGCGCCCGGCAGGCTCAGCATGATGAACAGCATAAAGACCGGCAGCACAAAGACCATTTTGCCCATGATGGCGTTGTTAATATCCGACTGGTCTGCCTCTTGGCCGCTGGCAGCATCGGCAAAGATGTCACGCAGGCGTTTGCTGTCGGTTTGCGGCAGCGTTTGCTTGCTCTGGATGTACTGACCGACGGCCGCTACAACCGCCAGCGCCAGCAGGACAATGTCCACCCCGTGGGCCGAAAACGCCTGATGCGTCAGGTCAACGACACCAAATAACTTCTCGTTAAAGGCCGTTGGGTGCTCGAGAATGTGTTTGATCGGACCGATGTGCTCCAGGAAGTCGTAAGTATATTTCGACAGCTGGTCGCGGTGCTGCGTAAAGATACGGATCACCGAGTAGAGCGCGATAAAAATCGGCAACTGAATAATCAGGATACCGACCGAGCGGAACGGGCTGACACCGTGACGCTTGTACAGCTCCATCATCTGCACGCCCTGCAGTTGGCGGTTACCCTTGGTGCGCTTTTTAATCTGTTCCAGCTCCGGCTGTAGCTTGCGCATGAGTTTCGTCTGGTGCAGCTGACGCTTGACTAGTGGGTACATCGCGAGGCGCAACAGGACGGTAAAGACAATAATCGCGACACCGAAATCAGCACCCGGAATGACCGAGTAAATCAGCATCAGCAGGTTGAATAGCGGCTGAACGATAAAGAGTTCAAATATGTTCACGTTTGGTTGCACTCCACTTCACATACATGTGATTTCTCTAATGATATCACTTCTCGAGGTGCAATTCAAAATTACCGGCCGTTATGAAGGCTCTTTTTTGTAGACGTCGGCCGATTCGAGTAATTGGCGAACCAACTGGACGAGTTCCTCGTGCGGCACCGACAGAACTTCTGCTGAAAACACGATAAGGACAATGTCGCGATTGTATTCGATAGAGGGAAGTTCGTGGCGCATGATTTCGTACAGGCGGCGGCGAATGCGATTACGTCCGACGGCGCCCTTGTAGGTCTTTTTACTAACAACAACCGCGATCCGCGGATTCTTGCGCTTGGGGTGCCTGGAAGTTTTCAACGTCATTAAGTGCGAACGCACTGATTGTCCGTGCATATATACATACCGGAGACTGCCATGACCGTGGAAACGGTTTTTAAACGAAATCATGTTGCTAATAGTATATAGGAGTTGATAGAAAAACTCCGCCGAGTGGCGGAGACTTTCTAAATTGAGATCTTGGCGCGGCCCTTGGCGCGGCGGCGCTTCAGAACGGCTCGCCCTGCCTTGGTTGCGATTCGGGCACGGAAGCCGTGTGTGCGAGCGCGGTGGCGGGTATGTGGTTGGTGTGTCCTTTTTGGCATAACTTTACTACTCTACCTTATTTTTCAGTTTTTCGCAACAGTATGGCTTTTCCACTGAATGTTGGTTTTTATCCACAGATTTACAGATTGTGGAGGAAATTGTGGATAAATAGCTCCTCTATTCGACGTGCTCATGTTGCTTCTCTTTTGTAGTTGTGGAAAAGTTTTGGCTAACGTATAGTACTGATAGAATTCGCTGTGAGGTGGACACAGCTCATAAAAACAACTTTGAGGGGAGTATTGTGCAAAATTCGTTATGGCAAAGCGTACTTGGGGAAATCGAACTCTCCGTTCCCCATGCGCAGTTTGTTACGTGGTTCAAGAACACCGAACTCGTCGAGTCATCTGACGAGCAGGTTGTCATCGCTGTCCCCAATATTTTTGCCGTTCGGCAGTTCCAAGTAAAGTTCTCCGATCACATCAAGCAGGTCCTCGCCAAAAACGGCGTGGAGCCAGCGCGGATTGAATACGTCGTTAAATCGAGCAACGCCAAGAAGCGCGTTATCAGCCGCGAAACGACGCACTCCCCAGCGCAGTCACTCACCGAGTCCCGGCCCGCAGGCATGGTTACGCAATCGGGCAATCTCAACCCCCGTTATACCTTCTCGAACTTTATCGTCGGGTCGAGCAACGACCTCGCCTACACGGCCTGCCAGGCCGTCGCGCAGTACCCTGGCACGAAATACAACCCGCTCTTTCTCTACGGCGGCGTCGGACTAGGTAAAACGCACTTGGCGCAGGCCGTCGGCAATGAGATCGTCAAACACCAGCCGGACGCACGCATACTATATATAAGTTCCGAAACCTTCGTGAAAGAGTTCCTTGAAAGCATCCGCTTCAAAAAGAAGGGCTTCTCGGACAAGTATCGCAACGTCGACGTCTTGATCGTTGACGACATGCAGTTCATCGCCAACAAAGAGAAGACCCAGGAAGAATTTTTCCACACCTTTAACGCGCTGCACCAGAACAACAAGCAAATCATCATCACCAGCGACAAGCCGCCGCGCAGCATCCCGACGCTGACCGAACGTCTGCGCAGCCGATTCGAGATGGGCATGTCGATCGACATCCAAATGCCTGATTTTGAGACGCGCTGCGCCATCATTGAGACGAAATCCTCGCTGTCGGGCGTCGAACTCGACCGCGAAACCGTCGAGTACCTGGCGAACAACGTCAAAACGAACATCCGTGAACTCGAGGGCGCGCTCAACCAACTGCTGGCCTACGCCGAAATGCGCTCGATCGCGCCGGACATTTCGACCGCCGAGGGGTTGCTCGGTAACGTGCGCCGCTCGCGTCCGCAACATGTTACCGCCAAACAAATCATCGACAAAACCGCCAAGTACTTCTCGTTGTCGCCCGCAGAAATCTGCAGTGCCCAACGCGACAAGCACATCGTCACGCCGCGCCAAATCGCCATGTATCTGCTCCGCAGCGAACTGCATCTGAGCTTTCCGAAGATCGCCAACGAACTGGGCCGCAAGGACCACACGACCGCCATTCACTCCATCGAAAAGATCGAGAAGTCCATCAAGCTCGACTTCACGATCCGTGAACAAGTTGCAGAGATTCGGGAGCGCCTCTATGCGTAAAACTATCCTAAAAATGAGGAAAACCTGCGCAAAACTTGCGGACAGCGCGTTGAAACGCTGCGGACAGGTATCCACACATCGGCCGCTCGGCATCACGCCAGCCACAACCGAACGTGCAAAAGTCCCTATATATACCCGTTTCTCCCTCCCTTTTTGCTCGCCTATTTCCACAGCCATATTCCGCCAAATCACCTCCGTTACAACCCCTGTTTTCCGCACTTTCCCCACCACCTATTACTACTACAACAAAGTAAACATATAAGAAAGGTAATAATGGAACTTTCCGTCACACAAGAAAACCTCGCTCGAGCACTTGGGGCAGCTTCACGGGTAGCAAGTTCAAAGACGCAGCTACCTATTCTTAGTAATATTCTTCTTCGCACGGACGGCAAGCGATTAATGATTGCCGCAACCAATCTCGAAATTGCAACGACACAATTAATCGGTGCCAAGATTGTGAACGAGGGCGCAATTACCGTCCCCGCTCGCCTGATCACCGAATTTGTCGCCAGTCTGCCTAAGACAACCGTGACGCTGAAGGTCAACGACAACAAGCTGCGCCTGACGGCTGATGGCTATGACTCGACGATTAACGGCACACTAGCGGACGACTTTCCTGAACTGCCGACCATCAACGACAAAACCGCGGTTAGCTATGTAATTGACACCGCAGCGCTCAAGCAAGCGATCGGCCAGACGATCTTGACCGCCAGCAGCGACGCGACTCGCCCGGTGCTGACCGGTGTCTACTGGCATTCGCACGAGGGCGCTCTCTATCTGGCGGCGACCGACGGCTACCGTCTGTCTGAAAAACGATTGGTAGCAACCAAGAGCGAGGTGGCGGCAATTATCCCGACGACGACGTTACAGGAGGTGCTGCGCGTACTCGGTGATGATGTCGCCGAAGTCGAAGTACTCTTCGATGATTCGCAGGTCCGGTTCCGCCTGAACGATGCCGAGATCACTAGCCGCCTCATCGACGGCAACTTCCCTGACTATCGCCAGCTGATTCCGGCGACGTCAGAAACGGTCATTACGATCACGCGTGCTAGCTTTGCGCAGATTACCAAGGTCGCCGGCTTGTTCGCGCGTGAATCGGGCGGCAGCGTCACGGTCACGGCTGACGCTGAAAAGGACCAGCTGTCACTACACTCTGTCGCAAGTGAACTGGGGGAAAACACTTCCGAGGCCCAGGCGGATGTAACTGCCGACGGCCAGGTAACGCTCAACTCACGCTACCTGACCGAGGCGTTGGGCGTTGTTGATTGCGAACGGGTGACGTTCCGCTTTAGCGGCCGGCTATCACCCTGTGTGCTGTCCGCGGCCGATAAGGCTGACGCCGATTACCAGCATATTATTATGCCGCTAAAGAGTTAGTATGATTATCCGGTCGCTGACTGTCGAAAATGTCCGCTCACACCGCCGGTTTTCGCGTCAATTTTCTCGTAATGTTACGGTCGTCACAGGTCCGAACGGCAGCGGCAAAACGTCCCTGATCGAGGCGGTCATGGTGGCGCTGAGCGGCCATTCGTTTAAAGACAGCGATAATGAACTCCTCCGCCGCGAGGCTGAGTGGTGGCGCATTGATGTGCAGCTGGACGATCAGCTGCGTACCGTGAAGTTCCAGCCCGACGCACCCAAAAAGAAGCAGTTTATCATCGATGACAAACCCAGCGCGCGCTTGCCAGTGGCGGCGCGGTATCCAATCGTGTTGTTCGAGCCGGACGACCTACGGCTGTTGCATGGCTCTCCTACTCGGCGTCGGCAATTTATCGATCGGTTTGCGGCGCAGTTAATTCCTGACTATAGCAAGGTCATTCGACGGTACGAACGCGCCCTGCGGCAGCGCAATCGGCTGCTCAAAAACGGCGCTGGCCACGACCAGCTATTCGCTTGGAACGTCAGCCTTGCGCAGTACGGCGCCCAAATTATCGACGTGCGGACCCGGCTGGTCGAGCGGTTGAACGCCGGACTCGGCGGGACGTATCGTACGATTGCGCAGACAAAAGATGTTGTCGAACTACACTATTCGCATACCGTTATCGATCAGACCGAGCAAAAGCTATTGGCCGAGCTGGAGGCGCGCACCGAGCGCGACCAAATCCTGGGGTTTACGAGCGTCGGTCCGCACCGGCACGATGTGCTGATTCGGTTTAACGAGGCACCGGCAATCGGTTCGGCTTCGCGAGGCGAAGTCCGGACGATTATTCTGGCACTGAAATTTTTGGAAGTGGACATATTGCAGGAAGTGACGGATTTGCCCCCGGTGATTTTGCTCGACGATGTCCTCAGTGAACTTGACGACAAGCGCCAATCGCACCTAGCGACCAAGTTCCAAAATCATCAGATTATTATGACCAGCACCAACCCGCCAAGTGTGGTTGGCGATGCTAAGGTTATCCGGCTGCGTTAACTGATGGCGACGTATCGCCGGCCGGCAGGCTGACGGGTTTGTTGATGGTATCGAGGATTGTTTTGGGGACTTCCGGGAATTCCACTTTAGAGAGCAGCGGCTCGGGCGGTGTTGTGCGTAGTACCCAGACACCTTGCTTTTTTTGCAGCAACACGCGTAGCGTGTCGCGGTTCATCGTGTCGCTGCCGCGGTACGTCAGCGTCGTGCCGTACCACTCGCCTTGATCAAAAAGTTTTCCCTGATCGATCGTATAATCAGTGGAAATCTTGGGATACGCCGTCGTCAGGACGCCCAAAATGGTCGGCTGTTCGGTTTGCAGCAGCTGATCGAGATCAACCTTTACCGGCTGAGGTGTTGTTGATGCTACCGGTGCCGACTTCGCCGGGCGCGGCGCGGTCAGTGCCCCGTAGGTAAACGCTCCGGTGCCGATAATCACCGCGGCGATGACGATAAGAGTTGTTTTCATCCGCTCACTCATTGCTGCTGCCCCTCCGGTGTGAGTGGATTGTGGAAATCCTTGAACACGATTTTGTAGTCGGTCGGGTTGTAGCCCAGCTTGCGGATTTGGTCGACCGCGTAGAAGCGGTAGCGTGGCGACGGTGTCGAAATCGTCAGGATAACCGAATGATCAGAGTCGGCGGTGTAGCCGATGGTAAAGTACGGGTCGACGTACGGCAACTTTGCAATAATTGGGTTGAGGCTGGTGAAGTACCGGCCGTCCACGTTTGCCTGGATTGCACCGAACTGCTCGTTGCGCGAATAGTCGTTCTGATGATCATTCGCCCACTTTTTCGCGTCGCTGCTTTGCGGTGAAAGCGACAACGTGATGACGTTCTGCGATTTCTTGGCCGCAACAATAATTGATTCGTTGATGGTTGCAAAGCCGCTCTTTTCTGCTTTCACGTTATATCTAGCAGGAGGCAGCCAGTGTGTGCCGTCGCCAAGTTTCTGGCCACTAATTGTCACCGATGCATTGGATGGCACGACCGCCACGACGACTGGTACCTTGCCGATGTGGTCGACGTACGTCCAGACAGCCCAGACGATGATGTAAATAATGAATAATACGGCGCCCGCGATGAAGCGTTTTTTGTGGGTTTGAATAAAATCGTAGTACATATTGATTCCTTATGCCTTTATCCGATACCAGCGGAACGAATCATCGCCTGGCACATTAATGACGCTTTCTTGGCCCTGCATCGGGGCTCGCTCATCCAGTGACGCCGACGCGATCGGGATATGGTCTGGAAAGGCTTCGGGCCCGACGTAGACGTAGGTGTGGTGGTCGTTGATAGCAACGTCGCCCGGATGCCGGTCAGCGGCATCGGTGCCGCTGATTGGCTCCCAGTTTGCCTTTAGCCACGTTTCCTGGATATCGGTGAAACCGGCGCCTTTCGCTGTAAAGCTGCCGTAGTTATAATTCTTGTCAAAGCCGCTGTCGACAATCAGCGTGGTGACGAAACCACCACAGTCGATACCGGGATACGCCTCGCCGCCGACGTAGCGGCCCACCGAGATGGCGCGCTGCACGGCGGTTTTGTAATCATCGGTTGCGACCGTCGTCAGGCCGCGGTATTCCGGCCAAGCGTAGGCGCGGAGCGTCTGCAGCAGATCGCCGCCGCCAAATCCCGGTACGCAGCTGCTGCTCTGGGAGTTGGTCGTAGATGATTGCGGCTTGGCATTCGGGTTGCCACTCGGATTGTTCATCTCGCTGGTCGCTGTCGAGCCTGCCAGCGCCGGCGCATCGCTATACATGTTGTAGAATTTCGTGGCATTACCACCGCGGTTTGCCTCGACCGTTGCGATTGAGTCGGCTGATCCTTCGTAGCCGTTGTGAAAAACGACCGCCGCGTCGAGCGGTGTCGAGGTCGCCTGCAGCCGGGACAGTGTGCTTTGATAATTGCTACTCAGTTCCGTCCATAGATAATCGAGCTGGCCGCCCAGGTCGGTTAAGCCGACACCCATGTCTTTGATATGCTGGACCAGCGCTTCTTGGCGGTTGCCTGATGTCCACTGCGCCAGACCGAAGCCGATGCCGGCTTCTGGCATATAGCTGTCGTCGGCCTTGCCACCGCCCTGAATAATAGCAGGGTCAAGTCCCGATTCCGCCATCAGGTTGCCCGCGACACCGGAGGCTTGCGCTAGCGTCAAGCCTTTGCGCATTAGGAAGTTCAGAATCTTCTCGAGATTATCCTTGCCGGCCAATGTTAGTGAACCCGACGCCTGCCCGCTTTTGCAGCGCGGATCATAAAACAGGATGTCGTTGCCCGAGTAAAAATCTTGATCAAAAGTAGCGCTGGCCGCCTGGACGGTGTTGCAGAGCTGGTTGCTAACCAGGATAGTGGTCAGAATAAGGGCAAAGAATCGGCTAATCATTGATTGCTCCTGCACTGGCGCGGGCCGTTTCGACGGTCAGCGCCGGATCGATGCGCGTGCCGCCGTTATCGATTTGACCTTGCCACAGTTCAAAGTATAGGTACGGCTTGCCGTCGGTGCCGGCGCTGCCGATGCGGCCGATTTCCTGCCCTGTTTTGACTTGGTCGCCGACCTGCACCAGAATGCCATCGTCATCCATGTGACCATATACGGTTGTCATGGTTTGGCCATTAACCTGGTGCTCGATCACAATCCAGTTGCCGTAATCCTGCGATGGGCCGGCCTTGATCACCTTACCCGCGTAGGCAGCATAAATTGACTGCCCTTTTGTCGTCGCATCATCTTTGGCGGCAATGTCCAGGCCCATGTGCGGCGGCTGGAAGCCGTGCGTGACATTATCGGTGGCGGCTGTCGGGAATGCCCAGCCGTTGCCGCCGACCGGACCGGATTTACCGCTCGCAACACCGGTCGTGCCGGGCGCTGGTTGCTGCGGCTGGTCCGATGCATCCATCGAGTCCTGGATCGATTTATCCATGGTGTAAACGCCGAAATGGTCGTTTAGCTCTTGGTACTGCGGGTTAAAGCAGTTCGTGCCGTCGCCCTCATCCTCGCCCTCGTCCTCGCCCCAGCCGACGGTACGGTTGGCGCACTGGGTCAGGAATTTCTCGTAGTTCCAGTCCTCGGAATTATCTTTTGCGCTGCCCGAGTCGGCATCGATGTTGCCGCTATCGACCATCCACTGTACGTTATCGAGCGGATCCATGGCCAGCTGCTTGTCACTCATCCAGTACCGGACTTCGCAGAATGGGCCGGCCTTGATGCCGTCGGATTGGTAGATCGGATCGTCGCAGCGGCTGAAGTAATCTTTGGACGCTGCCTTGACAGGCTGCACGATATTGGCGAAGGTTTGCGGAATGAGACTGGCGAAACTCATCATTGCCAGGCCGGCACTCGTCCGAGATTGTTGGACGGCAGGTTCCAGTGCGAACGCCATCGAACCGAGGAACGAGAAGCGGTTCGTGATATCAAAAGGTGTCTGGCGCGCCGCGTACTGGTCGACCTCGTTATATTTTTGAACGGTCTGCTGGTTCTGGTACACGTAGTCTTCGCCGCCTTGGTCGGTCACGGGCGTCATGCCGCGGTTCTGTGCGATATCGCCCATCAGCGCCGCTGTCCCGACGTAGGTTGCGTCGCCGGAATCGATACCGGAGATGTCCTTGAAGATGTTACCGGCAACCATGTCGCCGAAGTACGATTCGAGGTACGGCATGGCGAGTGACCAGGCAGTCGACAGGGTCAGCCCGATCGCGGTCGAGGCGCCAAGCGTCAAGGCGCCCGTCGCCAGCCCGGCTCCGAATGCGCCAACGCGGACAAAATTGTTCTGGATGTACTTGCATTTTTGGCTGACCGCTTTCGGGTCGGGATTGCCGCCGTTGACGACCCTGGCGACGTTCCGGACGACCGTGTCGATGATGGTTGCCGAGCCGGCACTGAGTGAAAAACGTGAGGCGCGGGTGCTGAGTTTTGGCGCGTCGCCGTAGGCGGCGATGCGGTAGCCGGGCGAATCAAAGGCGTTGCCGCCGGCCTCCGGATCGGTCACCATGGCGGGTGTGCTCGACTTCGCGGTAAGTTTTGAATCATCAATCACCTTATTAGATGGCTGCGGTGTCATTAAATTGTTGCCGGCAAATGAGATGTCGCCCTCGGTGGCGTCACCGGCCTTGATTTTGTCAGCATTCGTCAGAACGAGTGCCAGGGCAAAACGAATGGCTTGTGATTTCTTGGCGATTTTTGCCAGCGCTGATACCCGCCGCGCAAAGTTGAACGTCGTGCAGGCGTTTTCACCGGCGGCGTCGATTGACAGACCCGACACCAACCCGCTTTTAATCAGGCCGGCTGTGCCGCCCTTTTTCTCGAGAGCGTCGATGTCGTTGGACATGTTGGTGGCGTTATTAATTTCGGTCGGGTCGACCGGCTGGCCGGTCTCGTCGACGTAGGTTTCTTTGCCGTTCTCATCGGTCGTTCTGGTCAGGGATTCGGCGCCGCTATCCTGTACTCCGCCAGCGATTTCGTTGAGCTTCTTTTCGCGCTCCTCGTCGTTGTTGCCGCTGACGGATTCGGCTTTGCTGGCTTTGTTGCGCGCAAAGATGGACAATGCCACTTTGTCCGCCAGTCCCATATACTTGGGATTGTAGCCCTTGGTCCAGGCGGTGCGAAACGCGACGTTATTATTCAGTTCATGCTGTAATTTACTGGCGTCATCGATGACGGTCACTCCGTCGGTATCGGTGTAGGTTATTTTAGTAATTTTTCCCCTGTTGGCGTCGGTCATTTCACGTTCGATTTTGATGCCACTGTTGTTTTTTTCGAACGCTTTAACTTCCGCATCTGACATCGTCGCGAAGTTACACTTAATTTTGACGAGGCCGCACGAGCCGGTGGTAACGGATTTCATTTTGGCACGCATAATCGCCGACGAGCGGCTGTCGAGGGCGTGGAGTTGGTCGTTGAGGCTGCCGGCCAAAACTTCTTTCATTTCAATAATCGCGATACTCGGCGAAAACAGCACGGTCAGGAATCCGCCGCCGCCAAACAAGAGGAAAAGTACGGTAATCATCGACGTTTTGCCGCGCAGTTTGGCACGGGTCAGCGTCTGCAAGCTGTTCGACAACCAACTGCCTCGCTTTTGTGTGCGTCGTGCTAGTTTTGGTGTTGTTGCGACACGGTGATTGCCGACGATCTTATTACCCGATTCCTCCAGGTCGCGCAGGCTGTCGTTTGTCGGGTCAGCGAACTTCTCGCGCGCCTCATCGCCTGACATGCCGTCCATCTCGGCCCGTTTTTGGGCACGACGCAATTGCTCCCGCCTATCACTATGCGGGTTTGCTATATCGCCCACCCTAGAATCAAAATCTAAGGGCGATTTCATCAGGGGTCACTTTCGTATTTATTTTACCAGAAAGTTGATTTTAAGTACACAGTATTGGAGTGTAGTGAGGCATCTGGTTTTTATTGAAGCTGCTGGAAGTTGAGTATCGCCGCTTCGTTGGTATTGATAACTTTCGAGTCCAGGGCGGAACTTTTCGCGATGGCCGCACAATCACGGCCGGTAGCCGTTTGTTTATAGACGACTTTGAGAACCGTGAAATCCACGAAATTGAT
>Ga0335070_10002722_pt1 | contig 20521 bp, 17 predicted proteins | sample Lox_Sample_13_FD_206722 | JGI IMG/M metagenome (GOLD analysis project Ga0335070, IMG submission 206722) | Soil microbial communities from Loxahatchee National Wildlife Refuge, Florida, United States - Lox_Sample_1.3 | ecosystem: Environmental > Terrestrial > Soil > Wetlands | place: USA...
CCCGAAAAAATATCCCTATATCCTGTAAGAAGACCGGAAGATTCTTATCGAAGCGCCATAATCGGCGCAGCGGCTTAGCTCTTCACGCGTCATTCATCAACTCGCGCAGATGAATGACGCTTACTCGTATGCAATACTCTCGACGGGAACCCGACGCTAGGCATTTCATAAACTCCGCAGGGAAGGTCATCTTGTTACTCGGCTGTCCTCAAGAAGTAAGAGCATTTCCTTCCAAAATGTGTAACGTGGTAAACTTCTTGTGAAGGCATAGTATACCTTAGAAAGGTGTGCGAGTAAGAAGATGGGTATGAGACGACGCATAGGAAATCAGTTTCACGAGAGAGCAAATGGAGTTCTTGCGGTTCTCCCGGTGCAACGATACCTATTTTGGCTTCGATAAGGGGGCAAGCTTCCAAGAGACGGAACTAGATGGGGATCTGTAATGCTTCCGAGACTAAACATGAACAAATTGATTAGGCAATATTCCAGACAACCTTCATTGGTGCTATTTATTAGTCTCATAATTGTAATTTCGATTGCTGTGCATTTTAACTCTCTTTTCAATGGATTCGTTTTTGATGACACTAGTCAAGTACTCAACAATCCCTGGTTGAAATCTCCAAAATTCATTCCTAAGATTTTTACTTCTAATGTATGGGGCTTTGAAGGAAGGGAGACAAGCTATTATAGGCCTATGACGCATATTATTTATATGGTAACAGCTTCTGTCTTCGGATTTAACCCCTGGGGCTTTCATTTAGTCAATGTACTTTTTCATACCGGAACTTCGATTCTTTTATTTCTAATTGGGTCGAGAGTCTTGAAACAGGACATTTCCCCGAGTAACTCATTTCTCATATTTCCGCCTTTTGTAGCGGCTGTTTTATTCTCAGTTCATCCTATTCATACAGAAGCGGTCGCGTGGATAGCAGGAATGCCAGACCTCTCTAGCACTTTCTTTGTATTGGGTTCTTTCTATCTTTACATTCGGGCATCAGATAATGTCTCATCTTCATTAAACCCGTCCTATCTCTTTTCCGTTGCATTGTTTTTTTTGGCCGCACTCAGCAAAGAGCCTGCACTGACTCTACCCATCATCCTTGTCGCCTATGACCGCGCTTCTAGAAATGTCAACATGACTTTCTCCTCGTACGTGAAAAGATATGCTTTGTACTTTATAAGTGTTTGTGCATATTTCATAATGAGATCGTACGCCCTAAAAGGTTTTGCACCGATAAAAGAGCATTTGGAAATGAGTCATGTTATCAATGTTTTCCCCCTTTTTACAAAGTACCTCCAAAAACTTATTCTTCCTCTTAATCTTAGCGTTTGTTATGTAATCAAGCCTATTGATAGCATTTTCGGTTTCAGGGCCATGATCTCCTTATTAGTAACAATTGTTTTTTTATTCCTTGTCTTGTTTTCATATAAAAAGAACAAAATTGCCTTCTTCGCTTTCTGCTGTCTTATCCTTCCGCTGCTGCCGAGCTTTTACATACCAGCGCTCGGAAAGTCCGGAGTATTTGCTGAAAGGTATCTCTACCTTCCATCTTTTGGGTTCGTTATGCTCCTCTCTCTTCTTATCCCGTATGCACTCAAGAAAAAGGTTGCGGCAAGAATCGTCTCTTCAGTTGTTGCTTTACTAATAATCATCTACTCTATCGGAAGTATTTATAGAAACAACATTTGGCGAAACAATTATGCCCTCTGGATGGACACGATAAAAAAAGCCCCGGGGGCCGCTTTGCCACACTTTAATTTAGGTAATGAACTCTTGGCGCAAAACAGAATAGACGAAGCGATAGAGCAATACCGGATTTCAATATACATTGAGCCCGAAAAATGGGACGCTCACGACAATCTTGGGATAGCCTATGTGAATAAAGGGGAGCCTGATAGGGCTGTCACTGAATTTCAGCTGGCGGTACAAAGTAATCCTTTTTCTCCAAATGCATACAATAATCTAGGAACTACATATGCTAAGCTGGGTTTTTTTGACAAGGCTATAGAATACTATAAAATAGCCATTGCACTTAGGCCTGACGATGTCAGATATCAAAGAAATCTGGCAGAAACTCTCGAGAAGAAAAGGACGTCTGATGTAACGTCAAAAAATGAGTAATCAGAGGCCTTGCCCTTTACAGGTTGATGTCCCAATGCACACGCCGCCAGGACTTTTCGATAGTTCTTAATTCCGCTTGTACTCTTGCAAGAGTTTCGGTTTCCTGAAAGTAACAATTCGTCGGCGAACCTGATATGGAACTCTTTGAGGATGTCGTCTTTCTTTCCTGAGGGAGGTTGCCTCTACGGTGCAAAGATCATTCTTGGCATCTTTCGCCCCGTACTACTCACCGTCATTTCGTGGCTATCTCCGACTACATCACGGGTGTGGCGAAGTGAAACTATTGGGATATTCTGAAAGAAATCATGCGAACGCCGGGCGTCAGGCGCTGGGCAAGCGAGACCGTAGCAGACGCTGTACGCCGTCGCCTGGACCTCAAAACGATGCTACCGCTTTATAGCGCGGCACAGAATCAAAAGAAGGACAGCACCACCATATAGCTATCAAGAGACTCTCGACATTGAATCCTGTAACAGCCACATAGCCGAACGATCAGAGTGAACCCACTCTTTCGGCATGAACTATTGCTCGTCCGTTTGCAGAAAATACTTGCAAACATACGCCTCGTCCCCCTCGTACCGCGTCTCCGATCATTGACACGGTGTGAGGGATAGCGTTCCAGAATCGTAGTACCCTGTTGTCCCGGATTGTCCAAACACCTTCTGCAATCCTATTAAGTGATAGTCTGCGCTACCATCGGTCCCGATATTAAGTTGCATAGTTCGCGACGCCATCGAGGTATCATCTTTTTTAGCCCAGTTAAGTGAGGCGACAATCGAACCGTCAGATCTTATTTCCAAATTGCCGCTAACGGCCGATCCCAAGGCCGCAGGTTTAGCTGCCAGACCATTGAGCAGGTAGTGTCCCCCTCCGACAGAACTTATCCCGACACGCAAATTGATGGTATCCGCGCCTTGCGAACTGCTAGTTGTAAAGCAGAAATCGCCTAAATAGTCGCTCGCCTGTGTCTCTACCGATTGCGAGAACATCATCATCGCTGTGAGCAACAATAGATAAGCCATTCTTTTCATCTCAGCCCTCCTGTCTACATATCGTATTTCGCCGTTTTCCTACCCGGGTAGTCCCTGCAGATAGACCCCTCCCATGAAAACAGAAAAAAGTCTCTTTTGATGGCGGATCCCTTCCTGTAGCAGTGCTGGCCAATAACATGTCCTTCGGCAGATCGGCTATCATACCCCAACATGCCCCCACGTTCCGTTCCCCACTCACGGGTGGTTTGGTTTGTGGGGAATCTCCTCTCTCTACCTCATTTCTATCAGATTATGCGCCGGGTGTCAATGACTCGAACGGGACATCCGGCTGACGAAACCTATCCTGACGCACTTCATTCCCTGCGCTGCCTTGGTCAGACTGCGGCCCGGGTTGTTACTGAAGGAGTTTTTTCGGTAGCGTCGTGGTTCTGTAAAATCATCAGATGTCTGTGCTAGAATACGTTATGCCGTTTTCCTGCAGCTGGGGAATGGCCCTGCGCAGCGGAAAGGTGTGAACCCCGTCAGGTCCGGAAGGAAGCAGCGGTAAGCATTTCTTCCGTGTGCCGCAGCAAGTTGTTCTCCGGTTGCAGCAAGACGGCAGACAAGGGAAGAAGGAAGAGAATTCTCGATGCAAGAAACAATCCCTGAACCTGCACCATACACCTTGCATCCTGCATCGTTAAAGGAACTATGAGCTACCTTGTATTAGCGCGAAAATGGAGGCCCCAGGGTTTTCAGGACCTTATCGGTCAGGAACCCATCAGTCGCATTCTCACCAATGCCCTGTCTCAGGGGAAGATCGCCCACGCGTATATTTTCTCCGGTCCGAGGGGTGTGGGTAAGACGTCAACGGCACGCATACTGGCGAAGGCTCTGAATTGCGAAAAAGGGCCGACGCCCACTCCCTGCGGGACGTGCGCATTCTGTGCGGCAGTTGCTGATGGTTCATCAGTTGACGTGATGGAAATCGACGGCGCGTCGAACAACAGCGTGAACGATATCAGGGACCTGAGGGAGCGCGTCAAATATGCCCCTGCCGGCGGGAGGTACAAAGTATACATTATCGACGAAGCGCATATGCTTTCGGATTCTGCCTTCAATGCCCTCCTGAAGACCCTGGAAGAGCCGCCGCCCCATGTAGTCTTTGTCCTTGCGACGACGGCGGCCAGGAAGGTTCCTGCGACGGTCCTTTCGCGGTGCCAGCACCTCCCATTCAGGAGGGTCCCGGTCCAGAAGATCAAGGAGAGGCTGCGACTCATTTCCGAGTCTGAGGGGATCCGGATATCCGATGCTGCTATGGAATTGGTAGCAAGGGCTGCCGAGGGGAGTATGAGGGACTCCCTGACGATCCTCGATCAGGTCTCGGCCTTTGCCTCTGAGATCGGGGATGTTGAGATAAGGGACCTCCTCGGCATCGCGGACTTCAAGGCCCTTGCTGATCTCTCTGCCGCCGTTATAGAAGGGGACAGGAAGCGTATCCTCGAGATTATCACCGAGCTTGCCGACACTGGTACGGATTTTAAGTCTTTTGCAAAGGACCTCATGAACTTCTTCAGGGATCTCCTTGTTGCAAGGGTTGTTGAGAGACCGACCGAGATACTCGATGTTACGGAAGGAGAACTCGATGTCATGAGTCAGATCCTGAAGACAACGTCCGAAGATTATCTGACGGTCCTGCTGGGTGAGATGATAAAGGCCGAGGCCGACGTACGATTTGCGTTTTCGCCGCGCATCGGACTCGAAATGGCCCTCCTCAGAGCGAGTTTCCTCGAGAGCCTCAAACCGGTGAAAGAAGCGATCGAGAATATCGAAGCATTCCTTGAAGACCGGGAAGAACCTCATGGGAAGGAGAGAAAGAGACAGGGAGGAGAAGGTCCGACCCGGATTTCCGGGGAAGAAAGAACAGGCCAGACAAAGAGCAGGCAGGTGAGAGAAAAAAAGAGCCCTGCTCTTTTGCCGGCAGAAACTGCTCATAGGCCTTCGGCTTTTGGAGAAGAAAGGGAGGAAGCTGCTCATCCCTCTCCTGACGATGTGTCAGATATTCCTGAATCTCCGGAGGGTGCTGGAGATCTCTGGGACTCCGTCATCCGGAAGATAGAGAAGATCAACCATCCCCTGGCTTCCAAACTTGCAGGGGCTGCTGCGGGCATCGATGGCGGAACCCTGACGATAACCTTTAATGGAGGAACGTCCATACACGTCGATTCCGTGAAAAAGAACCAGCAGGTGATAGAGCAGATAGCCTCGGAGATCGCGGAGAGGAAGATGTCCCTGAAGATCGAAACCATAAAGAGAAGAGTAGCCGGCAAGAAGGAACTCAAGGAAAAGGTCTTGTCAGAACCTATCGTAAAGGAAGCGCTGGCATTGTTTGACGGCAGGATTGTTCATATACGACCGACAGAACATTCAGAGAACGGAGGGAGAGATGTCTAAGAAGATGCTTGGTGATATTATGCGTGAGGCCCAGAAGCTTCAGACGCAGATGCAGAAGCTCCAGGAAGAGGCAAAGAAGAAGACCGTTGAGGCAAGCGCAGGCGGCGGCATGGTCACGGTGATGGCGAATGGCGCGAATGAACTGGTGTCGATAAAGATCGAGAAAGACGTGGTTAACCCTGATGATGTCGAGATGCTCCAGGACCTTATTCTCGCCGCTTCAAATGAGGCGCTGAGAAGGGCCCAGCAGATGGTGAGCGAGGAGATGAGCAAGCTCACCGGCGGCTTACAGCTTCCCGGCCTCGGCGGTCTCGGGAACATGTTTGGATGACGCAGGGCATCATCGAGAACCTCATCAACGAACTCACGCGCCTTCCCGGCATCGGAAGAAAGACAGCCCAAAGACTCGCCTTCTTTCTCCTTACCATGCCCGTTGAGGAGGCGAAGGGCATTGCGAGGGCGATCGATGAGGTCAAGGAAAAGGCGAGGTTCTGTTCCCAATGTTTCAACATCACCGATGCCGACCTCTGCGAGATATGCAGGGATGAGCGCCGGGACCATACGAAGATTTGCGTGGTGGAAGAGCCGAGCAACATCCTTGTCATCGAGAGATCAAGGTTTTACCACGGCCTTTACCATGTCCTCCTCGGTTCCATCTCTCCCATTGACGGCATAACGCCGGATAAGCTGAAGATCAATGAACTCATAAGCAGGGTCGGCCCGGGCACGATCACCGAGGTGATTATCGCAACAAACCCAAACACCAAAGGCGAGATAACGGCACAGTACCTGAAAGAGGTCCTCAGTACTTATCCGGTGAAGGTTACGAGAATCGCCTATGGTCTTCCCATGGGCAGCGACATCGAATTTGCCGATGAGGTGACGCTGAGCAAGGCCCTCGAAGGAAGAAGGCAGATGTGAAATTAGCGATCATAGGACTATCGAATTCGGGAAAGACAACGGTTTTTAACGCCCTCACGGGACAGAACATCGAGACCACCATTTATCCCACGGTGAGCGGCGATCCGAACATGGGCGTTGTGAAGGTACCCGATCCGCGGGTCACCAGACTTGCAGAGATCTACAAGCCGAGGAAGACGACCTTTGCGACTGTTGAGTATGTCGATTACATCGGCCTCACAAAGGGCGACGTTGAACAGAACCGTAGGGTCTTTGATCTTATCAAGGATGTCGATGCCGTTGTTCATGTGGTGCGGGCCTTCGAGGACGAGTCGGTCCTCCACCCACTGAACGAGATTAACGTCCGGCGTGACATCGAGACCCTCGAGCTCGAACTCATATTCGGGGACCTCGAATTCGTTGAGAAGAGACTACAGAGGATGGAGGAGGGGGCAAAGAGGGGCAAGAAACCGAATGAGGCCGAGAAGAAGCTCCTCATGAAGTGCAGGGAGGTCCTCGAGAAGGAGATGCCCCTGAGGAACGTAAGCTTCGATGAAGAGGAGCAGAAGATCATGAAGCCCCTCCAGTTTTTCTCGACAAAACGCGAGGTCGTCGTCCTGAATATCGGGGAGAGTGCGCTGAACAGCAACGAGGCATCGAAACTCCAGAAGGATTCTGAAGATTACTTTGAGAAAAAGGGTCTCACCAAAACCACGAAGGTCGTGAGTCTCTGCGGCAGGATCGAAATGGAGATCGCACAGTTGTCTGCTGGAGAGGCGAGGGCCTTTCTGGACGACCTGGGAATAGAGGAACCTGCGCTCAATAAACTTATCCACATAAGCTATGACCTCCTGGGTCTTATTTCCTTCCTCACGACGGGTGAGGACGAAGTGAGGGCGTGGACCGTGACGAGAGGAACGAACGCCCAGCGGGCGGCTGGGAAGATTCACTCCGATATCGAAAGGGGGTTCATCAGGGCCGAGGTCGTTCACTACGATGATTTTCTCTCGTCAGGAAGCATGGCTGCCGCCCGGGAGAGGGGCCTCTTGAGACTCGAAGGAAAGACCTACGAAGTGAGGGACGGGGATATCATCAACTTCAGGTTCAATGTCTAACGTATATCAATCACCTTAATGAACACTGGTCCTCAAAGTCTACCATCCGTGTTGCAACAACTGTCAGGCAGTCTCAGGTTCGAAGCCTTGCACATGCGATGAGATTCCGGCAGTGAGGACTTCGAGGACTACCGAAAGCGCCTTCCCGCATTGAGCAAACAGCGGCAGTTGGCAACCATCAAAGGTGTCGCGATACAAGGCTTCTCACCAAGCCTGCCTTCCGAACAGGCTAGAACCTGTCTCGAAATCGAATCATTCACCGGTGGGGTCTCTTCTCGTCATTCCCGCGAAGGCGGGAATCCTGCGCCATTGAGTGGACCCCCGCCTTCGCGGGGGTGAAGGCTCTTATTGGACAAGTCATTTTGAGACAGGTTCTCGTTCTATGCAACCGGAAGGTGTCTGAATGATATGGATGTCAGAGCGGAATAGCCTGGCCTTCGGTACGCTTTAATATTCGCTTTGCGGTTGTCGTGCTCCTGTTTTCAATGAGGATGGTCAGGACCTTTTGAGTCATCGTGACAGCCGGGACGGCAAGGATCATCCCGAGGATCCCGAGGAGTTTTTCTCCTGCGATAATCGTTATGACAAGGAGCATGGGATGGAGTTCCACGCTCTTGCCCACGATAAAGGGTTGGATAACAAGATCGTCGAGGACTCTGATCACGAGATAGAGAAGAATGACATTAACTACGGCATTTATGTTTTCGAACTGAAGCAAGGCGAAGAGGCAGGATATACCGCAGGCCATGACAGGACCGAAATAGGGAATCACGTTTGCTGCCCCGCTGAGGATACCGAGGAGAATCGGATAGTTTATTCCAAGCAGCCACAACCCAAAAGTAGCTATAATTCCCACCGAGATGCAGTCCACTGCAAGTCCCCTCGAGTAGTTTCCGACGAGGATATTGATCTCGCAGATTAACGATACTGTCGTTTCGACAGAGCGACAGGGAATGCGGTCCATGATGCGCCTCACGATTCCCGGCCAGTCCTTCAGTAGGAAGAAGACGAAGAAGGGCGTAAGAACTATACCGTGGAGGAACGGCGCCGCCTGCGTAAAGATCTCAAAAGAGGTGAGGGTCTTGGTGAGCGCCTGGATAGGCTTCATCGCTTCACCGAGCATCGTTCTCAGGAGCTTTGCGATCAACGGATACTTATAGGGAGCATCGGCTGTCCGGTTGAGGATGTCCTGGAGCCGCCCGTGCAGTTCAGGGATCATGGCATAAAATCTTCGTATCTCGTGCTCCAGTACGGGAAAGAACGCCATCTCGGCTCCAAGAAGGAGGCCAGCAAGGCAGAGGTACAAGAGGACAACGGCCGTGGTCCTTTTCATACCCAGCGATTCAGCCCCGGTAATGATCGTGTTCAGCATATAGGCGATGATCGCTGACAGACCAAGGATGACAAGGAGAGTTGCTGCATGAAAGGCAAAGAGAACAAAGGCGGAGAGAAGGATGAGGAGAATGATCCACCGTGGCATTTCGTGGTGTAGCTTCTTTACCTCAGCCAAGAATGCTTCCGGATCAACGTCTTTTCTTTGGTCCATCGTCCTCCCAGTTACTCGAGACCCTTGGGTCCTTGCAGCATCTCGGGCTTCAAAACTCGCCTTTTATTGTGGTTTCATCAGGGAACCGTGTCGAATAATCGTTCATTTGTTCAGTCTTCTTGTTTGTCATTCCGGGCTTGACCCTGAATCCAGCGACTTTTTCGGCATAAGATATCCAAAAACCTAAAGTCGCTGGACCCCGGCTTTCGCCGGGGTGACGGCCACACTAAATCCGTAAGAAACTTTTTAAGAAGCATCTTTTGCTGAATCTCCGGATGCCGGCTTCTCCTCCGCCAGACCCTCTCCTTCGAGCCGGCGGTTTATCATGATGTATCGCGAGAGCGACTCCACAAGATTGAGGAGGATCCTCGATGAGACCGATTTATTGCCGGTAAGAAGGTCATCAAAATATGACTTGTACATGATGAGGAGGTCAGTCTTCTCTTCTGCAAGGGCAGTGGCGAATCGCGGAGACTGGTCTATGAGCGCGAGTTCGCCGAAATAGGAACCCGGACCGAGGCGGGCGAGGACCTTGTTGCCTGAGGGTGTTGCCTTCACGATGGTCACGGAGCCGTCGAGAAGGATGTATACTGCCTGGCCGTTTTCACCCTCGGAAAAGATAGTCTCACCGGCCTCATATCCTTTCCTGTAAAGATCGACGAGGAGTTTTCGCAAGACTTGTTTGGAGAGGCCCTTGAAGAGGAGAACTTTCTTGAGTAGATCGAGCTCTCCCTTTGTTTCAGAATCCACAGCCCAGGTAAAGAATCTGCCGAACACCTGCATCTTCCCCTTTCGACTCCGGCATCGCATATAATGCCCCATACGATGGAGCATGCCCCGCTAAGGAATTGTACAATCTCTTCGCTCCCAAAGACAAGACAACAGAGGTAGCATGGATCAGACTGTCTCCTTTCAGCACGCCATGAGAAGAACGGATGATCGGTTTTGCGGCACTGGGAGCATCGCCGGGAGGAGCGGCCGGCCCTAATGTTAGACATAAATGGTATCAACGATTATAATTGAGTCGATATCGAATCAGGCAGGGAGAAGAGATGGCCTATTACGAATTCACTGTGAACGTATCTGAAGAATCGAAAGACGCCCTTGTGAACAGGATGTCCGAGATGGGGTGTCTCGGCATTACGGATTATGGAGAGAAGATTCTCGCCTACTTCAAAGATAGCCATGACATCGTAAAACTCAGGGACGAACTCATCTCCTTCAGAAAGGTCTTAGAGGAATCCGGCCTGAACCCTGATTTCACCTTTGATTATGTCTTCCTCTCGGAGAGGGACTGGAACGAATCCTGGAAAAAGAAGTTCCAGCCCATCGATGCAGGTGACATATTCTCGATCATCCCGCCGTGGGAACAAGAGCGACCTGACCGAATAACCATCATTATTGACCCGGGCATGGCCTTTGGGACCGGCCATCACCAGACCACGAAGAACTGCCTCCTTCTTATCCAAAGGCATGCCTGCAGTTGCGCCAGGGGTCGCTTCCTCGATGTCGGTACAGGCACGGGCATCCTGGCAATAGGCGCCTCGAAGATCGGATTTCAGGAGGTGGTCGGCGTGGACACCGATCCGTTGGCCGTTGATGCTGCGGTCAGAAATATCGCCCATAACCACCTCGATAACATCATTATCAAAGAGGGGGATATAACGGCAGCCGAAGGCTCCTTCGATTTCATTGCCGCGAATCTCTTCTCCGAGATCATAAAATCGATGGCCCCTGAAATTCCGATTCGCCTCGACAAAGCCGGCCTTGTGCTCCTCTCCGGCATTCTTACAGGCCAGGAGGAGGAGGTACTGGCTGTGATGGAAAAGGTCGGTCTCCGGTGCAGGGAAAAGTCCGTCGAAGACATATGGGTGTCGCTCGTGCTGAGCCGCTGATTTTGAGAGAGGCTAGGGGCTGCCGGCCTTATGGGTGCATCTGTCCTGAGAGACGCCATGAGACCTTTCCGGTGCGAAGGCCAAAAAGGTGGGAGGAAGCACAGCTTCTGCTCAGGGACCTTCGTCGGTTGAGAGCTTGTCCCTTTTCTCAAGGAGAACGAAGGCGATGCCGTATTCCCGTTCGTGACTGAGACTCACATGGACCTCACGCAAGGAATGTTCCGTCAAAAAGCCTTCAAGTCTGCCCCTTGCTCTTATGGAGGGTCTGCCGTTGACGCTATTGAAGACTTCAATGTCTGTCAAGGGGAGAACGGTCTCTGATCCGGAGGCCTTTATGAATGCCTCCTTTGCCGCAAACCTCACCGCCAATGAGGGAAAGGGGTTCTTCCTCTCATAACAGTACGCTATCTCCCGGTCGGTGAAGATACGTCTGAGGAACTTTTCTCCCCACCTGTCCACGGCCTTCCGGATCCGCTCTATCTCAACAATGTCTATACCGACACCATGAATCATAAGAAAAAGGTCAGGGCTACGGCAGTAACCTTAACCTTTCATGAGCCCCTTCATCTCTCTCACGGCCCGTTCCATTCCGACAAGCACCGCACGGGATACGATGCTGTGTCCGATATAGAGCCCTCTGATCCCGTTGATTCCGGCTATTGCCGTAACATTGGAATAATTGAGACCGTGTCCTGCGTTGACTTTCAAACCGCTTTGTTCCGCGATCTTCGCGGCATCCTTCACCCGAAGGAACTCTTCCCTCTGCTTTTCTCCCTTCGCATTGGCGTAGTACCCGGTATGGAGCTCGACCATGTCGGCGCCGATCTTCCCGGAGATATCCACGTCCATGCTCAGGGGATCGATGAAGAGACTGACGGGGATGCCGCTGTCTCTGAGCTTCTTGATCGCTTCCGATATCGCGGTCTTCCGGTCCGCCAAATCGAGTCCTCCCTCCGTCGTAAGCTCCTGGCGCTTTTCAGGAACAAGCGTAACCATATCCGGCTTTGTGGACAGGGCTATGCTTATCATCTCATCAGTGGCCGCCATCTCCAGGTTGAGCTCAACAGGCACCATCTCCCTCAAGAGTTTCAGATCTCTGTCCTTTATATGCCGTCTATCTTCCCTGAGGTGGAGGGTGATGCCATCGGCGCCTCCCAGGATTGCCAATGTCGCCGCCATGAGGGGATCCGGCTCGATTCCCTTACGTGCCTCCCGAAGGGTTGCGACATGGTCTACATTTACGCCGAGAATCATATGAGGCCTCCTCGCGAAGAAATATGTATGGACGTTCTAAAGCTCCCAGGACCGCAGGAACATCATGGCACTAATACCACATCATCGCCTCGAAGTCGGCAGTCGGCACGGTCACCGTGACATAGCCTCTCCACGGGCATCGTTCGATCTCTTTCCCCTCTCTCTCTATCGAAAGGAAGAGATTCAGCTCATCACGCTCCTTGGCCTTTATGTCCTGAAAGGGAATGGCGCATTCGAGAATCTCATCAACGGCAACGCCCTCGACCGCCTTGACCGCGCGCCACTCGCCGTCGCTCTTGCTGAAGAGCGTGGCCTTCGCACCGTTTCTCAGGGAGACGGTCACTTTGAAAGGAAAGGGCTGTGTGATATGTATGGAGAGATGTGCTCCTTCGGGAAGGTCATCAAAGGTCTTCTTGGGGTCGACACGGACAAAAAGGGTACTCTGATCGAAGCCGTAGTAGATCCTCGATATGAAGCTTTCGGTCATATGCATGCTCCCCCCCGACTTTCCGACGTCGATGTGGGCCCCCTGGTACCATTCAAAGTAACTCGTCATGATCCCGTCTATCCTTGGATGAACGAACCCTCGTATTTCGACCGCCGGCTTCAGGGTCCTGTCTTCTCTGAGAACAGGGACAGAGAGGTGCGGAGGCACGTCCCCGCCCGTTTCCCGGTAGACCTTCATGAGGTTTACCCTGTAAAGTTCATCAAATTCCTCGGCAAGATCGGTGGAATGGTCGTCACCGTACCACCAGTTCCAGTCGCTTCCCTCGGCAACGTATAAAGACTTCCAAGCTGAATCGAGGTTTTTTTCGGGGTGGCTCTTCCGGAACTGTTCGAGGTGCTCCCGTGCCTCCGTGAGATAATCCCAGGAGGTGTTATCCTCCTCGTGGCCTATCCAGACACTGAAGTTCGCATAGATCCAGGAACCGGCTGCGAGATGGTCAAGCCTTCTTCTCTTTTTTTCTCTCTTCAGGAACTCGGAAATCGTCGTCGTTATGAGCCGTTCGTTCCCTGAAAGTCCTTCGTAGAGATACCGGAAGAAGTCGTTGCCGTCATTCTTGTAATACTCCCAGGCATTTTCTCCGTCAAGGATCACCGGAAGGATATGGGGTCCCCCTGACGGAAGAGAACCCTGGATCTGGAGGAATCTGTTTATGAGGTCCGCGGCGGCAGTCTTCGGGTCCCATCCTGCATAGGCAAATCCGAGGAGGTCAGATATCCTGTGGTCTCTGAAGATCAGCGAGAGACCTGCAAAGTCATGGGCAGAATACAGGACCGACGGGTTCAGAAGGTTCCCCGAGGGTCCTCTCAGGTCTTCCTTCAGGGAACGGGCAAGAATATCTTCGTCCGTGGCGATCCACTCGATCCCCTCGGCGCGAATCACCCTTGCCACGTCCTCGCTCACCGAACCCTCAGAAGGCCACATGCCGGAAGGTCTGCGGTCGAAGATCTTTTCGAAATAGTCCAGAGCCATTCTTATCTGTTGTTTTGCGTCCTCGGGGAAAGAAAAGCGCTTTCTCGGCAATCTCACGTCAGGTGTCGGGTCCCTTGCAATGTCGGTATTCCAGAGGAGGGGAAGGATAGGATGATAGAAGGGGGTTGTGGATAGTTCTATTTGGCCCCGTTGAGACAACTCCCGGTACTTAGGGATGATCTCTTTCAGGATCGACATCTGCCTCTCGATCAGGCGATCCTTCTCTTCCTCCGTATAGTCTCTCCCCTTTGCAACAAGCTCCCTGAGAAAGGGGTCTCCCTCTCTGAACATGGGATCTATCCATGTGAGGTTGAAGAGAACCTGGAGATCGAGGAAATCGTTCGTTGTGAAATACCGTATCGTCCTGGTGAGATCGGCCTTCGAAAAAGTGAGGCCCCTCTTGACGAGGAGTTCATAAAACCTCGGAAAGGGCTTTATCATGGTGTCCCAGTTGGCGAAGTAATAATTCTCAAGGAGGAAGATCCTGTCCTGTTCAGAAAGGTCCGAAGCCCTTCTGCGCGCTGCATCGAGAAAGAGATCCGTCGCGTTCTTCTCGGTATAGTCGCAGATCTGTTCGAGGAGGGAAGGCACGAGGTTGAAGGTCTGGCGTATCTCGGGGTAGTCCCCGAGAATGGCGACCATGTCGAGATAGTCCTTGGTGCCGTGGAGTCTCACCCAGGGGAGCCGGTAAACTCCTGTGAAGGGGTCTCTGTAATAGGGTTGATGCATATGCCAGAGAAAAGCGATGTAAAGGGGGCTAGCGGTCATACTTGAAGATCAGTTCGTCAGGCTTGGCCATGCCGAAATTCTCGCGGGCGTGTTTCTCGATGTAGAAGGGGTTTTCGTTGAACATCTTCACCTCGGAGCGAAGATGTTCATTCCTCGTCTCGATGTCCCGAAGTTCTTTTTCGAGGTGAACCTTTTTGTCACGGAGTTCGAGATACTTCAGGAAGCCGACGTTGCCGAAGAAGAAATTGGCGCCGAGATAGAGAAGGCTGAGGAGAATGATGGTCGAGAATATGAGACGTCTCTTCCTAATCTCCGATGCGACCTGTCTTCTCAGGAGGTTCTGGCTCGTCATCTCGCTATATTATACAATGCATCCTTTCCCTTGTACAATGCGGAACGCGACAGCTCGTCCTCGATCTCCATGAGGCGGTTATACTTTGCTACCCTGTCACTCCTCGATAGGGAGCCGGTCTTGATGAGACCGGTGTTGCAGGCAACGGCAAGGTCTGCTATCGTTGTATCTTCCGTCTCTCCCGAACGGTGGGAGACGACTGCTGTGTACCCGGCCCTCTTCGACATCTCGATTGCGTCGAGTGTCTCGGTAAGGGTGCCTATCTGGTTCAGCTTGATGAGGACGGAGTTGGCGATCTTCTGCCTGATCCCTTCCCCGATGATCTTCGTATTCGTGACGAAGATGTCGTCACCCACAAGCTGCACAGCCCTTCCGAGTTTCTGCGTCAAGCGCTTCCAGCCCTTCCAGTCCCTTTCCGAAAGACCGTCCTCGATCGAGAGGATGGGATAACGGTTCATGAGCTTTTCATAGTAAGCGATCATGGCGTCCGATGAATGGTTCTTGCCTTCGAAGGCGTATCCCTTTTCGGTAAAGAACTCGGAGGCCGCCACATCGAGGGCTATCGATATGTCCCTCCCCGGCACGTAACCGGACTCCTCGATGGCACGGATGATCAACCGTATCGCCTCTTCATTTGATTTCAGGCTGGGAGCGAAGCCTCCTTCGTCACCGACAGCGGTGTTGAGTTTGCTTCTCTTCAGGAGAGATTTGAGACTCTGGAAGACCTCTGCGCCAGCACGTACAGCAGATCTCATGTCGGGCAGTCCCGCCGGCATAATCATGAACTCCTGTATGTCAAGATTGTTGTCTGCATGGACGCCGCCGTTGAGGATGTTCATCATCGGCACGGGCAGTTCTCTTGCGTTGCAGCCACCGATGTAACGGTAGAGGGGAATGTCAGCCTCAATCGCGGACGCCCGGCATACTGCGAGAGAGACACCGAGAACGGCATTTGCGCCGAGGCGGGATTTGTTCTCGGTCCCGTCAAGTCCTATCATAAGATTGTCGATATAAGCCTGGTTCGTCGATTCAAGGCCCTCAAGGTTTGGTGCGATCTCTTCCATGATGTTCCTCACAGCAAAAAGAACACCCTTCCCGTGGTATCGAGTCTTTTCACCATCCCTCAATTCGAGAGCCTCCCTCTCGCCTGTCGACGCTCCTGACGGCACCGCTGCCTTGCCCGAGGCGTAGCTGTCGAGGACGACCTCGACCTGGATGGTCGGATTTCCCCTTGAGTCAAGTATCTCCAGAGCCTTGATCTTTACAATCTTTCCCATAAAAACCTCCTTTTCGTTCAATGCGTGATTGCAGGTCCACAAAGAGAGCCATTCAGCTGGTCATTCCCGCTCGTCGGGAATTCTTCTTTACCTCTCCCTCTTTCCCCCTTCATGAAGGAGGGATGAAGGGGGGTACTGGACAAGCCGCAATGAGAGAATGATAAAGAACATCGGCCTTACTTCCGACTGCACGAGGGTGGTTCAGGCGCTCTTCTATGCTGTCCCTATTGCAAATACTGCTTGATGCAAACTTCTATCCGGTCCGTATCGATGGGTCTGTCCTGAAGTTCCGCCCTGTTGGAGAGCTGCCTGATACAGGTGTCTACGAATATCCTGAACTGTTTCAGCTTGTCCATGAGTCTGGCAAGTCTTGCCCCCTGGGTTGTCTCCGGTGCAAAGGTCAGTGCCCTCTCGAAGAATGAACTGAATTCATCGTAATCGTCGTACCTGAGAAGCTTGAAGGTGAAGCTCTGAAAATAGAGCATATAGTTTCTCATCGCTGCAAAGACCTTTAATCGTCCTTCATCCGATTTCCTGCTCTCCATGAGCGTCAAAAATTTCTGAAGGATGAGGAGGTCTTCCCTCAGTCGCAGGGACTGCTCGACCCTCGTCATGAAGCTGTGGAATATTTCGCCGCCGTTGATAGCAGGTTTGTAGAACTGAACGATCTGGAGGATGCTCTGCTCCGAAAGGTTCTTGAGAATACCGTGGCTGTTCTCAAGGAAGCCCTTGAGATGCTGTGAAGGTTTGCCGGAGAGGGCATCCTTAAGTTCCTGCTCAAAGACCCGCTTTGATTCAACAGAAAACTGATATGCCAATGACGGTATGAGCCCCCTCAGCCGCTCATCAGCAACGGCGTCACTCATCTTCGCCATGTGCGTTCTGGCGAGGGTGATCTCAGAACGGAGGAGCAGGATGATGAGAAGGGAGGAGTTGAGAGAACCGTATTTGGCGGAGTTATCGGCATGCCTCAGATATCTCAGGAACTTAAAGAGGGAGAGGAGGAGCAGGGAGACGTATTTCTTTGTCTCCCTTTCCCTGATGCTCTTGACGATCTTGGTTATCTCGCGGTTTTCTATGACGTCAAATTCGGGGTTGATATCCCTCGAGAAGGGATTGAAAAAACTGTTCTCCCTCAGGTCTTTTTCTATGATGTGACCGATATTCGTAAAGGTGAGGTACGGGATCTGCTCCGTTTTCAGGATGTCGGTGATGATGCCCTTGAGGTTGATAATGGAATCATAGAGAAGAAGAAGACTTTTTTCCGGGACGTCCTGCTTGTAGAGCTCTTCCCTGAAGGCGTCTCTCTTTTTGTCGTTGAGGTATTTGCTGACGGCGAATTTCTGGAACCAGTAAATATTTCTCTTGCTCTCGGGAATGATACTTTCAAGAAGTCCCAGGACCCTGAGAATACCATCCCTCACCACAGAGAGCTCAAGAAAAAAGTTCCTGGCCGCGACATGTTCTTTCGGGAGGGGAAGGTTCTCAATGTTGAAGAAACGGTCAAGGGCCCTCAGGAGCACGTCAAGCTCGGAAAAGATCTCCCTGTTCTTCTCCCTTGACAAAGCGACCCAGTTGTCTGAAAACGTTTTTGTGAGTAATTCTTTAGCAGACATAGGTTCACGCCGATGAATGATGAATCACGAAGGACATGCTACTTTCTCAGCACATGGACCGCAGAGCCATGGACGTCCTCGGCTGCCTCGTATATGCCTTCGGAGAGCGTGGGATGTGCATGGATTGTGGCGGTGATGTCCCTCACCGTGAGGCCTGCCTCCATCGCAACGGCGACCTCATGGATGAGATCAGATGCATGGGGACCGATGATATGGCCGCCGATGACCTTATCGGTCTCGGAGTCGGCGACGATCTTGATGAAGCCCGATATCTCACCGATGGCATGGGCCTTGGCGAGTCCTCGAAAGGGGAAGTGGCCTGTCCTGACGGCAATTCCCTTTTCCCCTGCTTCATGTTCCCTCATGCCGACAGAGGCGATCTCAGGAGACGTGAAGATGGCGGCAGGTACAACGGAGTAATCAATCATGCTCTCCCTGCCGCAGGCGTTGGAGGCAGCCACCATTCCTTCGCGCGAGGCCTTGTGCGCAAGGAGCATACCTCCGACAACATCGCCGACGGCATAAATATGCCTGACGCTCGTCTCCATCTTTTCGTTGACGATGATCCGGCCGCGGGCGTCTTTTTCTACGCCGAGGGCTTCAAGTCCGATCCCTTCGCTGTTGAGCGCCCTGCCAATTGAGACAAGGACCTTCTCCGCCGTGATCTCTGTGCCGTCGGTAAGGACCGCGGAGAGACCATCAGTTCTTGTCTCAACCTTTGAGACGCCGGCGCCGGTGATGAGTCGTATCTTCTTCTTCCTAAATTCTCTTTCGAGCTGTTCCGATATCTCAAAGTCCTCTGTTGATACCGCCCTCGAAAGCGCCTCCACCAAGGTCACCTCTGTTCCGAACTCGTTGAAGATGCATCCGAATTCTGAGCCGATGACGCCGGCGCCGACGATGAAGAGGCTCCTGGGAATCTCGCTGACCCGCACCATGTCATCGCTTGAGAGGATATTCCGGCCGTCAAAGGGAAGGCCGGGTACCTGTGCCGGCCTCGAACCGGTGGCGATGATGATCTTCTCTGCTTCCACCGTCTCTCTCTCGCCGCCTCTTTTCTCGACCTCGATCCTTCCAGGACTCACCAGGGTACCTTTGCCCTCGATAAGGCTCACCCCCCAACTCTTGAAGAGGGCCCTAATTCCCTTCACCTGTATCGAGACGACCTTGTTCTTTCTTTCCATGATCTTCGTGAGGTTGGGGGAGAGAGAACCGGCGAGGTCGATTCCGAAATCGGCGAGGTTCTTTGCCCTCAGAAAGGCTTCTGCTGAGGCGATGAGGGTCTTTGTAGGGATGCAGCCCCAGTTGAGGCAGGTTCCTCCGACTTCATCCTTTTCGATGACCATGACTTGCGCACCGAGCTGGGAGGCCTTGAGTGCAGCGACATAACCGCCTGGCCCTCCGCCGAGGACGGCGATTCTCATTTCACCTCTTCTTCGAGATACCCTGCGTACTCCGCGGCGTCCATGAGATCTTCCAGTTCCGTAACGTCATCCATTTCGAGGACGGCGATCCAGCCCTTGCCGTAAGGTTCTTCATTGATGATCTCCGGGGATTCCGATAATTCCTCATTCACTTCGATAATGGTGCCGCTGACAGGCGCTATCACGGAGGACGTCGCTTTTGTGGATTCTATCTCAGAGATTTCACTATTGGCTTCTACGGTTGTGTCAACTTCAGGAAGGTCGATGTACACGATGTCTCCGAGTGCTTCCTGCGCATGGTCTGTTATCCCTATCGTCGCCTTCTTGCCGCTGATCTTTACCCACGTGTGTTCCTTGTGATATTTGAGATTCTCGGGATTCATCTCATCCTCCTTTCCTGTTCAGGAACCTGTGAATTTCTATCACAGGTTTTTCTCATTTGTCAAGGCTCTCCTGTGACAGTTTCTCCGCCCTCTTTCTGAGCTGTTTCAGTTTACCAAGGGCAGACTTCGGGGTCAATGATGACATATCCATATTCATGATTTCATCGAGCAACGGATCTTCCGTCGTCTCGAAGAGATCCATCTGACCGGCTTTCCTCACAGAGCCCTTCAGCATGAATCCTGTCCTGCCCGCCTTGTGCATCTCATCTTTCTCGAAGGACGTGAGGACTTCCCTTGCCCTGTCGATCACCTCGTCAGGCAGACCGGCAAGTCTCGCCACGTGGATTCCGTAACTTTTGTCAGCAGGCCCCGGCATGATCTTCCGGAGAAAGATGATCTCGTCCCCCCATTCCTTGACGGAGATGTTGTAGTTTCTCACACCCTCGAGGGTCATGCTCAATTCGGTGAGTTCATTGTAGTGGGTCGCGAAAAGCGTCCTTGCCCCGATCTTTCTGAGGATGTGCTCTGCCACGGACCACGCGATGCTGATGCCGTCAAAGGTGCTCGTGCCCCTCCCGATCTCGTCAAGGATAATGAGGCTTCTCCCTGTGGCGTTGTTGAGGATGTTCGCCGCCTCGATCATCTCGACCATGAAGGTACTCTGCCCCTTTGAAAGGAAGTCGGACGCTCCGATTCGTGTGAAAATCCGGTCAATGAGGCCGATCCGCGCTTCAGCAGCAGGCACAAAACTGCCCAATTGAGCCATGAGGACGATGAGGGCGGTCTGCCTCATAAACGTCGATTTTCCCGCCATATTGGGACCCGTAATGATCAGCACCCTGTCGCTTTCACTGTCGACGGAGGTATTGTTGGGGATGAACTGTCCTGCCGACAACCGCTCAAGAACGGGGTGACGGCCGTCGATGATCTCGACGGCCGTGCCGTCATCAACGAGGGGTTTCACGTAGTTATGCCTCCTTGCAATAACGGAGAGGGACACAAGGAA
>Ga0335070_10002723_pt1 | contig 20519 bp, 14 predicted proteins | sample Lox_Sample_13_FD_206722 | JGI IMG/M metagenome (GOLD analysis project Ga0335070, IMG submission 206722) | Soil microbial communities from Loxahatchee National Wildlife Refuge, Florida, United States - Lox_Sample_1.3 | ecosystem: Environmental > Terrestrial > Soil > Wetlands | place: USA...
TGGCGCTATCGCGTGCACGAGGGCGGACGCGCCGTCCAGGTCACGCTGCGCGGCGAGGGCGAGGGGCGCTGCGTGCTCGAGATCGAGGACCGCGCGCTGCGCGTGCTGCACGACTGGAGCGAGCGCGGACTGCGCATCGAGGTCGAGGGGCGCCCGTATCGCTTCTCGAACGAGCTCGCCGGACAGGTGCGCGCAGGCACGCCGGCGCTCGTCGTCGCGCTCGACGTGTCGGCCGGCGACGCCGTCGAGGCGGGTCAGCCCCTCGGGCGCCTCGAGGCCATGAAGATGGAGATCGGCTTCGAGGCTCCGGTGTCCGGCATCGTGAAGGAGATCTGCGTCCGCCCCGGACAGCAGGTCGCGCCGGGCGACCTGTTGCTCGCGATCGAGCCGCGGGACGATGCGGCGCGGGTGCAGCCAGTCTCCGAGCGGATCGAGCTTCCGATGGCCAAGGATCCCCTCGACCTCTTCTTCGCCGCGGACGGCGCTCCCGATCTGCGCGGCGCGGACGACGCGGCGGCGACCTCCCGGCGCGCCGCCATCGAGGTCGCGCGCGAGGAGATCCGGCGCGTGCTCATGGGCTACGACGTGAACCCCGAGCGCGGCGGCCGCCTGGTCGACTTCCTCGAGGCGCGGCTGCCCGACGATCTCTCCGAGTCGCTCCGCTGGGAGCTCGCCGAGGTGCGCCGCGAGCTCGCGGTGTTCGCGGATCTCGCCCAGGTGATGAGCCGGGCGCCCCGGCGCGGCCCGGGCGGCGAGACCGCGCCGTCGGACTACGCGCAGCTCCGCGACTTCGTGCGCCGTCTGCCGCACGGCGATGCCATCCTGTCGGACGAGTTCCAGGAGACGCTCCGCTCCGCCCTCGCCCATTACGGAGTCCGCTCCCTGGCTCCAAGCGACGCGCTCGAGCGCGCCGTGCTGAGGCTGCTCGCCTCGCAGCTCTCGCCCGAGCTGCGCAGGCGCCTCGTGCTCGGCTGCCTGCGGCGGGTCCACGCACTCGCGGCGACCGGCATCCACCTGGGAGACGACGCGCGTCTCGACGCCGCGCTGGCGCGCATCGCGGCGCTGCGCCCGCTGGTGTCGGACGCGGTGGCCGATCTCGCGCTCGAGGCGCGCCACGCCATCTTCGAGGGACCGCGCCTGCGCAGCGAGGCCGAGCGCACCAGCAAGGAGGTGGAGACCTGGCTCTCCGCCGCGGAGTCGGACGTCGAGGAGCCGCCCGCGGTCGTGCTGGCGCACCTGGCTTCCGCGCCGCGGCCCGTCTTCGACCGCGTCGGGCGCTGGATCGAGGATCCGGATCCGCGTCGCCGCGCCGTCGCGCTGGCCGCCCACGTGCGCCGGCTCTACGCGCCGAGCCGCCCGATCGCGCACACGTCGGGCGTAGTGGGACCGGTGCACGTCGAGCGCCTCGACTTCAAAGGTGGACGCGTGGTGCTCGGCGGCGTGGCGCGGCGCCATGCGCTCAGCGCGACCGTCGAGCGGCTGGCCCGGGCGGCGGCCGCGGCCGCCGTCCACACGCCGGCGCGCCGCATCCATGCCCTCGAGCTCTTCGTTCCGGTCGACGACGCCGAGGAGCAGATCCTCGCGCGCGAGGCGCTAGCTCCGCTGCTTCGGGACGATCTCGCGGCCGAGCGCCTCACCGTCACGTGGCTCGAGCCCGCCGGGCCGCGCCAGTGCGAGACCTGGGAGCACGACGTGGGGGCCATGCGACCGCGCGAGGGACTGCACGGCATCCATCCGGAGACCGCTCTGCGCATCGACCTCGCGCGACTCCGGAAGTTCGACCTGGAGCGCCTGGACGCGCCCGAGGACAGCTACTGCTTCCACGCCCGCAGCCCGGAGATCGCCGGCGACGAGCGCCTGATCGTGCTCGCCGACGTGCGCGGCCGCTCTCCCGACGACGAGGCGCACGAGGCGAGCCTCCACGTGCCGGCCTTCGAGCGCGACTTCTTCGAGGCCACGCGCTGCCTGCGCAATCACCTCGGCGTGCGCGATCCGCACCGGCGACTGCAGTGGAATCGCATCATGCTCTTTGCGGCGCCGGCGATCTTCCTCGACGGGGAGCTGGTCGAGCGGCTCGCCCGGCGCCTGGCGCCCGCGACGCGACACCTGGGCCTCGAGAAGGTCGTCGTGCGGCTCAACGTGATGGACCGCGAGGCTCCCCTCGCCGCGCCGCGCACCGTCGAGATCGTGATCACCGATCCGACCGGCAGCCGGATGGAGCTCTCCTGGCGCGACCCTCACCACGATCCGCTCGAGCCCGCTGCCGACTACGAGCGCAAGATCGTCGAGGCGCGCCGCCGCCGGCTCGTCTACCCCTACGAGATCGTGCGCATGCTGACCGGCAGCGGGGACGCGGGCCTCGGGGCCGCGCCGCTGCCCGCCGGCCGCTTCGAGGAGTACGACCTCGACCCCGACGCCGCCGCACCCGTGGCACGCAGCGTGGCCGATCGGCCGCACGCCCGGAACACCGCGGGCGTCGTCTTCGGGATCATCGACACGCCCACCGAGAGCGTGCCCGAGGGCATGCGCCGCGTGCTGATCCTTTCGGATCCGACGCGCGGCATGGGCTCGCTCGCCGCAGCGGAATGCGACCGCATCGTCGCCGCCCTCGACCTCGCGGAGCGCCTGTCGCTGCCCGTCGAATGGGTCCCGGTGTCGAGCGGCGCCCGCATCGCGATGGAGAGCGGGACGGAGAATCTCGACGCCACGGCGCGCGCGGTGCGGCGCATCGTCACGTTCACGCAGGCCGGAGGCACGATCCATCTGATCGTGGCGGGCATCAACGTCGGGGCGCAGAGCTATTTCGACGCACTCGCCACGATGCTGACCCACACGCGCGGCGTGCTGATCATGACGCCCGGCGCTTCGATGGTGCTGACCGGAAAGGCGGCGCTCGACGCCTCGGGGTCGGTCTCTGCCGACGACGAGACCTCGATCGGCGGTTACGAGCGCGTGATGGGACCCAACGGCGAGGCGCAGTACTACGCGCGCAACCTCGCCGAAGCCTACGCGCTCCTCTACGAGTTCTACCGGTACAGCTACGTCGTGCCCGGCGAGACGGCGCCGCGTCCGCTCGCGACGAGCGATCCCGATGGGCGCGACGTCGGCGACGACCCGGTCGAGGCCGAGGGTGAGAGCGAGTTCACGCGGGTCGGCGAGATCTTCTCCGCGGAGCACAACGCCGAGCGCAAGCGGCCCTTCCCGATGCGGAGCCTGATGCGCGCCGTCGTCGATCGGGACCACGCGCCCCTCGAGCGCTGGCGGCACTGGCGCGGCGCAGAGACCGCGATCGTCTGGGACGCCGCTCTCGGCGGGATGCCGGTGTGCCTGATCGGCATCGAGAGCCGGAGCCTGCCTCGAGGCGGCGACCATCCGGCCGACGGACCGTCCACCTGGACGGGCGGCACGCTCTTCCCGCTCTCGTCGAAGAAGGTCGCGCGCGCGCTGAACGCCGCGAGCGGGAACCGCCCGGTCGTCCTGCTGGCCAATCTCTCGGGCTTCGACGGCTCGCCCGAGTCGATGCGCAAGCTCCAGCTCGAATACGGAGCGGAGATCGCCCGCGCCGTCGTGAACTTCGAGGGACCGATCGCCTTCCTCGTGGTGTCGCGCTACCACGGCGGCGCGTACGTGGTCTTCTCTCGCGCGCTGAACCCGGCGCTCCATGCGGCGGCCGTCGAGGGCTCGTTCGCGTCGGTGATCGGCGGCGGACCCGCCGCGGCGGTCGTCTTTGCGCGGGAAGCGCGCGGACGGGCCTCGCGCGATCCGCGGCTCGAGCCGCTCCGGCGCGCCGCACAGGCGGGCGGACCCGAGGCCCGCGCCGCCTACGACGCCGCATTCCAGGAGATCCTGCTCGAGAAGCAGGCCGCGCTCGCCGCCGAGTTCGATGCGATCCACACCGTCGAGCGGGCGCGTCAGGTGGGCTCGCTCGAGACGATCGTGGCGCCGGCCGAGATCCGCGCGTATCTGATCGAGCGGCTGCGCCGCACGCACTGAGAGGACGCGCACGCCGCGCGCCCCCGCCCGCACGGCGCTCGCGCTCGGTCAGGACCCGGCCTTCTCCTTCTTGTCGAAGCGCTCCAGCGCTTCGCGGGCGCGGGGATCGTCGCGCTGCGAGAGCGCCTCGTGGATCAGCGCGACGAGCTTCGGATCGTCGACCGCGCCGAGGAGCTGGATCAAGGCCATGGTCGCGCGCACGTCCTTCGTGCCGGCGAGCTGCCCTACGGCCCAGAAGCGGATGTCCGGGGACAGCTCGTCGCCGAGGATCGCGTTGGCGAGCGCCTTGATCTCGTCGCGCGCGAGCGGGCGCTGCGGCGCGGCCCCGGTGGCCGCGCCGCCGGGAGCCGGCGGTGCGGGCGCAGGAAGCTCCAGGGATCCGGGCGTTGCGGGCTCGCCGGGCAGCGGGATCCGCACCCAGCGCTCCCCCCCCGCTCGGAGCTCGAGCTTCCAGGTCTCCCCGGTGGCCGTGTCGGTGCGGACGAGCACGGGGGATCCGGCGCGCAGCGGCGCGACGGTGAAGCGCCCGGCTCCGCCGTGCGCGAGGTCGCGCACCACGAGGAAGGCGACTCCGGCGAGGATCAGCAGCAGCAGCCAGCGCGTCCGCGCATCCTCTGCCATCGCGCCGGCCTCCCCTCGAGAGCGGGCAGTCTAGGAGAGCCGCGGTGCGAAACGAAAGGCCCCGAGGTGCCTGCACACCTCGGGGCCCCTGTTCGCCCTCGGAGTCGCAGGGAGAGAAGCTGCGACTCCGGCATTCAAGAGAGAGCTGCTAGCGGCGGCGACCCGCCACGGCCAGACCGAAGAGGCCGAGGCCGAGCATCGCGGCCGTCGTCGGCTCGGGCACGGGCACGATCGTGAAGCTCGTGCCGTTCGGAACCGCCCCGCCGCCCAGGCCGAGGCCGAACCAGTTGAACGTGCTGGCCTCCCAGGTCGCGTTCACGACACCGGGAGCGGCAGCCTGGAAGGTCGCCGTGGCGACCGCGAGCGGCGTGTTGCTGACCGGGATGTCAGTCACGCCACCGATCTGGTTCATCATCGTGCAGGACGAGGTCGTGCACGGATTCGTGCCGGTTACCCACGTGACGAAGCCGCCGAACGACTGAAGGGCGATCTGAGTCGCGGCGCCGCCCGACAGCGCGCCCGGATTGTCCAGGAGCATTTCGCCGAAGACTGCGGTCGAGACCTCGCTCGCGTTCGCAGTTCCGGTGGCCGTCAGCGTGATCGTATCCCCGACGTTGTAGGTCGGCGCGTCGGACGTCAGCACCAACGACACTGCGGCGTTCGCCGAGGAGGCAAGTCCCACCAGGGCCACCGCGACAGTCAGGATCCGCTTCATTCCCATTCTCCTTGCCCCAGTTCGTCCGGCCTCCGCCGGCGGATACTGGGGTTGGCAGGTCCAAAGGTTTCTTCGTGCCTTCCGAGGCCTTCTTCCCGCTTCCAGGATTCGAGTGGTGAGCAGCGACCGAATGTGTCGGCGACCGACGCAGAACAATTTGCCCCGAAGGCACGACGCCTGAACGTTTCGGCGCGCGCTGCGCGAGACTGAAGACGAAAAAAATACGAATCTCGAAAAACACCTCGAGAGTCGTGGCCGGTCTCGTTCTCGCAACGAGTAACCAGCCCGCGCCTCGCCTCCGCTCAGCTCCTCACGGCCGCGTTCGCCAGTGGCTTCGACGAGATCGAATTCCAGGGAAAAAGCGGAAGGGCCCTGGGAGAATCTCACTCCCAGGGCCCTTCTTTGGATCCTCCGTAGCTCAGCAGGGAGCTACGAGAACCGCGTTACGCGCGGCGGCGACCCGCCACGGCCAGGCCGAAGAGGCCGAGGCCGAGCATCGCAGCCGTCGTCGGCTCGGGCACGATCGTGAAGCTCGTGCCGTTCGGAACCGCCCCGCCGCCAAGGCCGAGGCCGAACCAGTTGAACGTGCTGGCTTCCCAGGTCGCGTTCACGACACCGGGGGCGGCGGCCTGGAAGGTCGCCGTAGCCACCACGAGCGGCGTGTTGCTGACCGGGATGTCACTCACGCCACCGATCTGGTTCATCATCGTGCAGGACGAGGTCGTGCACGGATTCGTGCCGACCACCCACGTGACGAAGCCGCCGAACGACTGAAGGGCGACCTGACTCGCGGCGCCGCCCGACAGCGCACCCGGGTTGTCCAGGAGCATTTCGCCGAAGACTGCGGTCGAGACCTCGCTCGCGTTCGCAGTTCCGGTGGCCTTCAGCGTGATCGTATCGCCGACGTTGTACGTCGCATGGTCGGCCGCGAGAACGAGACTCACGGTGGCGTTCGCCGCCGAAGCCAAGCCCACGAGGGCCATCACTGCAATCAAGGTCCGCTTCATTTCTCTCTCCTCTCCATTCTTGGTCATTCGCTTTAGCGCCGGGGCGAACCGGCCATAAAGCAAGTCACTCAGCTGCTACAAAGAGTCCGAAATCACAGATCGCAGGGAACCGTCCCAGCGCAGGACAGACCGGACGGACCGGGCTTGCCAGCCTTGAACTGCGGCAGGAAGAAGCTCGAGAAGTCCGTCGCATTCACCGTGCCGTTCGTCGCCGGCTCCGGCGAGGTGCAGTTCATGTCCGTGCCTGCCGGCGTTCCCGTGCCCGCCTTGAAGGAGGGCAGGAAGAACGAGCTGAAATCCGTGGCGTTCACAACCTTGTCGTTGTTGAAGTCGCCATCGCACGCGTTGCCGTAGCCGTCGTTGTCCGCGTCGCAGTCGAGCGGCGGCGCGTTGGCGAGCGACGAGCAGTTGTCGAGAACGTTGTACACGCCGTCGCCGTCGGTGTCGGCCGCGGGGCCGGCGAACGACGCAAGCGCCAGTCCCACTACAAAGAGCAGCGCGATGCCCGCTGCCACCAGGCCAGTCTTCATGTTCTTCTCCTCAGTGAGATCAAGGACCAAATTCACTTTAGGCCCTGCTGGCCTCGGAAGTCCATCAACGTTTTCGTGGCTTTCCGAGGTCGCAACTTCCTTCCGAGTCTTCCGGTTCGTGGGGTTGTGAACTCCGGTTCAGGATTCGTCGTCTCAAGTTCCGCGCAGATTCCGCTGTCGGTGCGCGCTCTCTCTTCGAGCGAAACCGATGCTCCACTCCCAGCCGACTCGGTCCGAAGAACCCCGAGCGGCAACAAGAGACAAAGCAAGGTGCGTGCCGCCGCTCCGGGATGGAATAACCATCCGAACTAAAACAGATTTTCCCATTGGATCCCTCACCGAGCGGCGGAAAAGATTTTCCCATCCTGGAAAAAAGTGGAACGCAGATTCCGCCGACTTCGGCTCCCCTGGGGGAGCGGAAATCCTGTTCAGTGAATCGGAAAGTAGAGTCGCCATCTCCGCGAGCCGCGCCTCGGCTCGCTCGCGGGCTCGAGGCCCTTCGAGCGGTGTCGCCAGGCGCACCACGGCTGCGCGCCAGGTCCGAGCCCAGGGACTGAGATCGAGCGCCAGCGCATCGCGCGCGAGCTCCTCGAGAAATCCCGACGTGCCCAGGTACCAGTGGTAGACGAGCCGGCGCTCGGCGTCCTTGCGCACGACGAGCACGTCGACCGCCCTTCCCGCGACCTCTCCGCGCGTCTTCTCCTCGACGATCCAGCCGCTTCCCGGCAGCGCCGTCTTCTCCGAGTAGAAGCTGCGCAGCCTCTGCCGCGGGCTCCCCGACGCGACGAACACGTCGACGCTGTCCCCCGCGCGCACGTAGCGCCGATCGATGCTGCCCGCGAGCGCGGCCATGCCGAGGAACAGGCGATCCGTCTCGATGTCGACGGAGCGCCACGCGCCGAGCTGGCGCGGGATCGCCTCGGAGGGCAGTGCCACTTCGGGGGACACGAATCGCCAGGGCGCGATGGCAAGGGAGAGCGCGACGAGCAGAGCGACGAAGGCGCCGACCCAGGCAAGCCTCGCTCGGACCGGGCGCACCGGCCCGGAGCGGACCACCGGAGCCGGGCGCCCGCCCGGCACCTCGAGGCGCTCGAGGAGACCGTCGAAGGCGTAGAGCACCAGCACCGAGGCGAGCAGCATCCCGATGCCCTGGAGGCTGTGGATGCTCGCGATGTCCGACTTCGGATTCAGCACGAGGCCGAGGCACCGCAGGGCGTTGGTCCCGAACGCCAGGAACGGCGTGAAGACCAGAACCAGGAACGCGTGGAGGCCGCTGCGGCGGAACAGGTCGATCATCAGCACGGCGAGCATCGAGAGCGTGATCACGGAGCGCATGCCGCTGCAGGTCTCGATCACGGCGAAGACGCTGCGGGCGAGCACGATGCGATCGCCGCTCACCACGGCCGGGATCCCAAGGAGGTAGAGCAGGAAGCCGGTGGCCTCGGCAGTCCAGTTCTGGAACTTCCAGACGATCGCGTGGCGCAGCGGCGACGGGATCGGCAACGCGAAGAGCAGGAAGCAGAGCGGAAGCCACACCGCCCGCAGCGCCGGGCGCCCGCCCAGCAGATTCGCCGTGCCGAAGCCCGCCAGGATCAGAGCGATCGCCTGGAGATCGCTCGCCTCGGTCAACAACGCCCACGAGAAGACGCCGATGGCGCCCGCGTAGAGCACGAGGGTCAGCGCGAGGGGGCCCGCCACCCACTCGAGCGCGGCCAGACGGGCCGTGCGCCGGTAGAGCAGCCAGAGGCTCACGGCCACGACGACCATCGGGGACGTGTCGGAGGGCTCGAAGAACCAGCCCTCGACGTCGACCGTGATCGACCCGGTGGGGCGGAAGGTGAGGAGCGCGCGGAAGGCGAAGGCGACGACGGCGAGAGCCAGCAGCCCCATGGCCCACGCGGCGGCCCCCCGCCCGCGCACGCCGCCCAGCCGGGCGGAGGATCCGGCGGGCACGGCAGGCGAAGCCACGACCGGCTCGATCGGACCGCGCTCGCCGCTCATGCGAGCCCGAGCCTCGTGGTCGCGCTCCGAGCGGGACGCGCGCGCGTCGCGGAGATGGCCATGCGCTCCACCGGGATCGCCCGTCGCCCGGAGCGGCGATGGGGCGCGGAGCGTAGCCACTCCGCCCCGCCGCGCCCGCAAGATCGCGCCGCGCTGCACCTAGAACCGGAGCGCCGTACCATGCGCATCCATGTCGGACGTGGTCGCCGATCTGATGAGCTTTCTCGACCACTCGCCGACGCCGTACCACGCCGTCGCAGAAGCCGTGCGCCGGCTCTCTGCCGCGGGCTTTCACGAGCTCCGCGAAGAGCTGCCCTGGTCGCTCTCCCCGGGCGACCGCCGGTACGCCGTTCGCGGCGACTCCAGCCTCGTGGCGTTCCAGATGGGGACGCAGACGCCGGCTCTCGGCGGCTTCCGCGTGCTCGGCGCGCATACCGACTCCCCCAACCTGCGCCTCAAGCCGCTCGCGGACGTCTCGGCGCACGGCTACCGCCAGCTCGCCGTCGAGCCCTACGGCGGCGTACTGCTGCACACCTGGCTCGATCGCGATCTATCCATGGCGGGGCGCGTCGCGCTGCGCGGCGACGGGAGCCCGCGGACGCACCTCGTCGACTTCCAGCGACCGCTCCTGCGCGTGCCGAGCCTGGCCATTCACCTGCACCGCGAGGTCGACACGGAAGGTCTGAAGCTGAACAAGCAGACCCACCTCGTCCCGGTGCTGGGCCTCGAGGGAGCCCCGCCGCTCCCCGAGCTGCTCGCCTCGGAGCTGCGCGCGCAGGGGCTGTCGGAGGCGCGCGCCGAGGACGTGGTCGGCTTCGATCTGGCCGCCTATGAGGCCCAGCGAGCCGCCGTCTCGGGGGCCCGCGGCGAGTTCCTGCACGCTTCCCGCCTCGACAATCTCGCGTCGTGCCACGCGGCGCTCTGCGCGCTGCAGGCCGCGAGCGCGGCGAAGCCCTCCGCCGCCACGCGCGTCGTCGTCCTCTACGACCACGAGGAAGTGGGCAGCCGCAGCGCCCAGGGCGCCGCCGGCACGCTCCTCTCCGACGCGCTCGAGCGCGCGGTGACGGGCTTCAAGGGAGGCGAGCCGCAGGGGCTCGCGCGGGCCATCGCGCGCTCGGTGCTCGTGTCCGTGGACATGGCGCACGCCGTGCACCCGAACTACGCGGACCGACACGAGCCGGGACACCGTCCGGTGATCGGCCGCGGCCCCGTCCTGAAGCAGAACGTGAACCAGTCCTACGCCAGCGACGCGCGCACGGCGGGGCTCTTCCGCCAGCTCTGCGCGGAGGTCTCGGTCGAGCCGCAGCACTTCGTCTCGCGCAGCGATCTGGCCTGCGGCTCGACGATCGGACCGATCAGCGCGACGAGGACCGGCATCGCGACGGTCGACGTCGGGAACCCCATGCTCTCGATGCACTCCTGTCGCGAGCTCGCCGGCACGGCGGACGTCGCCCCGATGATCGCCGTGCTCACGCGCTTCCTCGAAGGGCCGCGCGCATGAGCGGCCGCGCCTCGCGCGGCTACCTTGCAGGACCATGAGCGACGCTCCGCGCGACGAGGAACTGCCCGAGGACGACGAGGCCGCTTCGAGCCCCTTCGACCACCCCGCCTTCCTGCCCGTGCTGGTCTGGGCGATGGCGCTGTGGTTCGGCTACGACGGCTGGTTCAACCCGGAGATCGAGTCCGTGCGCTTCAACCGCTACGGCTTCGGCTTCCTGGTCGCAGCGGGCATCTACTTCACCCTGACCGAGCTGACCCGTCTGCGCTTCCTGATGCCCGCGGTGCTGGTGGGCGTCGCGGCGTGGCTCGCCGGCCTCGACTGGCTCGGCGCTTCCGACGCCTGGTACAAGAACGTCGACTCCGCGAGGCTGTTCAACCGCTACGGTGCACTCGCGGCGCTCGCCTGCGCAGCCGTCGGCGCGCTGCGCGAGGCGCTGACCGCGGGGCGGACGTCGACGTAGGGTCGCCCGGATTCGTACAGCGCGAGTCGCGCGCGGAGCTCGTCGACCGAGGCCACACCGGCGCGGCGTCCGGCCGCGGCGATCGCGCGGCGGGCCGTGCGCACCGCGTCGGCGAAGCGACCGTCCGCGGCGTAGCAGGCGGCGAGCGCGTCGAGCGTGTCGGGCGACGCGGCGTCCGGCCCCGGCACCATCGGCTCGAGCACGCGCAGCGCCTCCGAGGGGTTGCGCAAGCCCGCATCCGGAGTCGTGGCCAGGATCCAGGCCAGCTGCGACGCCACAATCAGCGCATCGGGCCGCAGCGCGTGAGCGGCGCGCGCGTGCTCGAGAGCCTGCCCGGAATCCCCGATGCGCTCCGCGATCTCGCTGGCGATGATGAGCACCTCCACGTCCTTCGGATCGTTTGCGAGCGCACGCCGGGCGTGGGCGAGCGCCGCGGCGGGGTCGCCGCTCTGGAAAGCCAGCGCGGAGCGGGTGAGCAGGATCTCGCGCGTCGGACCGAGTGAAGCCTCCGCATCGGCATAGACGCGATCGGCCGCCCCGGCGTCCCCGCGCTGCTCGTAGAGCTTCGCCAGAGCCTGGAAGCTGGGCCAGCTCGGATCGAACGAGACGGCGCGCTCGAACGATCGCGCCGCGAGCTCGGACTCGCCCGCGCGGGCCAGGCGTCGCCCGAGGTCCATGCGGAGCCTCGCGTAGTCGTGACCCAGCCACTCGATGCGCCGGAGGATGCGGCCCTGCGCGGCGAGATCGCCGTGCGCGGTCGCGGTCGGATAGGCGAAGTAGTAGCTCGCGAAGATGAACGCCCAGCACGCGACGCCCGCGGCACAGAGCCCCCATACGGCGCGCCTCGGGAAGCTCGCGCGGGGTAACGGCAGCGCGCCGGGCCGAACGACCGCCTCGGGCTGCGGAGCGGAGCGGATCAGCACACTGGCGACGCGGGAGTGGCGCAGCTTCCAGATCGCTCCGTCGAGGATGAAGTGATGCAGGTTGATCACGGAGGCGAGCAGCAGCGCCAGGCCGCTGTCGTACCCCATGCCCCCGGTGCGCTCGGGAGCGAACAGCACGACGGGCAGCGTCCAGAGCGCGAGGCCGCAGCACAGCGCCTTCGCCAGGAAGAGCGGCGTGCCGCTCCACCGACTGGCTCGCCGCGCGTAGTAGGTGGTCACCCACAGGTACTGGATCCCGTGCGCGAACGCGACGAGCAGCAGATAGTCGCGCACCGCCTGCTGCTGATCGAGGGCCGCGATCCCGCTGTGCAGACCGAGGAACTCGATGCCGAACGGCAGCGTGAACCAGAGCGCCTGGGTGAGCATCAGCGCAAACGCGGGTGCGACGCGGCGGAGCGATCCCGCGCGCACGAGCGCAACGCCCGAGGCGAGCAGCGCCACGCCGTCGGCGAGGATGAGGAGCGGCACCAGCAGCTCCGCCACGGGGCGAGGGATGCCGAGCGACAGGAAGGTCACGGCGTGGCCGGCCGTGCCGGCCGGATCCCACGCCACGCCCTGGCCCGCGTGCATCACGACCAGGGTGACGAGGTAGGAGAGCAGGAACGAGCTGTAGAGCAGGCGCTTCACGACGGGTGTCAGGGGCACCCCCGCCCGTCGCACGAACATGACGGCCAGCCCGTAGTTCTGTCCCGTGTAGTGCCAGGGACTCCAGGTGAGGTACAGCGTCAGGAGGTAGGAGCTCCAGGCGGGGCTACGCAGTCCTGCGACGAAAGCGGCGACCAGGAGCAGCGTGGCGTAGACGGCGAAGAGGGCATAGCTGCGGCGGTCCTCGCGCCGCTCGTAGACGCGCAAAAGGGTGGCGCCGTAATGGGACGCCGAGAAGAGCGCGACGCCGAGCGGGAGCAGGAAGGGCGGCTTCCCGTCGACGAAAGCGGAGCCGGCGAACGAGACGGGAAGGATCAGCAGCGCGTAGAGCACTCCGCAGCCGAGCAGGAGGTCCGCGGCGGGACCGAACAGCCAGGGCCCTTCGACCGTGCGCTCGTTTCCACTCACGACGCGAAGTATCTCACACCGCCGCTCGCGCTCCGAAGAGTCGCGATCGACGGTCTAGCCGCCGAGCAGACTGCGGCCCACGACCTTGAGCTCGAGGATCGGCTTCACTCCCTCGAAGATCGGCAGCACCTGCGCGTCCACGACGTAGCGGCTGATCGGGTATTCCTCGGCGTAGCCCCAGCCGCCGTGCATGAGCTGCCCCTGCTGGGTCAGCTCCACGGCCATGTCGCAGGCGAGCAGCTTCGCCTGGGCCGCGAGCGGCGCGGCGGCGCGCTCGTCCTCGTCCATGGCGCGCGCGGCCGCGTAGGTGATGGCGCGCGACGAGACGAGCATCGCGCACATGCGGCCCAGGGTGTACTGGGTGAGCTGGTACTCCGAGATCGGAGCGCCGAACTGCGTCCGGTCCGCCACGTATTCCGCCGTCTTCTCGAGGGCCGCCTGGGCCAGACCGCAGGCGCGTCCGCCGGTCTGCAAGCGGCCGGCGGCGAAGCCGGCCATCTGCAGATAGAAGCCCCGGCCGATGCCCGCGTCGCCCCCGACGAGGTTCGCGCCGGGCACCCGATAGCGCTCGAAGTTGAGCGTGAAGGAATGCATGCCGCGGTAGCCCGGCGTCGCGTCGGCCTTCCCGACGAGGCGGCCGCCGCCCGGCTGCTTGATCTCGAAGCTGTGCCCGCCGCAGGCGTCCTTCGGCACGATGAAGAGCGAGAGCCCCTTGGCGCCCTTCGCGACGTCCGGGTCGGTGCGCGCGAGCACCGCGAGCACGTTGGCGCGCCCCGCGAACGTGCACCACGCCTTCGGACCCTGGATGATCCAGTCGTCGCCCTGGCGCTCGGCGCGGCACTTCACGCTCGCGACGTCGCTACCCACGTCCGGCTCGGTGACGGAGATGCCGACCATGATCTCGCCGGACGCGATTCTCGGCAGCCACTCGCGCTTCTGCGCCTCGGTGCCGCCGACGAGCAGCGCCTTCGTCAGGATCTCCGGGCGCGTGATCAGCGAGCCCGCCGCGGCCAGCGAGGCGCGCGAGAGCTCCTCGGTGGTGAGGATCATCGCGAGGTTGCCGAGCTCCGAGCCGCCGTAGGTCTCCGGGATCGCGAGCCCGAAGTAGCCGAGGTCGGCCATCGAGCGGATGAAGGACTCCGGCACCAGATCGTCGTCGCGGTGGATGCGCTCGGCCTCCGGCGCGACCTCGCGCTCCGCGAACTCGCGCACCGCGTCGCGCACCTGCTCCGAGAGCTCGTCCAGCGGCCAGGGCTCGCGCCCACGTGCCGCGATCGCGGCGCGCCCGACGGCGCGCAACACCGATTCGTGACTCGCGCGGCGCAGCCTCGCCTGCACCTCGGGCGTGAAGGTCGCGGCGAACACGCCTTCGCCGAGGCCCAGGTCGTCGATGGCGGGCTCGAGCCGGTCGCGCAGGCTCGCGCACAGCAGGGCCACGGCGGCGACCGCGGACCGCTCGAAGCCATCGCTGGCACGGCCTTCTGCGCGGGCGACGTCGAGCGCCGCGAGCGTCTCTTTCGCGGCGCGCACCTGCGTGGCGGCATAAGTGACGCGCTCGACGAGCACCTGATGGGCATCGATCTCGGCGCCCTGTTTCGTGATGCGCCGCGCCGCCTCGAGCGCGCGCGAGACGAGCTGGTCCGCAGCGTCGAGCACGAAGCGCGCATCGTCGCGGCCGGGGGAGTGCGTCATGGAGTGCCTCGGTGCGGGGCAGCCGCGACGCCTTCACCGCGCCGACGCGAGGCGTCCAGGGGCACGGCGCGCGCCGCGGGTCTGTTCAAGGACGGGCGCGTAGGATAGCGTGCGAGGGCGCGCTGCCGTCGCGCGCGACCCGGAAAAAGCGAGGTGATCCATGCGCAGGGTTCCCGCCGCCACCGCTTTCGCACTCCTTCTGCTCTGCGCGGCTCCGGCCCCGGCGGCCCCTGCCGCAGGGGGCTTCAGCTCGGACGTCGACACCGTCCAGATCATCTCGGCCAACGTCGGCGGAAAGAACGTGTTCATCCCGTCGACGATCGTGGTGGTCGCCGGCAAGCCCGTGACGCTCTCCATCTTCAACACCACGGACGTCCCGCACGGCTTCGCGATCCCCGGCCTCGGCATCCAGGAGGTGCTGCCGGTGGGTGAGGAGCACGCGATCAAGCTCCCCGCTCTCGAGGGAGGCAAGGTCTACCGCGTGCAGTGCCAGCTCCACGCGGCGCACCGCGGCGGGACGCTCGTGGTCCTGCCTGCGGCCGACGCGAAGTAGCGTCAGCGCGTCGCGTCGACGCTCGCGGGACGGAGCCAGCCCTCCAGCTGAGCGACCAGCGCCGGGCTGCCGAAGAGCAGGCCGATCTTGCCATCGCGCGGCGGCAGCGTGATGCAACGCCCGCCGGCCTCGGGCACGAGGATCTGCGTCGCGGCCGCGTCCCAGACGTTGAGCGAGACGTCGAGCATGGCGCCGACGCCACCGCCGATCACCAGGGCGTGGCCGAAGGCGTCGGTGTAGCCGCGCAGCATCGGCAGCTCGCGCGCCATACGCTCGAAGGTGTGGCGCAGACCGAACTGCTCGAAGCAGAACGGGTCGCCGTGGGAGATCACGGCTCGGCGCAGGTCCGTCTCCTGCGAGACGCGGACCGGCGTGCCGTTCCGGCGCACGCCGGCGCCCTTCCAGCCGATGTAGCGCTCTCCGAGCGCGGGGAGGTCGATCAGGCCGAGCACCGGCTCGCCGTCCTCGAGCAGCGCGATCAGCGTGGAGAACAGCGGGATGCCGCGCGAGAAGGCGATCGTGCCGTCGATCGGATCCACCACCCAGCAAGGGCCGGAGCGGGCCCCCTCTTGGCCGAACTCTTCGCCGAGCACTCCGAATTCAGGGAAGGCGCGGCGCAGCTCCTCGCGGATCGCGCGCTCCGCGGCCAGGTCGGCCTCGGTGACCGGCGAGCCGTCGCGCTTCGTGTCGACGCGGGTCCGGCGGAAGCGGGGCAGGATCTCGGCGCGGGCTCGATCGGCGGCCTGCTCCGCGGCCCGCGCCGCCTGCTCGAGTGCGAGCGGGCCCATGGCGCCGCAAGGTACCACGCGCGCGGATCAGCTCGGCTCGTCGCGGGCCGGGGGTTCACCGCGCGCTCCCGCTTCGCGGTCGGAGGGTGCCGCCGACTCTGCGAGCTCGCGCAGGCGGCGGAAGGGGTAGATCCCCGAATCGTGCCCGTCGCTCCAGTCGATCTGGATCGCGTAACGCCCGACGCCGCGGATCCGCAGCGGGTGGACGTCCTCGGGAACGCTTGCGGCGTCGAGCATCGCCTCGCCGCTCCACTCGTCGACGCAGCGCGCACAGCCGCAGGCCAGGCGCAGTGCGCGCACGTCGAGGACGCTCTCGCTGCCGTCGGCCCAGCGGATGCCGAGCGCCCGTGGACCCTGCTGGGCAATGCGGACCGGCGTGTGGGCGAGATCGTCGGACAAGCGGCACCGCGTGGCTCGGCGAGCGCTTTCGCCCCCGCGCGGCTAAACCCTAGGCCGCCATGGCGCAGGAGACCATCGCCATCCTCGGCGGGACCGGGGACCAGGGTCTGGGGCTGGCTCTGCGCTTCGCTCGTGCCGGGCAGCGCGTCGTGATCGGATCGCGCAGGCAGGAGCGCGCCGTCGAGGCAGCCGGACAGGTTTGCAAGCAGGTGTCGGGCGCGTCCGTCGAGGGACGCGAGAACGCGGATGCGGTCGCCGGGGCGCCGATCGTGATCCTCTCCGTGCCGTTCGAGAACATGGCGAGCACGGTGAAGGCCGTTCGCGAGCGCCTGGAGCCCGGGCAGATCGTCGTCTCGATGGGTGTGCCGCTGGCCACCGCGATCGGCGACGGCGCCGTCCGCACGCTCGGGGTCTGGCAGGGTTCGTGCGCGGAGCTCGTCGCGTCGCTCGTGCCGCGCGGCGTCCACGTCGTCTCCGCGTTCCAGAACGTGTCGGCGCACCGCCTCCAGCACCTCGAGGAGTCCGTGGAGTGCGACGTCGTGGTGTCGGGCGCGAAGGAGCCGCGCGAGCGCGTGATGGCGCTCTGTGAACTCGTGCCCGGGCTGCGCGCGGTCGACGGAGGTCCGCTCGCCAATGCGCGCATCGTCGAGGCGATCACGGCCCTCCTCATCGGATTGAACGTCCGTTACGAGGTCACCGCGGGAATCGGGATTCGCTTCACGGGCCTGCCGCAGTCGTAGGCCGGTGTCGCGCGCCCTCGCCCTGCTGCTCACCGTCGCCACCGGCACGAGCGGACTCGTGTACGAGGTGACCTGGGAACGCATGCTCGCGGTCCTGCTCGGCTCGCACGCCGAGGCGACCGCCGCGGTGCTCGCCTTCTTTCTCGGGGGTCTGGCGGTCGGCTATTCGCTGTTCGGGAAGCTCTCGCTGAGGCTCGTCGCGACGGACAGCGAGGGCGGCCCGCGTCGCCTGCTCCTCGGCTACGGAGCGGTCGAGGCGACGATCGGCCTCTACGCGCTGGCGTTCCTGCCGCTGTTCCGCATCGCGCAGGCGATCTCGCTGCGAGGACCGGTGCAGCCCGGCCTGGCCTTCGCCTGGGACGCGATGCTGGCCGCTGCGCTGGTGCTGCCCGGATCCGCGCTGATGGGCGCGACCATTCCCATGCTGACGCAGGCGCTGTCCCGCGGCGTCGGCGATGCCACGAAGACGCACGCGGCCATCTACGGAGCCAACACCTTGGGCGCCTTCGCGGGAGCGCTCGCGGCGAGCTACGCGCTGATCCCCGCGTGGGGAATGGTCGGCACGCTGCGCGCGATGGCGGTCATCAATCTGTCCGCGGGGATCGGCTTCGCGCTGCTGGGCTGGCTGCAGCGCCCGCTCGAATCCGCGGCGCCGCAGGCGCCGGCTCGGGCCCCGCTGCGCCTCGGTCCCTACGCGAGCGCCGCCTTCCTGCTCGGCGCCGCGATGATGACGCTGCAGACGGCGCTCATCCGCGTCGGCAGTCTCGCGCTCGGCGCCTCGCTCTTCACCTTCGCGACGGTCGTGGCCGTGTTCGTCCTGTGCATCGCGCTCGGGAGCCTCGCCGTCGGCGCGCTCACCCGGGTGCCCGCGCTGCTGCTGCCGGCATGCGCCTGGCTGCTCTTCGCGCTCGTGCTGGCCCTCTACGGCGTGGTCGAGGACGCGCCCTACTACGCCCACATGCTCCGCGCACTGTTCCGCGATCAGGTGCAGGGCTTCCTTCCGTATCACGTCGCGGTGCTCGCGGGGCTCCTCGTGGTCGTCGGTCCGGCGATCGCCCTCTCCGGCGCCACGCTCCCCCTGCTCTTCGACCGCTTGCGGCGCGAGTACGGAGAGCTCGGCGACGCGGCCGGCCGGCTCTACGGCTGGAATACGGCCGGCTCGCTGGTCGGAGCGCTGTTCGGGGGCTACGCGCTCTTCTACTGGCTCGACCTGCACCACGTGTATCGCCTCGCCGTGGCCGCGCTGGCCGTCGCCGCGGCGCTGCTCACCCCGCCGCTGCGGGTCGGCGCGCGCCCTCTGCGGCCGATCTGGGCCGCCATTCCCGCACTGGCGCTCCTCGCCCTGCTGCCGCCCTGGTCGCAGGAGCGGCTCTCCGTCGGCGCATTCCGGATGCGCCAGAAGACGCCCGCGACCTTCGCGGGTCCGGCCGCCTTTACCGCGGAGCAGTGGACCCGCAGCCGCATCGTGTCCGCCGACGACGATCCGACCGCGAACATCGTGGTGCGCGAGATGCGCGGCGACGACGGGAGCTGGTCCCGCTCCCTGTTCACGAACGGGAAGTCCGACAGCTCGGTCACCGGAGACCGCATCACGACCACACTGCTCGCGCTCGTTCCGGCGTGGCTCGCCCGCCACGCCGAGCGGATCTTCGTGATCGGCTACGGCACGGGCGTCACGGCGAGCGAGCTGGCGCAGCTCGAAGAGGCGCGGGAGGTGATCGTCGCCGAGATCTCCCCGGCCGTCGCGGCCGCGGCGCCGCTCTTCGACGCGAGCAACGGAGGCGCATCGCAGAACCCGAAGATCCGGATCGTGCGCGGCGACGCCTACCGCGTCCTCCTGCGCAGCCCCGGCCGCTTCGACGTCATCACCTCGGAGCCCAGCAACCCCTGGGTGAACGGCGTGGAGATGCTCTACAGCGTCGAGTTCCTGCGCGCCGCCAAGAGCCGCCTCGCGCCCGGCGGCGTCTTCTGTCAGTGGTTCCACACCTACGAGGCGGACCGCGAGACGATCGACCTCGTGCTGCGCTCGTTCGCATCCGTGTTCGACCACGTCGCGCTCTGGTACGGACTCGGGGTCGACCTGCTGCTGATCGGCTTCGACGATCCGAGCGGAGCGCTCGACCTGCCGCGCCTGCTCGCCCGCGCGGAGCGCCCCGATTTCAAGGCGGGATTCACACGCGGAAGTGTCCCCGACGTCGTGCGTCTCTTCGCCCACGAGCTCTGGCCGGTCGGCGTGCTCGGCGCGCTCGACCTCGAGGGTCCGCTGCACACGCTGCTGCACCCTCGGCTCTCCCACGCGGCCGCGAGGGCCTTCTTCGTCGGGACGACCGGCAAGCTGCCCTCTTCCGCGGCCCGCGAGCCAGCAGCCATCGGAGCTCGAAATTCCCTGATCCGGCTCTATGCGGCGTCTCGCGGCGGCCTGTCGGAGGACGAACGCCGCGGCTTCACGGGAGAGACCTGTCGGTACCGTGCACGTGAATGTGTCACCTTGCTGGCGCAATGGCACCACGATCGACCCGATTCCCCGAGGCTCGCCGACCTCGAGCAGCGGATTCGCAGCATGCCCGCGATGATGCGCGAGATCGATCTGCGGCAGGTGACGGCGCTGCAGCGCTTCTATGGCGGAGCCGTGGAGGCGCCCGAGGGCATCGATCCGGTGCGCCTCGCACAGCAGGAGACGGACCGCTTCGTGCGCTTCTACACGCATGCCGCGCCCTTCTCACGCGACGCGCTATCCGAGCTGTTCGCGGCATGCGCTCAGGCGCCGGGTCGTGAAGAGGCCTGCGCCAGAGCGCGTCGACAGCTCGAGGCCAGCCTCGGCCCGCTGGGCGGCGAGGGCTGACTTCCCGGGGTCCTCGGACGGGGGTCGGGAGGCACTCCGACAGGGACGGGGACGTCTCCCGGCTCGGGGCCCGAATCCTCTGGATACGCAAGGACTTGTGTGGTCAGCCACGCCATGCACCAGATTTTGTGGAATTTCTGTTGACGCCTTTTCGAGCCAGGAGTAAACAGCCAGACGGGGATGAGACATGTCCCCCTGGCGGCCTGGGGGGGTTCGATCAACAGGCGGTCGGCAGGGGGAAGCGAGTGGGTCTTGGGATGGAGGACCCGCGTCCTGCTCGGGGGCCCCGGACGTGCCGGGGCCTCTCTCATCTCCGGACGAGCCGCTGCGCTGGACGGGGGCACTCCCTCGGGCACCGAGGGGCGGCAAAGGGACGGCCCGGAGGCATCCGCCCAGCCGGCACGGGTGGCGGGCCCGCCGAAGCCCGGTAGCAGCAGCGGATCGCAGGGATCGATCGGGACGTAGGTCAGAACCTGGATCAGAAAACGTCGGCAGCCCAGGATCCCGCCGCCTCATCATCAGCCGGCAGGTGTCCGGTGCGCGAACGCGGCAGGCACGGAAAGAACACGGAAGGGCAAGGAGGAAACGAACGTGAGCTCCAGCGAGACGACCACCCGGAACGGACGTGAGGCGCGCGCCAGGCTGCGCGCCGTCGGCGACGGCGCTTCGAGCGACCGCAT
>Ga0335070_10002724_pt1 | contig 20519 bp, 16 predicted proteins | sample Lox_Sample_13_FD_206722 | JGI IMG/M metagenome (GOLD analysis project Ga0335070, IMG submission 206722) | Soil microbial communities from Loxahatchee National Wildlife Refuge, Florida, United States - Lox_Sample_1.3 | ecosystem: Environmental > Terrestrial > Soil > Wetlands | place: USA...
GCTTCGGCCGGCACTGGCGGGAACCGGGGCGGCCGAGGAAACCGCCGACATCGGAAACGGGGACGGAGCGGACTGCGCTCGTTTTGCTTTCGTGAAACTCGCATTGGTCAGGCTGTCCCGGTTTGGTTAAGCGGGTGATCTCTCGCGTCTACCTCACTCCGGCCACCCGCGCGTGGACGGCGCTTCCAGTCGCGTTTTTCGACCATCCCGTTATAGGTTTCGAGATAACATGAATGAAGCCAGCAGGGGTGTGTTCCTGAATTGTGCCGAACGATCGATGATGCGACGACTCAATCTCGCTGATGGCCTGGAGGTATTCTCGCTGAACGCCGATGAAACACGCTTCGTCTACCGCGAAGTGTTCGGAGCGCGTTGTTACCTCCAACACGGCATCGAGCTGCACGACGGGGACTGCGTATTCGACGTGGGCGCCAATATCGGGCTGGCCGCGCTTTTCTTTCATCGCGAACGCCGCGGAGTTCGGATCTTTGCCTTCGAACCTAGCCCGGTGGCCTGTGAGTGTCTGAAGGCTAACATCGAGCTCCATGGAGCCGACGCCCGCGTCTTTGAATGCGGGCTGTCTGGCGCGCCGGGCACGGCGGAATTCACTTTCTATCCCGCAAACTCTGTAATGTCGGGATTCCACGCTGACCTCGAAGCCGATCGCGGCGCCACCAAGACGTTTATGGTCAACAGCGGCGTCGCGCCGCAAGATGCCGAGCGGCTTCTCGGCTTCAAATTTCGGAAAGTGACATTTACCTGCAGCCTTCGGACGCTCTCCGAAATTGTGGATGAGGAACGTGTAGCGCGGATTGATCTATTGAAAGTAGATGTCGAGAAGAGCGAGCGAGAGGTTCTTGCCGGAATTCGCGACGATCATTGGGACCTCATTCGGCAAGCCGTTATCGAGGTCCACGATGAGGCAGGCGGTCTGGATCAGGTCCAAGCCCTCTTGGCGATGCACCGTTTTGATGTCGTCACTGAACAGGATCCGTTGCTCAAAGGTACGGGCTTGTTTACAGTATTCGCTTCTCGAAAAACCTGAAGTGTTTCAAAAGAACCATCTCATCATGTAAACTTCCACCGGGGCGTAGTCGTCTGTAAGGATGGGAACATCCATCGGGATCGGCCGTGTCCAGCGGCGAGCAAGACGCGGTGCGATCTCCGGGTCGTCACTCGTCCATCGGGGCTCCGCTGGGTTCTTGAAAGCCACGATGATTACATTGCCCACCGATTCAGGATCGTCGTTGAGCTTGAAGATCTCCACACGCGGAAAGACAGTGCGATAGGTGGCTAACTCGGCGCGCAAAAAGCGTCCTCTCGGTCCGTAGACCGCCGACATCACGTTCAATAGCGCGACGCCATTGTCGGACAGCGAGTCATACACCAGGCGCGCAGTCTCGCGCGTCGTTAGGTAATGCGGTACGATTGCAGCGGAACCGAACGTGTCTAAGTAAACGATATCGTATTGGGTCTGGCTAAGATTCAAGTACACGCGTGCGTCCTGAGTAAACACCCTAAGCCGCGGATCATCCGATTTCAAACCGAAGTACCGATCCGCTATTCTCACTAAATCCGGATCTAACTCCACTACATCCAGACGTTTGGTTGGATTCCTGCGAAAAAAATCCGAAACATACGTAAACCCGCCGCCGCCCAGAAGCAAGGCGCGCTGTGCATTGGGAACAAAATGGCCTCCGAACCGGAAGTATTTCAGATACTCCAGCACTAAGTCATCATTTTTGTCCGTAAAGATCGCAGATTGCCGTGCGAAACGGTCGGTAAGAAGAGCGCGATTGGGCCTGCCGGTTTGGTAGTCTGCTCCTTCGTATACTAAGCAGTGGTTGTAATGGGTATCGGTTTCAAAAACGTGCTTACCTGAAATGAATGGCGTCGCCGTACTTGGTGCTACGTAGAGGCACAGAGCAACTATGCCGATCGCAGCTATTTTCAGTTTGAGAAATCGGTTAGCCGATAGCAGGATAGAACAAGCCAACAGCAAGCCGGAGATGCAAAACAAGATAGCAGTGCTGCCAATCATCGCAAGTAGGTAAAAGCCGGCGCTGAACGTGCCCACAATACTGCCGATCGTCGAAATCGCATAGAGCCTCCCGACGGTTTCTCCGGAGGAGCCGAACTCCTTCAGCTTCAGGCGCACAACATAGGGCGACACCATCGCCAGCACAAACGATACCGGGGCAAACAGGACCAGCTCTGCGAGGATGGCTGCGCCACGAATATCCGGAATGCGGCTAATCCGCGTCAGGCAGATATTCTTGCCGGCAGCTACGAAGGCCGTCAGCAGCGCAGCCGAGACAATGATCAAGGATAGTTGACCCGCGGAGGCATTCCTGTCCGCCAGCAGACCCCCTTTCAAGTACCCGTAGCTCAACGCGGCCAGAATCACGCCGATCAGGCTGCTCCATACGACGATCGAATTTCCAAGCACGGGCGCGAGGATACGCGACGCCACGATCTCGATGGCCATGATTGACGCACCGGCCACAAATGCCACTAGCTCCAACATTGACACTCCTCAGCCTACTCTCATCCGAGAGGCCATATCCCTGATCTTAAGCGCTACATCAGGCAAAAGCGTAGTGCCAAAGGATTTCATCAGACTACTAACTTCGGACAACGTGACTTCCGGAAGTTACTGTCGGATAATCCGGTTTTGAAGCTCAACTCGTCTCATGGTAACCAACATATGAACGAAAAACCGGCCGTGCGAGAACTTGTGCAAAGCCTGCTCCGCCGAAAAGGCGATGAAAATGACTTTTCGGATAGCGACTCACTGATCGCCAGCGGGCGGTTGGACTCTGTTGACACCATAGCCCTGTTGGTTTTCCTCGAAGAGCAATATCGAGTAGATTTCGCAGAACGCGGATTCGATGTGGACGAATTGGATTCCATCGACTCCATCGTGGCTCTCGTCAGAGCAAGCCAGTTACCCGTATGAATTTCAATCTTGCCCATCCGGTTTATGAGCACGGTCGGAACAATGGGTCGAGGCTGGCTGTATCTGTTGGCGGCGTTGATCTATCTTATGCCGAACTGTCGGCCTTGGCGCAGAGAACAGCGCGCTGGCTGACCGCGGGACCTTCCCGTTCGCCCGGTTTTGTGGGAGTCCTGGCTTCTCGCAGCGTGGAAGCGTATGTGGGTGTGCTGGGCGCCTGTTGGGCGGGTGACGCGTACGTGCCACTGAATCCCCAACTTCCGGAACAACGCCTTGCGCAACTGTTGCGGATTATTCAACCGGTCGCGCTGGTGGTGGATGAAGCCGGACGAAAAGCTCTCTCGGGATGCGCTCGCGAGGCCTGCCCGCCGCGAATCTTGAGCGGCTTTCATGAGTTGCCACCGGGTGATCCGCAAGACCGCCCGTCCACGGTGGACGCCGAGCACACGGCCTACATGATCTTTACCTCAGGAAGCACCGGCGTGCCGAAGGGAGTCCTCGTTCCCACACGCGCCGTATGCCACCTGGTGAAAATGTTGCAGGATCTGTACAGCTTCCGGCCGGAGGATCGATTCTCCAAGGCTTACAACCTGAGCTTTGACGGCTCGGTGCACGACATGTTCACTTCGTGGTATGTCGGCGCGTCACTGCACCCTGTGCCCGCCAGTCAGTTGATGGCTCCCATGAAGTTTATCCAGGAACGGCAACTCACCGTCTGGACCTCGGTGCCGTCCACTGCCGTTTTTCTGGAACAGTTGAAAATGCTCCAACCCGGGGCATTTCCTTCGCTCCGTTATTCCATTTTCTCGGGTGAGCCGCTGCCCCTCCGCTCGGCTTTAGCTTGGCGCCGCGCCGCGCCCAATAGCGAGGTGGACAACATTTGCGGTCACACCGAATGCTGTGTGTTCAGCACGCTGGAGCGCTTGTCGGACCCGCCGAACGTCACGCCCAACCGGGGTCTGGTGGCCATCGGGAAACCTCTGCCTGGATTCGAAGCCGCCGTCTTCGACAATACCTGCACGTGCTTGCCGCCAGGCAACGAAGGCGAACTGGCGCTCTCCGGGCCGCAAGTCGCGAAAGGCTACTTTCAGGACCCGGAGCGCACCGCGGCGCGCTTCCCCGTCATCAACGGGAAGACTTGGTACCGGACTGGAGACCTCGTCTGCCAGGACGAGTCAGGTATCTATCACCATCTCGGGCGCATTGACCACCAGGTCAAGATTCTGGGCCATCGCGTAGAGCTCGGCGAGATTGAAGCACACCTGAGCCAGATCTGTGATTCAGATTCGGTGGCTGCCGTTGCTTGGCCCGTGGATCATGGTTCAGCCAGGGGCATCGTGGCGTTTCATTGCAGTGAGGTACGTTCGCCGCAAGAAATCCGCGATGCTATGCGACAACGCTTGCCGCGCTACGCTGTGCCCACTCAAGTGCTCCGGCTGCCGACCATGCCGCTTACGACGAACGGCAAAGTCGATCGCGCCGCGCTGATCGAAGTACTTGAGCGGCCGCCGGAAGTTTGGTAGAACCGGGGACTGGCTCCACTGTCCCGAACCCCCACAGTCGTACCGTTCACGCATGGCTACCGCCAGAGCATTCACGCGCGGGCGCTTGGCAGTTGGTACGCTCCCTTCCGGCGCCACCAAGAGATGGATCCCCTGCAGACGTTCATCTACAGGTGCCTTTCAGAATGCGCCTCAATGCGCCGCCATCTGCGCCATCTGAATAATCTGAAACACCGCGCCCTGCGGATCTGTGACCACGGCGAAGCGCCCAACCTTCGAAATATCCGTCGGCGGCATCTTCGTTGACCCGCCCAATTGCCCGATCTTGGCCACGCTGCCATCGCAGTCCGTCACCATAAAATACGGCGACCAGGCCGGCGGAACATTTCCCCACTCCTTCATGATCTTCATCATGCCGCCCATGGGCCGCCCCTGGTTGGAGAGTTCGATGTACTCCTGCGGAGCGTCCGTGCTCGGCTTTGTCGTCCAGCCGAAAAATTTGGTGTAAAACTCGATGGCCTTGGCTGTGTCGGTTGTCCAAAGCTCCGACCAGCACAGGGCATTCGGTTCGCCTTCCAGTTGGATGCCCGTGTTTCTGTTGGCCTGCCAGATGCAGAACGTCGCGCCCGTCGGATCTTGAATCACCGCCATGCGTCCGGCGTCGAACACATCGAACGGCTCTTTCATCACCGTTGCGCCCAACGTCTTCGCTTTAGCCGCAGCTTCGTCCGCGTTGCTCACGGCGATGTATAGCATCCAATGCGGCGGAATGCCCATGGCGCGCATGTTCTTGTCCAGTTCGTACATCGCGCCCACATCCTTCCCGTTCAATTTGAGCATGGTATAGAACTGATCCGGCCCCATCGGCATGTCATTTGGCTGCCAGCCAAAAAGGGCGCTGTAAAATGCCTTGCCGGCTTTGGCGTTGGTGGTTCCCAGCTCCACCCAGCAGAATGATCCCGGTGCATGCTTCTCGACGACGCTCATCGCACTTCTCCTCTCTAGTCTTCATCCGCTACCGGCATGAAGCCGCCGGCCAGATCCTGTTGTTTGATTTTATCCGCGTTAAAGCGGGCGGCGCGGTCTCGCATCGTCTCGAGCACTTTTTCGGCAGGCGGCGCCTCTCCCTGAATCCATCGCAGCGGATTGATGCGCGCCACCACGAAGGCGCGCAGGTACGGACTCTGCAAGCCGCGCTCCTTCAGCTTCGCCACCGCCTCAGCCACTTTCTCTTCCAGCTCCAAAAGCAGCTTCGCGCGCCGTTCATGCACCTTCATCGCATTGCGGATGGGCTCATCGCTAAACGTCTCCACTCGCCGCAGCACTGGATGGTACGCGCCGCCTCCGAACTTCGGCTTCTGCTCGTACGCGATTCCCAGCGTCACCAGCGAAGCATCTTCGAGATAAAACGCGAAGCTTGATTCCGGCTCATCGGGCGACTCCTCCACCAGCCCTTTCGAAATGCGAATCACTTCCAAAGACCGCTCCTTCAGGTTGTGCGCTTTCTCCGTATTCAGCGCCAGGATCTGCCGTGCCACTTCACGCTCCGGCAGAATCAGCGCCGTGATCGACCGCGCTCCCAGCCGGCGCATGGCTTCGAGGCGATGCAAGCCGTTCGGCGTCCAGAAGCCGTCCGCGGGCGCCGCCACCGCGATGACCGGATCGAGAAACCGTCCCGTTTTCTCTATCACCCCGGCGAGCCGCTTGTGATGCGCCTCCGAGAGATCGCGCTGGAATGGGGTAGGCTGGATGCGATCGATGGGCAGCACTGCCAGCACCAGCGGATGCCCACCCAGCGGATCGCGATACGCCGCCAGCACAACGCCGCCTTCCTGTTGCACGCGGCCGGCCAGTGGCGTGAGCTCCGCGCCGATTTCCGCCGCGCAGTCGGCCGGAGCAAGGCCCGCGGTCTGCGCCTTACGCTTGCGGGGTACGCGTGTTTTGCGGGGCTTTGTTGTCGCCTTTTTGGCCATCGTCCTGTCCGGTCGTCGCAGACTTGCGGGACCGCCGCCGCGACTGCGCCGCCTTGCCTAGCAGCAGGACCGCGGACACCGCCGAGCCCCACGCCAGATATTTCAGGCCGGATTTTGTCCGGAACGGGATCGGCGCGGTTTCAGTCTCATGCGCGGGAGCGTTTTCGGAGATATCCACAGCGCTTCCCAGCCGCATGTTCTCCCAGTCGTAGGCGAACTGTTTTCCGCATTCCAGGCAGACCACGTAGGTTCCGCTGGGCGTCTCCTCCTGCTCGCCTCCGGCAGTCTTTCGCTTCACCGGGGTAAACGGAAAAGTCGTTCTCCGGTGTTTGCACGAAAACAGAAGGTCGAACAGCGCGCCGATCAATGCAGTCCTCCGCCAGCAAGACCAATGTAGCATCTCGTTCAGGCTCGGCTTGAACGAATCTCGGTGCGTTACGTTACACTGGCTGAGATGGCAGCACAAGATCAGGCAAACGGGCGCGCCCGCAATCACTACGTTCTCATCGTCTTCGATAGCTGCCGCTACGATTCCTTCACCAAAGCGCGGCCGCGCGCCATCCGCAAGCTGGGCAAGCTGGAGCGGCGATGGTCGTACGCTTCCTGGACGGCGCCGTCTCATTACAACCTGCTGATGGGATTGATGCCGCACACCAGTCCGCATCATGTCTACGCGTCCGAATACTATAAGAAGGACTTCTTCAAGTTCAACGAGCGGCTTGGCGCCGGAGGCATCGAATTCAAATCGTTCGTGCCGCGCCTCTATCTTCCGGTACTCTTGCAGAAACTCGGTTACCGCACCAATGCCATGGTTTCGCTGCCAGTTCTGAATCCGACCACGGTGTTGAACTGCGGTTTCGACTCTTACCGCCTGATGGAGAAGCACAACGATATGCGCGCCATGGTCCGCCAGATGCGCTTCCCAGAGGACCAGCCTTCCTTCCATCTGCTCAACGTGGGCGAGACCCACTATCCCTACGCTTTGCCGGATGAGCCCGAGGATCAGTGGCCGCGCGTCAGCGGCGTACACGGCGTGTTCAAGCATCTGGATGAAGCCATCGTGGGCGGCAAGCTGCGGCGCGGCCGGGAAAAAATGTTCGACAACCGCAAGCTCGCCAAGCTTCGCGACCGGCAGATCGAGGCCGTCAAATACCTGGACGGCGTGGTCGAAGAGCTGTTTGATCTCGTCCCGAAGAATACGTACATCACCATCACATCCGATCATGGCGAGCTGTTTGGCGAAGAGGGCTACTTCGGTCACGGGCCCATCTACCACGAGAAGGTTCTCGAAGTTCCATTCATCGAGGGCAAACTCCGATGAGGAACGGTCAGCCACTAACCGAGCCGCGACCGCGAGGGAGCGGTTGCCCGCTGGAGGCCATGTGTTGTCGAAAACCACCATCAAGCTGAATCCGGACCTGTGCCGGCGAGCGCAACGCATCGCCGAGCACGCCGGCTGCAGTTCGCTCGACGAATTCGTCGAGCAGGTCCTCGAAAAAGAACTCGCGCACTTCGAAGAATCGGACACAAAAGAAGACATCATCAAGAAACTCAAAATGCTGGGTTACCTGGAATGAAACGGGTGCACGCCGCTTCCTTATTGTTAAGTCTCGTGCTCGCTGCGCCCGCATTGGCCGCGCCCCCCTATTGGACGCTCATCTGGAGTGACGAATTTGACGGACCGGCCGGCACGGCTCCCGATGCCACGAAGTGGGTGTACGATCTGGGCGCCAGCGGATGGGGCAACCAGGAACTCGAGAATTACACCGACTCGCGCGACAACTCGTACCTGGACGGCTCCGGCAATCTGGTCATCGAAGCCCGCCAGCCGTCACCGGGCCAGTACACTTCAGCGCGCCTCAAGACGAAGACGAAGTTCACGGTCGAGTACGGCAAGATCGAAGCGCGTATCAAGCTCCCCGAGGGTCAGGGAATCTGGCCGGCGTTCTGGATGCTGGGCGCGGAGGGCGGCTGGCCGCAGGGCGGCGAGATCGACATCATGGAAAACATCGGCCGCGAGCCCGCCATGGTTCACGGTACGGTCCACGGTCCGGACTACTCCGGCGACAAAGGCATCGGCCAAAGCTACACTCTGCCGGACGACCAACGGTTCGCCGCCGGCTATCACGTGTTCGCCGCTGTGTGGTCCCAGAACAGCATCCAGTTCTTCGTCGATGGAAACCTCTATCACACCGTGACATTGTCATCGCTTCCGAAAGGCGCAGCCTGGGTGTTTAATCACCCCTTTTATCTGCTCCTCAACGTGGCTGTAGGCGGCTCCTGGCCGGGCAACCCGGACGCGACGAGTTCCTTCCCGCAAAAAATGCTGGTGGATTACGTGCGCGTCTACCAGCACCGCCGCCGGTTCAAAGCCAGGGGCGGACCTACCTTGTAGGACGAAAACGGGGGCTGGCTTCACCGTCCCGAGCCGCGTGATGCTGCGAATCACCTAGCGCACGGCTTCGGCGCGTGGACGTCGTTGCCTGTCCCCGTTTTTCAACTACGGATTGTCTGTAGCACTAATGAGCTCATTCGTACCTCAGCGCCACCATGGGGTCCACTTTGGTCGCCCGGCGCGCGGGGAGGGCAGCGGCGAGCAGCGCAGCGGCCAGCAAGACGGCGACGGATTGCGACACCGACACAAGATCGAAACTGTCGATGCCGTACATCAGGCTGCCGAGGAAGAGACCCCAGGAAAATGCCACCGCGACCCCAATCACCAGTCCGGCCACCACCGGCACGAGGGAGAAGCGCAAGATCATCCTGACCACATCTCCGCGCCGTGCTCCGAGCGCCATGCGGATGCCGATGTCCCGCGTCCGTTGCGTCACCACGCAGGCCAGCACGCCGAAAAGCCCCAGCGAGGCGAGGCCGAGCGCCAGGATTCCGAAGAAACTTGAGAGGTACGCAACCAGGCGCTCGCGCGCCAAGCGATGGTTGATATACTCTTCCATCATGCGGACGTGCATCAGGGGGACGGTGGGGTCCTGGTCCTGGAGCGCGCGGCGAATTCTCGCGATCACCGGGGCGGCGCTCCCAGCAAACCGCACCGCCAGCCAGCGCGCGTCGGCACCGTTTGACCAGCTGGGCTCGTAGATAGTCCCCAATGGGTCGGGTCGGGTGATTTCACCATAGCGCACATCCTTCACCACGCCGATAACCTCAATGCCTTTGCCGGCAGAACAATCGGAGCCGGGATAGCAGAAGCGGCGTCCCACGGCATTTACCGTCCCGAACTGTTGGCGCGCCAGTGATTGGTCCATGATGCAAACCCGGGACGCGTCCTCCTTCCCCCAGCCGCGGGGCGTAACGACAGGCTCATCCTCGCGCCGAAAGTCACGGCCCGCCAGGAGGGGAATGCCCAGCGTGGCGAAGTAGCCGGAGCTTACGGGATTGGAATTGATCGTAAGAGATATCTGGAACGGATTTGTACCTACAGAGATCGAGCGCAAGTGGTTGCTAATCGGCGTCAGGCCCGTCACGGCGGCCGAGCGCACGCCGGAAAGAGTCCGCGTGCGCTCGAGGAACTGATCGTAGAAGATACGCAACCCCTGCCCGCTATATCCCACGCTCGCGGGGTCGATCTCGAAAATCGCGATATTCTCGCGCTGAAACCCGAAGTCGACATTCTGAAGATTTCTTAGCGTGCGGCCAAACAAGCTGGCGCCGACAAGCAACGCCAGGGACAAGGCGATTTGGTCAGCGATCAGGAATCTAGAAAGAAGTGACCGGGAGAGCGTCTCGGTGGCCATTCCATGCTCCTTCATGCTCTCCGCAAGTTCCATCCGCGTGGCCCGTAGCGCGGGAACCAGGCCGAATAGGATGGTGGTGAGCAGCGTAAGGCCGGCACACGATGCGAGAACGAAGAGGCTGAGATGGAAACGAAAATCCGGGTCCAGAAAATTGAGTTGGGCAAGAGCGCGTACGCCGAAATAGGCGACTCCAAGCCCCATCGCGCTCCCCGCCGCGGCCAGCAGGAGGCTTTCCGTGAGAAATTGGCGAATCAAGCGCCCGCGCGTAGCGCCCAGCGACAGACGCACGGCCGTCTGCTTCCAGCGTTGCGAGCCGCGCACCAGCAGCAGATTCGCCACGTTCGCGCAGGTAAGCAGCAGCACCAGAACTGTAACGGCCGCCAGGGCTATAAGCGGACTTAGAAAATTCTGGTTGCGGATAAAGAGGGGGTCACGGGCCGCAGGCGCGAGCCGGCATTCATCCTTCGGAAGCCGATGAGCCTTGGTGACAGCTTCGACGACTCTGTCATTCACCTTTTCCACTGCCCGCGCCCACAGAACCGGCATGTAGGCTTGAGCTTGCTGAACTGAAACGCCCGGCTTCAATCGTGCCACGGAGGTGAGCCAGGGACTGCGCGTCGTGTTCCACTCCTCTGCCGCGCCGGGGTTCGTCACCGGGTACATTGCCAAGGCCATTAAGGCGTCGGGTTCGTCGCCGTTGAACAAGCCGCCGAACCCCTTTTCCGCCACGCCGACGATAACGAGCGGATAGTTGTTCACCGAGAACTTCTGGCCGATCACCCGCAGGTCCCCGGCAAAACGCCGCAGCCAATAGCGATGGGAAAGGACAACAACCGGTGGCCCGCCAGTCGTTTCGTCAGACGGCGCGATCACTCGTCCGGCAGCGGCTCCAATCCCGAGGACTTGGAAGTAGCCGCCGCTGACGTATTCCACGTGGCCGATTTCCACGCCCCGCGACCCGGCGGGCCGAAGGCTGGCATCAAGATTGTCGCTGCTGGCGAGGACTCCGTCGAAAACCTGGTTGAGGTCGCGATAGGCACGGAAAAAGGGATATGTGCGGCTGTAGGTACCTTCGATCTTCACCAGGCGATTCGCCTCGCGCGCCGGAATGGACCACAGCAAAAGCTGCTCGACAAGGCTAGAGAGGGCCGTGGTCAGGCCTATGCCGAAGGCGAGTGTGGCCACTACTACTAGCGTAAAACCGGGACTCTTGGCGAGAGCCCGTGCCCCAAATCGAATATCGTCGACTAATGCGATCATGCGAATCACCTGGCGCACTGCCTCGGCGCGTGGACGTCGTTGCCTGTCTTGAAAATAGCTGTAACTCCCGGATTCGAAGCCCGTACGTCGCGAAACCGGGACTGGCTTCTGCGTCCCCAACGCATCGAATCCCAACCTTCTCGGCCCGCCCTCCGTGTACGCAGTTGCCTGTCCCGGCTTCGCCCCTTGCAGAATATTCCTAGCTCGCAGCGTGGCCGAATTTTCAGGCTCGAGGGTGTCGCCGTCGGCGACATGCTGCTCAACTGTCCCCGTTTTTCAACTATCTTGTAAACTTCGTTTCCGCCTTAAATGCCTCGAGAGCGTTGTACACGATAGGGCAATAACAGGCACGGTCGATGAACTGCCACATGCGGCTCGCAATGGAACCGTTCCCGCGCACCAGGTGCGGGAAGCGCTCGCAGGTGTCCGGCCGCGCTTCGTACACCGTGCAAGCATTGCCTTCTAGAAAAACGCAACCGCCTTCGTTGCGGCGCAGAATCCGCCCTTCCTCGTCGCTCGGCGTGACGTACTCCGCAAGAAACTCCGCTCGCGTGATGCCCAGGTGCCGCGCCAGCCGTTCGATATCCCGATCGCTCACCTTCACCGTGGCCACGCGGCAGCAGTTCGCGCACACCGTGCAATCGATCTGTTCTTCGATTTGCTCCGCGATGCGCCGGAACCGCCGTTCGGAATGATCGTGCGTTTTCAGATACCGCCGAAACCGCTCGTTCTCCGGCCGCTTCTTTTCGCCCAGCAACCGGATCTGCACCAGATCCTGAATCATCTGGTTCCAGCATAGCCTGTGTCTCGGCACACCACCCTTATAGCGCAGGCTCACGCCCGTTTTTGGCGGGAACCTTCGGCATTTTGTTCGTTAATCCGGCACCGTCGCTGGTTTTACAACCAAGTAGGACGAAAAACGGGGAGCTGTAACTGCCCGATTCGCAAAGCCCGTACGTCGCGAAACCGGGACTGGCTTCTGCGTCCCCAACGCCAGCGAGAAAATCGCGGCCGCCGCGAAACCGGGATTGCGCCGCAAAGCGCGGATTCCGTACCGGAGGTCGGACAGCAGATCTTCGAGACAGCGAATCTGCCAGGCCGCGCGCGTGCTTTCCCGCATCCGTACGCTCGAACCGAATTCGCGCCGCGCCTGGCGGGCTGCATCCGCACGCGGCATGCCGGCCTTTTCGAGTTCTTCGGCCCGCATCTGGATGTGGAACTCGATTTCGCCATCCAGCTCGCGGTCGAACCGAGTCCGGCGCCAGAGGTACGCCGACCGCCGCGCCAGCTCTCTCATCCAGTTCATCTCTTCCGCCTATGTCGGCCGCATGACGAGCTGAATCGCACGAACCAGCCTTTCGAACTGGTTCGACTCGCGCTCCAGTTGTTTGCGCCCGTCTTCGGTCAGCTTGTAAAAACGCGCTTTGCGGTTGTTCTCCGAGACGCCCCACTCGGCCGTCAGCCAGCCTTTCACCAGCATGCGGTTCAGCGCGGGATAGAGCGAGCCTTCCTCGATCGCCAGCGCGTCTTCGGAGGACTGCTTAATCCGGCGCGAGATGGCGTACCCGTGCAGCGGGCCGCTCGCGAGCGTTCGCAGAATGAGCATGTAGAGCGTGCCCGGCAAAAACTCCGGAATGGTGGATTCCTGCGTCATGTTCCCTTGTCTAGACTATGTATAGTCCCGACAAGGAAGTCAAGCCTAAAGAGCCGGGGAGCTTTGGGCGATTTAAGCAGAGTGTCCGTGTCTCCGCGCTGCCTCCTGCTCCTAACGGCCATCTGCGCCCTGGCCGGCGCACCCATGCCCGTCCTGACTCGCGTGGAGCAGGTGCGCAGTCTCACGCCGGAACAGGCGCGCCGGAGTTATCCCGTCCATTTACGGGTGCTGGTCACCTATTTTGACCGCGTGAGCCCCAACATGTTCGTCCAGGATGCGACCGGAGCCATGTGGGTAGATTGGCCAAGAAACGGACAGGTTCCGGAGCCAGGGCAATTCATTGACTTGCAGGGGGTTACGACACAGGTTGACTTCGCTCCCGACATCGCCCGGCCGGTTTGGCGTGTCTTGGGGAAGGTCCCTCTGCCTCAGGCCCGGCGGGCATCCTATGAGCAGATGGCCTCAAGCCGGTTGGACAGCCAATGGCTTGAAGTGGAAGGGATTGTGCGCACTGCCCAGCAATTCCCCGACGACAGCCGTCTCCATCTCGCCTTGGAAGTCCCCGGCGGCCGGGTGATCGTGCACCTGGCGAAACACCATGGAATGACGGCAGGGCTCGTCGATTCACGGGTTCGCATGCATGGCGCCTGCGGGGCCATCTTCAACACCGAGAACCAGCTTGTCGGGGTCGCATTGTTCGTGCCTTCGTTTGAGGAGGTGAAAGTCATCGAACCGGGGCCGCCAGACCCGTTCGCGCTACCCGTGAGCCCGATTGCGGGGGTGCAAAAGTTCACGCTCAAGGGCCTACGGTCGCATCGCGTCAAGATCGAAGGCGTAGTGCTGGCCCAGTTCGGCGGGAGAGACCTGTATGTTTCCGACGGGAGCGGTCGCGTATATGTCCAAACTAGCGAGGCAGCCTCCCTCCATCCCGGCGACCGTGTCGAGGCGGCGGGTTTCGCGGGATATTCGAACTACCGTGCGGCGTTTCAGGACGCCATCTTCCAGCTCAAAGGGGCCGGGCCAGCGCCCAAACCTATAGTGATTCAGCCGCACCAGGCACTGGAAGGCAAGTACGACTCGGCGCTGGTCACGATGGAAGCCCGCCTGACGGCTGTGTCCTCGCTCCCGCATGAAAAATTGCTGATTTTGAACCAGGGGAAGACCGTCTTCAGCGCAATGCTTGAAGGGCACAGCGGGAATTTTAGTTTTCGTGAGGGCAGCCGGCTTCGCGTGACGGGAATTTGCGTTGTGGAAAGAGAACTGGTGCCCAATTCGGAATCTCTGGCAGACTCGTCGTTCAAGATTCGCTTGCGGTCGGCGCGGGACGTGGTTTTACTGAGTAGCCCTTCGTGGTGGACGCGTGAACGGGCGCTGTCGGTGATGGGATTTCTCACACTGGCCACGCTGGGAATTCTGGCGTGGGTGGCGATTCTGCGACGGCGCGTGCAGGCGCAAACCGAAGTCATTCGAACCACGCTGGAATCCACCGCCGACGGCATTGTGGTACTGGATGAGCGGAGAAAGATTGTGGCGTGCAACCGCAAATTTCTGGCGATGTGGCGGGTGCCTCCGGAGATCGTGCGGTCCCGGGATGGCGACCGGATGTTGGACTTTCTCACCGCCCAATTGAAGGATCCCGATGCACTTGTCACTCTGTCTCACCAGTTCGATACCGATCCAGATGCAAAAAGCGATGATGAGTTTGAGCTGGCTGACGGAAGAGTTTTCGAGCGCCACTGCGAACCGCAGCGCCTGGGGAGCAAGGTTGCCGGCCGCGTGAGCGGGTACCGGGACATCACCGACCACCGGCGGGCGCAGCAGGCCCTGCAGGCGCGGACACTCCAGCAGGCGGTGGTCGCGAAGCTGGGGCAACTGGCGCTGGCCGAAACCAGGCGCGAGGCGATGATGGTTGCGGCGCTCGAGCTGGTCAGCCAGACGCTGGCCGTCGAGTACACGAGCATCCTGGAGTTCCTGCCCAGCCACGAACGGCTAGTGCTGCGCACGGGAACCGGGTGGAAGACAGGCGTGACGGGCACCGCTACAGTGGAGCGAAAAGGATCGGAAGTGGGCTATGCCCTGGATCACGCCGAACCCGTGATCATTCAACACCTGCCAACCGAACCGCGTTTTCAGCCCTCGCCTGTTTTGCTGGATCACGCCGTGGTGAGTGGAGCGATCATTGCGCTGCGCGGGCACGGCGTGCCCTGGGGAGTCCTGGGTGTCTATGCTGCGAAGCGGCGCCCGTTCAGCGCCGACGACCTCCATTTCCTCGAGGCCATCGCCCATGTGTTCGAATCGGCGGTGGAGCGCAACCGCGTCGAAGCCGAACTGCACGAGGCCAAGCTGGCTGCCGAAGCGGCTAACCAGACCAAGGGCGAATTCCTGGCCAACATGAGCCACGAGATTCGCACGCCGATGAACGGGATTCTCGGGCTTACGGAGCTGGTGCTCGACACCCCGCTCACCGGCGAGCAGCGGGAAAGCCTCAGTATGGTGAAGAGCTCCGCCGAGTCGCTTCTGACCATCATCAACGACATCCTCGACTTTTCCAAGATAGAAGCCGGCAAGCTGGAGCTGGACGAGGTGGATTTCCATCTGCCTGACACGGTCGAAAGTATTCTCAAGAGCTTTGCGCTGCCGGCCGGCCGGAAAGGGCTGGAGTTGACCTGCGAAATTCCGCCTTCCGTGCCGGGGCTGGTCCACGGCGATCCCGCGCGGCTCCGCCAGATTCTGACCAACCTGCTGGGCAACGCCATCAAATTCACCGAGCGGGGAGAAGTGGCGCTGGAAGTGAAGACTCTGGACTGCACGGCTGAGACAGTTCTGGTGCGTTTCACCGTCCGCGACACCGGGATCGGCATTCCGAAAGAAAAACAAGCGAGCATCTTCGAGGCTTTTTCGCAAGCCGACAGTTCAACGACGCGCAAGTACGGGGGCACGGGACTCGGGCTGACGGTCTCTTTGCGGTTGGTGGCCCTGATGGGCGGGCGGATCTGGGTGGAAAGCGAAGCCGGCGGCGGCAGCCGCTTCAGGTTTACCGCGCGTCTGGCCCTTTCGGAAGACCAGATTCCGGCACCGGCGCCACAGTATCCGGAGCTCGAGAATATCCCGGTGCTGGTGGTGGATGACAATGCCACGAATCGGCGCGTGCTCGAGAATCTTCTCACGGGGTGGCGGATGAAGGCCAGCCTGGCGGAGAACGGCGCGGACGCGCTGGCTGCGCTACACGGGGCGCTTCGCCGGGACCAGCCGTTTCGCCTTCTGATGACGGACGTCCACATGCCTGGGATGGATGGATTCACGCTGGTGGAAAAGGTTCGCGAGGATCCCGAGCTGGCGCGCACCACGGTGATCCTGATGCTCAGCTCGGGCGATCAACGCCGCGACGCGGCCCGGTGCCGGGAACTGGGCGTTGCCGTTTACATCATGAAGCCGATCCGGCGAACGGAGCTGATTGAGGCCATCCTTACAGCTTTGAACCAACAGTCTCCGGCGGCACTTGCCGCGCAGACGCCGAGCGATGAGCCCGAGTCCGATGAGCTGGCGGCGGGATGGCGCATCCTGGTGGTGGAGGACAACCCGGTGAATCAGGTGCTGGCGCGGCGTCTGCTCACCAAGCGAGGTCACGCGGTGACGACAGCGGCGAATGGCCTTGAAGCGCTGGTGGCGCTGGAGCGGGAGCCGTTCGACTTGATCCTGATGGATGTGCAAATGCCGGAAATGGACGGCTTCGAAGCGACCAGCGAGATCCGCGGCCGGGAACAAACTACTGGCAGGCACCTGCCGATTATCGCCATGACGGCACATGCCATGAAAGGCGACGAAGAACAGTGCCTGCGGGCGGGGATGGACGGTTATATCACCAAGCCCATCCGTCCGGAGGAGCTGTTTAGAATCATCGAACAGTTTCTGGTGATACCGGGGCAGCCCGTCACGTAGTGGAGTGTGCCGGTCATTTTCAAGCGGAAGCCCGGACGTGTCAGGCCACTACGGAAGAACGCGGATTCCACCGATAGACAGTATGCATGGTGCGTTTCCAGGACATCTCCATCCGCCGCAAGTTGCTGTTCATCAACGTGCTGACCACCAGCATCGCTCTGGGCCTGGCTTCCACGGCATTCATAACCTACGAGCGGCTCCGCTTCGAGAGCGATATTCGCCGGCAACTCAGTACGGTGGGGGACGTGGTCGGGACGAGCGCCCGCATGGCGCTGGCGGACCATGACCGGGAAGGCGCCGAAGCGGTGCTGCGCGCCCTGGCCGCCGAACCGCGCATTCTGGCCGCCTGCCTGTCCGACGTCTCGGGCGGGATGCGCGCGTGCTATGCGCGCGAACCGGGCGCGGAAAAGGTTTTTCCCACGGCGTATGGCTCAGCCACTCTCCGGCCCGCGGACGGCGACCTGCTTCTCGGGAGACCGATTCCGGCTCCGGGGCGGCCCATCGGTTTTTTGTGGATTCGCTTCGATGGCCGCATTTCTTTCGAAACGCTGCGCCACGAGCTGTCGATGGTCAGCCTGTCGATGTCGGTGTGCTTCATTATCGCGGTGCTGCTTTCCACCAGATTGCAGCGCGTGATCACGGCGCCGCTGATGCGGCTGGCGCAGACGGCGCGGGAGGTTGCCGCAGGGCGTGACTATTCCCTCCGGGCTGAGAAGTCCGGGGAGGACGAACTGGGCCGGCTGGTGGATTCGTTCAACGAAATGCTGTCGCAGTTGGGAGAGCACGCGGCCGAACTGCGCTCGATTTACGATTCCGCTCACGACGCCATTGTTACGGTCACAGGTTCAGGCGCCATCGCTTCCTGGAATAAGGGCGCCGAACACATTTTCGGCTGCGGAGAAGGTGAAGTTCGCGGCAAGTCGCTGGCGCCATTTTTCACCGAAGATTCGCGGCAAATTTATGAGCAGGAACTGAGCTGCCTGAGGGACGGGGAGCCCGCTTCCGAAGGCAAACTCCTGGAGCTAGCGGGACTGCGCACTGATGGTTCCGAGTTTCCCCTGGAGCTGACGATCGCCAGGTGGAGGACGAAAAAAGGCACGTTTTACACCAGCTTCATGCGAGATACCAGCGCGCGCCGCATGCTGGAAGCCCAGCTTGCACAGGCGCAGAAACTCGAATCCATCGGCCATCTGGCGGCGGGGGTGGCGCACGAGATCAATACGCCCATCCAGTATCTGGCCGATAACACGCGATTCCTCGACGAGTCGTTCCGCAACCTGGATCGCGTGCTGCGAAGCTATGAAACCCTGATGCGCGTGGCGGAAACCTCGGGTGCGCTGCCGGAGGAGGTCCACCGCGTGCGCGAAGCGGCGGAGGAGGCGGACCTTGCGTATCTCCACGATGAGATTCCGCGGGCCATTCAGCAGTCAGGAGAAGGCGTCGAGCGCGTGGCGACCATTGTGCGCGCCATGAAGGAGTTTTCTCATCCCGGCTCGGCCGAGATGAAGCCCATCGATATCAATCACGCCATTGAAAGCACGCTGACAGTTTCACGCAACGAGTGGAAGTACGTGGCGGATGCGGTTACGGAATTCGACCCCAACCTGCCGGTGGTCCGCTGCCTGCCGGGCGAATTCAATCAGGTGATCCTGAACCTGGTGGTCAACGCGGCGCACGCCATCGCCGATCTGCCCGGCCGGGGCACGGGCAAGGGCCGAATCACGATCAGCACCCGGCGCGACGGCGAGTGGGCCGAGATTTGCATTGGGGACACGGGCACGGGAATCCCGGCAGCCGTGCGCTCGCACATCTTCACGCCGTTCTTCACTACCAAGGAAATCGGCCGCGGAACCGGGCAGGGGCTGGCGATCGCCCATACCGTCGTTGTCACCAAGCACGGCGGCACGCTGGACTTCGAAACCGAAGAAGGCAAGGGGACCACCTTCATCATCCGGTTGCCCATCGAGGGCTGCCCGCCGAAACCATGAGCACCCGCATCCTGTTCGTGGACGATGAGCCGTTAATCCTCCAGGGCCTCGAGCGCTCTCTCCGGCCTTTGCGCAAGGAGTGGCAGGCCGCATACGCCGCAGGCGGAGAAGAAGCGCTGGCGCTGCTCGAGAACGGTCCGTTTGACGTGATCGTCACCGACATGCGGATGCCCGGCATGGATGGGGCAACGCTGCTCGACCACGTCATGCGGCGCTACCCGGACATTGTGCGCATGGTGCTTTCGGGCCAATCCGATCTCGAGTCGGTGATCAAGTCGGCGGGCGTCACCCACCAGTACCTTTCGAAACCCTGCTCCATCGAATCGCTGAAGGATGCCGTCAACCGGGCGGTTTCGCTTCGCCACCTGCTGGGCAACGCTTCCCTCAAACAGGTTGTTTCGCGCATGAGGTCGATTCCCAGCGTTCCTCCGCTCTATGTCGAGCTGACGAATTGCCTGAAATCGAAAGACGGGTCGCTGGAAAAGGCCCGCGCCATTATCCAGCAAGACATGGGAATGAGCGCCAAGGTACTGCAACTGGCCAATTCCGGACTGTTCGGAGCGGCGGGCCGGATCAGCAGCGCGTCGGAAGCGGTCACGTATCTGGGGCTGGATACGATTCGTACGCTGTTGCTGACCTTGCATGCTTTCTCAGAATTCCAGCCAGGAGGCGCGGCCAATTTCTCCATGGCGTCGCTGTGGCGGCACAGCGTCACGGCCGGCGCCCTGGCCGAGCGCATCATGCAGTCGTTGCCGGCGGCGGGCGCCGAAGGAACCATCGACATGCGCATCATCGGGCTGTTGCACGATACCGGGCGGCTGGTCCTTGCGGCGAACCTGCCGGAAAGCTTCGAACAGATACTCCGCCTCGCCGCGGAGAAGCGCATCTTGTACTGGGAGGCGGAGCGCGAGGTGTTCGGCACCACGCACGCCGAGGTAGGCGCCTATCTGTTCGGTTTGTGGGGCCTGCCGGAGGCGATCGTCGAAGCGGTCGCCTATCACCACACACCCGCCCAGTGTCCCCGTCCCGGGTCCCCTATGCTGACGGCGTTGCACGTCGCGGACGTTCTAGTCTCAGAGATGGACGAGAGCGAGGCGGCCTGGCACACCCCTGAACCGGATCTGGAGTATCTTGCCGGCGCGGGCGCGTCGGACCGACTTCCCGAATGGCGTGAACTGGCAAGCCGGATGGCCGCTGAAGAGGCGCCCCATGGATGAAAAGATCCTCTGCGTGGATGACGAACTGAACATTCTGCTCGGGCTGCAGCGGCAACTGCGAAAGCAATTTCGCGTGGAAGGCGCGCTGGGTGCGGAACAGGCCCTGACGGCAATCGAACGGGACGGTCCTTTCGCGGTGATTGTGTCAGACCTGCAAATGCCCGGGATGAACGGGCTGGATCTGTTGGGCAAAGCCAGGGAATTGTCGCCGGATACCGTGCGGGTCATGCTCACCGGCCAGGCCGATCTGAATACGGCCATCGCGGCGGTGAATCAGA
>Ga0335070_10002725_pt1 | contig 20514 bp, 18 predicted proteins | sample Lox_Sample_13_FD_206722 | JGI IMG/M metagenome (GOLD analysis project Ga0335070, IMG submission 206722) | Soil microbial communities from Loxahatchee National Wildlife Refuge, Florida, United States - Lox_Sample_1.3 | ecosystem: Environmental > Terrestrial > Soil > Wetlands | place: USA...
GCCGAAGCCATCGTCGACATCATGACCACAGGCGCGACGCTCGCCGCCAACAACCTCAAGACGCTGGAAGACGGCACGATCCTCAAAAGCCAGGCGCAGCTCGCCGCCAGCCTCAGGGCGGAATGGTCCGAGGACGCACGCGCCGCGGCGGTCACGCTCATCACGCGGCTGTCGGCGCGGGAACGCGCGAAGGCTTCGCTGGTGTTGCGCGTGCGTCTCGACGGCAATCCGGATCAGGCTCTCGCGGGCCTCACGAAGGCGACGGGAGCTTCGATCCTGTCGCGGCCGTCGGCAGGCAACGTGGCGGGCGAATGCGCCATCCTCTGTCCGCGCGATCGGCTGATGGCCGCGATCGAGCTGCTGCGCAAGCACGGCGACGGCGCGGTCACGGCGCAGGATGCGGACTATGTGTTCGTGAAGGACGATCCGCTGATCGCGGCGTTTGAATCCGCGATTGCAAGATAGCTGCGGCACGAGCAGCTCGCGAAACGGAGTGGACTTAGGCCGAATGTTGCTCGTTGAAGTTGGACTGAAGGAGATCGGTCTTGGCCTCTACCACGAAAGCTTTCGACGGCCTCGCGGCAAACTACGAATCATTTCGACCGAATTATCCGGTTGCACTTCTCGATCAGTTGAAGGTGAACGCCACACCGATTCCGCATGGCTACATAGTGGATGTCGGCACGGGCACGGGGATTTTGCTGGATCAACTCCATTCAACATTTGGGCAAAATTTTCAATATGTCGGAGTAGAGCCAAATCACGACATGATTGTACGGGCGCGCAAGACGATCCACATCGGCACGACAATTTTGGTTGAGGCGAGCGCGGAGTCTATGCCCTTGCCGGATGCGAGCGCGGCAGTAATTACAGCTGCGCAGTGTCTTCACTGGCTGGATCGGAAGAAATTCCTTGCGGAGGCTGCGCGACTCCTGGCGAAAGGAGGAACGTTGGCCGTTCTCTACAACGAGCGTGACTCTTCGAATTCATTCATGTCGGGCTACGAGCACTTTGTGGCCGAATTCAATGCTTATAACGACAGCGCGACTGGAACCGAACGCGCGGGTTTGGGCATCGCTCTTCTCCGCGACGGCACGTTTCGGAGAGAACTCGCGGAAACTCCGCGAGTTGACGGGCTGAAGGAGTTTCGTCATGCGTGGCGTCGGGACATGCGGCCGGATGAATTTGTCGGTATGTGCCTTTCAACCGTGCAAATGCAAAACGTGATTCGATCTCTTGGCGAGCGCGAAGCCTTGGGAAGGTTACGGAGCCTGATCGAGCGGTCTTGTACCGGCGGCGACACTTTCTCAGTTCCCTATGTCACCACACTCCTTGCGGCACGGATGCGGTAGGTCGTCGATTGGCGAGGGGTTCTTTCGGCCGTACCGGAACAGTCCTAGAACTTGCGCAACGCTTCCGACAGCCGCAGCGCATCGTCCTTGGTGTGATAGATCCCGAAGCCGATGCGCAGCCGGTCGCCACGGCTGTCGGTGATGATGTTTTTCGCAAGCAGCTTTTCGACGATTTCTCCCGCGCGTGGTGTGCGGAAGGCGAGGAAGCGGCCGCGATGCGTTTCATCAGGAACGACAAGCATCGACGACGCGATCGGCGCCTTCGTTTTGTCGAGTGCATCGAGAAACGCGCGTTCGAGGCCGCGGACATGCTCGAGCATTTGCCCGACGGAGCGGCTTTCGCTTTCGAGCCAGTCCTGCACCGCGTTGAAGCGGTAAAGCGCCGACACATCGAACGTCGCGCCGAGGAAGCGGCTGCCGTCCTTCGCGTAGCCGACACCTGCCGCGCCGCCTTCGAGCGCCTCGAAACCCGCATACCAGCCCGTATCGCGGGGCCGCGCACCGTAGCCGGGCGGACAGTGCAAAAAGCAGCAGCCTTCGCCGGCCATCGCATATTTGTAGCCGCCGGCGAGATAGAAGACGCGTTTCGCGATGGCCGAAACGTCGACCGGCACGGCCATGAAGGCGTGATAGCCGTCGATGACGATGAATGTCTCGGGCTTGCGTACGGCCGCCACGATCTTCGCCGGATCGTGCACGGCAAAGCCAGAATCGAAAAAGACCTGGCTGAAGAAGACGAGATCGTAATCGTCTTTCGCCGCGGCCTCGGCGAAGCGCGCTTCGAAGGTGTCGAACGGCCCCGTCGCAACGCGCGTGACCACGGCGCTACCGTCCTCCTCGCTCCGCGCAATCTGCCGCGCAAAGCTCATGAACTCGGAGGAGGTCGTCAGCACACGCACCGGTCTGTCCGCCGGAAAGCACGAGAGGAGGCGCACGACAAAGGAATGGGTGTTCGGCCCGAAGGCGATGGTCTTCGGATCGGGCAGGTGGAGAACGCGGGCCACATGCGCCTGCGCCGCCGGGATCACCTCGGCAAAGACATGATCCCATTTGCGGTCGAGCAGGCGCGCCGCATCCAGCCACGCCGCTTCGTGCCCGCCGAAGCTCGCATCGGGCCAGGGATGATGGCTATGCGCCGCGAAATGCAGCGCCCGCCCCGGCGTGCGGTCAAACCCCATCATGTCGCGACCGGAAAATTACTGCGGCGATTTGGGCCCATTCTTGATGTCCCAGTCGTTCAGATGCTCCGCTTTCCAGCGCATCATCATGTAAATGCGCGAGCGGCCCGACGGGTGATCGTAGAAGACAAATTCTTCGAGCGGCGTCGGCTCGAGCTTCCTGTACTCGGCCAGCATCAAGGTCGCCTTGGCGAAGCCGTCCGGCTGACGCACCGCGTTGACGCCGAAAATGTCGGCCTGCGCTTCCGCTGTCCGCGTGATGGTGTTGCGCACGGGCGTCGCAACGAGGAAGAAGATCGTGAAGAGCGCCATCAGTACGGGCAGGCCTGCCGGATCGTCGATTGTCGTAACACCCCAACGCTTTCCGTACCTTCGCACCAGGATACCGAAACCCCAATGAACGAAAGCAAAGCCCACAAAGAACAGAATCCCGAACCAGCTTGTCAGCAGCCATACGTGATCGAGCACATAGTGACCCATCTCGTGGCCAAGCACTGCGACGATCTCGTCTGGCGTGCAGCGATTGAGGAGATTGTCGTTCATCGAGATGCGCGTGGTGCCGAACATGCCCGACACATTGGCGGAGACACGCTTGGTCTGCCGCGAGGCGTCGAACTCGTAGACGTTTGTGGCGGGAATGCCTTCGGAGCGTGCGATCGAAAGGATTCGGTCCTTCAGGGCGCCTTCGTGCAGGGGCTGATACTGGTTGAAGACAGGCGCGATGAAGACCGGGTAAATCGCCGAGCCGATGAGCATGAAGGCGATTGTGACGACCGTGCCCCAAATCCACCAGGTCCGCGGCGCGCGGCGGATTACCGAGTAGAGGACCGTCGCGAAGATCGTGACCACGATGATATTGATGCCAAAGCCTTTGCCGAAATCGCCGAACCACTGCATGAAATTCTGGTTGGAAAGCCCGTAGGCATGCTCGCGGAAAAAGTCCTCGTAAACAGTGAGTGGAAAGGTCATCGCGATGGTCAGTATGGTGTAGGCGATCACATAGATCGGCACCTGCCAGAAGCGCGACTTCGTCTGTCGTTGCGCGAAATCGCGGATGCGCGCGGAAATCCCCAGCCACAGAAGAATGGCCGAGACGATGATCGCGTAGACGGCGTCGACCAGGATCAGCACATAGCCGCCTTCAAAATAGGAATCGGATTTGGCGCGGGCTTCGCCCTTGACCTGCGAAAGATAGGCTTTCGTCGCCTTCCAGGCGTCGAAGCCGGCCTGCGGCGAGGCGATCGGCGCCAGCGTCCGCTCGGTTACGTGCGTCGTCGGCGCGGCCTTCGGGCCTTCGTCCGCCATCGCCATGCCGGACAACACCATCATCAACGCGGCGAACACCGCGGCCAGCCCCAGTCGCATTCGTCCCTCCATGCTCGGCCGGGAGGCTAGTGCAAGTGCGGCCGTTAATGAAGCAGGTCCCGATAAACCTTGAGCGTGTCGGCGCACATGCGTTCGACCGTGTAGCGTTTTGCGATATGGGCGCGGGCGGCGCGGCCCATCTCGGCGCGCGCCTCCGGCCCCGCCTTCATCAGCGTCACCAGCGCGTCGGCCAGGATCGCCGCGTCGCCCGGCGGGACCAGAAGCCCCGATTGGCCCGGCAGAACGACTTCGCGGGCGCCGCCGTGATCGGTCGCGATCACCGGGCGCTCCATGGCGCCGGCTTCCGCAGCCACGCGGCCGAACGCCTCCGGATCGGTCGAAGCGGAGACGACGATGTCGGCGGCGAGATAGGCGGCGGGCATGTCGCTTTCGTGGCCGACGATCATCACCTGACTGTCGAGTCCCTGCGTCGTCGCCTGCAGCCACAGCTGGGCTTCGTAATCGTTGCGCCCCTGTGCGTCGCCCGCGAGCACGACTCGCACCGGCCCGAGCCTTCCGGCGCGTTTCAGCTGCGCCAGGGCATCGATCAGGATCGCCTGGCCTTTCCAGCGCGTCAGCCGTCCGGGGAGCAGCACGACGGTCTCGCCCGGCTTGACGTTCCAGCGTCGCCGCAAGGCCTCGACGCGTTCTGCCGGTACATTCGCCGGATCGAATCGCACCATGTCGACGCCGCGGGGAATGACGATGAGCTTCTTCGGCCTGAAGCGATATTCGCGGGCGATGTGCCGGGCGGTCCATTCCGAATTGGCAATCACCGCGTCGCCGCGGGCCATCACCGAATTGTAGAAACGTTTGGCGGCGCTCCTCGCATTGTAGATGCCATGATAGGTCGTAACGAACGGCACGCCTGCCATGCGGGTCGCGAAGAAGGCGCTCCAGGCGGGCGCGCGCGAACGGGCATGGACCAGCGCGATCTTCCGTTCACGGATGATATCGCGGAGGCGAAAGGCGTTGGCGATCAGCGTGTGCGGTGCCTTGGCGTGAACCGGCAGGCGCACCCATTCGCCGCCGACGTCGTCGAGCTCGTCGAGCATGCGCCCTTCCTTGGTCGCGACATAGGCGGTGAAGCCCTCGCGCACCAAAGCCTCCGCCACGTCGATGGTGGTGCGTTCGGCGCCGCCCGTTTCGAGCTTGGGCACGATCTGGAGAATGGCGGTGCGTTCGGAAATGGCGGTGCGCTCTTCTGTGCTGGGCCGCGACAATCGCCGATTTCGCGCGCGGCGAAAAGCTATTTGAGGCTCTCGAGCCCTTCGCGATAGGTAGGATAGGCAAGCGTGACGCCGAGCTGGCGCTTCATCTTGTCGTTCCTGACGCGCTTGGAATCCCGATAGAAGCTTTTCGCCATCTCGGAGAGGCCCGGCTCGGCGTCCGCAAACTTCTCGAGCGGCGGCGGTGGCATTCCGAGCAGCTCCGCGCCGAAGGCGACCACGTCGGCCTGGGAGGCCGGTTCATCGTCGCAGACATTGTAGATGGCGCCGGGCGAAGGCTTCGCAATCGATGCCGCGAGCACGGCCGCAAGATCGTCGACATGAATGCGCGAGAAGATCTGTCCCGGCTTTTCGAAGCGACGCGCGGTGCCGGCGAGCAGGCTCTCGAGGGCGTTGCGTTCGGGACCATAGATGCCGGCGATGCGGAAGATATGGAGCGGAGCACTGGTCTCGCCGGCGAAATCTCGCCACGCCAGTTCGGCCTCAAGCCGTTTCTGCGAACGCGGGCTCGACGGAGCGGGCGTTGCGGTCTCGTCCACCCATTCGCCCTGCCTGTCGCCATAGACACCCGTCGAGGAAAGATAACCGAGCCAGCGCGGCTTGACCGCACGAAGCCGACCAGCGCCGATGTGCAACACGGGATCGCCGTTCTCGGTCGGTGGTGTCGAAATCAATATGGCTTCGGCCTCCGCGAGCGCCGCATCGAGCGCATCCGGCCACGACAGGCCGTCGAAGGTAAAAGCGGTGAATCCTTCGCGCTGCAAGCTTGCCGTTTTGTCATCCGAGCGCGCCGTGCCGGCTACGCGCCAACCGTCAATGGAAAGCCGCCGCGCCAGCGCCGCCGCCGAGTAACCAAATCCGAAGCAGAACAAATTTCGGGCCATGACCTTGCATTCGTGCGCGCGCGAGGCTTTTTTAGCCCGATGCGGAAAGCATTTCCAATCCTTGCCTTCGGCGCGCTGATCGCATGGTCGCAGGCCGACGCCGCCGGCGTATCGCTGCTCGATGATCCGGTGATCACCGGCGCCAACCGCTATCAGCGCTGCCTGACGCTTGTGAAATCGAACCCGCGCGACGCGGAAAGCGCGGCGTCCGCGTGGCACACCGCCGGCGGCGGCGCGGCGGCCCTGCATTGCCAGGCGCTCGCGCTGACGGCGCTGCATCGCTACGGCGACGCGGCCATGCGTCTCGATGAAGCCGCGATGATCGCGCCGGGCCAGGAACGTGATCTGCGCGTCGCGCTCTACGATCAGGCCGGCAATGCGTGGCTGCTGGCGGGCAATCCTGCGAAGGCCGAGGCCTCGCTCGACACAGCGGTCCTGCTCGCACCGCGCGACGAAGACGTCCTGTTCGATCACGCCCGCGCCCGCGCCGCGCGCAAGGACTGGTCCGGCGCCGAATCCGATCTGACGAGACTCCTCGCGCTCGATCCGGATCGCGCCGACGCGTGGGTGTTGCGCGCCAGCGCGCGGCATGCGGAAGGACGAAAAGTGGAGGCGGGCGCCGATATCGCACACGCGCTCGCGGTCTATCCGGACTATCCCGAAGCGCTGGTGGAACGCGGCACGATGAAGTTCGAAACGGGCGATGTCGCCGGTGCTCGCGCCGACTGGCAGACGGTCGTCCGCGACGCTCCCAACGGCGACGCCGCCGCCGCGGCGCGGCAGCACCTGGCGGAGTTCACGTCGGCCGTGCCGGCGAAAAAGTAGTTCACCGCAAAGGCGCAAAGGCGCAAAGGCGCAAAGAAAGAATTTAACGCGGGGTATGCGGTGGGTCGCAGTGGACGCAGTGGCGTTTTTCGCGCGCGTCCGGGCGCAGGATCTTTTTTCTCTGCGCCTTTGCGTCTTTGCGGTGAATCATTCAGGCAGGCGCGCGCGGTGCCATTCGGTTCGCACGGCGTCGTCATATTCGTTCGACGCCCGCTTGTCCGCCAAATCGGAGAACGCATCGCCTTCGAGCAGTCGTCCAAGCGCCCACACGGCCATGGCGCGGACGAGCGGCGAGGGATCGTCGAGCAGGGCCTCCGCGGACGGCGCCAGTGAGGCGTCGCCCGAGTTGCCGATGGCGATCAGCACATTGCGCACGAAGCGGTCGCGGCCGGTGCGTTTGATCGGGGAGGCGCGGAAGAGCGCGCGGAACGCGGCGTCATCGAGCCTGGCGAGCTCTTCGAGCGACGGCGCGCGCAAAGTCTCGCGGACATGGAACCGCGCCTCGCGCGATCGCTGCGCGAACTTGTTCCACGGGCAGACGGCAAGGCAGTCATCGCAGCCATAAATGCGGTTGCCGATGGCTTCGCGGAACTCCGGCGGGATGTGTTCCTTACTCTCGATGGTGAGATAGGCGATGCAGCGGCGCGCGTCGATACGATAGGGCGCAGTGAACGCGTTCGTCGGACAGGCGTCGAGACAGCGCCGGCATGCCCCGCAATGATCCTCTTCCGGCGCATCCGCCGGAAGCGCCAGCGTCGTGAACAGCGAGCCCAAAAACAGCCATGAGCCGAACTCGCGGGAGACGAGATTGGTGTGCTTGCCCTGCCAGCCGAGGCCCGCAGCCTGCGCCAGCGGCTTTTCCATCACCGGCGCGGTGTCGACGAAGAGTTTCACCTCCGCGCCGAACCGGCGATGCACGAACTCCGCAAGCCGGCGAAGTTTTGCCTTCATCACGTCGTGATAGTCGTCACCTTTGGCATAGGCCGAGATAACGCCCCTGGTCCGCTGCGCCAGCGCGTCGAGCGGATTGTTCTCGGGTGCGTAATTGCAGGCGACGACGACAACGGATTTTGCTTCCGGCCAAAGCGTCAGGGGCGCGGCGCGCTTGTCCGCGTTCTTTTCCATCCATGCCATGTCGCCATGGCGGCCTTCGGCGAGATATTGCGCAAGATGCGCGCGCGCATCCGGCGCCGCTTCGGCGGGCGCAATGCGGACCGCGTCGAAACCCAGCTCGCGCGCCTCGGCGAGGATCTCGTCGCGGATGTCAGCCGTCGAGCTCGGCATAATGGGAGACGGGCGGCTGGCCCGGAACGCGATCGGAGAGGATCGAGCGGAAGGAGGGCCGCGACTTGGTGCGGATGTACCACTCGGCGGCGGCAGGATAATCCGCCCACGGAACTTCGCCGAAATAGTCGAGCGTCGAGAGATTTGCGGCGACCGCCAGATCGCCCAGCGTGCATTCGCGCGAAGCGAGGTAGCCGTGCAACTCGCCCGCGGTGCCGATCTTCTCGAGCGCCGCCTTTAGCGTTTCCCGGCCTTGCCGGATCACCGTCATGTCCGGAGCACGCTGGACCGCGGCGCCGGTGAAACGGGGCGAGGCCTTTTCGTAAACGATGCGCCGAACCACGCCGTCCAGGAGAGGCCCCATCGCCCAGTCGAGGAATTTGAGGCTTTCCGCACGGGCTTCGGCATCTTCCGGCGCCAGCGGATGCTCGGGGTACGTGCCCTCGAGATGGTCGACGATCGCCCACAGGCCCACGACGCGCGTGCCGTCGAGATCGGTGAAGATCGGCAGGTGATCGGTGCCTTCGTCGGGCGCGGCGAGATCGCAGGTCAGCCGCTTCTCCGCGATGACGAGCCGGGCGAAACGCGATGGCGGCGAGAGGAGATAATGGGTCAAACGACGCATGGTGGCGGCAATCTAGACGCAAGGCGGTTCAGGCTCTAGGCATTTTTACCCGCGCAACCATCGCGTCCACTGCGCTGAATCGTATTTACGGTTTCACGCACCAATCGAGGCCGTCGCGTGTGACCTCGTTCATGCGCGCCATGATGGTGCCGGTGCGGGCGGCGACGTAAGGGCCGGGATGGGCGGCTTTCCAGACATCGGGGTCGGCTAGGATGATGGCGAGGCGCGCGGCTTCGCGGCTTGAAAGTCGGGCCGCCGATTTGTGGAAGTAGGCCTCGGACGCCGCCTCGGCGCCGAAATTGCCGTGACCCCAATCGACGAGATTGAGATAGGCGGTGAGGATGCGTTCCTTCGGCCAGAAGAATTCGACGAGCACCGTCAGATACGCTTCGACCCCTTTGCGGATCCAGCTGCGCACCGGAAAGAGGAACAGCGTGCGCGCCGTCTCCTGGCTGATGGTGGATGCGCCGCGCAGGCGCTTGCCACGCTCATGCTCCTTGATCGCCTTGTCGATGTCCTTCCAGTCGAAGCCGTGATGCGTGCAGAAATCATTGTCTTCCGAGGCAATGACGGCGCGGGTCAGCGCGGGGGCGATGTCGCCATGCGCCACCCAGCGATAATGAACCCCTTCGCCGGTCACGAGCGGGATCAGCATCTCCGGCGTGAACGGCACCGGCACGAAGCGGAAGACGAGGAGATAGAGGATCGGCAGCGGCACGAAGAACGCGAAGACGATGGCCAGGATGCGCCGAAGCCAGGGCGTGCGCACGCCGTCACCGGACCAGAAGGCCCGCAGTCTTTCGCCGACACCCAATCGCGCCCCCAAATCGCCAACCCCGGCCATGGTGAAGGCAAGCGGCGTTGCCCGCAATATCGATCAAGCGCAGAGTTTCGGCGCCGCTAGCATCGGCCCCGGATCAAACGGGAGAACGGCCATGTCGCTCACCAACAAGGCGCTCTGGATCATCGAACGCAACTTGCACCGCGATCTCTCGCTCGCGAGCATCGCCGAGGCGGCGGGCGTCTCGCGTTATCACCTCGCACATGCGTTCGGCACGGCGACGGGGCGATCGGTGATGGAATATGCGCGCGGGCGGCGGTTGACCGAGGCTGCGCGAGCACTCGCGACGGGTGCGCCGGATATCCTCGCCGTGGCGCTCGAAGCGGGCTACGCCTCGCACGAAGCTTTCAGCCGCGCTTTCCGCGCGCAGTTCGACATCACGCCGGAGGAGCTGCGCCGCAAGGGCTCGCTCGAGGGTCTTGCGCTCGTCGATGCCATGCGGCTGTCGACAGCCGACCGGATCGCGCTCGAAGAGCCCGAGATCGTGCCGGACGGGCCGCTGCTCTTCGTCGGCTTGTCCGAACGTGTCGACTTCGCGAACGCGCCGCGTCTGGTGCCGGCGTTGTGGCAGCGTTTCATGCCGCATTACGAGTCGATCCCCGACAAGGCCAATCCGATCCCCGTCGGCGTCACCACCAATCTCGATGATGACGGCAATTTCGATTACGTCGCGGCCGTGGAAGTGAAGCGCTTTGACGAGGTGCGCGCACCGCTCGTGAAAGTGTCGGTGCCGAGGCAGACCTACGCCGTCTTCCAGCATCGCGGCCATATCTCGACCGTGGGCCAGACCTTCGATGCGATCTGGAACGACTGGCTCTCCTTCCACGGCAAAACCGCCGCCGACGGCCCCAGCCTCGAACGCGCCAATCCCGGCTTCGATACGATGACGGGAAATGGGGGAGAGACGTTGTGGGTGCCGCTGAAGGGGTAGGCAGCAGGGAAAGCTATTTATATCAACAGCTTATGGCTCCTAAATTTCGTTCTTGATTTGTTCTTTTCGTTATGGGAGGCTCCCGTTGCACGAATTTTGACCGGTGGCCATGCAAGAACTCGAACAGCTCAAAAAGCAATGGAATGACGGCGCGCGGTTCCGCGGAATTCAGGCAAGCCTTTGCTTGGAGGGCAATGGGCTCACGCTCGGCGCCGGCACGGTCGTTGCCAAACGAAATCGTGATGGCTCGCTCGCGCTTGAGGATGAAGAGGCGCGAATACTCACGCTTCTTTCCGTCGCCTACGAAGGGCCGGTCGATCCGTCGGTGCTCAAGACGATCCGTCGGGCGTCGGCCATTGCGCGCGATGGCGATGAGTGCGTGGCAGCGATGCATATCGCGCTGGCGAAACTTCCAAAGATATCCGATCCGATTGAAGCGGCGCGCCGTCTATTCATCGCAGATGGGTTGATCGGGGCGGGCGTTACGCCTTGCGACATCTGGGAGTTGCTCGAGTTCGATCCATCAGTTCTGCGGTCGCTTTCGAAATACGATCAGGATGAGCCGCGCGTTCCCGCGGGCAGCGGCAAGCCGAGTGGGGAATGGACGAGTGGTGGTGGTGGTGGTACGGCTGCCGCGGATGTGAGCGCTGCGACGGCTCAGGACGCTCTGGCAGCTTCTGCGGCGCGGGCTGCTGAAGTCGCAGATCAAGATGTTGAAACACAAGTACCGCGAATTCTCTCACGCTTGCCGGGCATCGCGCTACGTTTGGCAAGAATTGCGGCGAGGCTCAATCTTCCTCTTTCAGCCTTAATCGAGACGCTTCGAGCGTCGCCCACCGGTGGCGAGCATCTCGCCGGCTCCATTCGAGGCTTTCCCGGATTGCAGTACTCGCGGCATCAGGATGAATCCGGTCTCAACATCGTAACGAGGTCTGGCGATCAGACGGTCCTTACGCTCTATCCACGAGGCAAAGGGCGATTTGCGAACGCAGAAGAGGGCGTCATCGCTGAAATGGAGGGTGATGAACTGGTACTTCAAGCCATGCCTGGCCCGGCTTCACAACCGACGAAAGAACCAGATTTGTGTCCGGAGCCACCTGGGCCTGATAAGCCAGGAATGACTGGCCTCGCGGTTTGAGGAGTAAGGGCTATGAGAATTATATGAAACTCTGGCTCAATCCTGACCGTCCAACGCCACCGGGGTTCGGGTATCAATTGCCAAATCCCTTGAATGGAAAGCTCATCTATTACGACGATTGCCAGCATGCGACGGGCTGGATGGCGGAGTACAAGGGAGAGGGGATCGCGCGCCTGATCGCTTGGGCGATGCGAGCACAAAGATTAGACGTATTGGCCCGTCTTGCAAATCGCTGGGTTAAGCAGGCGACGAGTCAGGTCAACGCGAGTGAAGGCCGGCCCGTCGTGTGGTATTTTGCGGAGCAGGGTTCGCTTGACTTCGCGCGTGAAGTTTTTCGCCACGCGGAAGACCCAAGGCTGGCAGAGGTATTCTTGGTTCTTAGGCGGCCGCCGGAGAAGCGCGGTTGGTGGCATGACTATGCCAAAGTCCGCAAGAGGAATTTGTGGAAGATCAGGCACGGTAGTAGTGCAGCGGAAATTACGAGGGTCATCCCATGAGCATGGATCTCTTTCTGCAGTGCGCTCGCGATGGCGAACCGTCGATGTTCCCGCGTGCGCTGTTCGAGGAGGTGATGAGCCGTGGCGCGATCGATCCCGAATTTCCCCTTTCCGAGGTTCTCTATGTGGACGGGGGATGTCGGGAGATCGATGGCGGTGAAAGGGATGCGATTTCGTCCTTGTCTTTTGCTCATTTTGGCGGTGACATTTTTTTCGACCGTCTGTGGGAGCTTGCCGATCGAACTGGTTCCTATTTGATGTGGCCTGGCGATCCTTCGATCGCAGTTACGCGTTCCGACATCCTCGGCAAGCTGGATCCGGGCATGGTGAAGGAATTGGGAGTCGTTGTGGTCGGTTCGGGCAAGGAGCTATCGGCAGCGATCGAAGGCGCTCTTGATCTTGGGGACGACGAGGACTTCTTCGACGAAGAGTAAGTTCGCCGGCCTGTCGCATACGCAATGCTGGATCGATAACCAAAACTCGATTTGGTCACGGACGAGATTTGGTACTACTGGACAAGTCGGCGCAGTTTTTAGCTAAGTGCTTATAGTCCCTGCAAAAATCATACTCGGCCAGTGCGCAATCTGGTATTGTAGCATCACCTAAATGGAATGGGGTGGCCGATGGACATCACTCCGCTCCTCAAGATGGCCAAAGAGGAGCTTGGCCCGAGATGGCATATCTTCGTCCTGGCGCTGCTTGTCTTTGCACTGATCGCGAGCGTCGTCTGGATGACGCGCGAGACCGGCGACAATGTCCGCGCCATGTGGGCGTGGTTCGCATCCAACGCTCCCACTTAATCCACCTCGGCATCGCCGGTCCGTCTCCTGAACACTGCGAATTCACGTAGCCATTACCACGCGTCGATCCACGGTAGCTTCTTGCCTTCGCGTTTCGGCGGCGCGGGCACCGCGCGCAGGCCGGCCATGATCCAGTTGCGGGTTTCCGCGGGATCGATCACTTCGTCGAATTCGTAGAGCGTCGCCGCCGACAGCGCTTTGCCGCGTTCGTAGGAGCGCGCGACCATTTCGTCGAATTTGGCTTTGCGGGCGACAGGGTCCTCGATGGCGGCGAGCTCGTTGCGGTAGCCGAGTTTCACTGCGCCTTCCAAACCCATGCCGCCGAATTCGCCGGTCGGCCAGGAGATGGTGAAGAACGGCGCCAGGAAACTCGCGCCCGCCATGCCCTGCGCGCCCAGGCCGTAGCCTTTGCGCAGGATCACCGTGAAGACGGGCACGGTGACGTTGGCGCCGATTATAAACAGGCGGGAATTATGGCGCACCAGCGCGGTCTTCTCCGCTTCCGGCCCGACCATGTTGCCGGGCGTGTCGCAGAGCATGAGGATCGGCACGTCGAAGGCGTCGCACAGCTGCATGAAGCGCGCCGCCTTGTCGGAGCCGTCGCGGTCGATGGCGCCGCCCAGATGTTTCGGATTGTTGGCGATGATGCCGATGGGACGGCCTTCGATGCGCGCCAGCGCGGTGATCATGCCGACGCCTAACTGCCGTCGCAGCTCCAGCACCGAGCCGGTATCGGCCAGCATGTGGATGACGCTGCGCACGTCGTAGACGCGCAGACGGTTTTCCGGAATCGCGCGGCGCAGCAGTCGCTGATCGGCGCAGGCCCAGTCTTTGGTCGCACCCTGGAAATAGGAGAGATATTTCTTGGCGACAGCGACGCCTTCGGCTTCGTCCTTGACCACCACGTCGATGACGCCGTTGGGCGCCTGCACCGAGACCGGCCCCACTTCGTCGGGATGGAAGACACCGAGACCGCCGCCTTCGATCATCGCCGGCCCGCCCATGCCGATCGAGGAATTCTCGGTCGCGATGATGACGTCGCAGCAGCCCAAGAGCGCCGCATTTCCGGCAAAGCAGCGCCCGGAATTGACCCCGACCAGCGGTACGAGCCCCGAAAGCTTCGCATATTGCCAGAAGGTCGTCGTGTTGAGACCGCCGGCGCTCATCGCGTCGGTGTCGCCCGGCCTGCCGCCGCCGCCTTCGGTGAAGAACACGATCGGCAGCCGCCAGCGCTCGGCCAGATTGAGCATGCGGTCCTTCTTCTGGTGATTGCGCAGCCCCTGCGTGCCCGCCAGCACCGTGTAGTCGTAGGACATGGCGACGACGCGGGCCTGTTCGTCGGCAAAGAGATGGCCGTTGACGCGGCCGAGGCCCATCACGAGACCGTCCGCCGGCGTGCGCTCGATCAGCTCTTCCATCGATGTACGGCGGAGGCGCCCCGCGACGACCAGCGAGGAATATTCCGTGAAGGAGCCGGGGTCCAGAAGATCGGCGATGTTCTCGCGTGCGGTGCGCTGGCCGGTTTTCCTGCGGCGCGCCACGGCATCGGGCCGCGCTTCGTCGGTGGTGAAGCGGCGGCGGTCGTAGAGATCCTGCAGGTCCTTGCGGATGTGGTCGAGGTCGAAATCCTCGTCATGCGCGTGCGCGCCGCCTTCGACATGGGATTCCTCGATGAAGGCGAGCGGCGCGTCTTCGAACACCGTGTCGCCGGGCTGCACAGCAAATTCGCGCAAAGTCCCGCTGACATGTGCGTCGATCACATGCTCCATCTTCATCGCTTCCATGACGAGGATAGGCTGGCCCGCGCGCACCGTGTCACCGGGCGAAACCTGCAGCGTGGCGATCGTGCCCTGCAGCGGCGCGCGAAGGACGCAGGTGTCGTCTTCCGCGATATCGAAGTCGCCGCGAAGACCATTGTCGCCGGCCTGCTTGCCGTGCGCGAGGACGGCGAGGGGATCGACATTGTCGACTTTGGCGCCGGCACGGGAAGCGGACGACGAAGACGGCGTGCTTTCAAAATAGAGTCGCTGATGCTTCGCGTCCGGGAGCAGTGAAGAAATCTGCTCCTCGACAAAGCGCGTGTGCACGTCGCCGCGGCCGACGGCGTCGTGCTTCAGGAGGCTTTGCAGGAACGGGATGTTGGTCGGAACGCCTTCGATGCGAAATTCAGACAGCGCGCGATAGGTCTTGCGAATCGCATCGGAGAGCTGGTCCGACGGCGAGTGAACGACGAGCTTCGCCAAGAGCGAGTCGAAGCGCACGCTGGTGCGATAGCCGGCATAGCCGAAGCCGTCGACGCGAACGCCCTGGCCGGACGGCGGCTCGTAGACGCCGAGCGTACCGCCCGCGGGTTTCACTTGGCCGTCGGCCGTCATGGTCTCGAGATTGATGCGGACCTGCACGGCGGTGCCGCGCGGTGCCGCGATGTCCTTCTGCTGCAGAGCGAGCGTGGACAGCTTCGCCCCGCTCGCGACCTCGAGCTGGATGCGCACGAGGTCGAGGCCCGTCACGGCCTCGGTCACCGTGTGCTCGACCTGGAGGCGCGGGTTCGCCTCGATAAAGGCGAAGCGGTCCTTCGGACCCACGAGGAATTCGATCGTGCCCAGATTGCGGTAGCTGGTCTCCTGGCCGAGCTTCACCGCCGCATCGAACAGCTTCTTGCGCACCCCTTCCGGAAGGCTCCGCGCCGGCGCAATCTCGACGATCTTCTGGCGCTGCCGCTGCAGGCTGCATTCGCGATCCCAGATATGCGAGACCGCGCCGGTACCGTCGCCCACGATCTGCACTTCGACATGGCGGGCATGCGGGAAATATTCCTCCGCATAGAGATCGCCGTTGCCGAAGGCCTGCAGGGCTTCGCCGCTAGCACGCGCGAAGGCGTCTTCCAGCTCGGCCGCCCTTTGCACCAGCCGCATGCCGCGCCCGCCGCCGCCCGCGACCGCTTTCAGCATGATGGCGCCGGCCTTGCCGAGGCTTTCCAGGAACGCTTCCGCCTCGGCTATTTCAATGCCGCGCTTCGTGCCGGCGAGGGTCGGGATGCCGAGCTTCGCGGCCAGCGCACGTGCTTCAGCCTTGTCACCGAAAAGATCGAGCGTCGCCGGATCGGGCCCGACGAAGACGATGTCCGCCTTGGCGACGCTCCGCGCGAAAGCCGCATTTTCGCTCAGGAAGCCGTAACCCGGATGGATGGCGTCGCACTGCGTCTCGCGCGCGGTGCGCACGATCTGATCGCCATCGAGATAGGCGGAAGGGCCTGAGCCTTTCAGCGGCCGTGCGTGCTCGGTCTTTCGCGTATGCAGCGAACCTGCGTCGTCCTCGGAATAGACGGCTACGGTTTCGAGGCCCATCTCGGCGGCCGTCCGCGCGATGCGGATGGCGATCTCGCCGCGATTGGCAATGAGGAGTTTCTTGAGCATGGGAACGATCCTGGCGGCGCTTGGCCTGAATTCGAGGAATGGCTTTCCGTTCTTCATTACTCCACCGCCGTCGAGTGGAGAACAAGTTCACGTCCGCAAATCCTCCCCCGCGCGAAGCGTGGGGGAGGGGGACCGCGAAGCGGTGGAGGCCGACGTTTGCTTGTCGAAAAATGCCCCCTCCGTCTCACACGGACTTCGTCCGTGTGATCCACCTCCCCCACGCTTCGCGCGGGGGAGGATTGATGCCCGTTTTGTCGGATTTCATGCCCGGTTGCGGACACCGCATAATGGCGAGATAGTACCCCCAATAAGATATCGGGTGGAAATGTCATGGACTGGAATTACGGCGACCTTTTGGATGCCGTGGCTGAAGCCGTGCCGCCTGAGGCACCGCTTTTCATCCATGGTGAACGGCGCATCGGCTGGGCCGACGCCAGCCGCAGGATGAACAACCTGGGCCGCGGCTTCATCACCCGCGGCGCCAAGCCCGGCGACAAGCTCGCGTTCTACCTGCGCAACTGTCCCGAATATATGGAAGGCGCGGGCGCCGGTTTCCGCGCACGGATGGTCCACGTCAACGTCAACTATCGCTACAAGCCCGAGGAGGTCCGCTACATCCTCGACAATTCAGATGCGCAGACGCTTATTTATGCGTCCGAATTCCGCGATGCGATCGCGCAGATCCGCCACGAGCTTCCCAAGATCAAGACCTATGTGGAAGTGACGGACGGCGACGTGGCGCCATTCGCGGAGCGCTACGAGGAAATCGCGAATGACGGCGAAGGCGCGCGGCTCGACATCAAACGCTCGTCCGACGACATGCTGTTCATCTACACCGGCGGTACTACCGGAATGCCGAAAGGTGTGATGTGGCGGCACTCAGATCTCTGCGATCTTTGGCACAATCGCGTGCTGCGAACGACAGGCGTCGCGCTGCCGAAGACGATTCCGGAATTCGCGGCGGCGCTGAAACTGGTGGGCGGCGGCATGCGCGTGCTGCCGGCGTGTCCTCTGATGCACGGCACCGGCTTCATGGTGGGCCTGGGCGCGCTGATCGGCGGCGGCAGCATCGTCACCATTGGCAATCCGCATTTTGACGCACACGAAGTGTGGGAGACCGTCGCCCGGGAGCGCGTGCAGAGCATGGCGATCGTCGGTGATCCGTTTGCGCGGCCGCTCTTGAAGGCGCTCGACGAGAAGCCCGGTCATTACGACCTCACCTGCATGATGGCGATGAGCTCGTCCGGCGCAATGTGGACGGCAGAGGTGAAGCGCGGGCTCATCCGGCACATGCCGCAGGTGTCGCTCGCCGACAGCTTTGCCTCGACCGAAGCGATGGGTATGGGCTCGTCGGTCATGACCAAGGACGGCGAGGCGCAGACTGCGGCGTTCAACCTGCTCGAAAACTCCATCGTCATCGACGAGAACGATCAGCCGATCGCCCCCGGCAGCGGCGAGGCAGGTCTGGTGGCGCTGAGCGGTCCTCTGCCCGTAGGCTACTACAAGGATCCCGAGAAGACTGCGAAGACCTTCCGCACCATCGGCAATCGCCGCTATTCCATTCCCGGCGATTATGCGCGCCTCGAAGCCAACGGCACGCTGACGCTTCTGGGCCGTGGTTCGAACTGTATCAACACCGCCGGCGAGAAAGTCTATCCCGAGGAAGTCGAGGAAGCGCTGAAGACGCATCCGGCCGTGGAAGACGCGCTGGTGTTGGGCGTGCCGGACGAAACCTGGGGCCAGGCGGTCACCGGCGTCGTCAAGCTCGCCAACGGCTCGCAATTCGACGAAGCGGCCTTGCGCGAACACGTGCGCGCGCAGCTTGCCGGCTACAAGACGCCGAAACGGATCATCGTCGCGGACGTCGCCCTGCGCGCACCAAACGGCAAGGCCGATTACAAGAGCGCCAAGGAATTTGCGCAGACCGAATTGGGAATTCGAACCTGAACAACCGAATAGCGAGTAGCGAATAGAGCGGCTGCACAGTCTGCTATTCGCCATTCCCTATTCTCTACTCACTACTCACTGTCGGAGACGCATCATGAAATTCACCTGGTTCAATCTGATGCCGTGGCCCTATCTGCCCGACGACTTCCGGCAGAAGCACCGCTCCGTCTGGGTAGATATCGACTCGCGCCTGTTCGATCCGGCGAAAAGCCACGAGGTCTACAACAACTATCTCGATCTTCTCGAATATGCGGCGACGCTCGGCTTTGACGGCGTCGGCTGCAATGAGCATCACCAGAACGCCTACGGGCTGATGCCGTCGCCGAACTTGATCGCGGCGGCGCTCGCGCGGCGCACGAAGGACGTGGCGCTCGTGGTGTTGGGTAATTCGATCGCGCTCTACAATCCCCCGATCCGCGTGGCTGAAGAGTTCGCCATGCTCGACTGCATCTCGGGCGGAAGGCTAGTCGGCGGCTTTCCCGTCGGCACGTCGATGGACACCAATTTCTGCTACGGCCAGATCCCGAGCCTGACGCGCGAAAAATATCTGGAAGCGCACGACCTCATCATCAAGGCGTGGAAAGAGCCCGACTCCTTCGCCTTCAACGGCCGCTACACGAAGCTCGGCCATGTCAATCTGTGGCCGAAGCCGATCCAGAAGCCGCACCCCCCGATCCATATTCCCGGCGGCGGGTCGGTCGAGACCTACGATTTCTGCATCGACCACACCTACTCGTACTCATATCTTTCGTTCACCGGCTATATCCGCGGCAAGGCGCTGATGGATGGCTACTGGAATCAGGTCGCCAAGCGGAACGCGCCGGACACCTCGCCCCACCGCGCGGGCTTCGCCCAGACGATCTGCGTTGCGGACACGGATGAAGAAGCGGAGCGGCTTTACAAAGATCACGTGCTCTATTTCTACAACCGCTGCCTGCACGTCTATCCGGGCTTCGCCGATGCGCCGGGCTATCGCACCATCAAGACGATCCAGTCCGGCGCGCTATCGCAATACGCGCCGGTGCGCGGCTTCTCGCATCTGACGTGGAAGGATCTGACGGAAGGCGGCCACGTGATCGCCGGCGGCCCCGAAACGGTGCGCCAGCGCATGGAGGAGATGATCAAGGGCCTCCACGTCGGCAACGTCTTCTGTCTCTTCCATGTCGGCGACATGCCGAAGGAAAAGTGCATGTACTCGTCGAAACTGTTTGCCGAGAAGGTGATGCCGAAGCTGCGGGGACTTTTCCCCGAATATGCGAATGATGACCGCTTCTGGTGCAAGCCGCTGGCGAAACGCGTGACGCCGGGCAATCTGCCCGCGGACCGCGACGTGGCGCAGCTCGCCGGCGCGCATTAGGAGAGACGACGATGGAAGCCAGGACCATTGCCACGCCGCATGTGCCCGTCCGCTATTTCGAAGGCGGGAAGGGAGAGCCGCTGGTGTTCCTGCACGGCGCCGGCGGCGTCCTACCGAACGATCCCCTGCTCGCGAAGCTTGCGGAGAAATTCCATGTCTATGCGCCGCTCATCCCGGGCTACGGCGACTCGCAGGAATGCAACGATCTGCGCGACATGCTCGATTTCACGCTCCATACCTGGGACGTGATCGACGCGTTGAAGATCAAGAATCCGATCCTCGTCGGTCATTCCATGGGCGGCATGATCGCGGCGGAGATGGCGGCGGTGGCGCCGCACGACGTCTCGCGCCTCGGCCTGATCGCACCGGCCGGATTGTGGCTCGACGACTATCCGATCCCCGATCTTTTCTCGACGATGCCGTACGAATTCCCGGCGCTGATGTTCCACGATGTCGAGAAAGGCGCAGCGCTGATGACGGCCGGTGTGGCGCTCGACGATCCGGAATGGCTGAAGGGCTTTCTGATCATGAATGCGCGCCAACTCGGCATGGCGGGTCGCATCCTGTTTCCCGTCCCCGAACGCGGACTGTCCTCGCGGCTCTATCGCATCAAGGCCAGGACTCTGCTCGTCTGGGGCGACAGCGACAAGGTCGTGGCGCCCGCTTACGCGCACGCGTTCAAGAAAGCCATCGCCGGCTCCGAGCTCGTCGTGATCCCGGAAGCGGGCCATCTTGTGAACATCGAAAAGCCCGAGCAGGTGGCGACGGCGCTACAGAGATTGGCGGACTAACAACATCTGTCATGGCCCGCGACTGCGGGCCACCCAGGTGACGTCTGTCGATTT
>Ga0335070_10002726_pt1 | contig 20513 bp, 22 predicted proteins | sample Lox_Sample_13_FD_206722 | JGI IMG/M metagenome (GOLD analysis project Ga0335070, IMG submission 206722) | Soil microbial communities from Loxahatchee National Wildlife Refuge, Florida, United States - Lox_Sample_1.3 | ecosystem: Environmental > Terrestrial > Soil > Wetlands | place: USA...
GGGGGCGGCGAAGCCGACCTACTTCTTCGCGCGCCGCCGCGGCCGCTGCTTCTTCGACACCGACCGGATGACGAGCGTCCCGCGCCCGCTCTCGGGGAGCGGCACGCGAAGCTGCGCGATCGCCGCCGCGATCAGCGCTCGAACTTCGGGCCGGTCGAGCGTCTTCGCGGACTCGAGGCGGAGGAATCGGTTCTGGACGCCCGAACCCAGCAGAATCTTCTTCGGGTCGGGCACGTCGGCGCCGCGGTAGAAGCTCAGGCCGACGCCGTTCGCATCCGCGGCCATCGACAAGAGCGCGTCGGAGGGGCGCTCGGTCGCGCTGTAGCCGATCACGAAGAAGTTGTAGTTGTCCCACACGAGCTCGTGCGCCGTCGGAAGGATCCGCCGCAACGCCCGGCGGATCGAGCGAATGCGGGCCTGAGCGTCGGGGTCGAACTTCGCGATGAAGCCTGCCAGGCGTTTCTCCGCCCGGGCCCGGGTTTCCGTCCGGGCGGTCGCCGCCTTCGCCATCGCATCAAAGCCTACACCGCGCCCTCGCCAACCTGGTGTAAACAGGTCTCCGGAGGGCCCGCCGCCATGCCGAAGATCCGGCAACGTCCGAACAGGGGCGAGCTCGTCGCGCCGAAGGACCCCGCCGGGGCGCAGCGCGCGATGACGGCGATGACGCCGATGGCGAAGATCGAGATCCAGAAGCTGAAGGGGCCTGGCCGCATGGCGCCCACGGCCGGGATCTACCAGGAGCCGGCGCGCCGGGACGCATGACCGGCTGCGGCAACGCGACGAGCTTCGACGGCGGCGTTCCACGCGCCTACGAGACGCATCTCGTCCCGCTTCTCTTCGAGCCGTACGCCGAGGATCTGGCCGAGCGGGTCCGCGCGCTCGGCCCGGCTTCCGTGCTGGAGGTCGCGGCCGGCACCGGCGCCGCGACGCGCGCGATGGCTTCGGCGCTGCCGAAGAGCGTCTCGATCGTTGCGACGGACCTGAACCAGCCGATGCTCGACCAGGCGGCCGAGCTCGGCGCCGCGCGACCCGTCCTCTGGAAGCAGGCCGACGCGCTGCAGCTCCCCTTCGCCGACCGGAGCTTCGACGCGGTCGTCTGCCAGTTCGGCGTGATGTTCTTTCCCGACCGGCCGCGGGGCTTCGCCGAGGCGCGACGCGTCCTCCGGCCCGGCGGGACCTACCTCTTCAGCGCCTGGGATGCCCTCCCCGCCAACGAGCTCGCCGAGATCGTGCAGGAGAGCCTCGGCGCGCTGTTTCCGAACGACCCGCCGCGCTTCATGGAGCGCCTGCCGCACGGCTACCACGACCCGGCCCGGATCGAGGCCGACCTCGCCGCGGGCGGGTTTGCCGTGCCTCCGCGAATCGACCGCGTGACGCGGCGCAGCCGCGCGCGCTCGGCCCGCGACGCCGCGGTCGCCTACTGCTACGGCACGCCGCTCCGTCACGAGATCGAGTCGCGCGCTCCGGGCCGACTCGATGACGCGGTCGCCGTCGCCGAGACCGCGATCGCGCGGCGCTTCGGCCGGGGCGCGGTCGACGCGAAGATGCAGGCCTTCGTCGTCGCCGTCGAGGCCTGAGCCGCTGGTCCGCGTCGACGCGGACCGGAACCGCCGGCGGTCAGTCGAGCGTGACGGTCTTGACGGCGATCGTGTCGCCCATGAGCGTTCCGTCGACCGTGACGCGCAGGTGGTCGGTCTTCTTCGTCCCCTTCAGCGCCGCGACGATCTGGTCGTTGCCGGCCTGGTCGAACTTCAGGAACTTGCCGTCGGCGGTGACGATGCCGAAGCCGCTCTTGGCGCACTGGAGCGCGCAGGACGTCGAGTGGGCATCGGGAGCCTTCATCATCTTTTCCTTCGACGAGCACATCGAGTCGAGGAGCGAGACGTTCTTCCAGACCTCCGCGCTCGCGACGAGCGGCAGCGCGGCCAGGACGGCGGCGAGCAGAACCTTCTTCATGACGTTCTCCTTTCCTCTCGCGGAGAAGCTTATTCCCGTTCGACCCGGGCGGGGCGCTCGCCGCGCGCCTCGGTCAACCGCGCCAGGGCGTAGGCGGCGAGCGCGATCTCGAGGTCCCGGAGCGCCAGATCGTAGAACAGGCCCGTGGTCGCGAGGTTCGCGGCGATCGCGACGAGCCAGACCATCGCGGCGTAGGCGCCGAGGCGGGTCCAGCGGGTGAGGATGGCGAGTCCCAGGATCATCTCGACGACGCCGACGGCGCGCAGGAACGTCGTGCCGCTCACCGGGACGACCTTCAAGGCGAGCGGGCTCAGGTACATCTCCCAGTTGGCCAGAAGATCGAAAAACTTGTCGGCGCCGGCGACGAGCTGTCCCGCGCCGAGACCGACCCGGAGCGCCCACCAGGCCGAGGCGAGCCGCCGGTCCATCAGACCCTCCCCGTCCCCGGCGTTCGAGCGGAGCCGGCCGGCCGGCTCACGGAAGCTGGAACGTCTTCACGAGAAACACCGCCATCTGCCCCCGCGTGTTCGGGCTCGAGGGGCAATAGTTCCCGTTGCCGCAGCCGCCGGTGATGCCTTCGTCGTAGAGCCGCTCGATCCAGTCGGCGAACGGCGCACCGCACGGAACGTCGCCGAAGATCCCCACACAGGGCGGCGGGACGTAGGACGAGCCGTGCTCCGCCTTGAGCAGGAACGCGGACATCTGGGCGCGCGTGACCGCGGCGTCCGGACAGTAGTTGCCGCCGCCGCACCCGCCCGTGATTCCTTCGTTCGCGAGCCGCTCGATCCAGTTCACGGCAAACGCTCCCGGGCACGCCACGTCGGCGAAGATCCCCGCGCAGGGCGGCGGCACGTAGAAGAACCCGTGCTCGGCCTTGAGCAGGAACACGGCCATCTGAGCGCGCGTCACGGAGCCCGTCGGACAGTAGTCGCCGCCGCCGCATCCGGCGGTGATGCCCGCGCGCAGGACCGCCATGATGTCGGCGTAGAACGGGTTCGCCGGCGTCACGTCGCCGAAGTCGGCCGCAAATCGTCGGGCGAGGTAGCCGTAGCGCCCGTCCGGGTTGACGACGAGCACGTCGGCGACGGTTCCCGGTGGGAGGGCCGGAGTATTCCCCGCGAGCGTCGAGGAGCCGTCGAACACGACCCCGGTGGCCGGCGCGCCGCCAATCGAGAGCGCGGCCTCGGCGTCGAACTTCGACCCCGCGACGACGACGGGCGTGCCGGAGCCCGGTCCCGACGCCGGCGCGATCGACGCGACCGTCGGTGCGAGGCAGGCGGGATCGGTTGGCACGATGGCGACGGCGCCGCGCACGGAGCACGACGAACCGTCGTCGAGAATCACGCCGTAGGGCGTCGGCTCGGTCGGGCTCACCGAGATCGTCGGCGTCGTCTGGCCGTCGGGCAACCAGGAATAGCCGGCGTAGCTCCCGGAGACCGACAGCGTGAGCTGGCACGTGGCCGGGTCCTCCGCGACGGCGATGGGAACGAGATCCGAGCCGGGGCCGACGGCGAGCGTGAAGTCGCGGCTCGAGGTCGCCATCGCGGCGTCCTGAACCTGTGCCCGGAACGCGAAGACGCCTTCCTGCCCGGGCGTGCCGGCGACGTCGCCGGCCGCGTCGATCTCAACGCCGGGCGGGAGGGAGCCCGAGACGACGCTCCACGCGTAGGGCGGCGTGCCGTTGACGGCGCCGAGCGGGACGTCGATCGCCTGCCCGCACGACACGGCGGGCAGCGCCCCGGGCGGCGCGACGATGCCGAGCGTCTCGCCGATGGCGTCGACGATGTAGCCGAGGTCCCCGCGAGTCGCCCCGACGTAGACCGTGCTGCCCGAGGTCGCCAGGCCGTTGACGGAGCTTCGCGCAATGTTGCGGCCGACGGGTCCCCAGCGCAGCGCACCGGTCGAGCCGTCGTAGGAGAGCGTGGCGGAGCGCTTTTCCCCTGACCCCGCGTCGGAATAGCCGGTGACGACGGCGTTGCCGGATCCGTCGACCGCGACCGCATACGGGAACTCGTTCCCGCCGCTGTCGTAGGTGATCGGCCCCCACAGGAGCATGCCGTCGCTGCCGCGGTACTTGAGCAACGCGTAATCCCCCGTGCTCCCGTTGTAGAGGCCGCCCGTTACGAAGACGTCGCCGGCGGCGTCGAGGGCGAGGGCCACGCCCGTTCCCGTCGATTGGCCCATGGTGATCGGGCCCCACAGAACGGCTCCCGTCGCGCCGCTGAACTTCGTCGTGACGATGCCGGAGGTGATCGCCGAGTAGCTCTCCCGGAAAACGTCGCCCGACGCGTCGACGGCGATCCAGGTCGGGAGATCGTCCTGCGCCACCGGTCCCCACGAGACGGCTCCGTCGGCGGCGGCGTACTTGATCACAAACCCCGGAGGACCGACCCCGGCCGAGTGGCCCGCCACGATCACGTCGCCGGACGGATCGGTGGCGACGAAATCGGGGTAGGTTCCGGATCCGCTGTCGTACGTGACCGGACCCCACAGCGTCGCGCCGTCGGTCCCCGCCAGCTTCGTCGTCACCGCGACGTCGGCGCTTCCGTTGCCGTAGCCCGTGATCACGGCGTTGCCGTCCGGATCGAGGGCAAAGCCGGTGGCGAATCCTTCGGGAGCCACCGTGGCGGCCCAGAGTTGGGCGCCCGTCGCCCCGGAGTACTTGACGACACTCATCCCGCCTTCCGTCCCCCCGCCGACGAGCACATCTCCTGCCGCATCGGTCTGAACGCGCCAAGGCGAATCGGCCAGCGGGAAGTTGCCCGTGGGGAAGTACGCCGGGCCCCAGAGGACGCTTCCAGTGGCCCGGTCGTACTTGAGCGTCGCCCAGACGCTGTTTCCCTCGGGCCCGAGGACCTCTCCGGTGACGATGGCATTGCCGTCGGGCGAAGCCGTGACATCCCAGAGCAGCGAAGCGCTCGCAGCGACGCCGTCGAACGTGATCGGCCCCCAGGCGGGAGCGCCCGTCGCGCCGTCGCGCTCGAGAATGACCGAATCGTCGTCGGCGCCATTGAAGACGGCACTCCCGACAAAAACCCGCCCGTTCGAAGCGACGAACACCGCGCCCACGGACCCGTTGACGGTGGTTTGCGGTCCCCAGAGCGTGCTCCCGGTGCCCGCGTCGAAGCGCCAAAGTTTCGAGTCCTGCGTGGATTCTCCGGTCTGGAACCGAGCGTTGAGGATGGCGTCGCCGTTGCCGCCGAGGACGAGGGCCGTGCTCTGGACCTGATCGGACGGATCGCCGATGGCAAGCGGTCCCCACAGCAATTCCCCATCCGCGCCGCGAAACTTCAAGAGCAGTTCGGAAGATTGGCTGTTCGCAGTCGTGTGTCCGGCGATCACGACGCTTCCGTCCGACCCGACGGCCGCGAGCTCCGGACGAGTGCTGTAATTTCCGGCAGGGGGCGTCCAGATCGCCGGCCCCCAGATCCTCGCTCCGGTGGAGCCCGAATATCGGTCCGCCTCGAAAGTCCCGGCGAACGACCCGTCCGTGCCGGACACGAGAACGTTGCGCGATCCGTCGAACCCCAGGCTCACGGGGCTGAGAGCATGTCCGCTTTCGACGTTCTGCCAGACGATCGAGCCGTTCGATCCCGCGTACTTGGTCAGCGAGAATCCCGATCCGCCGCGTGCGACGAAAGCATCACCCGCGGGGTCGACGGCCGCGACCGGAGCGGCGCCGCCTGACGAGGCCACGACGGGGCCCCAGATCGCCTGCCCGTTCAGGCCGTCGTACTTCGTCAGGACGCCGGTGGCGCCGTTGTCCGTCGAGGCCAGGAGGATCACGCTTCCCGCGGGATCGAGAAACAGGGCGAGCGGCGTGTCGTTGGCGTGGTTCCCGTAACCGAAATAGACGGCGGCCGGCCACAGAGCCGCGCCCGTCAAGCCGTCGTACTTCATCAACCAGACGTCGGATCCCGATCCGAAGCCCTGCGACGTCGGAGAAGCCAGGAAAACGGCACCGAACGGATCGACTGCCGCAATGACGACTTCTGCGTAGATCGGGTAGAAGCTCGCGGTCCCCAACAGGTCGCCGGCGTGGTCGAATTGAAGGGCCGTCACCCCGCCCCTGTCAAAGACCGCCGTGAGTGTCGACCCATCGGCCAACTCCCGCGCGGCGAGGGTCCACTGGTTGCCGCCTCCCTCGACCGGGTGGAACGTCTTCTCCCACAGCGTCACGCCGTCTTTCGCAAACAGAAGCGGCGCGGCGGCGGCGAACAAAAGAAGGACCGTCCGAGCGACCAAAATCGTCGATTTCATGAGCGCGCCTCCTCGCCGGCCGTGCAGATCATCATCATGTCCCAGCCGCGCGGCCGCGGGCAAGGTCAGGGCTTCGGGACGGGCGCCGGCGCGCCTGCCGCCCGCGGCTCGCCGGAGGCACGATGCCCGATCGCGTACGAGTCCCTCAGGAACCGGACGATCTCCGCCTTCGTGCGGAGGGTTTCGGACCCGTGGCCGCCCTCGAAATCGCTCGGGATGGAGTCGCTCGCCAGCGGCCCCCAGTACGCGTCGTTCGACGCCGCGACGTGGCGCACCTGGAGGGCGAACGACCGCACGCCGTCGTACTTGCTCCCGGGAATCTTCAGGCTCTCCGGCGAGAAGCCGTACTTCTCCTCCGGCATCGCCTCGGCCGCCTCCACGACGAGCTTCTCGATCCGGGAGACCCGGGCATCCACCGCCGCCGCCACGCTGGAGGGCGGTGCCGGGGTTGCGGCAGGGGTCGCCGCGGGGGGCGCCTGACCGAGCGCCGACGCCGCGCCCGGAAACACCGCCATCGAACCGAACGCTGCGAGGATCCTCATCGCGCTCCTCCACCCTGGCTCCTCGCCGTCTTCCGCGCCTTCGCCCTCTCCATCGTCTCGGTCGTGGCGGAGAACACCACGACCCAGACGAGCCCCGTGAGCATTCCCCCGACCGTGTCGGTCACCCAGTGCGCACCGAGGTAGACGCGTGAGACGGCGACCGCGGCGACGATCGCCGCCGCGCCGGCGACGGCGAGGAGGCGGAACGTCCGCCGCCCCGTCAGGTGGAAGACGATTGCCGCGAGGCCGCCGAAGAAGACCGTGGCCATCACGGTGTGGCCGCTCGGAAAGCTGTACGTCTTCTCCCGCACGATCGCGCTCCACTGGTCCGGGCGGGCGCGGGCGAGCGAAATCTTCAGGAGCGACGAGAGCCCGAACCCGCCGAGCACGCTCCCGACGAAGAGGAGCGCCGACACGTGGCGGCGCTTGACCCAGAGGACCAGCGCCACGACCGGCGTGGCGAAAAGCAGGAAGCGCTGGTCGCCGGAGGAGCTCACGTCGAGCATCGCCTCGGTCAGCGCCGGCGACCGCTCGGCGATCACGGCCGATCGGAGGCTCACGTCGAACGCGCCCGGGCGCCCGTGCTCCTCCCGGATTTCGTGCGCGAGCCAGCCGAGCGCGACCGCGAGCACCCCGAGGGTCAGGAAGCTGACCGTGAACGCGAGCCCGACGACCTCTTCGCGGGAGAATCGGCGCCGCAGGAAGTCGCGCACGGCGCGATCGTACGCCCGGCGGCGCCGCGTCCCGTCAGGGGAACTGCAGCCCCAGGGCCTTCGCCAGAAAGACCGCCATCTGGGCGCGCGTGACCGGGTTGTCCGGACAGTAGTTGCCGCCGCCGCAGCCGCCCGTGACGCCGGAGGCCGCGAGCGCCTCGATGTACTGGAAGTAGAGGCTGGTGGCCGGGACGTCGCCGAACGTCGGCGTCGCGGGCGCGGGCGACACCGTCAGGCGATAGCCGACCCGCATGCCGGCCAGGCCGTTCGTCCCGTCCTTGGCCGCGACGGTGACGGCCAGCAGCAGCCGGTCGCCCGTGTTGTCGACCACGTAGTTGAGGGCGCTCACGTCCTGCACGTAGCTCTTGCAGATGGCGACGGCGTCCGAGACCGACACCAGGCTCGCGCCGACGCCCGCGCAGGCCGCCGTGACGTGGTTGCAGGTGGCCAGGGTCGCCGTGACGTGCTTGTCGGAGCTGCTCACGTCGCACGCGTCGAGCTCGAGGCTCTGGAGGGCGGCGCCCGAGGGCAGATGGAGCGGCGCCAAGAACGTGCCGGGGCCCGCCGTCGGGTAGCGGATCGCGAAAACCGTCGACACCGCGGAGTCCTCGTACGTCGTCGCGGTGTCGATCGGGCCGAACTCCCACTCGCCCACGTCCGCGTAGCTCGTGACACTCGTCCCGTACGTCAGGACCACGTCGCGCGGCGGCACGCGCGGCAGCGCGGACGACAGAAGCGCCGCCTGCGCGGTCAGCGCGGCGGGCGCAGCCACGACGGCGGCCGCGAGGAATCCGCAAAGCCCGAGTCGGGGACGAGACATGAGCCCCTCCTTTCCGAACGAGAGCCGCGATCGGCTCCCGCCGGTCAGGGTAACTCCCCCGCGCGGGACGCGCCAGCTGTCCCGAGGGTCGAGTCGCGGTCGCTCACGCGCTCCGCATGCCGTCGAGGATCGCGTGCTGCCCCGCGAGGATCCGCTTCCCGGCCTCGAGGTCGGGCTCGAGCGTCTCGACGCCGCGCTCGTGGGTGCGCGCGCCGGTCCGGGTCGAGCTCGGGAAGCCCGCCGTCGGGCAGGCCGTCGACGGAGGGACTGGCGAAATGGCGGCCGCCTCAGCCTCCGGCACCGAGCTCGATGCGGTCGAGCTCCTCCTCGAGGCGGTGATAAGCGTCGTCGCCGATGTCGTCGCGGTCCCGCAGCTCGAGCAGGGCCTGCCGCGCGGCGTCGACCGCGCGCCGGTGGATCGCGTCGTGCGAGGGCTCGCCGGAATCTCCCGCCCCGGCGGCCGACGCGGGCCGCCCGAGATGGTCGGCGAACTCCCGGCGAACGGCCTCGGCGGCCGAGGACGTGTCCCCGTCGACCGACGCCAGCGCCGCCTCGAGGGCCCGCTCGCGCGCCTCGTTCACCTCACGGCCGACCGGGTCGTCGTCCTCGAGCTTCAGGAATCGCAGCAGCGGCTTCAGCGTCAGGCCCTGAACCACGAGCGTCCCGACCACGACCGCGAACGCCGTCAGGACGATCAGGTCGCGGTACGGGAATTCACCGCCGTCCCCGGGCATCGGGAGCGCGAGGGCCGCGGCGAGCGTGACGATGCCGCGCATGCCCGCCCACGAGACGACGATGCTCCCCGCGAGGGTCGGCGGCTGGACCCCGGGGCGCGGCGGGCGGAAACCGAATCGCCGGTTCTTCCAGAGGACGACGCCGCTGTGGAGCATCACCCAGACGACGCGCGCCAGGATCACCGTCGCGACCACGACGCCCGCGACGACGAGATAGCGCGTGCGCGTGTCGGAATCGAGGCTCTCGAGGATCGGCCGCACCTGCAAGCCGATGAAGACGAAGGCGAGGACGTTCAGGACGAACACCGCCGTCTCCCACACCGCGTAGGACGGGACGCGCAGGCGCGCCGGCGTCCGGGCCGGCGAAATGCGAGCCATCGCCACCGCATAGCAGACCATCGTCAGAATGCTCGAGAGGCCGAGCCGGTCGGCGAGGATCCACACGCCGAAGGTCGAGATGAACTGCAGGATCACCGACGTCGGCACGTCCTCGACGCCCTGGATCAGCCAGAAGAAGACCCGCGCGAGCACCGGCCCGGCGATCACGCTGCCCGCGACGACGAGAAGCGACGCGGGCGCCACGCTCTGGACGGAGACCGCCGTCAGGGCCCCCGCGCCGACGGCGACCTTGTAGATCAGGAGCGCGCTCGCGTCGTTGAGCAGGCTCTCGCCCTCGAGGATCGTCACGATCCGGTGCGGGGGGCGAAGCTGCCGCAGCACGGCCGTCGCGGCGGCGGCGTCGGGCGGGGAGACGATGGCCCCGAGGGCGATCGCGGCGGACCACGGCATGGCGGGCACGAGAGATCGCGCGACGACGGCGACCGCCGCCGTCGTCACGAGCACGCTGACCACGGCAAGGCTCGCGACCGCGACCCAGACGTCCTTGAGATCCCGCGGCGAGGCGTCGAAGGCCGCGTCGAGCAGCACCGGCGCGACGAAGAGCGCCAGCGCCACCTCCGGCTCGATCGTGAACCGCGGCGCGCCGGGGATCAGGGCGAGCAGGGCCCCGCCGATGGCGAGGAACGCGGGATACGGGGCGCCGATCCGCCGCGCCGCCGCGGCGAGCAGGACCGCGACGAGGAGGACGCCGAGCAGGGATTCGAACTCGGTCACGCGGGAGAAAGACTACCGCCGACGGCGGGCCGCTCCTCACCGCGCCTTAACCCCTCCCGGCCGGCGCCGTCGTAGAGTTCGCGCGACGACCCCGAAGTTTCAACCGGGAGGACGACGATGCCGTGCTCGAACGAGATCCTGCGCCAGGTGCCCCTGTTCTCGCTCCTCGACGACGACGAGACGGCGGTGCTCGCCGCCCACGTCGAAGTCCAAACGTTCGCGCCGCGCCAGCGCATCTACAAGATCGGGGACCCGGGCGAGCGCGCCTACATCCTCCTTTCCGGCGGCGTGCGCGTGACGACCATCGACGAGGATCATCAGGAGGTCGTCGTGGACGAGCCGACGCACGGAGAGTTCTTCGGCTTCGCATCGATGCTCGACCGCACGCCGCACCAGACCAACGCGCTCGCGACCGTCGAGACCGTCTGCGTCGAGGTGGATCGCAACGACATCGAAGCCCTGCTCCAGCGCAAGCCGCTCGCGGGCATGGACATGCTCGCCGTTCTCGGCCGCCAGTACCACAACGCCCACCAGCTCGTCCGCCTGCGCGCCGCGCGCAACCCGAACGAGGTCATCGAAGAACGCGAGACGACCGGCGAGCACGTCGCCGACGTCGTGGCCTCTTTCGGCGGCTCGTGGACGTTCATCACGACTTTCGGAGTCGTCCTGGTCGTCTACACGATCCTGAACGTCCTGCTCGGGACGAGGTCCTGGGATCCCTACCCCTTCATCCTCCTGAACCTCATCCTGTCGATGCTCGCCGCGATCCAGGCGCCGATCATCATGATGAGCCAGAACCGGCAGGACAAGAAGGACCGCGTCCGCAGCGAAATGGACTTCGAGGTCAACCGGCGCTCCGAGGCGGAGATTCAGCGGCTGGCCGAGAAACTTCACCTGATCGGCGACAAGATCGACGACGTCTCGGATCTGCTGCGCGGCGGCGCGGAGGGTCAGCGGGCCTAGCGCGCGCCGCCGCGCCGCCGCCTTTTTGTAGACTGCGTCCGCGGCCCATGACCGACGTCTCCAAGGCCACCACGCTCCCGATGTCGGCCGCCCGCGCGGCGCGCGGCAAGGCGCTGCTGCTGCCGCAGCAGGTCGTCGCGAGCCCCGCCACGCAGCTCCGGTATCGCGTCGACAGCCTGCTCGGCCAGGGTGGCTTCGGCCAGGCCTACCTCGCGACCCGGCTGACCCGTTCGCGCGACGTACCGCGCGTCGTCGCGTTGAAGGCGAGCGAGCACATCGACGGCTGGGTGCGCGAGGCCTACTTCGGCCGGATCCTCGAGGGCAACGCGCGCGCGATCCGCGTCTACGACGCCTTTCCGCTCACCCGCGAGGACGGGAGCTTCGTCTACTGCCTCGCCCTCGAGTGGGCCAGGCACGGCGACCTGCGCGCGTTCCTCGAGCGCACGCGGAAAGGCTGGGCCGAGAGGACGGCGCGGCGCGAGATCGCCGGCATCCTCCAGGTCCTCGGCAGCCTCCACCGCGGCCAGATGCTCCACCGCGACCTGACGCCCATGAACGTCTTCGTCTGCGACGACGGCACGCTGAAGCTGGGCGACTTCGGTATCGTGCGCCACGCGAGCGACCGGCGCGGCGTCCGGACGCGGACGCTGAACCCGTGGGGCGCGCCGAGCGAGATCCGCGACGCCGCCGCGCCGAAGTGGCAGGCGCGCGACGACGTCTACCAGGTGGGCCAGCTGATCGCGATGCTCCTGAAGGGAACCGCGAAGGCTCGCATCCGCCCGGGCGAGGTCCGCCGCTTCCGCTGCACCGACCACCTGAAGGAGATCGTCTACCGCTGCATCGGCGAGCGCGGCAAGCGCTACGAAAGCGCCGGGGAGCTGATCGAGGCGCTGACGCATCCCCCCGCCCCGCTCAAGGTCGGGCGCCTGCGGACGCTCGAGGGCGCGCATCTCGCGTTCACGGGCATCCTGTCGCGGACGCGGCGCGAGGCCGCCCGCGCCGCCCGGCGCGCGGGGGCGACCGTGCACGGCTCGCCGTCGGCCAGGACGAACGTCGTCGTGCGCGGACGGCCCAACCCGCTCCAGGCCGCCGGCCGCGACGCGGGCCGCAAGTTGATCGAGATCAAGCGCCTCCGCGAGAAGGGGCACCGGATCACCCTCCTCAACGAAAAGCAGTTCTGGCGGCTCGTGGGGCGCTGAGCCCGATTCGGACGCACCCCGGATAAGATCCGCAGGTTCTTCCGGAGGTTTTCGCATGAACGGCTTTCCGACTCGCTGGGTGACCGCCGCGGCGTTCGTCGCGGCGGGATGGGGAGGAATGGTTTTGGCAGCGACGCCGACCGACGACGATCCCTTCGCGTGGCTCGAAGACGTGCAGGGCGAAAAGCCGCTCGCCTGGGTCCGGGAGCAGAACGCGAAGTCGACGAAGCTGCTCGAGGCGCAGCCGGTGTACGAGCCGATCTACAAGCGCACCCTCGAGATCCTCGACTCGAAGGAAAAGATCCCGATGCCGGAGCTCCTCGGCGACACCGTCTACAACTTCTGGAAGGACGACGTCCACGAGCGCGGCCTCTGGCGGCGCACGACGCTCGCCTCGTACCGCACGGCCAGCCCGCAGTGGGAGACGGTCCTCGACGTGGACGCGCTGGCCAAAGCCGAGGGCAAGAGCTGGGTCTTCCACGGCGCGACCTGCCTGCCGCCCGCCAACGAGCGCTGCATGATCAACCTCTCGCCCGGCGGCTCGGACACGCACGTCTCCCGCGAGTTCGACACGAAGACGAAGCAGTTCGTCGCCGGAGGCTTCGAGCTTCCGGAAGCGAAGTCGCAGGTCGCCTGGCGCGACCTCGACACGCTCTGGGTCGGCACGGACTTCGGGCCCGGCTCGCTGACGACGTCCGGCTACCCGCGCCTCGTGAAGCTCTGGAAGCGCGGCACGCCGCTCTCGGCGGCCAGGACGATCTTCGAGGGCAAAGCCGAAGACGTCGCTTCCAGCGGCGAGAGCGAGATCACGCCCGAGGGCCGGATCGACACCATCACCCGCACGCCGGCGTTCTTCCGGCAGGAGCTGTTCATCCTCGACGGCGACAAGCCGGTCAAGCTCGACATCCCCGAGGATTGCCGCCCGCGCGCCTTCTTCCAGGGCCGCCTCCTCTTCTCCCTGCGAAGCCCCTGGACCGTGAACGGCAAGACCTACGGCGACGGCACGCTGCTCGCGGCGAACATCGACGCGCTCCTCCATGGACGGCACGAGCTCGAAGTCCTCTTCGAGCCGAGCGCCCGCGTCTCCCTCGCGGCCGTCGGCAACACGCGCGACCGCGTCCTGCTCCAGACGCTCGACAACGTGAAGAGCCGCCTCGCCGCGCTTTCGCTCGACAAAGGCGCGTGGCGACGAACCGAGATCCCGACTCCCGGCATCGGGACCGCCGATCTGTCCGCCATGAACGACTGGTCGAAGAACTGGTTCTACACGTACGAGGACTTCACGACGCCGAAGTCGCTCTGGCTCGCCGAGAACGGCGGGAAGCCCGAGAAGGTCAAGACGGAGCCGGCGTTCTTCGACGCGGCCGGGATGACGACCGACCAGTACGAGGCCACGTCGAAAGACGGCACGAAGATCCCTTACTTCGTGGTCCGGCCCGAAGGCGTCAAGGACGACGGGACGGCCCCGACGCTGCTCAACGCCTACGGCGGGTTCGAGGTCAGCGAGGTTCCCACCTACAACGGCGTGAGGGGGGCCGCGTGGCTGTCCCGCGGCGGCGTCTTCGTCCTCGCCAACATCCGCGGCGGCGGCGAATTCGGGCCGGCGTGGCACAAGGCCGCCGTCAAGCAAAACCACATCCACAACTTCGAGGACTTCTCGGCGGTGGCGCGCGACCTGATCGCGCGGAAGATCACCTCGCCCCGCCACCTCGGCATCATGGGCGGCTCCCAGGGCGGCCTGCTCGTCGGCGGGACCTACGTTCTCTACCCCGATCTCTTCCACGCGGTCGTCGTGCAGGTGCCGCTCTCGGACATGAAGCGGTTCAGCCACCTGCTCGCCGGCGCGAGCTGGATGGCCGAGTACGGCGACCCCGACAAGCCCGAGGACTGGGCCTACATCCAGACGTGGTCGCCATATCACCTGGTCAGGGAGAACGTGTCGTATCCGACGCCGTTCTACTGGACCAACACGCGCGACGACCGCGTCCACCCCGCGCACGCGCGGAAGATGGTCGCGAAGCTCGAGTCCCAGGGACACCCCGTCTACTACTTCGAGAACACCGAAGGCGGCCACGGCAGCGGCGCCGTCAACAAGCAGACCGCGATGGTCACGGCGCTGCAGTATTCGTACCTGTGGATGATGCTGAAGTGAGCGCCGGAAGCAACGGACCGGAGTAAGCTTCAGCCGGTCGCCATGGCCGGTCCTCTTCTCCTGCGCCTGGTCGTTTCCGCCGTCCTGGGAAGCCTGGTCGGCCTGGAGCGCGAGCGCGGGGAGTGGGCGGCGGGTCTGCGGACCCACATGCTCGTCTGCCTCGGCTCCTGCCTCTTCATGATCGTCTCGGCCTGGGGGTTCAGCGGCGTCCTCGGCCGCCCGGCCGTCGTCCTCGATCCGTCGCGCATCGCGGCGCAGGTCGTGACGGGCGTCGGCTTCCTCGGCGCCGGGACGATCCTGCTGCGGGGCAGCGTCGTGCGCGGCCTGACGACGGCCGCGAGCCTGTGGGCGGTCGCCGCCGTCGGGCTCGCGACGGGAGGCGGACTCTACGAGGAGGCGGTCGCCGCGACCGTCCTGATCGTGCTCATCCTCGCCGGCATCAAGCCGATCGAGCGGAAGCTCTTCGCCAGTCGGCAGCCGCGCTCGATCTCGCTGACGGTCGATCCGTCACGCTCCCCGGTCGACGCGATCGAGAAGGCCGTAAGAGAGGCCGGCGTGGTCGTGTCTCGGATGGTCGTGCGCCATGGCGCCGGCGTGGAGCTCGACGCGATCGATCTGTCGGTTTCCGGCGCCTCTCCGCGCCGGATCGAAGCCCTGGCCGCCGCCCTCCGGGCCCTGGCGGGCGTGCGCGACCTCAGGATCGACGCCGCGAGCGTCGAGTCCTGGCCACGACCGGTCCCGTGACGCCGTCCGGCGTCTCGTCGGCAACGACATCGAGCGCCCCGATGCCCACATTTCGTCTCGAACACGTTCGACCGGCCGAGGCGGCGCGACGTCTCACTCTGTCAGGCCGCGTCTCGGATAGAGTTCCCACAAAGCCCCCACGGAGCCGAAGGAGAACGCCATGAAGAAGGTCTCGACCTGGAGCCTGGCCGTGCTTCTTTCCGTCTGCGCCGCTTCCGTCTTCGCCCAGGGGAACCCACCCGTCGTCGCCACCGTGGCCGAAGCCCAATGGGGACCGGGGCCGCCCATGCTGCCGCCGGGCGCACGGCTCGCGGTTCTCTCCGGCAACCCGATGGGCAACGGCGCGTACGCGGTGCGCATCAAGATGCCGGCCAACTACGCGATCCCGGCGCACTCGCACCCGACGGACGAGAACGTCGTCGTCACCGCCGGCTCGCTGACGTTCGGCATGGGCGACAAGCTCTCGAAGACGGCGAAGGGCAACAAGACGCTGCTCGTCGGCGGCTTCGCGATGATGCCGACGGGGATGAACCACTACGCGTACGCCGGGAAGGCGGGCGCGGACATCGTCCTCTTCGGGCAGGGGCCGGTCGAGTTCAAGTACGTCAACCCGGCCGACGACCCGCGCAACGCGAGGCCCGCGGCGAAGTAGCCGCGACCGGAAGGTGACCGCCGCCGACGACCCGGTCCAGAACGAGGTCGACCGGAGACCCTTCGGGACGAGCCTCTGCCACCGCTGCGCCGCCCCGCCGCAGTACATCCACACGGAGCGGTCGACCTTCATCCGCTGCCCGATCTACAAACGCTACCCGCCGCAGCCCGTCCTCGCGTGCGAGGCGTTCACGCCGGCCGCGGGCGCGGAGTCGCCGACGCGGGGCTGACCCGCCGCGCAGGCACACGTCGGTGACCGAAGCTCCCCCAGCGCGAGAAGCCGCCGCGCACGGGCGAGCCGGGCCTCGATCCGAAGCTGGTGCGGCGTCTGCCCGAAGACCGCGTCGAACTGGCGGATGAAGTGAAACGGCGAGATCCGCGCTTCGCGGGCGACGCCCTCGACCGGCGGCGGGTCTTCCGGGATCTCGGTCAGCGCGCGGCGCGCGCGGCAGAGACGGCGGAACACCTCGGGACGGATCCGCACGGCGGGTTCAGTCCAGCGCGCTACAGCTTGACGCAGACGTTCTTCGCCTCGGTGAAGAACGCGAGCGACTCGAAGCCGCCCTCGCGCCCGACGCCGCTTTCCTTCATGCCGCCGAAGGGGACGCGCAGGTCGCGCAGGAGCCACGTGTTGACCCAGACCGTCCCGCTCTCGAGCGCCGCGGCGACGCGATGGGCCTTCTGAAGGTCCCGGGTCCAGACGCTCGCGGAGAGTCCGTAGCGCGTGCCGTTGGCCAGGGCGATCGCCTCTTCGGGCGACGCGAAGGGCGTGACCGTGACGACCGGCCCGAAGATCTCCTCCTGCATGACGCGCCGGCTGCAGTCGAGGCCGGCGACGACCGTCGGCTCGAGGAAGTAGCCGCCGCGCACACGCTCGGGGAGGTCCGCGGGGCGCTTCCCGCCGGTCAGGATCCGGCCGCCCTCCTCCCGCGCGAGCGCGACGTACCCCTCGACCTTGTTCCGGTGGGCGTCGCTGACGAGCGCGCCGACCTCCGTCGCCGGCTCGAGCGGATCGCCGATCCGGAGCTTCCGCGTCGCCGCGAGGAAACGGTCGAGGAACTCGTCGTAGATCGGCTTTTCGACGAAGAGGCGCGATCCGCAGAGGCAGATCTCCCCCTGGTTGGAGAAACTGGACTGGATCGACGTCGCGACCGCCTGCTCGAGATCGGCGTCGGCGAAGACGAGGTTCGGGTTCTTGCCGCCGAGCTCGAGCGACACCTTCTTGAAGAGCGGCCCCGCGTGCGTCATCACGTCGGCGCCCGTCTTCGTCCCGCCGGTGAACGAGATCAGCGGGACCTTCGGGTGCGACGTCAGCGCGCGGCCGGCGCTCGCGCCGGGGCCGTGCACGACGTTGACGACGCCGGGCGGGATGCCGGCCTCGCCGATCAGGGCCGCCAGCCGGTCGGCCGTCATCGGCGTCAGCTCCGAGGGCTTCGCCACGCAGGTGTTCCCCGCCGCGATGGCCGGCGCGATCTTCCAGGTCAGGAGATACAGCGGCAGGTTCCACGGCGAGATCAACCCGGCCACACCGAGCGGCTGCCGGAGCGTGTAGTTGAGCGCCCGGTCGTCCGTCATGTGGGCGGACGTCTCGGCGTGCAGGATCGCGGTGGCGAAAAAGCGGAAGTTCAGGATGGCGCGGGGCACGTCCATCCGGCGCGCGAGCGCGACCGGTTTTCCGCTGTCTTCCGATTCGAGCCGCGCGAGATCCTCGAAGTTCGCCTCGATCAGCTCCGCGACCCGGAGCAGGAGACGGGACCGCTCCTCGGCGGGCGTCTTCCGCCAGGCCTCGAACGCCCGGGACGCCGCGGCGACGGCCGCGTCCACGTCCTCGGGACCGCTTTCCGGGATCTCGGCCATGACCCGTCCCGTCGCCGGTTCGACGTTCGGCAGGTACCGGCCCGGAGCGGGCGGCCGGAACTGGCCGTCGATGAAGTTGAGGAGGCGTTTCACGGTCGAGGAGATCCTACCGCTCGAACCACGCTCGGCGCGCCGTCCCTCTTTCCCCCCCGGAACGGGCGGTTTGCCTCGCTCGAAGGCTCATGGTACGAAGCGACACGATGCCAAACGAAAAGCCGGAGGGCCCGCTCTACTACGCCGACTACCTGCAGCTCGACCGGCTGCTCTCCTCCCAGAAGATGGAGAGCGCCGTCCACGGCCGGCCGGCGCACGACGAGATGCTCTTCATCATCGTCCACCAGGCCTACGAGCTCTGGTTCAAGCAGATCCTCTGGGAGCTCGACGCCGTGCGGGCGACCTTCCGCGCCGCCTCCGTCCCCGAGGACGCGCTCGGTCAGGCGATCCTGCGTCTGGACCGCATCATCGAGATCCAGCGACTTCTGATCCAGCAGGTGGACGTCCTCGAGACGATGACGCCCCTCGACTTTCTGGACTTCCGGGACTACCTCTTCCCGGCGTCCGGCTTCCAGAGCGTGCAGTTCCGGCTGCTCGAGAACAAGCTCGGCATGCGGCGCGGCGACCGGCTCCAGCTCCAGGACGCCGCCTACACGTCGCGGTTTCGCGAGGAGGACGCCGCGCGCGCCGAGGCCTCGGAGAGGGAGCCGTCGCTCTTCGATCTCGTCCAGGGCTGGCTCGAGCGCACGCCCTTCCTCCACTTCGGCGCCTTCGACTTCTGGCGGGAGTACCGACACGCCGTCGAGACCATGCTCGCCGCCGATCGCGGCGCCATCCGCACCAACCCCACCCTGACCGACGACGAGAAGAAAAAACAGCTGGCCGGCGTCGAGGCCACCGCGGCCCGGTTCGCGGACCTGTTCGAGCCCGAGTCCGCGGAACCTCCGGCGGGACCGGGCCGGCACTTCTCCCGCCGCGCGCTGCAGGCGGCGCTCCTGATCAACCTGTACCGGGACGAGCCGATCCTGCACGCGCCGTTCCGGCTGCTCGCGATTCTCGCCGACGTCGAGCGCAACTTCACGACCTGGCGTCAGCGCCACGCCCAGATGGCGATGCGGATGATCGGCACGCGCATCGGCACCGGCGGCTCGTCGGGCGCGGAGTACCTCGAACGGGCGGCCGAACGCCACCGCGTGTTCACCGATCTCTCGGCGCTGGCGAGCTTCTACATCCCGCGGTCGGCGCTGCCGAAGCTTCCTCCCGAAGTCCGGAGCCGCATGGGGTTCCGCTTCGAGGCGCCGGGAGCGGGGTCAACGCTGAATTCCTGAATTCATGGGGTTCCGCTTCGAGGCGCCGGGAGCGGGAGCGCCGGGAGCGGGGTCAACGCTGAATTCCTGAATTCAGGTTTTCAGCGTTGACCCCTCTTCCGCGATGACTTTCAGCTCGACCGAGATCGGGACCGGAAGCGCGACGACGCCGACGGTCGTCCGCGTGGGCCGGATCGCCTCGAAGAACTCGCCGTAGACGCGGTTGAACGCCGCGAAGTCGCGGTCGATGTCCGTCAGGAAGACCGTGACGTCGACCACCTTCTCGAGCGAGCTCCCGGCGTCCTCGAGGATCGCCTTCACGTTCTCGATGCACGCGCGCGTCTGCGCCTCGATGCCTTCGGGGATCTGCTCGGTCACGCGGTGCCGCGGACCGATCCCGGAGAGAAAGAGCAGGCTCCCGACGCGCCGCGCGTGCGGATACGGGCCGAGCGGCCGCGGCGCGCGCGCCGACACGACCCCCGGTTTCCGCGGCGGTGAGTCCACGCCACATATACTACCCACGAGGACGCGATGGAATCGAAGGCGCTGAACTTTCAGAAGTGGATCGACGAGCATCGGAGCTTTCTGAAGCCGCCGGTCGGCAACAAGATGGTCTTCGAGAACGACGAGTTCATCGTCATGGTCGTCGGCGGGCCGAACAGCCGCAAGGACTACCACATCGACGAGGGACCCGAGTTCTTTCACCAGCTCGAAGGCGAGATGGTGTTGAAGACGATCCAGGGCGGCAAGGTCGTCGACGTACCGATTCGCGCCGGCGAGATCTTCCTCCTGCCCGGCCGCGTGCCCCACTCGCCCCAGCGGATGCCGAACTCCATCGGCCTCGTCATCGAGCGCCGGCGGCTCCCGCACGAGAAGGACGGGCTCCAGTGGTACTGCGACGACTGCACGTCGCTGCTCTACGAGGAGTTCTTCACCCTGAAGAACGTCGAGAAGGATTTCCCGCCGATCTTCGACCGGTTCTTCGCCGACGAGAAGAAGCGCACCTGCAAGACGTGCGGCGCGGTCATGCCCAAGCCCCCTGCGCCCGGCGCCTGACTTGCTGAAGATCGACGTCCACACCCACATCCTTCCGGAGAAGCTGCCCGATCCGCGGAACGCGCCGGGAGGCGAGCGGTTCGTCCGGCTCGACCACCACGCGCCGGGCCGTGCCCGGATGATCGTCGACGGCGCGTCCTTCCGCGAGATCGAACGCAACAGCTGGGACGTCGGGGCGCGGCTCTCCGAGTGCGACGCCGCCGGCGTCGACGTGCAGGTCCTCTCGACCGTGCCGGTGATGTTCAGCTACTGGGCGGAGCCAGCCGTGGCGCTCGAGCTCTCGAAGTCCCTGAACGACCACATCGCCGGCGTCGTCGCCGCGAATCCCCGCCGCTTCGCCGGCCTCGGCACGATCCCGATGCAGAGCCCCGACCTCGCGATCGCCGAGCTCGAGCGATGCGTGCGGACGCTCGGCCTCTCCGGAGTGCAGGTCGGCTCGAACGTCAACGGCG
>Ga0335070_10002727_pt1 | contig 20510 bp, 17 predicted proteins | sample Lox_Sample_13_FD_206722 | JGI IMG/M metagenome (GOLD analysis project Ga0335070, IMG submission 206722) | Soil microbial communities from Loxahatchee National Wildlife Refuge, Florida, United States - Lox_Sample_1.3 | ecosystem: Environmental > Terrestrial > Soil > Wetlands | place: USA...
GGCGTTGGATCGCAAGCTTGGCGGCCTGCACAAGTCCGACCTCGTGATCCTCGCCGGCCGCCCGTCGATGGGCAAGACGGCACTTGCCACCAAGATCGCCTTCAACGCGGCGCGCGCCTACCGCGAGGTCGTCGCGGAGGACGGCTCGGTCGAGGTCGCGGAAGGCGCCAAAGTGGCGTTCTTCTCGCTGGAAATGTCGTCCGAGCAGCTGGCCACGCGTCTTCTTGCCGAGATGACCGAGGTGCCCTCGGATAAGATCCGGCGCGGCGAGGTCCGCGGCGACGACTTCCCGCGCTTCGTGCAGGCGAGCCAGGAGCTCGCGGCCACGCCGATGTTCATCGACGATACGCCGGCCCTCTCCATATCGGCGTTGCGCACCCGCGCCCGCCGGCTGCAGCGGACGAAGGGCCTGGGCCTGATCGTCATCGATTACCTGCAGCTGCTCGCGCCGCCGCCAGGCGTGCGCTCCGAGAACCGCGTGCAGGAAATCTCGGCGATCACCCGCGGCCTCAAGGCGCTGGCCAAGGAGCTCAACGTCCCGATCCTGGCGCTGTCCCAGCTCTCGCGCGCCGTCGAGCAGCGCGAGGACAAGCGGCCGCAGCTTTCCGACTTGCGTGAGTCGGGCACGATCGAGCAGGACGCCGACGTCGTGATGTTTGTCTATCGCGAGGCCTACTACCTCGAGCGCGAGCAGCCCGCGCAGCGGCCCGAGGAGAGCGACGAGAAATTCCACGATCGCCTCGACAAGTGGCAGCAGCGCGCGACGAAGATGCACAACATCGCCGAGGTCATCATCGGCAAGCAGCGCCACGGCCCGATCGGTACGGTGCCGTTGCTGTTCGAGGGCGCGTTCACGAAATTCGACAACCTGCCGGAAGGCGCCCTGCCGGACGATGGCGGCGGCGAGTAGGGCCGCTTCCGCGCGGCGCCCCGCCGCCGCAGCGCACCCGTCCCAGTCGATCCTTACCATCGATCTCGGCGCGATCGCCGCCAATTATCGGCGCCTGCGGCGCGAGCTGACCCAAGCCGTCTGTGCCGCGGTGGTGAAGGCCGACGCCTATGGCCTCGGCGCGGCGCGCGTGGCCCCCGCCCTGGCGGCGATGGGCTGCCGGGATTTTTTCGTCGCCCATTTGGGCGAAGCGCTCGACCTTCGCCGCGCGCTGCCCAGGGACGCCGCGATCTACGTGCTCAACGGCCTTTTGCCGGGCGAAGAGACGGAATTCCGCCGTGGCGGGTTCATCCCTGTCCTGAACGACCTGCGCCAGGTGGCGCATTGGTCAAAGCTCGCGTGCGCCGGCAGGAGGGCGCTGGCCGCCGTGCTCCATGTCGACACCGGCATGTCGCGGCTCGGATTGGCCGAGGCCGAAGCGATGGCGCTCGCCGCCGACCGCTCCCGGCTCGCCGGTCTCGACCTGCGCTACGTGATGAGCCATCTAGCCGTTGCGGACGAACCGGCGCATGAGCTGAACCGCGCGCAGCTCGCCGCCTTTGCGCACGTACGCGCGGCCTTCCCCGACGTGCGCGCCAGCCTCGCCAACTCCTCGGGCATCTTTCTCGGCCCTGCCTACCAGTTCGATCTGGTGCGGCCAGGCTCGGCGCTGTTCGGCATCAACCCGCTGCCGGGGCGGCCGAACCCGCTGCGCCAGGTCGTGCGGCTGCAGGGAAAAATCCTGCAAATCCACGAGGTTGACCCACCCCGGAGCGTTGGATATGGTGCCACCCACCGTGTCGCGGGCCGCACCCGGATCGCGACCGTCGCTGCCGGTTATGCCGATGGCTGGCCGCGCAGTCTCAGCAACCGCGGCAGTGCTTACCTCGGAGATGTACGTGTGCCCGTGATCGGCCGCGTGTCCATGGACCTGTTGACCCTCGACATCACCAACGCCCCCGCCGCCGTCAAACCCGGCGCGCTGGTCGAGTTGCTTGGCGACCGTCTGCCCGTCGACGACGTCGCCGAGGCCGCGGGCACGATAGGGTACGAGATCCTGACCCGGCTCGGGCGCCGCTATCATCGCGTCTATCGCGGTCGGCTTTCTCGCAGGAATGCAGGCCGATGAACTTCCTTGCCTTGATCGGCCGCGCGTTTATCGGCTTCATCGGCGCCTTGGGCCGGATCGCACTGTTCGCCGGCCGGTCGACGGCGCACTGCTTCGCCCCGCCCTGGTACTTCCAGTCGATCCTCCGTCAGATGCTGGACATTGGCTACTTCTCCCTGCCGGTGGTCGGCCTGACCGCGCTCTTCACCGGCATGGTGCTGGCGCTGCAGAGCTACACCGGCTTCGCGCGCTTCTCGGCCGAAAGTGCCGTCGCGACTGTGGTCATCCTGTCGGTCACCCGCGAGCTCGGGCCGGTCATCTCGGGCCTGATGGTCGCGGGACGCATCGGCGCCTCGATGGCCGCCGAGATTGGCACCATGCGCGTGACCGAACAGATCGACGCGCTCACCACCCTCTCGACGAACCCGCACAAATATCTGGTGGCGCCGCGGCTGATCGCCGGGCTCACCATGCTGCCGCTGCTGGTCGTCGTCGCCGACATCATCGGCGTCTTCGGCGGCTATCTGGTCGGCGTCTACAAGCTCGGCTTCAATCCCGCGGCGTACCTCAAGCGCACCTTCGACTATCTCGAGTTCATTGACGTGTTCTCCGGCCTGGTGAAGGCGGCGGCATTCGGCTTCCTGATCTCGCTGATGGGCTGCTATCACGGCTATCACAGCGAAGGCGGCGCCCAGGGTGTCGGCCGCGCCACGACCAACGCCGTGGTGTCCGCCTCGATCCTCATCCTCATCTTCAACTACGCGATCACCGAGCTATTCTTCGGCAAATGAAGCCGAGCCCGAAAATCTCGATCCGCGGCCTCAAGAAGTACTTCGGCGCGAAGAAGGTCCTCGACGGCCTCGACCTCGACGTCGGCGTCGGCGAGTCCGTGGTGGTGATCGGCGGCTCCGGGACCGGCAAGTCGGTCCTGCTCAAATGCATCCTCGGCCTGCTCAAGCCCGACGCCGGCAGCATCAAGATCGACGGCGAAGAAGTCATCGGCCTCAGCACCTCCGAGCGCGAGCGGGTGAACCGCAAATTCGGTATGCTGTTCCAAGGGGCCGCACTCTTCGATTCGTTGAGCGTGTGGGAAAACGTGGCGTTCGGACTGGTCCAGGCGCACGGCATGTCGAGAGCGGAAGCCAAACCGATCGCGATCCAGAATCTCGGCCTCGTCGGGCTGTCCGCCGAGGTGGCCGAGCTGTCGCCCGCCGAGCTTTCCGGCGGCATGAAAAAGCGCGTCGGCCTCGCCCGCGCCATCGCCAGCAAGCCCGAGATCATCTTCTTCGACGAGCCGACGACCGGCCTAGACCCGATCATGTCGGACGTCATCGACAAGCTCATCGTCAAATGCGTGAGGGAAGTCGGCGCCACCGCCGTGTCGATCACGCACGACATGAAGAGTGCCCGTCAGATCGCCCACCGCATCGCCATGCTCTACGGCGGCAGGATCATCTGGAACGGTCCGGTCACCGACATCGACCGCGCGCCCAACGATTTCGTCGACCAGTTCGTCCACGGCCGCGCCGAAGGCCCGATCCAGATGCAGGTGCGGGCCTGATGCCGGCGCAGGGATAGCCCGCCGTGGCGCGCCGCGACGCCCGTTATGTCTGCCAGGCCTGCGGCGCCGCGTCGTCGCGCTGGAGCGGCAAGTGCGAGGCCTGCGGCACCTGGAACTCCATCGTCGAAGAGGCGCCCTCGGACATGGCGCCGCACGGCGCAAAACGCAGCGGGCCTGGCAAGGGCAGCCGCATCGACTTCGTGGGATTGGCCGGCGCCAGCGAGCCGGCGCCGCGGCGGATCAGCGGCATTGCCGAGTTCGATCGCGTCTGCGGCGGCGGGCTCGTCAACGGCTCGGCGGTGCTCGTCGGCGGCGATCCCGGCATCGGCAAGTCCACCCTGCTCCTGCAGGTCACGGCGGCGCTGTCCGCCGACTCACCGGTCGCTTACATTTCCGGCGAAGAGGCGATCGACCAGATCCGCATGCGCGCCGCGCGCCTCGGCCTCGCGCAAGCCAACGTCGCCCTGGCCTCGGCGACCAACCTCCGCGACGTGCTGGCCAGCCTCGATGGCGCCGGCGGGCCGGCGCTCGCAGTCATCGACTCCATCCAGACCATGTATCTCGACACGCTGGATTCGGCCCCCGGTACGGTCGCGCAGGTGCGCGCCTGCGCCGGCGAGCTGATCCGGCTCGCGAAGCGCCGCGGTATCACGATCCTGCTGGTCGGCCACGTCACCAAAGAAGGAATGATCGCCGGCCCGCGGGTGCTGGAGCACATGGTCGACACGGTGCTCTATTTCGAAGGCGAGCGCGGCCACCAGTTCCGCATCCTGCGCTCGGTGAAGAACCGTTTCGGACCGACCGACGAGATCGGCGTGTTCGAGATGACCGACGCCGGGCTGGTCGAGGTTCCCAATCCTTCCGCCCTCTTTCTGGCCGAGCGCCGCGGCGAGGTCAGCGGGGCTGCGGTATTTGCCGGCATGGAAGGGACCCGGCCGGTGCTGGTGGAAATCCAGGCGCTGGTCGCTCCCGCCGGCTTCGGGACGCCGCGGCGCGCGGTGGTCGGTTGGGATTCTGGCCGATTGGCCATGGTGTTAGCTGTACTGGAAACGCGCTGCGGCCTTGTTTTCGGACAGAGCGATGTCTATCTGAACGTCGCGGGCGGTTTACGGATCGGCGAGCCTGCGGCCGATCTGGCGGTGGCAGCAGCCCTGGTTTCCTCCCTGACAGACCGGCCGGCGCCGAGCGCGTCCGTGATCTTCGGAGAAATTGGCCTTTCGGGCGAAGTGCGCGCCGTGGGCCAGATGGACGCCCGTCTCAAAGAAGCGGCGAAGCTCGGTTTCGCGCGGGCCTTGTGCCCGAGGCGCCGGCGCCCCCCGAAAGATGTAAACGCCGCGCCGAAAGACGCAAAAGCCGAGGCCGCAAAACCTGAGGGGTCGGCCGAACGAATCGGTGCTATTACGGTGACGGAGATTTCGCTCTTATCCGACCTGGTTGACGTTTTCGGGCCTCAGCCTGCGCGCGGTAGCCGCCGCGACTTGAAGACGGCCTGATCGCCCCCGTTGCGCATAGAACAGATGCACGATTTCCCGATCAATCCCGCCGATCTGACCGTCGCACTCCTGATCATCCTGTCGGGCATTTTCGCCATGGCGCGCGGCTTCGTCCGCGAAGTGCTGTCGTTGGCGAGCTGGGTCGGCGCCGCGCTCGTCACCCTGTGGGGATTCGGCTTGGCGCGGCCTTACGCCCGCGCCTTCATCGGCAACGCGTTGCTCGCCGACATCGCCACCGGTACGGCACTGTTCATCGTCGCCCTGATCCTGTTCTCGATGATCGGCGGCGGCATTGCGTCGCTCGTCCGCGGGACCGGCCTCAATGCGCTCGACCGCAGCCTCGGCTTCGTCTTCGGCCTGGTGCGCGGCGCGCTCATCGTCGCCCTGATGTGGCTGGGCGTCGCCTGGGCGATCCCGACCTCCGACCAGCCGGAATGGCTGCGCGACGCACGCACCCGGCCGCTGGTCGAACGGCTCGCCGAGTATATCCGCAGCTTCGCCCCGCCCGAGCTGCGCGGCCGTACCCAGACGGTCGGCACCCGCCTGCCGAACGGCGCGACCGACGTCCAGCAATACCAGGCCATCCTCAACGCGCCCTCGATCCCGCAGGCGAAACCGGCGACTTCCGGCGGCGAAACAGGCTATAAACTGGACATCCGCAACGGCTTGGACGGCCTGATCCAGCGTACCCAGCCTCTCGAACCCGAGCCGAGCCCCAACCGATGACCGCCGATCGTCCCGACCCGATCTCGACCGACGTGATCACGACCAAGATGATCACGACCAATCCGTTCGACGACGACAAGCTGCGCGAGGAATGCGGCGTCTTCGGCATCTTCGGCCACAAGGACGCTGCCGCGCATACCGCCCTTGGCCTGCACGCGCTCCAGCATCGCGGCCAGGAAGCCGCGGGCATCGTCACCTGCGACGGCAATCAGTTCCACAGCCACCGCGGCATGGGCCTGGTGGGCGACAACTTCGGCAGCGAGAACGTCATCGCCAAGCTGCGCGGCAGTCATGCCATTGGTCATGTCCGCTATTCGACCACGGGCGAGACGATCCTGCGCAACGTCCAGCCGCTGTTCGCCGACTTCGACGTCGGTGGGTTCGCCATCGGCCACAACGGCAATCTCACGAACGCGCATGCGCTGAAACAGTCGCTGGTGCGCCGCGGCTGCATCTTCCAGTCGACCACCGACACCGAAGTCATCGTCCATCTCATGGCGCTTGCCGAGGGCGACCTGGTCGAGCGCATGGTCACCGCGCTCAGGCAGCTCGAAGGCGCCTACTCGTTCGTCGCCATCGCGCGCAATCGCGTGATCGGCGTGCGCGATCCGCTCGGCATCCGCCCTCTCGTCCTCGGCAAGCTCGAGAACGCGCACATCCTCGCGTCGGAGACTTGCGCTCTCGATATCATCGGCGCCGAGTACATCCGTGACGTCGAACCCGGCGAGCTGCTCATCCTCGATGCCGACGGTCTGCACAGCCACAAGCCGTTCCCCAAAGCGCAGCGCCGCTTCTGCGTCTTCGAGCACATCTACTTCGCGCGGCCCGATTCCGTGCTCGACGGCATCTCGGTCTACGAGGCGCGCCAGCGCATCGGCCGGGAGCTGGCCCGCGAGAGCCACGTCCCCGCCGACGTGGTGATCCCGGTGCCGGATTCCGGCGTCCCGGCGGCGATCGGTTACGCCTCCGAGGCGAACTTGCCGTTCGAGCTCGGCATCATCCGCAATCACTATGTCGGCCGCACGTTCATCGAACCGACCGACCACATCCGCCACCTCGGCGTGCGTCTGAAGCACAACGCCAACAAGGCGATGATCGACGGCCGGCGCGTCATCCTGGTCGACGATTCCATCGTGCGCGGCACGACGTCGAAGAAGATCGTCGAGATGGTGCGCCAGGCCGGCGCCCGCGAAGTCCACATGCGGATATCGAGCCCGCCGACCAAACATTCGTGCTTCTACGGCATCGACACGCCGGAGCGGAAACAGCTTCTCGCTCACCAGTTCGAAGTCAGCGAAATGGCGCGGATCATCGGGGTCGACAGCCTCGCCTTCATCTCGACCGACGGTCTCTATCGCGCCATGGGCCGGCCGGCAGGCCGCGACAACGCCGATCCGAAATTCTGCGACGCCTGCTTCACCGGCGACTATCCGACACGCCTGACCGACAACGAGGGCGGCGGCGTCCCGGCCCAGCTCTCGCTGCTCGAGATCGCCTGAGGACGGCCGCCCGCGGCCGGCGCCCCGGTGCTCAAGAGCCTTATCGACGGTACCGGCGCCGCCATCGGCGCCGCCGTTTTTTCGGTCCTGCCGAGCTTCATCCAGCAATACGTCGCGGCCCTCAGCGCCTGCCAGAGCGAGCTCGGGCGGATCATTTCAGGGGCAAACGGCCGGCCGGACGCGATGTCGCCGGCCTATCTCGCCGAGACGCAGACGCGCGCGACCTGGTGCAATGACGCGGCGCAGGCGCTGGACGCGAGCCTCGGCATGGAGCGCCTCGTGACCTTCTTCCAGAACTTCGATGCGGACATCGCGCGCGCGACATTGCGGGTGTTCCAGCCCGGCCTGCAGGTCTCGCTCGACGGGCTCTACTTCTTCGTCGCCGGCGTCATCGTCGGCCTGATCGTCATCAACATCATCGTGTGGCCGTTCCGCGCCTGGGCGCGGCGGCGGCGCGAACGCGCCTATTACCGGTGATCCCAGGATGAGCGACACGAAACGGCTGTCCGGACGCATCGCGCTGATCACCGGCGCCTCACGCGGCATCGGCGCCGCCATTGCACGGCGGTTTGCCGCTGAGGGCGCACATGTCGTCGCCACGGCACGGACGGTCGGGGGACTGGAAGAGCTCGACGACGCGGTCAAGGCGGCCGGCGGCACGGCGACGTTGGTGCCGCTCGATCTGCGCGACCTCGACAAGATCGATCCGCTGGGTCCGCAGCTCCACAGCCGCTTCGGCAAGCTCGACATCTTCGTCGCCAACGCGGCCATTCTGGGCACGATCGGCCCGCTCTCCCACCATGACGCCAAACTCTGGGAGGAGGTCTATAAGGTCAACGTCACCGCGAACTGGCGGCTGATCCGCACCCTCGAGCCGCTGCTCAAGCTCTCCGACGCCGGGCGCGCAATCTTCCTCTCCTCGGCGGCGGCGCAGCACGCGCGTGCCTACACCGGCGCCTATGCCAGCAGCAAGGCGGCCCTCGAAGCGCTCGCCAAAAGCTGGGCGGCCGAGCTCGTGAACACCAAGGTGCGGGTCAACATCGTGCAGCCCGGACCGCAGCGTACCGCCATGCGTGCGCACTACATGCCGGGCGAAGACCCGATGACCCTGCCCCACCCCGACGACATGACGGACATCTATGTCGATCTGTCGTTACCCGGCTTCACCAAGACCGGCGAGACACACACGGCCTATCGCAAGCGCGGCGCCCGATAGCGAGCGCGGCGGGTCCGACTCCTTCCGCCGCGATCAGGCGAGTTCGAAACGGTCGAGATCCATCACCTTGGCCCACGCCGCTGCGAAGTCCTTGGCGAACTTGCCTTGCGAATCGGCGCACGCATAGACTTCCGCCAGCGCGCGCAACTGCGAGTTCGAACCGAAGATCAGGTCGACCCGGGTGCCGGTCCACTTGACCGTGTTCGTCTTGCGGTCGCGCCCCTCGTACACGCCTTCGGACCCGCCGGCTGGTTGCCATTGCGTGCTCATGTCGAGCAGGTTGACGAAGAAGTCGTTGGTCAGCGTCTCGGGCCGCTTGGTGAAGACGCCGTGCCTGGATTTGCCCGCATTCGCGCCCAGCACGCGCAACCCGCCGACGAGAACCGTCATCTCGGGCGCCGTCAATGTCAGTAGTTGCGCCCGATCCAACAGCAGTTCCTCAGGCGAAAGGCGCTGCCTGCCGCGAAGATAGTTGCGGAACCCATCCGCGGTTGGCTCAAGGGGTGCGAAGGACTCGACATCGGTCTGCTCTTGCGACGCATCCATGCGCCCCGGCCTGAACGGGACCTTCACGTCTTGGCCGGCTACCTTCGCGGCCTTCTCGATCGCGGCGCAACCGCCGAGGACGATCAGGTCAGCCAGCGAGACTTTCTTTCCGCCGGACTGCGACGCGTTGAACTCCTTTTGGATCGCTTCGAGCGCCGGCAGAACCTCCCTGAGCTGACCCGGCTGGTTGATGTCCCAGTCCTTCTGCGGCGCCAGGCGAATACGGGCGCCGTTCGCGCCGCCGCGCTTGTCCGAGCCGCGGAACGTCGACGCCGACGCCCACGCGGCCGCGACCAGCTGCGACACCGACAGGCCGGACGCCAGGATTTTGGCCTTCAGCGCCGCGACGTCTGCTTCGTCGATCCGCGGATGATTGACCGCGGGGATCGGGTCTTGCCAGATCAGCGCCTCTTTCGGAACGAGCGGGCCGAGGTAACGCGCGATGGGGCCCATGTCGCGGTGCGTCAGCTTGAACCACGCCCGCGCGAACGCGTCCGCGAACTGATCCGGATTCTCCAGAAATCGCCGCGAAATCTTTTCGTAAGCGGGATCGAACCTCAACGCGAGGTCGGTGGTCAGCATCGAAGGCGCATGACGCTTCGATTTGTCGTGCGCATCCGGGACCGTGCCGGCGCCCATCCCGGCCTTCGGTTTCCACTGATGCGCGCCGGCCGGGCTTTTGGTCAGCTCCCATTCGTAGCCGAACAGGTTCCAGAAGAAGTTATTGCTCCACTTCGTCGGCGTCGTGGTCCAGACAACTTCGAGGCCGCTGGTGATCGTGTCGCCGCCTTTGCCCGTGCGGAATTTACTCTTCCAGCCGAGACCCTGCTCCTCGATGGGGGCAGCTTCCGGCTCCGGCCCGACCAGCGCAGCGTCGCCGGCGCCGTGGGTCTTGCCGAAGGTGTGGCCACCGGCGATCAGCGCCACGGTCTCTTCGTCGTTCATCGCCATGCGGCCGAAGGTCTCGCGGATATCCTTGGCGGCGGCGATGGGATCGGGATTGCCGTTCGGGCCCTCCGGATTGACGTAGATCAGGCCCATTTGCACCGCGCCGAGCGGATTCTGCAGATCGCGCGTGCCGCTGTAGCGCTCGTCGGCCAGCCATTTGCCTTCGGGGCCCCAGTAGATGTCCTCTTCGGGCTCCCAGGTGTCCGCGCGTCCGCCGCCAAAACCGAACGTTTTGAAGCCCATCGATTCGAGAGCGATGTTGCCGGCGAGAATCATCAGGTCGGCCCACGAGATTTTCCGGCCGTATTTCTGCTTGATCGGCCACAACAGGCGGCGCGCCTTGTCGAGGTTCGCGTTGTCCGGCCAGCTGTTGAGCGGGGCGAAACGCTGTTGGCCGGCGCCGCCGCCGCCGCGGCCGTCGGCGATGCGATACGTGCCAGCGCTGTGCCACGCCATCCGGACGAACAACGGCCCGTAGTGGCCGAAATCAGCTGGCCACCACTCCTGCGAGTCCGTCATCAACGTATGCAGGTCCTTGATCACGGCATCGAGATCGAGACTCTTGAATTCCTTCGCGTAGTCGAACGCCTCGCCCATTGGGTCCGAGAGCGCCGAGTGCTGATGAAGAACCTGGAGGTTCAGCTGAGTCGGCCACCAGTCCCGGTTCGTGTGCGCACGCGTTCTGCCTGAAAAAGGGCACTGGCTGTCATTGGCCATGGCGGTCTCCGATCTGATCCGGAGCTCCCACATTACTTGGAACGCCGTAACGCTCGTTGATATAGATCAACGGGCGCGCGAGGTGATTGGCACCCTTTCCTCTGTTACAGTCAGCGGGAACAAGCGACGTTCGGAGCGTCATGGGCCCGAGGCATCTGCCACGTAGGCGTTTGACACGTCGGAAACTGATCGCAGGCTTGGCCGCTCTGCCTGTGCTGATGCGCGGCCGCGCGTCCGCGGCCGTTGCCTCAGGCAATAGCGGCTTTTCGTTCGACATCGCGGGGCGGAAACTCGACCTCTTCTTTTATCGGCCACCAAGGTACGTCGACGGCCCGATCCTCCTCGTCATGCACGGCAGCGATCGCAACGCGTGGGCCTATCGCGACCACGCGCGGCCGCTCGGAGACAGGCACGGCATGCTGGTCGTCGCTCCCGAATTCGAGGAGAAACGTTTTCCGACGCGCCTCTACCAGCATGGCGGCATCGTCCGGCACCTGGCCAATAAGCCGGGAAGCGAGCCGTCGGGACAATACTCGGCGAAGAACTGGACGGTGAGCCTGATCCCTGGAATCGCGACGGCGGCGCGGGAGCAAGCCGGCGTTTCGGCCTCACCTTACTATGTGATCGGCCATTCTGCCGGCGGGCAGTTCGTGCAGAAAGTGGCGGCGTTCGCGCCAGCCGCCGCGCGACGAATCGTCTCCGCCAACCCTGGCGTGCATCTCTTCCCGACGCTCGATGCGCCCTATCCCTTCGGGTTCGGCGGGCTGAAGGCGCCGGTCGGCGGCGAAGCCGGGTTGAAGCGCTATCTCGCGGCGCCGCTCACGTTTTACCAAGGCACCGGCGACACGACGCAAGATAGACATTTCCCGCGCGGGTTCTACCCCGACCAGCAAGGCAGGTCGCGCAACGAGCGTGGACATAACTGCTTTGCCGCGGGCGAAAAGTTGGCCAAAGAGACGGGGTGGCCGTTCAACTGGCGACTGGTCGAGGCGCGCGGCGTCACCCACGAGTCTACCGACATGTTCCTGCATCCGAACGCGACGGCTGCGCTCGGCCTCGGCAGTTGAGCGAGGCGAATGCTGCTCAGGATCGCCGTTGCGACGATCGTGTGGCTGCTGGCGGCAGCACTGCCCGCTCAGGCGGCCGACAAGGCGCCGGCCGATCTCGTCCTCGTCCAGGTGGGTACGCTGCCGATCATCCTCACCGCCCCGCATGGCGGACGCGACGCCATCCCCGGCGTCGAGACGCGCGACGGCAAAGACAAGAACAAAGTCGCGGCCTCGCAAGCCTATGGTGGATTCGTCGCCGGCGGCGGCGATTTCAACACCGACATACTGGTCCAGGGGATGGCGGCCGAGATTCAGCGGCAGACCGGGCACGCGCCCTACCTGGTGATGGCCCGGTTCGTCCGCAAATATATCGACGCCAACCGCCCGGCGAATCTGGCTTATGACGACGCCAAGGCCGGTCCCTACTACGACTACTATCACGCGGCGATCCGCCGGTTCGTCGACGAGGTGCGCAGCAAATACCCGGCGGCCCTTCTGGTCGACGTCCACGGCCAAAGCAAGCAGCCGGGTGTGATCATGCGCGGCACGCGCAACGGTCGTGCCGTGAGCAGCCTTGTCGCGCGCTCCGGGATCGCTGCGGTGATCGGCCGCGACGGCATCTTCGGGCAACTCGAAGCCCACGGCTTTGCCATCTTCCCCGCCAATGATGTCCCGCTAAACGGAACGGCCGAAGATGCCGGACTGAACGGCGGCTTCACGGTGCTGATCTACGGCGCACAAAGCGGCCGCGGGATCGATGCCGTGCAACTCGAATTCGGCAGCAACTACCGGCAGAAAGCCGTCGTCGACAAATCCGCCGTGGACGCCGGCAGAGCCATCGCGGCCTTTTACGACGCCTATTTGAAGAAATGATCTTGCGTGCGCCCTGCGCCAGACGGGCTATCCCCGCCGGATCTCCATCAACAGCTCTTTCTTCATCTGATCGAGGCCGGTTATGCCGAGCAGCGCCATATTCCGATTGATCTCCTGCGAGAGAATGCCGGCGACGTGCTCGGCGCCGGCCTCGCCGGCGATCGACGCCGCGAAGAGGAACGGCCGCCCGACGAAAACGAATTTGGCGCCAAGCGCCAGCGCCTTCAGGACGTCGGCGCCGCGACGCACCCCGCTGTCGTACATCACGGTCATCGGGCTCGCGAGGGCGGCGATCTCCGGCAACACGCGCAGCGGCGACACCGTGCCATCGAGTTGCCGGCCGCCATGGTTTGAGACGAGCACGCCGTCCACGCCGCTGTCGCGGGCGATGCGGGCGTCCTCCTTGCTCATCACGCCTTTCAGCGCCAGCCTGCCGCGCCAGCGCCGGCGGATCAGATCGAGATGACGCCAGCTCAGGTGGTCGCGCATACCAAGATCGCGCGCGACATCGCGCGACAGGATCGGTGCGCCGCGGGTGGCGTATGAATTCTCGAAATAAGGCATGCCGTGCCGCACGAACGTCCGGAACCAGGTATCGACCAGCCAGCGTGGGCGGATGAGCCCGTCCCAGGCCAGCCGCAGGCTGGGCTTCAGCGGCGTGGTGAAACCGTTGCGGACGTTGTTCTCGCGATTGGCGGAAACCGGCACGTCGATCGTCACGACCAGCGTCTTGAAACCGGCCGTCTCGACGCGATCGAGAAGCGCGAGGATGCGCGAGTCCTCCCCCGGCAGATAGGCCTGGAACCACGAGTCGGGATTTTCGCGGATCACGTCCTCGAGCTTGATCAACGACGAGCCGCTGAGGACGAACGGGATGTTGACGCGCGCCGCGGCCCGCGCCAACACGAGATCGGCGCGATAAGCGGCGATCGCCGCGATTCCCATTGGGGCTATGCCGAAGGGTGCCGCATAGCGCCGGCCGAACAGCTCGGCCGCCTGGCTGCGCTTGGAGGTGTCGACAAGGCCGCGCGGCACGAATCCGTACTCCTGGAACGCCTCGCGGTTGTCGCGCCGGCTTGCGTTCGTCTCCGAAGCGCCGGCGACGAACCCGAAAATGGGCCGGGGCAGATGCCGCTTCGCCGCGATCTCGAAATCGTCGAGTGACAGGATGCGACGGAGCCTGCGCGGTCCCGCGGCCGGCCGGCTTTGACGAATCGCTCCTTGTGTGACGGGAGCAACCGCGGGAGCAATTGGGGCATCAGGCACCGCGCGCGGCGATGAACTCATTTCATTGGGCATGGGTCCGCTCGGCTTGTTCCGCTCATCTTAGGACGAATCCCGCAGCTTCGGAACGACTGCGGCGTTCGAGGCCGCCCGTATAGTTGCGCGGCACGGCCGCGTGCGTTGCCGTTGGCGTGGCGCTTTATCGGGCAATTTCTCGCCCGAAAGCCCAATGCGTTTCACGCGTTTGGCAATTAATTGCTACCCGCAATCCCGCTTCTGCCCAACTCTCTGCATCCGAAGACAGTTCGGAGCCTTTCGTGACCAGCATTGCCACCCCGGTGCAGACCGGCTTTAGCGACGCCCCGTCCATCACCACCGCACTGCGCTCACCAAAACTCCTCGTCGGCGAGACGCTGGCCGGGCTCGTGACCGCGCTGGCCTTAATTCCCGAGGTGATCTCGTTCTCGTTCATCTCCGGGGTCACCCCGAAGGTCGCCCTCGTCGCATCGGTCACATTGGGCCTCGTCATGTCGGCGCTCGGGGGCCGCCCCGCGATGGTGACGGCGGCTGCCGGCTCCATTGCCCTCGTGATCGGCCCGATGGTGAAGGTGCATGGCGTTGGATACATACTTCCGACAATTATTCTTGCCGGCGTCGTTCAGATCGCCTTTGGCGTCTGCGGACTTGCCCGGCTCATGCGGTTCGTCCCGCGCTCGGTGATGATCGGGTTTGTGAATGCCCTCGGCATTCTTATCTTCTGTGCACAGGTTCCTCACGTCCTCAACGTTCCTTGGCCCGTCTATCCGCTGTTCGTGCTTTCGGTGGCGATCATCCTGATCACGCCGTTCGTCACGAAGGCGGTGCCGGCGCCGCTGATCGCGATCGTCGTCGTGACCGCGGTCGTCATGATCGGAAACCTGACGGTGCCGAACGTCGCCGGCGAGGGAGCGATGGCGCCGGGGCTTCCCGGCGTCACGCCGTTCTTGGTCCCGCTCGATCTTGAGACCCTTCGGATCATTTGGCCGACCGCGCTGAGCGTCGCGTTCGTTGGGCTGCTGGAAACGCTGCTGACGGCCAAGCTGGTCGACGACCTGACCGACACCCGCTCGCACAAAGGCCGTGAGTCTTGGGCGCTCGGAGTCGCGAACATCGCCGCCGCATTCTACGGCGGCATCGCCGGTTGTGCGATGATCGGGCAGACGGTCGTCAACGTGAAGATCGGCCAGGCGCGCACCCGCTTTTCGACGGCTATCGCAGCGCTCGTGCTGCTTCTGCTCCTGACCAGCCTCAGTGACCTCATGGCACAAATACCGATGGTCGCGTTGGCCGCGGTCATGATGATTGTCGCGATCAAAACGGTGAATTGGCACAGCGTTCGACCCGCAACGCTCAAGCGGATGCCGATCTCAGAGACGATTGTCATGGTCGTGACGATCGCGATCACTGTTGCCACGGGGAATCTCGCACTTGGCGTCGCCGCCGGCGTTCTGCTCGCGATGGTATTGTTCGCGCGCCGCGTGGCGCATGTCATTCGTGCCGAGCGCACGCTCGGCCGTGACGGCGTCTCCGTTCGCTATGATGTCCACGGGCCATTGTTCTTCGGCAGCAGCAACGACCTGGTGGAGCGCTTCGAGTACGCCGCCGATCCGAAGATCGTGGTGATCGATCTCGCGCATTCGTCGATTTGGGATGCGTCGAGCGTCTCGGCCTTGGATTCGGTTGCAACCAGATACCGGGAACACGGCTGTGCCGTGACGTTTACCGGGCTTGATGAACGCAGCTCCGCATTTCACGAGCGATTGACGGGCCAGCTTAGCGGCTGACCGGCACTACCCGAGTTTCGCGCCGATCTGCTGCTCGAGCAGCGCCCAGGCGGTGGCGCCGAAATGCTGCCTCCAGCGCGAATAAAAGGGGCCGAGCCGGGCGCGGAATGTCGCGACGTCGGCCTTGTTGAAGACGAGCCCCCGCTCCTGCAGCTTCGGGACGAGAGCCGCGTTGAGATCATCGGTATATTTGCGCTGCAGCGCCGCGTGCTTCGTCACCGCGCGGTTGATGACCGTCTGAATGTCATCGGGCACCGAACGCCAGAATTCGAGATTGGCGAGCAGGTTGAATCCCGACCACATGTGATGCGTGACGCTGACGTATCGCGTGACCTCGTAAAGCTTGTTGTCCTCGGTGACGACCAGCGGGTTCTCCTGCCCGTCCACCGTGCGCGTCTTCAGTCCCTGATACAGATCGCGGATGTTGATGGTCACGGGCACGGCCCCCAACGTCCGGAACAGGTCGCGGAACATCTCGCCGTCGGGCACCCGGATCCTCTGATCGACCAGGTCGTCCGCGGTGCGGATCGGCTTGTCGACCATCGTGATATCGCGAAAGCCGTTCTCGAAGGTGCCGCCGGGGAACAAATGGATGCCTTTGGCCGCGCACTCGCGGCGCAGCCGCTCGATATAGGGCCCGCGGTCCATGGTGCGATACGCCTGGGCGAGGCTGGTGAACGCGAACGGCAGGCCCTGGATCTCCATCAGCGGCACCTCGTGTCCGAGGATGCCGCCCATCAAGGTGAAGAACTCGAGGCCGCCCGCGACCAGGATCTTCAAGGCTTGCGGGTCCGATCCCGGAATGTCGGCGTTCTGCGGATGGACGCTGACGTCGAAGCGTCCCTCCGTGTCGCGGCGGACCTCGTCCCACAGCGCGACAAGGAACCGCTGGAGATGGCTGTTTTCCGGCTGATTATGGAACTGACGCGCCGTCCACATCCTCAACCAATGATAGCGCGGCAAGGCGAGGCTGCCTACTCGGCGTAAGGATTTTCGGTCTGCCGCAGCACCAGCCGGATCGGCGTCCCCGGCAGATCGAACGTGTCGCGGATGCCGTTGGTGAGATAGCGCACGTAGTCGTCGGGCAGCTTCGTGAGCTTGGCGCCGAATATTGCGAAGGTCGGCGGCCGGGTCGCGACCTGACGCATGAACCGCAGGCGCGGACGGCGGCCGTTCACGACCGGCGGCGGGTGCGCCTCGGTCATGCCCTCGAGCCAGCGATTGAGCGGCGGCGTCGGCACGCGCTTGTTCCACACCGCGAAGCTGTCGACCACGGCGCGGATCAGCGCGTCGAGCTTGCGGCCGTGCAGGGCCGACAGCATGACCGTCGCCACGCCGCGGACCTGCGGCAACGAATGTTCCAGCCGGTCGCGGAGCTTGCGCGCCGCCGCACCGGGATCCTCGACGAGATCCCATTTGTTCACCGCGATCACGAGCGCACGGCCTTCTTCGACCGCGAGGCGCGCAATGGCCAGGTCCTGCTTTTCGAGCATCACGGTCGCGTCGAGCACCAGGATCGCCACCTGCGCCTCGCGCATTGACTGCAGGCTCTCCGCGGTCGACTTCTTCTCGACCGTCTCGTCGATGCGTGCCTTGCGCCTGAGCCCCGCCGTGTCGATGAGCACGAACCGGCGGCCGGTCGAGGTCCACGGAATCTCGATCGCGTCGCGGGTGATGCCGGGCTCGGGGCCGGTCAGCAGCCGCTCCTCGCCCAGGAGCCGGTTGACCAAGGTTGACTTGCCGACGTTTGGCCGTCCAATGACCACGACCCGGATCGGCCGCTCTTCCGCCGGCTGCTCCGACGGTGACGGCGCCTCATCCCGAACGGTACCGGTTTCGGATATGACGGCATCGTCCGGTGCATGCGGGCGCAGCGCCGCGTGCAGGTCGGCGAGGCCCTCCCCATGCTCCGCCGAGACGGGGACCGCCTCGCCGAAGCCGAAACGTCCCGCCTCGTGCACGCCGGGCAAATCGGCGCCGCGCTCGCACTTGTTGGCAACGAGCACGATCGGCCGGCTGCTCTTGCGCAGCCAGTTCGCGAAATGGCGGTCGGCGTCGGTGACACCGGCGCGCGCGTCAAAAAGAAAGAGCACGACGTCGGCCCCCTTCACCGCCTCGGCGGTCTGCTCGCGCATGCGCGCTTGCAGCGATTTCGCCGGCGCCTCCTCGAGACCGGGCGTGTCGACGGCCGTGAACCGCAGGTCGCCAAGCTGCGCCGGCGCCTCGCGGCGGTCGCGGGTCAGTCCCGGCGTATCGTCAACGAGCGCCTTACGGCGCCCGACCAACCGGTTGAACAGCGTCGATTTGCCGACATTCGGCCGGCCGACAATCGCGACCCGCATCGGCAGTCCTTTAACGCAACGCGACGAGATTGGCCTCGTCGGTCAGCACGTAGATCGTGCCGTTCGCGACGACCGGAAGCACCGACACCGGCCCCGGCAACGAAAGCTTGCTCCGGGTCTCGCCGGTCTCGGGCGACGCCACGATGGCCTCGCCTTTCGAATTGGCGGCGAACAGCCGGCCACCCGCGAGGATCGGCCCGACCCAGGTGATGACACCCTTCTTTTTGTCCTTTTCATCCTCCCAGCGCCGGAGCTGCTGGACCCAACGGACCCGGCCGTCGCGGCGGCTGATGCACAGCATCTGCGCGTCAGTGGTGATCATGAACAGGAAGTCGCCGGCCACCCACGGCGTATTGAAGCTGCCGAACCCCTGCTCCCAGATCCGGACGCCCGAGCGCAGGTCGATGTCGACGAGGCGGCTGGCGTGACTGGCGGCAATCACCTGGCCATGGTCGACGATCGGGAAGCCACGCACATCGGGGAGCGCCGACACCGCATCCGACTTCTGGATGCCCGATAGGGAATCGGACCACAGCACGCGACCGTTGTCGGCGCGCAGCGCGAACAACTCGCCCGAGGCCAAGGCGGCGATCACGACGTTGCCGGCGATGACCGGCGACGCGCCGCCGTAGAGGCCGGCACCTTCGGCGATGCCGCTATGCGTCCACAGCTTGCGGCCGGTCTGGACGTCGAGCGCATGGATCTGGTTGTCGGTGCTCACCGCGAACACGCGGCCGTTGCCGACCATGGGTCCCGCGCGGAACGGTGCCGTCAACGTCGTGCGCCAGATCTCTTTGCCCGCGGCGGGGTCGATCGCGAGGATCTGGGCATAGCCCGTCGCGACGTAGAGACGACCTTCAAAGAAAGCCGTGCCGCCGCCGCTGCCGCCGCCCGAACGGTCGTCGTCCGGCTGCAGATCGAATGTCCAGGCCGTGCGGCCGGTCTCGGCGTCGACGGCGCTCAGGCGCGAGCCGGCATCGATCACGTAAACGCGGCCGTCCGCGACCACCGGCATCGACGAGACGCGGCCGTCGCGGCTGTTGCCGGCGCCGACGCCGGTCCGCCAGGCGATGTTGAACCCCTTCGCGGCGGGGTGGTTGATGTACTCGCCGAGAAAGCCGGCGGGCTGCGGCCAATCCCGGTTGTCGATTTCCGGCGGCAGCTTCACCGCCACCGAAGCGATGCGCTCGTCGGCCGTGACGCCTTCATCCTGCGGCAGGACGGCGATGCGTTCTCCCGGGATCGGCCTTTTCGAACTGGCCCCCATCCAATCGCAGGACGACACGGCCAGCGCCAGGACCGTCACCGATACGACAAGGCCGACCCGGAGCATGTGCGATCAGCCGCCAAGCGCCGCCAGCATCTCGGCTGCGCGGGCGCGCGCACTCGTCGGCGCCTCGGCATCATCGGAAATGCGCGAATAGAGCTTGCGCGCATCATCCAGATTTCCCGCCTTCGCCGCGGCCAGCGCTTGAATCTCCCAGGCGAGATAGCGCCAGGGGCTCGCCGGCGTGGCGAGCGGGGCCAGCTCCTTGTCGAGATCGGCCGGGCTGGCCGTGTCGACCGAGTTGAGGGCGGCGAGCAGCGTCGCGGCGTTGCGCAGGTCGCCATCGATGCTGCTATCCGCGGCGATCTTCCGGTAAAGCTCCACCGCCTGCGCGCGATCGCCGCCGGTCGCCTTCAGCCCCGCCTCTTCGAGCCGCGCGAGTGCCGCATATCCGGCAGGTCCGTTTTGGGCGATGCTTGCCAGCGCTTTGCCGGCGTCGGCGGAAGCGGCCGACTTCGCCTCGTCGAGGGCCACGACATATTGCGTCGCCGCCGTCTCGGCCTGCCTGCGCGAATAATCCTGCCACGCGACATTGCCGGCGGTCCCGACCACGATCGCGACCGCGGCCGCAAGCACGTAATTACCGTACCGCTTCCACAGCTTGAGGACGCGTTCGCGCCGCAGATCTTCGTCAACTTCGGTGAAAATGTCGGACAAGACCGGACTCCCGGGACAGCAAAGCGCGCTACCATAGCCTCGGATGCCGGCTCGCGCAAAACAATCCGGGCCCTCGCGTGCCCTAGTTTGGCCTTGATTCACAGCCGCTTGCCGGACGCCGCAGACGCCGGACGCGGCCCGGCGGCGGATGGACATGGGCGCGAAAATCGGCAAAACTCGATGCGAGCGTGACGGCCACCAACGACATATTGGTCCATCTTGCCGATTACCGGCCGAAGTCGGGCGGCCGGGTGTTTTTCGATCGGCAAGAGCTCCGCAAAATCCTCAATCTTTATTCGACGCGCGTGGCGCGCGGCGAATGGCGCGATTACGCGATCGATGTCGGCGCCAACATCGCCGCGTTCTCGGTGTTCCGCCACGCCCGCGACTGGCCGCTGTATGTGATCGCCAAGCTCGGTCCGGCGCGCCATCGTCCGGGCGGCTATGTCGTTTCCGACGGCCACCGCACGCTG
>Ga0335070_10002728_pt1 | contig 20507 bp, 20 predicted proteins | sample Lox_Sample_13_FD_206722 | JGI IMG/M metagenome (GOLD analysis project Ga0335070, IMG submission 206722) | Soil microbial communities from Loxahatchee National Wildlife Refuge, Florida, United States - Lox_Sample_1.3 | ecosystem: Environmental > Terrestrial > Soil > Wetlands | place: USA...
TGGTACCAGCACGGCCCGGTGCTCGCGGCCTTGACCTCCTCCACCGAGGTCCCGGCAAGGGTGGAGAGGATGTACCCGATGCCAGCCGCGGCGGCGGCTCGCGCGGCCTCGACCTCGCCCCTTGGATAGAGCAGCCGCGTGCTCCCCACCGGAGCGAGGAGGAACGGGAGCGAGAACCGCTGGCCGAGCACCGTCGTCTCGAGGCTGGCCCGGGGAGAGGCCACCGCTCCGCGCGGACGGAAGAGGACCTCGTCGAAGATGGAGCAGTTCGCGCGGAGCGTGACCTCGGCGTCTGCCCCGCCGTCGACGTAGTCGAACACCACGCGCGGAAGCCGGCGCATCGCCGCGTGCCTCAGGTCGGCGATGTTCAGCACCGCTGGAGGCGCCACCGAGCTGCCCAGGGACATCCGACGCTCCTTCCGGTGTCGGCACGCGCATGCCGGCACTCCCGATCGGGGAGCCTACGCCAGCGCGTGCCCCGCGGCAGCAGCCAGGCGCTCTCAGACCCGCGCCGCACCCCGCCGGGCGAGATGGGTGGCCGCTTCCCCGAGCCCCCCGAGCGTCAGCGGGAACATCGGGAACACCTTGCGGATGGTGCGGACCGTCTGCGCCCACCACCCGCTCTGCGGCTCGGGGTTCAGCCAGACGTGCCGGTGGAAGTGCTCGGCCAGCTGCATCAGCCAGACGATGCCCTCCGGCCCCGCCGGGTCGAACAGGTCCGTGCCGCTCGAGCGCAGCATCAGCTCGTAGGGCGCCATCAGCGCGTCGCCCACCACCACCAGCTTCCAGTGCGGGCCGCAGTCGGCGAGCAGGGTCGGCAACGGGATGGGGTCCGAGAAGCGCTCGGTCCGGTACACCCGGCCATAGACGCAGTTGTGGAAGTAGTGGGTGCGCAGCTCCTTGAAGTGCGTCGCCTGCTTCGCCGCGCTGAAGAGCCGGTCCACCACCTGGGCGTGCGGGGTCATCGAGCCGCCCACGTCCAGGAGGAGCAGCACCCGGGTGTCCGGGCGCCGCGGCGGCCGGAGCACCACCTCCAGCTCGCCCGCGTTCCGCGCGGTGGCGTCGATGGTCTCCTCGAGGTCCAGCTCGTCGGGCGCGCCCTCGCGGGTGAAGGCCCGGAGCTTCCTCAGCGCCATGCCCATCGCCCGGGTGTCCAGCACCTGGTCGTCGCGGTAGCCCCGGTAGAGCCGCGCGTCGGCCGTCTTCAGCGCGGTCCGGCCGCCGCCTTCCCCCTCGAGGCGAAACCCCTCGGGCGCGGTGGCCTTTCCGGAGTTCCCGAAGCGAGAGGTTCCGCGGGTGCCGATCCACCGGGCGCCGCCGTCGTGCCGCTCGCGTTGCTCGCGCATCCGCTGCTCGAAGAGCGCCTGCAGCGTCGCCGCGTCCAGCGCCTCCAGCGCCGCCGACTCCTCCGCGCTGCGCTCTCGCGGCGGCTTCCCGGCAGCGTCGCGGAGCCACTGCAAGAGCTCCTCCGCCAGCGCCTCGCCCTTCTCCTCGATGCCCTTGAAGTGCGCCAGGAAGGCCTGGTCGAAGGAGTCGAGGTGCGCCTCGGTGTGGACGCAGAGCGCCCGGGCCACGTCGTAGAAGCCCTCGAGCGAGCTGTCGTGGAGGCCGGCACCCAGCGCCCGGGCGAGCGCCAGCGCCTCCTGCGCCCCCACTGGCACCTTCCGCCGCCTCAGCTCGTAGAGGAACCCGACGAACATCTCCTGGCTCACCCGCGCGCCCGGTGCGCCCCGGCCGCCTCGGCGAAGGCCTCGAGATCCTGCTCCTTCTTCAGCAGTGCGCCCACGAACGGCAGCTGGGCCTCGAGCTTCACATTCCTGACCCCCGCCGCCTGGAGCACCGCCAGCCAGTCCACCAGCTCGCTGGTGCTCGGGCGCTTGCGGAGGCGGGTGAGCGCCCGGAGCTGGAAGAAGACCTCCAGCGCCTGGTCGACGAGGTCATCGTCCAGCGAGGGGTGGTGGACGCGGACGATGCGCCTCATCAGCTCGGTGTCCGGGAAGTCGATGAAGTGAAAGACGCAGCGCCGGAGGAAGGCGTCCGGCAGCTCCTTCTCGTTGTTGCTGGTGATGACCACCACCGGCCGCTCGGCGGCGACGACCTCCTCTTCGGTCTCCATCACCCGGAAGCGCATCCGGTCCAGCTCGTGGAGCAGGTCGTTGGGGAACTCGAGGTCCGCCTTGTCCACCTCGTCGATGAGCAGCACCACCCGACCCTGGCTGCGAAACGCCTGGCCGAGCGGGCCCCAGCGGATGTAGTGGCCGACGTCCTTCACGTCGCCGTCTCCGAAGCGGCTGTCGTGCAGCCGCTGCACCGTGTCGTAGACGTAGAGGCCATCCTGGGCGCGGGTGGTGCTCTTCACGTGCCAGGTCAGGAGCGGCAGCCCGAGCGCGCCGGCGATGGCCTCGGCGAGCAGCGTCTTGCCGGTGCCCGGCTCGCCCTTGACCAGCAGCGGCCGCTCGAGGGCCAGGGCGCAGTTCACCGCGGCCTGCAGCGCGGGGTTGGTGAGGTAGCGGTCGGTGCCGGTGAAGCGCTTGAAGGCGGAGGGCATTGGGGTCGTCAGCCGGGGAGCAGGCTCCCCAGGAGCTGGGCCACTCGGTCCAGGGCGTCCGGGTGCACGGTGTGGGGACCGTCGAACGGGACGAACTCCACCGCCAGCCCGCCGGTGGTGAGGAGGTCGCGCAGCGCCTCGCCCTCGGAGTAGGGGAGGACCTGGTCCTGCCGCCCGTGCGAGAGGATGACCGGAAGGCCCGCACGCCGCGGCGCAAGCTTGCTCCAGGTGTCGGCGGTGACGGGCACCGAGCTGAGGGCCACCAGCGCCGCGGGGCGGTGCTCCCAGTGCAACGCGAGGTCGGTGGCCAGCATCCCGCCCTGGCTGAAGCCGCCGAGCACTACCCGCTCGGGTCCCAGCCCGGAGCCGGCGAGCAGCGCCTCGATGCACCCCTGCAGCTTCCGCCGGGCCGAGACCAGCCCCGCGGGCAGCTCGTTCCGCAGTCGCTCCCGACCCTCGGGGGTGCGGGAGAGGGTCGAGAGCTTCATCCAGTCCAGCGGCCACCAGGCCCGCGAGTCACCCCACGAGGCGGCGCCCAGGCTGAGCGGCGCCGCCGGAAAGGCGAAGCGCACCGGGGCGAGCCGCCGCTCCCGTTCGAGCAGCTCGGGGACGAAGGGCACCAGGTCCTCTCCCGAGGCCCCGTACCCGTGACAGAGCACCACCAGCAGCGGCGGCCGGGCGCCCGCCTCCGGCTGCACCAGGTGCACCTCGAGCTCGCCGGCGGTGCTGGTGACCACGTCGCTCATCAAATCGTCTCCACGCTAGCAGAGCATGGTAATTCCCATGGTCCGCCATGGCTCGCTCCCACGTCCTGGTGACGGTCACCGGCTCGGACCAGCCGGGCATCACCGCCCGGCTCACCGGGATCATCGCCACCAGCACCGCCTCGCTCCTCGACATCGAGCAGGTGGTGGTGCAGGGACAGCTGACGCTCGCGCTCCTGCTCGCCCTCGACGACGACGACGGGCTGCTCAAGGACCTCCTCTTCGCCGCCAAGTCGCTCGGCGTCGAGCTGGACTTCGCGCCGGTGGACCCGGGCCACCCCGGCGCGCCGAAGGACACCCAGCGCTTCGTGGTCACCGCCATCGGCCGTTCGCTGGGAGCCCGCGAGCTCCACGCCGTCGCCAGCACCCTGGCCGACCACCAGGGAAACATCGAGCGCATCCACCGGCTGTCGAAGGGGGACCTCGGCTCGGTGGAGATCCACCTCGGCCTGCCCTCCCAGGCCGACCCCGAGCCGCTCAAGCGCGCGCTGCTCGAGCTGGGGATGCAAGAGAGCTTCGACGTCGCGCTCCAGCGCGAGGGCCTGTTCCGGCGCAGCAAGCGCCTGGTGGTCATGGACATGGACAGCACCCTCATTCGCATCGAGGTCATCGACGAGCTGGCCCGGGTGCACGGCGTGGCGGACCGGGTGGCGGCCATCACCGAGCGCGCGATGCAGGGCGAGATGGACTACGACGAGTCGCTCCGGCAGCGGCTGGGGCTGCTCGAGGGCCTGGACGTGTCGGTGCTTCGCCGCATCGCCTCCGAGCTCCCGCTGACCGAAGGGGCGGAGAAGCTCATCGAGACGCTCAAGCGGCTCGGCTACCGGACCGCGGTCATCTCCGGCGGGTTCTCCATCGCCGCCGAGGCGCTGAAGGCGCGGCTGGGCATCGACTACGCCTACTCCAACACCCTGGAGACCGCGGGCGGGAAGCTCACCGGCCGGGTGATAGGCCCCATCGTCAACGGCAAGCGCAAGGCCGAGCTGCTCGAGCTGATCGCCCAGGCCGAGGGTGTGCTCCTCGACCAGACCATCGCCGTCGGCGACGGGGCCAACGACGTCCCGATGCTGGAGAAGGCTGGCCTGGGCATCGCCTTCCGGGCGAAGAAGACGCTCCGCGAGCGCGCCGACACCTCGCTGTCCGCCACCGGCCTGGACGCCATCCTCTACCTCCTGGGCATCAGCGCCGAGGAGCTGCAGGACGCCACGGCCCGGTTCGGCTAAACCGAAAGGCCGATGAGCGCTGACAGCTGGACCGGGTGGTGGCGTGGCCGGCAGGACGCCTTCGAGGAGGCGCTGCGCGGGCTGGTGGAGGTCAACTCCTTCACCGACAATCGCCAGGGTGGGCTCGAGGTGGGACGGCGGCTGAGCGCGCTGTTCCGTCTCGCCGGGGTGGAGGCCAGGGCCGTTCCGAGCACGCGGTACGCCGACCACTGGGTGTTCCGCACCGGCGGAGACGCGCGGCTGCCGCCCGTGGCGCTGATCGGCCACCTGGACACCGTCTTCCCGCCCGGGACGTTCGAGGGGTACCGGATAGACGGCGCGCTCCGCCGTGGCCCGGGCGTGCTCGACATGAAGGGTGGGCTGGTGGTGGTGGCCTTCGCCCTCCGCGGGCTCGCCGAGAGCCATCCCGGCGGCCTGGACGCGCTCCCCCCGCTGCGGGTGGTGGTGGTCTCCGACGAGGAGGTGGGCTCCCCGGAGGGCGCGGGCGTCATCCGCGAGGCAATCACCGGCAGCAACGCCGCGCTGGTGTTCGAGTCGGGCCGGGCGCAGGACGCGATCATCACCCGCCGGAAGGGCACCGGGAACGTGAGCGCCGTCGGCCACGGCAAGGCGGCCCATGCCGGGAACGCGCACGCCGAGGGGAAGAACGCCATCTGGGCCATCGCCCGTTGGGTGGACGCGGCCCAGCAGCTCACCGACTACGCCCGCGGCATCACCGTGAACGTGGGGAAGATCTCGGGCGGGCTCGGCAAGAACACCGTGCCCGAGCACGCCGAGGCCCACGCGGACATCCGCTACCTCACCCGGGCCGACGGAGAGGCGCTGGTGGAGCGGCTGCGCGAGGCGGCGGAGCGTGCAGCGGCCTCGGTCCCCGGAACACGCCTCGAGCTGTCGGGTGGCGTGAACCGCGACCCCCTCGAGCGCACCCCGGCGAACGTCGCGCTGATGGAGGAGTATGCCCGGGCGGCTCGCGCCTCGGGGCTCGGGGCGGTGGAGGCGGCGCTCATCGGGGGGGCCAGCGACGCGAGCACCTCGGCGTCGATGGGCATCGCCTCCATCGACGGGCTCGGGCCCCGCGGCAAGGGCTTTCACACCGTGGACGAGCAGATCGAGGTGGAGACCCTGGTGCCCAAGGCCGAGGCGCTGGCGCGATTCCTGGTCGGCCGGGCGGGAGCCAGCGGTGGATGACGACGCGCCGGTCCCGTTGCCCCTGGACGGCCGGCTCGACCTGCACCTCTTCCACCCGCGCGACGTGCCCGCGCTGCTCGACGTCTACCTCGGCGCGTGCCGCGCCGCGGGCGTCCTCCAGCTGGAGATCGTCCATGGAAAGGGGACCGGGAGCCTGGGACGGCGGGTGAGGGCCCTGCTCGACCGCCGCGACGATGTTCTCCATCATTCGGCGGCAGACGAAGCCCGGGGCGGGTGGGGTGTGACCCTCGTCACCTTGAGACCCTTGCTGGGGGGGTGTCCCCGACGCCCCTCGCCAGCCTGCCCGGAGTCCGAGTAGGAAGCCTCCCGTGGCCCGCGTGACGCCCCTCACGGTGATGGTGGTCGACGACCAGGCGCTGTTCCGCCGGTCGCTCCAGGACCGGCTCCGCTCGGACGGGTACGACGTGGTGTCGGCGGAGAACGGCGCCGAGGCGCTCGAGCTGCTGCAGGCCGCGCCGAGCCCGTGCGTCATCCTCCTCGACCTCATGATGCCGGTGATGAACGGCGTCGAGTTCCTGCACGCGCTCGACCGGCGGGGGGAGACCACCGACGTCCGGGTGATGCTCGTGTCCGGTCACGGCGTGCTGGACCGCATCGCCCTCGACAGCAAGCGCATCGTCGCCCGGCTGCAGAAGCCGCTGGAGATGTCCGAGCTAAGGAGCGCCCTCGAGGCGCAGCTCGGGCCCGCGCTGTCGCCGCAGCCGCCGCCTCGCACGCTCCACTGACCGCCGGCTAGAACGCGACGCCCACGCGCACGCCGCCGCCGCGCTGGAGGCGGAAGGGCGACCAGCGCAGGACCGCGCGCCTCCGCCCGGGTGCTCCGAGTGGCACGTCCAGGCCCAGCCGCGCGCGAAGCTCGGCCCCGGTGAGCCCGGCCACCCGTACGCCCCCGCTGGGTCCGGACGGGGGATCCCCCGCCGCCGCGGCCAGGCCTGCCCCCACGAGGAACACTCCCCCCGCGAGGAGCGCCTGGGTTCCGTCGGCGCACTGACCGGACAGCGCGCAGCCGCGATGGGTGACCGCCGGGACAGCCAGCGCGAGCCCGGCCAGCGCCACCGCCCCGCCCACCAGGAGCAGCCCCATCCGCGGCGGAGCGGGCGAGGCGGTCGTGGTCTCGAGCCCGAGCAGCGGAACGGGCATCGCTGCGGACCCGGAGGTTCGCACGGGGGCGCGGAGGTCCGGTGCCGCTCCAGGCGCGGACGGAGGCCCGAGCGCGGGCGCGTCGGGTGCCGCGGCTAGGAGCGTCCCGGCGATGAGCGCACCGAGCATCATGTCGGCGACAGGTGGTTCACGTCATTCCAGAGCCAGATGACCTCGGAGACATGCTCACGGCCAAGCACGCTGACCGAGGCCGTGCTCAGGGCGAGCCGCTCGCCGAACGAGCCCGGCTGGTGGATCCACCGGGCTGCCAGCACCCTCAGCAGGTGTCCATGGGCGAACAACACGACATCCCCCTCGACACCGCGCAGCTCCGAGATCACCCGGTCCGCGCGGACGCCGACCTGCTCCGCAGTCTCCCCCTGCGGGCACCCGTCGCGCCAGAGGTCCCACTCCGGTCGCTCGCGGAGGATGTCCGCCCGGGTCCGGCCCTCGTACGCCCCGTAGTCCCACTCCATCAGATCGGGGCGAACCTCGGCCCGGTCGCCCAGGCCGGCGAGCTCGCACGTGTCACGGGCCCGTGACAGCGGGCTGACGAACACCCGGGCGAAGGGCCAGGCAGCCAGCCGGTGCCGGAGGAGCTCGGCCTCCCTGCGCCCCTGCGCGGTCAGCGGGATGTCCTGCCGCCCGGTGTGCTGTTTCGACTTGGTCCACTCGGTCTCCCCGTGGCGGACCAGCACCACCACCCGGCTCGTCTGGGACATGCGTTCTCCTCGGGGGGCCCCCCGCCATGGAGGCATCCCGGTGCCGCACCATAGAGCGGTCGTTCCCCCGAGCGGTTACAATGCCGCGCCCATGGAGACCCTGGTTCTCAGCACGGGATACGAGCCCGTCGCCCGTGTCTCGTGGCAGCGGGCCATCAATCTCTTGTTCCTCGGCAAGGTGGAGGTGGTCGAGGAGTACGAGGACCGGCTGGTTCGCTCGGTGACGTTCGCGGTGAGGATGCCGTCGGTCATCCGTTTCCTGCGCGCGGTGCGCAACCGGAAGCGGGCCATCAAGTTCAGCCGCGAGAACGTCTACGCCCGCGACCACGGGAAGTGCCAGTACTGCGCCGAGCGGGTCAGCCGCCAGGACGCCACGTACGATCACGTGGTGCCGCGCGCCCAGGGAGGCCACACCACCTGGGAGAACGTGGTGATCTGCTGCTTCGGCTGCAACCAGCGGAAGGGCGGACGCACGCCCCCGCAGGCGGGGATGGCGCTGCTCAGCACGCCGGTGAAACCGAAGAAGCTGCCCGAGACGTTCCACCTGACCTTCACCTACGAGCCGGGGATGCCGCTGTCGTGGCGCAAGTTCCTCCGGGACGTGGCCTACTGGCACGGCGAGCTCGAGGACTGATCGCCCGGGCCCCCGGAGCGCTGGCCCGGGGGTGGTCTGCGGTGCCGCCGGGCCTCCGCCGTGCCCTCGGCCGGGCGGTGCTGCTCGCGGGGGTGGTGGTGGCGCTGGTCAATGGCGCGCTCGACATCATCGGAGGAGCGGACGTCTTCCTGCTCTCGCCGCTGCACTTCCGGGCCCGGGCCCGGGCGCTGGGGCTCTATGCGCTCCACCGTCCGCGGTGCGCGTTCCGGGCGCACCCGCCACTCACCCCGCTCGTATCCGCGGCCGAGCGGCGGCATGGGCTCCCGCCCGGCCTGCTCGAGGCGCTGGTGGAGGTCGAGAGCGGGGGCCGCGTCCACAGCATCTCCGGGACCGGGGCGGTGGGCCCGGGGCAGCTCCTCCCGTCCACCGCGCGTGCTCTCGGCGTCGGTGACCCGTTCGACTCGGAGGAGGGGGTGGACGGCAGCGCGCGGTACCTGGCCGAGCAGCTCCGGCGCTTCCGGTCGATCCGCCTGGCGGTGGCGGCGTACAACGCCGGGCCGGGTGCGGTCGGTGCCGGGGCCGCCTGGCCCGAGGAGACCCGGGCCTACGTGGAGCAGGTCACCGAGCGCTACGCACGGCGGCGCCGGGTGCATGCGCAACGTTGACCCGAATCGGAGTGCGCGCGCTGCCGGGCGGGGCTAGGAAGGCGGACCTCCCCGCATGGTGCTCACCCGCCAGCAGCAGCTCTACACCTACCTCAGCGGCATCTTCGTCGCCGCGCTGCTGCTGGGCGACCTCATGGGCGGCAAGGCCTTTGGCATCGACGTCCACCTCTTCGGGGTCCGCTACCACCAGCCGATCTCGGTGGGGCTCTTCGCCTTTCCCATCACCTTCCTCCTGACCGACATCGTCAACGAGTTCTACGGGACGAAGGGCGCGCGCTTCCTGACCTTGCTCGGGATGTGGATGGCGGTGTTCGCCTTCATCGTGCTGAACGTCTCGCAGCTGCCGGCCGCGGACCCGAACAGCTATTACACCGACGCCGAGTTCAACAAGGTCTTCGGGGTGGGCGGGAAGCTCTTCGTCGCGTCGATCATCGCCTACCTCTGCGGCCAGTTCCTCGACATCCACGTCTTCGCCTTCTGGAAGGCGCTGACCCAGTCGAGGCACCTGTGGCTGCGGGCGACCGGCTCCACCATCGCCAGTCAGGTGGTGGACACCTTCGTCATCAACTACCTGTTCTGGTACGTCTTCCCCTCGGTGGGGAACGCCCAGCCCCGGCCCCTGGGGTGGGTCACCAGCAAGTCGGTCGGCGAGTACCTCATCAAGCTGGTCATCGCCATCGGGTTGACCCCGGCCGTCTACGCGGTGCATGAGCTCGTGGTGCGGCGGCTGGGAATCCACCCGCACCCGCACCGCCCGGTGCCGGAGTCCGAATCCGTGGCCTCGCACGCCCCGTCTGGTGGGGCCGGGTAGGTCTCCCGGGGGTTGACGTCTCACGCGAGCGGCGGGCACGTTGGAACGACCATGCCCACGCCCAAGGGCCCGATCCTCATCGTCGACGACGACGCGTTCGTCCGGACGCTGCTCCGCGAGATGCTCGCCGACCAGGGCCATCCGCTCCGCGAGGCGGAGAACGGCCAGGAGGCTCTGGACCTCGAGGGTCCACCACCCCGGGTGGTGCTGCTGGATCTGCTGATGCCGGAGATGAGCGGGATGGAGGCCCTGGCGCTCATCCGGAGTCGCTGGCCCGGAACCCCGGTGCTGGTCATCAGCTCGATGGACAGCGACCGGCTGGTGAACGAGGCGCTTGCGGCAGGTGCTTCCGGTTACATCACCAAGCCGTTCCATCCGGTGGAGATCGCCTCCGCGGTGGAGCGTGTGCTCGCGGCCTGAGGAGACCCGCCGGAAACCTTCGACCATGCCCGAGTACTGGATCGGAGATGCGGAAGGACGGGTGCTCGGACCCGTGAGCCTGGACGTGGTCCAGGACCTGGTGAACACCGGGCGCCTGACCGGGATCGCCCGCGTCTCGCGCGACGGCCGGAACTGGGGCGCGCCGGCGGCGTTCCCCGAGGTGATGACGCTGCTGCTCAACGCGCCGTCGCCCGACGCGCTGCTCCAGTCCGAGCGGCAGGAGGCGGCGCGCGTCCACGAGCAGCTGCGGGCGATGCAGGGGCGTCCGCCACACGAGATCTTCCGGCTCGACCGCAACGCCTCGGTCGATGCGTACCGGAACGCGTTCTTCAAGCTGGTGAAGCGCTTCTACCCGGACCGGGTCCGGGCCCAGGCCCATCCGGACCTGCGCAAGGCGTACGCCGACGCCTTCCAGTTCCTCAGCCGCCTGATGGTGCACATCGAGAGGGAGCTGTCCGCGGGCGGGCAGGTCTCGCCCCTGCCGGTGGTCCGGGCGGTCCCCCCTCCGGCACCGATGGACGACGAGCCGCTGGCGCCCATCCTCGCGCCGCCGGCGCAGATCGCGCGCCCGCTCACCGTCGTCCCCCGGAGCATGACGCCGCTGCCTCGCCCCGGCCCGCTCTCCCCTCCCGCACACGAGGGGTCGTACAGCTACCAGGCGCACGAGTTCGTGGGCTTCGAGCGGCGCGACGATCGGGTGGAGGTCACCATCCGGGTCACCGCCCGGAACAGCCGGATGTTCACCGACCATCCGCTGGCGAACCTCAAGGCCGACGGCTTCTTCGTGGCCTGCGCCAAGTCGCTCCCGCTCGGGACGCTGGTGGACGTCATCTTTCGCTTCGAGGAGGAGCACCGGGAGGTGCGCTCGCGCGGCCGGGTCATCGTCGAGAACATCGGCGGGGACCCGAGCAGGCCCAGCGGCTTCGGCGTGCGGTTCATCACCCTGGTCGAGCAGGACCGCCGCTTCATGCAGCAGTTCGTGGAGCGAGCCGCGGCCCGCTGACCGCCCGGTGGCCGGACCGCGGCCGCCGCTGCCCGGCCAGTCGGCGGCGAGCTCACCAATGGATTCAGGGGAGCGCGGAGGAGGAGCGGCGCGTAGAGTGCTCGCACGGTGCGAGTCCCGAGCGCACACGAGGGAGCGCCTCCGGGCGGTGACCCAGCGCCGGTCCTGGTGCTGCGCGGCGTGGCCCGGAGCTTTGGCGGCCGTCCGGCCGTCCGGCCCACCTCGCTGGTGGTCCCCCGGGGTCGAACGACCGTCCTCCTCGGTGAGAGTGGGAGCGGGAAGAGCACGTTGCTCCGCTTGATGGCGGGGCTCCTGGACCCCGACGCGGGGGAGATCCTCTTCGAGGGCGCGCGCGTCACGCCGGAGGCCGGCCCGGCGCTCCGGCGCCGGATGGGGTTCGGGCTCCAGTCGGGCGGGCTCTTCCCCCACCTCACCGCGGCGGACAACGTCACCCTCCTCGCGCGGGCGCTCCGGAAGCCAAGGTCCTGGCGGGCGCGGCGGGTCGCGGAGCTCGCGGCTGCGGTGCGCCTCGCGCCCGAGGTCCTGTCCCGCTGGCCGCTCCAGCTCTCCGGCGGACAGCGGCAGCGGGTCAGCCTGATGCGGGCGCTGATGCTCGAGCCGACGGTGGTGCTGCTGGACGAGCCGCTCGGGGCGCTGGACCCGGTCACCCGCGGCGAGCTGCAGCAGGAGCTGCGGCGGGTCTTCCGCTCGCTGGGGACGACGGTGGTGCTGGTCACGCACGACCTGGACGAGGCCGCGCTGCTCGGCGACCGGGTGGCGCTGATGCGCGAGGGCGTGCTGGTCCAGGTGGGTCCGCTGGAGGAGCTCGCGGCACGTCCGGCGGACCCGTGGGTGGCGCGCTTCCTGGGCGGCTGGCGTGGAGGGTCGGAGCGGTGAGCGCGCTGCTGCTCCTCGCCCTGGCCGCGGCGGCACCCCCTGGCACGGTGCGGGTGGGAAGCAAGGCGTTCACCGAATCGGTCATCATCGGCGAGCTGGCGACGGAGGTGATCGAGCGTCGGGGTCTGCGCGCCGAGCACGTGCGCGGGCTGGGTGGCACGCGGGTGGTGTGGGACGCCCTGGTGCGCGGCGACGTGGACGTCTACCCCGAGTACACGGGCACGCTCGCCGAGGAGATCTTCGCTGGGCGGGTGCGCCCCGATGCGCTCGAGCCGGCGCTTGCCGCGGCGGGGATCGAGCTCGGACCGTCGCTGGGGTTCGAGGACGGATACGCGCTGGGGATGCGCGAGGACCGCGCGGAGACGCTCGGCATCCGTCGCATCTCGGACCTCCGCACCCGTCCGGAGCTCCGGTTCGGCTTCAGCAACGAGTTCCTCGATCGCGCCGACGGGTGGCGCGCCCTGCAGCTGGCGTACGGGCTGCCCCAGCGGGACGTGCGAGGGCTGGACCACGAGCTCGCCTACCGCGGCCTGCGGGGGGGAGCGATCGACCTGGTGGACCTCTACTCCACCGACCCGGAGATCCAGGCCGAGCACCTGCGCGTGCTCGAGGACGACCGGCACCACTTCCCCGAGTACCGCGCGGTGCTGCTGGTCCGCGCCGGCCTCGAGCGCCGCGTGCCGGGAGCGCGTGAAGCGCTGGAGGGGCTCCGGGACCGGATCGACGCCAGGGCGATGATGGCCATGAACGCCCGGGCGCGGCTGCAGCGGGTGCCCGAGCCGGAGGTCGCCGCGGCATTCCTCCGCGACCGGCTGGGAGAGGCGGGCCCCGGCGTCGCCAAGGCCTCGGCGCCCGGCCGCGCCCGGCGGATCCTCGCCCGGCTCGGTGAGCACCTGACCCTGGTCGCCGTGTCGCTCGGCCTGTCGCTCGCCGTCGCCGTGCCGCTGGGCGTCTTCGCCGCCCGCCGGCGCCGGGCAGGGCAGGCGGTGCTGGCGACGGTGGGAGTCGTCCAGACCATCCCCTCGCTGGCCCTGCTGGTGCTGATGATCCCGCTCCTCGGCATCGGGTCACGGCCGGCCATCGCCGCGCTGTTCCTCTATGGCCTTCTCCCCATCGTCCGGAACACCCACGCAGGGCTGGTGGGCATCGCCCCGGACCTGCGCGAGTCGGCCGATGCGCTCGGGCTTCCCCGCATGTTCCGTCTGCTGCGGGTGGAGCTTCCGCTGGCCTCGCCCTCCATTCTCGCCGGGGTGAAGACCTCGGCGGTCATCGCGGTGGGGACCGCGACCCTCGGCGCGCTGGTGGGGGCGGGGGGCTTCGGGCAGCCCATCCTCACCGGCATCCGCCTGGCCGACACCGGGCTGCTCCTGGAGGGCGCCCTTCCCGCAGCGGCGCTGGCGCTGGCGGTGGAGGCCGCGTTCGACGCCGTGGAGCGGCTGGTCGTCCCGCGGGGCCTCCGCCTCCGGCCGGAGCAACCGGAATGAGCGTTCCTGTCGAGCCCGCAGGGGCGAAGGGTGCTTCTGGCGTCAGCCGAGCGCGCCGAGCCCCGCGCTGGCGACTTGCTCATCCTCGTGCGAGGCAACCCCCGAGACGCCGACCGCGCCGACGCACTCGCCCTCGACCTGGATGGGCAGTCCGCCCTGCACCCGGACCTGCCCGGGGAAGGCGACCAGGGCGGGACGTTCCTTGACCACTTCCTCCAGGGCCTTGGTGGGAAGGCGGAGCATCGCTGCCGTCCAGGCCTTCCGGGTGGCGATCTCCGCGCTCGGAAGCGGGGCGCCGTCCATTCGTTCCAGCGCGAGGAGGAATCCTCCGTCGTCCACCACCGCGATGCTGACGTTCCACTTCCGCTGCTCGGCCTCGGCGCGGGCGGCCTGGAGCATGCGGCGGGCATCGTCGAGGGTCAGGGCTCGCTTCGTTCGCATGGCCAGAGGGGCTTACCCTTGCGCGCGGCCCTTGACCAGCGCCCGCCGCCGAGAGCACCGCCGACCCCCGACGGGTCGCGCGTGCTCCGTCCCCCCAACGTCAGGCCCCGCCCGTACGGTGTTCCCCCGCTCATCGCCCGTGCAGGGCGAGCGGGGTTGAGGAGCGAGGTGCGATGGAGCTGTCCTGGGTGGCGGGAACGGGAGCGCTGGTGGCCGCGGCCGCGGCCGCGGTGCTCGGCTGGGTGCTCGGGCGGGCGCGGCTCGCAGCGACCCAGGCCAGGGAGCGGGCAACGCTCGAGACGTCGCAGCAGGTCCTCGCGGAGCGGGTGAGGGCCCGGGACGTGGACCTCCAGGAACAGGCGCGCACCCTCGCCGCGATGACGGCGCGGGCGGAGGCGCTCGAGGAGGTGCGTTCCCGGGCACTCGCCGAGCTCGCCGCCGAGCGCGCCGCCCGCGCCGAGGAGCAGCGCGCGATGGAAGAGAAGCTGCGGCTGGTCCAGGCGACCCAGGAGGAGCTCACCGAACGCTTCAAGGCGCTGTCCCACGACGCCCTGCAGGCCAACACCCGGAGCTTCCTGGAGTACGCCAAGACGCAGCTGGAGAAGACCCAGGAGGTGGCGAAGGTCGAGCTCGACGCCCGCTCCACCGCCATCGACGTGCTGGTCGCGCCCATCCGCGAGGCCCTGGAGAAGGTGGACGTGAAGCTCGCCGAATTCGACCAGAGCCGGGAGCGGGCCCAGGGAGCGCTCGGGGCGCAGATCCGTGCCCTGGCCGAGTCGCAGGACGCGCTCCGGCAGCAGACCGAGCGGCTGGTGGGCGCGCTCCGGGCCCCCAACACCCGCGGCCGCTGGGGAGAGATCCAGCTCCGGCGCGTGGTCGAGCTCGCGGGCATGGTGGACCGCTGCGATTTCACCGAGCAGACCCGGGTGGACGTCGAGGGGGGCTCGCTCCGGCCCGATCTGGTCGTTCACCTCCCCGGCGAGAAGCAGGTGGTGGTGGACAGCAAGGTACCGCTCCAGGCGTACCTGGACGCGCACCAGGCTGCGGACGAGGCCATGAAGCAGTCCCGTCTCGCGGCCCACGCCGCCGACGTGCGACGTCACGTTCGCAAGCTCAGCGAGAAGGGCTACGCGGCCCAGTTCGAGTCCGCACCCGAGTTCGTGGTGATGTTCATGCCCGGCGAGGCCTTCCTCTTCGCCGCGTTGGAGAAGGACCCCGAGCTGGTCGAGTTCGGGGCGACACAGAACGTCATCCTCGCCACACCCACCACCCTGATCGCGCTCCTCCGTGCGGTTGCCTACGGCTGGCGTCAGGAGCAGGTGGCGAAGAACGCCCGGGACATCCAGGCGCTCGGCCGCGAGCTGCACGACCGGCTCCAGACAGTGGTGAAGCACCTGGCCATGCTCGGGCAGCGGCTGGGCGGCTCGGTGGACGCCTACAACTCGGCCATCAGCTCCCTCGAGTCGCGCGCGCTGGTCACGGCCCGAAAGTTCCGCGAGCTCGGCGCAGGCGGCGAGTCCGACATCCCGCGGCTCGAGCCCGTCGAGTCGCTCGTCCGGCAGCTCGACATCCCGGCGCTCCCGCCGGGCCGCCGCGGCGGGCACGAGGCCGCCTGACCCTCGCCGGGCGCTGACCTCTGCGGAGGTTCGACGCTCGACGACCTTCGAGCACGCGGGACGGCTCGGACTCCGGCGTGGCGCCTGGGCGCTGCAGCCGCGGGACATCCGGACCTCCCCGGCGAGGGCCTCCCGATCGAGCATGGGTGGGGCAGCGCCGCCGGCCACGACGCGCTAAGAGTCCGCCCCGCGATGGAGACCACGAGAGGTCCGAGACGGGTGGTGGTGGTGGGGGCGGGCCCCGGCGGTCTGGCGGCGGCGATCAACCTCGCCGGGCTGGGGTTCGAGGTCACCGTGGTGGAGAAGGACGCCGTCCCGGGCGGCCGGATGAAGGGCCTCACCCTGGGCGAGCGCGGCGAGTACGCGCTCGACACCGGCCCCTCCATCCTCCAGCTCCCCGGCGTGCTCGAGCGCATCTTCGGGCGCTCCGGGAAGCGCATCCAGGACTACCTGACGCTCGTTCCCGTGGACCCCAACACCCGGGTGCATTTCTGGGACGGCAGCCAGCTGGACACCTCGCAGCATCCCGAGCGCCTCGAGGCGTCGCTCGCCCGGCTGGACCGGCGGCTCCCGATGGCGATGCGCCGCTGGATGGAGCTCAGCCGCGACAAGTACGCCGTCGCCTACGAGAAGTTCATGGCCACGCCGGCCGGGAACCTCGGCTACTACGCGCCATGGCGGCTGCTGCCTGCCCTGCGCTTCAAGCCCTGGCAGAGCCTCTACGCGCACCTGGACGAGGCCTTCCACGACGACCGGGTGACGTACGCGCTGGCCTACCCCTCGAAGTACCTCGGCCTGCACCCCACGACGTGCTCCAGCGTCTTCTCGGTCATCCCGTACCTCGAGCTGGCGTTCGGCGTGTGGCACGTGCAGGGAGGGTTCCGGGAGCTCGCCCGCGGCATGCAGCGCTGCGCGGAGGACCTCGGCGCACGCTTCCGCTTCTCGGGCCCGGTGCGGAAGGTGTGGATCGAGTCGGCGCACACCCGCGGGGTCGAGCTGGAGAGCGGGGAGCGGATCAAGGCCGACGCGGTGGTGGTCAACGCCGACCTGCCGTACGCGGCCACGCGGCTGGTGGACTCCGAGTGGCGTAGCGGGACCCGGCTCAGTGACCGGGTGCTCGAAGGCTCCCGGTACTCCTGCAGCACCTTCATGCTCTACCTGGGGCTCGACCGGCGCTGGGCCGACCTGCCTCACCACCTCATCTACCTGTCGAACCACGCCCGGCGCACCGACGCAGCCGCGCTCGACGACCGGTTCGTCGACGAGGACGATCCCCCGTTCTACGTCTGCAACCCCTGCGTCACGGACGCGAGCGGCGCGCCGGCGGGTCACTCGACCCTGTACGTGCTGGTCCCCACTCCCAACACCCACCAGGCGGTGGACTGGGTACGGACGGAGCGCGTGCTGGCCGAGCGGGTCCCGGGCTGGCTGGCCAAGGTGGGGATGCACGACGTGGCCCGGCACATCCGGGCGCAGCGGACCTTCACCGCCGAGACCTGGCGCGACGACTTCAACGTCTTCCGCGGCGCGGTCTTCAACCTGGCGCACAGCTGGCTGCAGCTCGGCCCACTCCGGCCGAAGGTGAAGAACCCGGACGTCGAGGGGCTCTACTGGGTCGGCGGTGGGACCCACCCGGGCAGCGGGCTGCTGACCATCATGGAGAGCGCGAACATCGCCGCGGACTACCTGGCCAAGGCGATCGGCCGGGAGGGGCTGCCGGGCTGGCCCTACGTCCCGCCGGTACCGGAGCGCACGCAGGGGCCCCACAGCGCGGTCGCATGACCTCCGACCCTCCGACCCGCGGCCGACGGGCGAGCCAGGGTGGGCGGGCTCTCGGCTGGTGCGCCCCGGTCACTGCCCGCCCGGCACCCCGAGTGCCCGGAGGGTGAAGGCGAGCATGTCCGCCGCCTCCTCGATCTTCTTCGTCGTTGGCTTTCCCGCCGAGTGGCCGGCGCGGGTCTCGATCCGGATGAGCACCGGCGCGGGGCCCGCCTGCGCCGCCTGAAGCGCGGCGATGAACTTGAAGCTGTGCGCCGGCACCACCCGGTCGTCGTGGTCGGCGGTGATGACCAGTGTGGGCGGGTAGGTGGTCCCGGGCGTGATGTTGTGGAGCGGCGAGTAGGCGTACAGCGCCTTGAACTGCTCGGGGTCGTCCGATGTCCCGTAGTCCGACGCCCAGGCCCAGCCGATGGTGAACCTCTGGAAGCGGAGCATGTCCATCACTCCCACGATGGGCAGGGCGCAGCCGAAGAGGTCTGGACGCTGGGTCATGACCGCGCCGACCAGGAGACCCCCGTTCGATCCGCCCTCGACCGCCAGCCGCGAGGGCCGGGTCCACCGCTCCTTCACCAGCCACTCGGCGGCGGCGATGAAGTCGTCGAAGACGTTTTGCTTCTTCAGCTTGACGCCGGCCTCGTGCCAGGCCTCGCCGTATTCCCCGCCACCCCGCAGGTTCGCGACCGCGAGCACGCCGCCGCGCTCCATCCAGGCGAGCCAGGTCGGGGAGAAGCGCGGGGTCTCCGAGATGTCGAAGCCGCCGTAGCCGTAGAGCAGCACCGGGCGCTGCCCATCGGGCGTGGTGCCCTTCCGGAAGGTGAGCGTCATCGGCACCCGGGTGCCGTCCTTGCTCGAGTAGAACACTTGCCGGCTCTCGAACTCGCTTGGCTCGAACTTGAGCTGCGGCGCCCGGAACACGCGGAGGTCGCCGGTGGCCGGCTCGAGGCGGAGGATCGCCGCCGGCGCGCGGTAGGTCTCGAACGAGAAGTAGGTCTCCTCCTGGACGAGCCGACCGTAGAGCCCGACGGCGGTCCCGAGCGCGGGCAGCTTCAGCGTCTGTTGCGGCTTGCCGTCCAGCCCGTGGATCTCCACCACGCTGTGCGCGTCCTGCAGGTAGTTGAGGACGAAGCGGCGGCCCACCGCCGAGGCCGTCTCGAGGCGAGCCTCGGTCTCGGCGACCAGCGTTCTCCAGCGCGCCCGGTCCGGCGCCCGCATGTCGATGGCGATGAGCCTTCCCCGCGGCGCGTCGAGCGTGGTCTGGAACCAGAGCACCGGTCCCTGGCTCCCCACGAAGCGGTACTGGGCCTGGAGGACGTCCGCGAGCTGGCGGGGCTTCGAGCCGCGCTCGCCGAGGTCCTGGACGAAGACCCCGTTCCGAGGGTCAGTCCCCTCGTACACCGGGATGACGAGCCAGCGCCCGTCGTCGGAGACCGTCGCGCCGACGAACCAGTCGGGCTTGTCCTTGCGCTCGAATACCAGCCTGTCGGCGGACTGCGGGGTCCCGAGCCGGTGGAAGTAGACCTTCTGGAAGCGGTTGACCTCGCGGAGCTCCTTGTCGCCCGCCGGGGCGTCGAAGCGGGAGTAGTAGAAGCCACGTCCGTCGATGGCCCACTCCACCGACTCGCTCTTGGTCCAGCGGATCCGGTCCGGCAGGTCCTCGCCAGAGTCGGCCTTCCGGACCCGCCACTCCACCCAGTCGCTTCCGGCCTCCGCCATGCCGTACGCGAGGAGCGCGCCGTCGCGGGACGCGGACGTCCCCGCCAGGGCCACCGTCCCGTCCTTGCTGAGGGTGTTGGGATCCAGCAGCACCCGGGGCTCGAACCGCGGGAGGTCCACCACGTACAGCACGGGCTGCGCCTGCAACCCGCTGTTGCGCTGGAAGAAGATCCGGTTCCCCTCCCGGAAGGGCACGGTGTACCGCTCGTAGTCCCAGAGCGCGGTCAGCCGGTCGCGGAGCGTGGCGCGGTCGGGGATGGAGGACAGCCAGCGCTCGGTGAGCGCGTTCTCGGCGTCGATCCACTCCTGGTAGCCCGGGCTCGAGGGATCCTCGAGCCAGCGGTACGGGTCGGCGACCTTGGTCCCGTGGTAGTCGTCGACCACGTCGACCTTGCGAGTCAGGGGATAGGTGAGCAGAACCCCTGCGTCCGTGGTCGCCACAGCCGCGGTCGGAGCTCGGGCCGCGGTGGGAGCAGGGCCGGGGTGGGAGCAGGCGAGCAGCGAGAGGGGGAGGCTCGCCAGGATGGCCGCTCTCATCAGGCGGCCTCGAACAGTGCCGCCGCGCCCATCCCTCCTCCGATGCACATGGTCACCACACCATACCGGCCGCCGCGCCGCTTCAGCTCCCGGAGCAGGGTCGCGGTCATGCGGGTGCCGGAGACGCCCAGCGGATGGCCAAGGGCGATGGCTCCGCCGTTGGGGTTGACCTTCGCCCGGTCGATTCCCAGCTCGCGGATGCAGTACAGCGCCTGGGCGGCGAAGGCCTCGTTCAGCTCGAAGACGTCGATGTCCTTCACCTCGAGCTTGTTCTTCGCCAGGAGCTTCCGCACTGCCGGCACCGGACCGATGCCCATGATCTCCGGGGGCACGCCGGCCACCTGGAAGTCGATGAAGTACCCGAGCGGCTTCACCCCCAGCGCCTTCGCCTTCTCCTCGGACATCACCACCGCCGCGCCGGCGCCGTCGGTCAAGGGCGAGGCATTGCCGGCGGTGACGGTGCCCTTGGGGTTGAAGGCCGGCTTGAGCTTGGCCAGCCCCTCGAGCGTGGTGTCCGGGCGGAGGATGGTGTCCTCGGTCACGGTCACCTCGTGCGGCGTCCCGCCTTCGTCGAACACCTCGGTCTTCACCGGGATGATCTCCTCCTTGAGGATGCCCTTCTTCCGGGCCTCTGCGGCGCGCCGCTGGCTCTCGTAGGCGAAGGCGTCCTGGTCTGCCCGGCTGACCTCGAAGCGCCTGGCCACGTTCTCCGCGGTCGCGCCCATCGAGGTGTAGATCTCCGGGTGCTTCTCCATGAGATCGGGATTGGCGGACACCTTGTTGCCGCCCATCGGCACCATGCTCATCGACTCGGTGCCTCCTGCCACCGCGACGTCGTACATCCCCGCGGCGATCGACTGGGCCACCTGGGCGATGGACTGCACGCCCGAGCTGCAGAAGCGGTTGATGGTCATCGCCG
>Ga0335070_10002729_pt1 | contig 20503 bp, 23 predicted proteins | sample Lox_Sample_13_FD_206722 | JGI IMG/M metagenome (GOLD analysis project Ga0335070, IMG submission 206722) | Soil microbial communities from Loxahatchee National Wildlife Refuge, Florida, United States - Lox_Sample_1.3 | ecosystem: Environmental > Terrestrial > Soil > Wetlands | place: USA...
GGGCGCTTCCGGCGCCACGAACGCCGCCTCGTCCGGACCGTGCATCGCCGCTCTGACACACAGTTTCAGATTCCGCCCGAGTTGCCCGCCCGGGTGAAACTTCCCGAATTCCTCCGGCGTGAAATTCCGCGCCGCCATGAGCCCGATGGCCAGCGCATGCCCCACGGCCAACGCCGCCACGGCGCTCGCCGTCGGCGCCAGGTTGTTCGGATCCGCCTCGCGCTCCACGCTCGCATCCAGCAGCACGTCCACCAGCCCTGCCAGTGGCGACCCCGGATTCCCGAGAATCCCGATCAGCGGCGACCGGAACTGCCTCAACAGCGGCACCAGCGCCAGTAATTCCGCCGATGTCCCGTTCTTGGAGACCAGTACGGTCGGATCGCCCGGCGTATATATCCCCAAGTCTCCGTGGACCGCCTCCGCCGGATGCAGGAACACCGCCGCCGTGCCTGTGCTGCACAGCGTAGCCACGATGTTTCGGGCCGCGTGCCCCGACTTCCCGATTCCGGTCGCGACGATCTTCCCGGGGTGCGCCAGGATCAGCTCTACGGCACGGATCAACTCGCCGTCCAGCCGCGCCGCGACAGAGCTCAGCCCCGCTGCTTCAATTTCGATTGCCGCCCGCGCCGCCGCGAGCCAATCCCGCCCCACCTCAACTCGTTCGCCGGAAGCGTAGCGTATAGATCGCCCCCATGACCACCAGTAGCCCGCCCCACCAGATCCCTGCGTGCAGGTCAGCCCGCACTACCGGATGCTCCGGCGGGTTGGAGAGCTCCCATACCCCCGCACCGAGAATGAGCGCGCCGTAGATCAACAGCAGCACTCCGATGAAGAACCAGATCGAAAGCATTCCAGGCCGATGCATGCTGACCAATACAAATACCACGATTCACCGACTCCTGGGTTAAACTGGTCGGCTCGTGGGCACACCCCTATCCATCCTCGACTATCACCAGCCGGTCGAGTTCCGCATCGGCGACGTCATCCTCCGCACCTGGAACATCCTCTCGCGCCACTTCCTGACGTTCGCCCTGCTGGTCGGAATCGCCGAGCTGCTCCCGCTGGTCCTTACTCTTTTGTTCGCCGAAGGAAGTGCGATTCCCGGCAATTTCCGCGTTTCCGCACTCGCTATCGGGGCCGGCATCGGCTTCCTTCAATTCGTGCTCACCTCATTCGCCCAGGCCATCGTGGTCTTCGCTGCATTCCAAGACCTGCGCGGACGTCCGGTGAAAGCCATCGAATCCCTACGCCATGGCCTGTCGCGCCTCTTTCCCGTGCTCGTCGCATCCGTCCTAACCGGATTACTGATCGCCGTCGGTGCGATCCTATGCCTGATCCCTGGCCTTGTGGCCCTTACCGCGATGGCCGTGGTACTCCCCGCCTGCGTAGTGGAACGACTCGGCCCCATTGAGAGCATGTCCCGCAGCGCCGACCTGACCACCGGTCATCGCTGGCCAATCCTCGCCGTCGGGGTCGCCTGGCTCGTCGTCGTGATGGTTGTTACCGGCGCCATTGAGGCCGCCATGCCCGGAGTCGCCACTCTACCGGTGCAGCTTCTCACCTGGACGTGGCAGGTAATCTCGGCTACCTTCTCGTCGGTCTACGCAGCCATCCTCTACCACGACCTCCGCGCTGTCCGCGAAGGCATTGGAATCGACGAAATCGCGTCGATTTTCGATTAGCCTGAAACTACTTGATGTAGATCTGCAGCCCGTTCTGAGACGTGCCGGCCGAATTCCACAGTAATACCGCCTGCGAACCGGACGGCACCGTGGACGGAATCCGGGCGTTCACCTGATATACCCCGATCGTGCCTGGCGCCAGTCCGGAGAACAGCACATCGCCGGTCTGGCCGGCAAAGCTGACAAAGGTCGGCGCCGTAGTGGTATAGAGCGGGGTCGAGGGAGCCACCTGCCCGGCTGTGAAGCTCGGGGTGACTGGCCCCAGGCCGCCGGCATAAAGCGCCACGATCGAGCCGGCCGCCACCGGATTGCTCGACGAGTTGAGCGTGCCGTCCGGATTCACGGCTTTCACCGAAGTCTGGGCGGTGTCTCCAATAGTGACCGGGAAGAGACCCGGAGATGCGAGCGCGATGCTTGTTACTACGGAATTTGAAGTCACGCCGTTGTAGACGATCGTGAGCTTCACCGTACCGCCGATCACGGCGCCGCTTCCGCCGGCGGAGTAAGGAAGAACGGCGACCACCAGGTTCGTCGATGAGAAAGCCAGCGGCGCAGGCAACGTATCGTTGATCATCAGTTGCGTGCCGCCGAGCGTGGTCGGGAGATTGCCCGCCGGTGCGCTCACGGAGGTCGCGGGCCCGATGTTGGAGCCTACCACCGCCAGAAGCTCGCCGGGCGCGATTGGGCCGACCTGCAAGGTTAGAGGATTAAAGACCGTATTTGGAGAGATCGTCGGCGTCGACGGTATGGTGCCCGCGATGGACACCGTGACGCCGTTGACGACACCCGAATTCCCCGTGGTGACATTGTTCTGAACCGCCAGCGTCCATGTGCCGGCGGCCGACTTATTGTTGAAGTTCGAGAGCGGTTCGTTTCCTTTCCAGGGTCCGCGGCCGGCCTCGGCCGGGCAGAACGAGCTGTACGTGGACGACGCGCTGTCGTCGAACGTGATGTTGACCAGAGTAGCGTTCGGCGTCCCAGAGCAATTCCGTTCCAGGAGTTTTGTGCGAGTCCCGTCCGGACTGAATATGTACAGATTCAGGTCCGAAATCTGCGGGTAGCTGATATTGACCGTAACCGTGACTTTGGTAATCGTCACCAAGCTCGATACTGGAATGGACATGAATGTGGCGGCGCTCCCCGTGGTGTAGCCGATATTCAGTGGCGGTCCGTTATACGAGTAGTTGACGGCTGGAACCGTGACTTGGGCGAATGCAACGCAGGTCCCCAACGACAATAGCAATATTCGTACCAGTGTATCTTTTGTTAGCTTCATCAGCATGCTACCTCCCCCGTAGCGGTGCGTAAGATGCCGCGCACGGCCGTTGGATGTAATTATTGTTTCTTAATTTGTATCTTTGCGCGCCTGCGGTGCAACCACCCCCGCCGCGTGAAACTTATCTGCCCTCTCCTCGCCCAAATTCTTCCGCGATTCCAGGAACGCCCTCTGCGCGCGATAGAAGTCCCGCAGGAAACCCTCCATCTCCCGCCCGGCGATCGCCTGCTGCGTCCAGCCGATCCTTTTCTGGATGCGCTCCGCTATCTCGCTGCGCAGCCGCGCCGACTCCGCATTGTGACCCTCGCGCAGCACGTCCTCCAGCACCTGTAGCTCTTTGACACCGTAGTGCTGCAACTGTTCCTGCGTGAATTCGAACACTTGCGCGCCACGAGCCAGGTCCTCGGTCAGGACCCGTTTCGGCGCCGCGATCACCAGGGTGCCGGCTATCAAGTCGCCCGCGCGCAACCGGTCGGGGCTGAGATAGTAGATCGCCGCCATGGCCGCAATCCAGATCGCCGCCGGCAGAATATCCGCCAGCCTCCACACCCAGCCGCGAGTCATCAGCACCATCTCCGCCGGAAAGAAAAACTCCGCCTGCCGCGTCAGGTTGCGCGCCACCACCGACCCGGCGCGCAGCGGTCCGCCCCTCCGGTCGATCACCCGCAGTCCGAGCAGCCGCTTCCCCGGCGTTGTGCCTGCCCATCTCAGCTCGAAAAAAATGAAATACCCATTCCGCACCAGAAACGAGACAAACAGCGCGACCGGCAGCGTCGCCTTCAAGCCGGCAGAAGCCAGCGCTCCGGCCAGCAGCACCACCAGGGCCCCTGCCGTAGCAAGCGATACATCCGCCAGAAACGCCGCGATTCGCTCCCCCGGCTCGGCCAGTTCGATGCGCAGCGGCACGCCCTCCGGCGTCATCAAGCGACGCTCGCTGCGAGCCAGCTTTCCCGCACCGGTCATCGCCGTCCCACCAGGCAGAAATACAGTGTCCAGAACAAGAAGGTCGCAAAGGCGATGGTCAGCCGCTGATCGGTGCTCGCCACCGCCTCACGGAACACACCTTCCAGGACCGCGGCAGCCAGCAGCATCAACACGCCTCCGACCGCCGTTTCTCCGATCGCTCCGCCATGCACCGCCAGCGCGTCCGTCCGGGAGTAAGGTCCCGGGAAGAGCACCAGCTCTCCCAACCGCATTCCCGCCGCAGCAAAGATCACGATGGCACCCAGCTCCGTCACACCGTGAATCAGCAGCCATCCCGTAAAATCCCGGCCCAGCCCGCGATGCGCGTGCAGCGCCAGGAACGCCCCCACCATGAGCCCGTTCGCGAACGTCAATAGCAGCGTCGGGATTCCGCCCAAGATCCCCAGGCCGAACGCCAATAGCGACACCAGCGTGTTGTTCGAAAACAGCGCGTTAGCGAACGCCAATAGCGAGCTTCCCGAGTGGGTCTGCGCGAACAGCACCTTGCGCAGCTCCTCGCGCGTACTTCCCGGACCACGCCCACCCGCCAGGCCCGCCGGAACGATCACGGGATACCAGCCTTCATCCGCATTCACCAGCACGAAGCCCGATATCGCGCCCACCGCCAGCGCTGCGAGGGCAATCCAGACGTGGACCGAAATCGACCGCACCGCTCTCGGCAGCGATCGCGCCAGAAACTCCCGGATGGCTGCCCCGATCGCCACCGGCCGTGCGTAGAGCGCCACAAACGCGCGGAGCGACAGGTCCTCCAGGTATGCAAGCAAAGCCCGGTCCAGGGCGATGCTCCTGGCCACCGACAGCGACGACAGCGCCGACCGGTACAGCAGCGGAAACCGCCGCAGCGCGTCAGTCGGCAGCGATTTCAGCCCGCGCTGCTGGGCCTGCGCAACCAGGGCTTCCAGCTCCAGCCATCCGGCCTCGCGCTCCCTCCGGAACTCCTGGCTCTTCAGCGTCAGCGCCACTACAGGAGTCCCCTTTGCTTGATCATCAAGTATCGGTTCAACAGCGCCGTCGAAAGCTCCGTTGCCGGCACGTCGATGCAATGCACCCCCAACCGTTCCAGTTTCTCGAGCACGATATTTCGTTCCCGCAAAAAGTCTGCCGCCAGCACCGCCCGGGCCACCTCGCTGTCACCGGCCGGATATGCCTCGAACATCTCCCGCAGCAGATCGTCACGCAGCGTGACAAACACCAGCAGGTGACGGGCAGACAGCCGCCGCACATTCTCCACCAGCAGCTCCGCTGTGATCGTGTCGATGAAATCGGTGAACAGCACGACGAGCGACCGGCGCCGCAGCCGCGATTGCAGCTCCGCCATGCCGAGCGTGAAATTGGTCTCGTCCGCCGTATATGCCAGTCCGGCCGACGCCTGCTGCAGTCTCCGGAAGGCCTGCACTCCTCGCCCCGGGGGCATGAACTGCCGGGCCCGGCTGTCGAAGCTGTAGATTCCGACCAGATCGTCCGCCGCCAGCGCCACCCGCGCCAGCAGCAATCCAGCGTTGATCGAATGGTCCAGCCGCGGCATCCCGTCCATGGGCTCGCGCATCAAGTGTCCCGTATCGAACGCCAGGACGATTGGGTGATTCCGCTCCGAACGAAACTCCCGCACCAGCATCCTGCGATGCCGCGCCGAGTGCTTCCAGTCGATGAACCGCGAATCCAGTCCCGGCGCGTACTCGCGCAGCGATTCGAACTCCGCCCCCTCGCCCGCATCCCGCTGCGTCTTCGTGCCGTACAGCACATCCCGAAAATACAGCGCGAGCGCATCTCCTCGCGCGGGGTGAACATTCGGAACCACGGCCACTTCGCGCGCAACCGGAAACCGCCGCGTGTCTTCGACCAGCCGCAGCGGCCCGCGCCACCTCAGCCACGCCGTCTCAATGCGCAGGGTCCCGCGCCGCCGCGGCCGGATCCGCACACTTTCCCTTCCCCGAATCGCAAACGGGTTCACCTCCGCTTCCGAATCCGTATCGCCTCCCAGATCCAGCGCTGCCTCGTAAACGCCAGGCGGCCCCGATGCCGCCACCGTCACCGCCGCCTCGAAGGGTTCCCCGACGTACGCCGCTTCCGGCGCATCCACGTTCACCTGCACTCGCCGCCGGGGCCGCGCCAGTACCGTATCCGCCGCCAGGCACGCGCAGAACACGATTGCCGGATGAAAGGCGTAGGGCCAAAGACGCGTGCGCAGGCTCAGCGCCAGCCAGGGCAGCGGTAGCACTCCGGCGAACAGCAGTACCGCTCTGCGTGTCGGCCGGATCATCGCGGCGCTGGAATCCTCTCCAGCAGATCAGTCAGTATGCGCGCCGCCGGCAGCCCCTCGATATCCGCCCGCGCGGTTGGCGTGATGCGATGACGCAGCGTCGCGGGCACCAGACTTTTTACATCGTCCGGAATGACGAAGTCGCGCCCTTCGATGGCCGCCCGCGCCCGCGAGGCCGTGGCCAGCATCGTGGCGGCCCGCGGCGACGCTCCAAACTCTATGCTCGGGTGCCCGCGAGTCGCCCGCACGATATCCACGATGTAGGCGATCACCTCCTCCGAAAGGGCGATGCCCGCCGCCTTCGCCCGCATCTCTCGCAAGACCTCGATCCCTGCCACCGCCCGCAGCCCGAACTCCTCCAACCGCGGCATGACCGGTTGATGCCCGTGCCGCCGCACGATCTCCAGCTCCGCGTCGCGCTCCGGGTACTCGATCGCGATCTTGAACAGGAACCGGTCGAGCTGCGCCTCCGGCAGCGGATAGGTCCCCTGCTGCTCGATCGGGTTCTGCGTCGCGATCACCATGAACGCGTCGCCCAGCGGATAGTGTGTGGCGTCGATCGTCACCACCCGTTCGTTCATCGCCTGCAGCAGCGCCGCCTGGGTCTTGGGCGGCGTGCGGTTGATCTCGTCCGCCAGCAGAATCTCGGTGAAAATCGGCCCCTTGGTCAGCACAAACTGGTTGGTCTGAAAATTGAACAGGTTGGTGCCGAGCACATCGCCCGGCATCAGGTCCGGGGTGAACTGAATGCGTCCGAAGCGCAGCGCCAGTGCCGTCGCGAAGCTTTGGGCCAACAGCGTCTTCGCCGTGCCCGGCACTCCTTCCAGCAGAATGTGCCCGCCCGCCAGCAGGCTGATCAGCATCATATCGATGGCGGCGTCCTGTCCCACAATCGCCTTCCGCACCTCGGCCCGGATCGCTTCAATCACCAATCAGCTCCTTCCTCCAGGTCCACACCTCGCGCGGCGGTGCCTCCTCCGGCGGCGCGGACGGCGCCCCCGGTGTCCGGCTCAACCACACCAGCAGCCCGGCGGTGTCCAGTCCGCGCGGCGCGCGAAGGCGGCGCCCCGCGGCGCGCACCATCTCCTCGCGATACGGGCCCGCAAGATCCGGCACGCGTTTAGTCTGCACCAGGAGCCGCGCTCCGGTATCGATCAAACTCCGCTTACCCGCCTCCAGCCGAGGTGCGAGACTCCGGGCCGCGCCGAACCGCACCGCCGCCGCCCATACCAGCAGCACGACAGCCAGCGCCATCTGCACGGTCACCAGGACAAACGGGAATTGAAACAGAATCCCCAGCAGGTGAAACGGCTGCGGCGAAAAGCCATGTTCGAATTCATCGAAGATCACACTGCCGCCCAGATCGCGAATCAGGCTCACCGCCACCGCGGCATTGTCCGAGCGGATCAGCCCGTGATTCGCGATCAAGTCCGGGTCCGACAGGATCACCAGCCGCCGGCCGAGCTCCCGGTACTCGCCAACCAGGATTCCGTCCCGCGCGGCCATCAGCGGCCGCAGCTTCTTCGACCTCACCAGTTGCGGCCTTGCGATCGCCACGCTGCCGGGCATGGGCCGGCGCCCCGTCAGTCCCTCCAGCGATGCATTCCGCACCAGCACCGCCTCCGCATCCAACAGGTGCAGCACCCTCGCCACCTCGTCGTCGGCCAGCAGTGTGTCGGCCCCCAGCCAATACGGCTTGTTGGGGTCCGCCTTGCCCCCACGCTTCGGCAACACCAGCAGCAGCGTGCGCGCGGTCAGCATCGCGCGCACTTCCTCGAGCGTCGCATCGTCCGTCCGCGGCTCGGCCACAACCAGGACATCTTCCTCTGCGACGTGCACACCCGATCCCGCTTCGCTGATCTCCACCGGTAGTCCCAACTCCACAAGCAGCCGGTAAAACGCCGCGTGCCCGATCGCCGATTTCGAATACACCGTTGGCCCGGCCGGATCCGGATGCGCCAGCGACGCCGCGCCACGCCGGTAGCCCGGTACGATCAGCGCGGCCAGCAATGCGGCCAGCCCCACTGAACCAAGGATCACGTTGCGCCGGTACGCGGTCATGCGGATTCCCCTGCCGGCTCCGCAAACGTATCAAAGCTGCTCCTGACCCGCCGGTAGTCATCGACTCCCGCGGAAGCCTGCCCGAACCACGCCCGTTCCACGCGCACCACCACGTCGCGCAGCGCCCGCATCCGCGGCTCGTCTAATTTCGCGCCGCGCAGCAGCTCCCAACTCGTGAGCGAGTCCCGCTCGCCGGCCAGCATCGCCATGGCCGCGAGCAGGACGCAGTGCATCGCCTCCGTGAACCGGCCTTCCGCGGCACACTGGTCTGCCCGCGCCAGCAAGGAGCCCGGCTCCGCCCGCTGCCGTGCACCTTCCAGCGCCGGACCAGGCGGCCCGAGTGGCGCACGCATCCGGTTGTCCAAAGGCTCGCGAAAGAACGCTGCCAGGAGCGCTAAAACCGCCACCACCAGCACCGCGATCAGCGCCCAGGACATCAGGCTCAGCACGGCTCCCGGCATAGGGATCGAGACCCCCTCGCCATCGCCTAATGTCCATCCGTCCCTGTGCCGCCCCACGGATGCCTCGGGCTGAGCCGCGTCGGTCGGAAGCCGTGTCTGCACGTCCATCTCGCGCTCCAACGCGACCGCCGTCCTGCCCACGTCTTGCGCGCCTGCCCAGACTGCGAGTGCCGCCAGCATGAGCAGGGCACGAATCAGCACACTTCAGTTTACCGTGGGGCAGGTTTGCGACCGTGTCCCGTCGCGTATTATGAAGGTAGTCCCTTGTCCACAGTCTTCTTCGACATCGATTCGCAGCTCGACTTTCTCTACCCGGCGGGCGCACTCTATGTCCCCGGCGCCGAGCGGGTCGTTCCCCACATCGCCCGGCTCAATCGTCACGCCGCCGCGCACGGCATCCCGGTCGTATCCACCACCGACGCTCACGCCGAACACGACCCCGAGTTCCGTGACTGGCCACCCCACTGCATCGCCGGCACTCTCGGGCAGCATAAGGCCGCCACCACCCTCCTCGACCGCCGGGTTGTAATCCCCAATCGCCCCTGTCCGCTCGACCTCGGCGCCGCACAGCAGATCGTCGTCGAAAAGCAGCATGTCGACGTCTTCACCGCACCCAACCTCTCGCGCATCGCCGCCATGCTTCAGGCGGATCGCTGCGTGGTGTATGGTGTGGTCACCGAAATTTGCGTGCTGTTCGCCGCCAGCGGCCTGCTCGAAGCCGGCAAGTCCGTGGTCGTAGTGACCGACGCCGTCGAGACGCTTAACCCCGCCGACTCCGCCCGCGCTTTGAACGAAATCGTGGCCGCCGGCGGGTCGCTCGCCCGGCTGGCAGATTTCTGCTGAGGGTCAGGAGGCCGCCCGCATTACGTGCGCTGTTACAGATTGCATCGGCATTCGCTCCCGGCGCCGATGCCAGCAGCGCAAACCGGCGCTGACCACCCAGGATACTTCGGTCTTCTCGTACGGCTTTGCCAGCACGTCATGCGCTCCCAAGTTCAGTACTTCGGCCCACAACCGCTCATCCGCCAGCCGCGATGTCACCACCAGCAAGGGTGGTTCAGGCAATTGGTTCAACACCCGAAGCAATTCCTGCCATGTTCCACTGGCGGGACGACTGTCACAGAACACGACCGGCACCTCCCGTGTTCGCACGATCGATTCCGCCGACGCAATGCTCGGACTTCCCCAGACCCGCCACACCTCCGGAACGGTACCCCGAAGCATGGTCTCCAGAATTTGACACTCCCCGCGAGCCGGCTCCACGCACAAGATATGGACAGCCCCTGACCGATTTGGCGTAAATCCTGGTTCAGCCAATTGGCCTCCTTTCAAATACGAGCACACTATCGCCCGCTTTACTAAGTGGAAAGGTCAAGTGGTCCGGATGGGTGGAGATTACAACTCAGCAGGAGTATCTTCCAGACCGCGGTTTCGAGTGCCACTCCGAAACGCCGGACTCCCTCGCAATCGGAATAGCTATACTATAGGGCCGAAATATGCGCCAGTCAATTGAAATCGGTGCGAATATTCAGATATTCCGGGCGCTGAATTTCTGTCGAGTTACAAACTATTCCGCCAGTTATTCGCATTTAGCTCACGCCCTTGAGTATTTGTCCGGCGTTACCGCTCTACGCCTGGTCCTGCTAATTTGAATCTATGCATTTCGTCGATTGCCCACGCCCCGGAGGCCCGGAAGTCCTCCGCATCGCAGAGGCTTCCACTCCCGTGCCCGGCCCAGGTGAAGTCCTGATCCGCGTCGAGGCTGCCGGCGTCAACCGCCCCGACCTCCTTCAGCGCCAGGGCAAATATCCGCCGCCTCCCGGAGCATCCCCTATCCTCGGTCTCGAAGTTGCCGGCGTCATCGTGTCCGCGGATCCCGCGTCCCGCTGGAAGGCTGGCGACCGCGTATGCGCCCTGGTCCCCGGCGGAGGCTACGCCGACTACTGCCTCACGCCTGGATCTCACTGCCTCCCGATCCCCACCCGGCTCACCGTCGAAGAAGCCGCGGGCATCCCCGAGACCTTCTTCACGGTCTGGGCCAACGTCTTTCAAACCGGAGCCCTTCAACCTGCGGAGCGCATTCTCGTTCACGGGGGCGCCAGCGGCATCGGCACCACGGCCATCCAGCTCGCCCGCGCGTTCGGCGCCACGGTCTACACCACCGCCGGCACCGAGGAGAAGTGCGCCGCCTGCCGCAAGCTTGGCGCAGCCGCTGCCATCAACTACGTCCGCCAGGATTTCGTCCAGGAAGTCCGCGCCCTCACCAACGGTGAGGGTGTCCATCTCGTCCTGGACATCGTTGGCGGCACCTACACCGCGCGCAATCTCGAGTGCCTCGCACGCTGCGGGCGTCTCATCCAGATCGCCGTCCAGCAGGGCGCCGAAGCCACCATCAATCTCACCAAGATCATGCGCAACCGTCTCACCCTCACGGGATCCGCGATGCGCCCTCGAACCGTCGCCGACAAAGCCCAGATCGCTCGCGATCTCGAACAGCATGTCTGGCCTCTGCTCGAATCCGGACGCGTGAAAGCGATCGTAGATCGCATTTTCCCTTTCAGCGAAGTAGCCGCCGCCCACCGCTATCTCGAAAGCGGTGCTCATATTGGCAAAGTGATCCTCAAGGTCTCCTGACGATTACCTCGAAATTGCTACCCCATCGCGCCAGCGGCGTGCGCAGGACACCGTCGTCCACCCACCGCGCCAGCCGGTATCCCGCGCGCCACCTCGGAAACAGCCCTGCCAGCGGCGACGATCCGAAGTCGTACATCTCGACGCGTGTCTCCAGCCCGCTCTGCCGGAAGAGGTCGGCAGTCGCCTCCGGCTCCAGTTCGCGCTCATCTGCCGTCTGGTAGCGCTTCATCATCTCCGGAATCAGCAGCCGCCCCACCGCCCCGCTAAGCCGCCGCCGGCTCGGGTCCAGGGAATAAAACACGCCGCCCGGAACCAACCACTCGCGCACACGGCCCGGCATGGCCTCCAGGTCCGCATCCGGCAGGTGATGCAAAAAGAAAATCGCGATCACCGCGTCGAAGCGCCCTTCGGCGGTAGTGCCTTCGAGGAATCGTGCATTCCGCACCCCCTGCCGCTCCGCGTCCGATCGCGCTTGCCGCACCGCCGCCGGCGAAAGATCCACGCCGGTCACTTCGCCGAGCCGCGCCGCCAGCAGCAGCTCCGTATCGCCGATTCCGCACCCCAGGCTCAGTACGCGCGCGTCCCGGCGCGCGCCGGTGGCCTCCAGAATTCGTCCCGCCATGTGCGAACGCAGCGCCCGCACCGCCGGCTTCGCAAAGTGCTGCTGCGCAAATCCGGAGTACAGCTTTTCGTGGTATTCGAGTTCGCGCCGGGTGACGTCGCTCACGCCGGTGTGCGGCGGCTGCGGTACGCCATCACGCACAGGAAAATCGCCCCCGCCAGCATGCTGCCGTCGCGCAGCATGGTCAGTGGTGATATCGGCTCATTTCCACCGAAGCAGCCGCAGTTGATTTCCTTCCCCTGCACGTACGCGCGCACGATCAGTGTGAAAAACACCGCCAGCAGGCCGGTGATAATCGTGCTCGACGTTCGGAAGAAAAATCCCGAGATGAGCACTACCCCCACCGCCACTTCGAACCAAGGCAGGGTCCTCGCCACGATTTCGACCGCCCACATCGGCAGAAGGTCGTAGCTGGCCACGCCCGCGGCAAAGAGCTGCCACGGATCCTTCAGCTTTAGATAGCCCGCATAAACAAAAATCGCGCCCAGCACGACCCGCAGCGTCAGCAGGACGATGCTCAGCGGCTTATTTTTTGAGAAGTCCATCCAGGTAGCCCTTGAACAGGTTGTAATCGTCCCAAAAACTCCAGGGCTGCTGCTTCAATTTGTATGTCACGATCACGGTCGGCGTCTGGTTGATCTGCGATCTCGTCCCCAGGTCGTAATCCTTTTGCACCTCCGCCAGCACGGAAGGATCGCCCGCTAGCGCCTGCACTTTCTTTTGTTCTTCCGGCGTCAGCGCCGTTGCCACCGTCTCCCAGACCTTGCCGGTCATCCCCCACTGCTGTTGCGCTTTGAACAGGGCGTCGCACGCCTGCTGATACTTGCCGATCCGCGCCGCCGCGACCGCGTAGTTCGCCGCCGGGCGCGAATACACATGCTGCGGTATGTTCAGTGGAAACTCGCGAAATACCAGGTACGCCTTCCCGGTCTTCACGAAATCCGCGATGATCGCCGGCAGTATGTCTTCATGCAGGTGCTTGCAATGCGGGCACATGAAGTCGCTGTACAGTTCCAGCGTGATCGGCGCCGAGGGATTCCCCATCGCCTTACCCTTATCCACATCCGGCCCGGCAGCAAATCCAGTCGCCAGTGCGGCGAGTGCGAGTGCAACAAATTTCATATTCCTCATTATACGTTCAAGGCTTCCGCCGCTCTTTTTGTGACAGGAGCCGGCTCACTTCTTCAGCAGCTCTTTCAGGTAACCGAAAAACAGCGCGTTGTCCCCGCCCCACTGATTCCAAAGCTGGTGCTGTGTCCGGAAGTTGATTCCCACCGTCGGCGTCCTCACCAGCCCGGCGCGATTCCCCGCTGTCGTGTCGCGTTGAACCTCGTCCGTCACCGACGGGTCCTTCACCAGCGCCTGCACTTTCTTCTGCTCGTCCGGCGTCAAAAGCGGCGCCACTGTTTCCCACACCTTCCCGCTCATGGCCCACGACGACTGGTTCAGAAACAGCGCATCCGCCACCTGCCGGTACTTCCCGATGTGGTTCGCCGCCACTGCCAACCGCGCGGCTTCCCCCGAGTGCAGGTGGCCTGGACTCGGCGGCAGGACATAGTCGCGAAACACGATAAACGCCTTGCCCTGGCTCACGTAATCGCGCATCAGGACCGGCAGTACCTGCTCGTGGAACGCCTTGCACCCCGGACAACTGAAGTCGCTGAACACCTCCAGCCGGATTGGCGCCGACTGATTGCCCACAATCTTCCCGTTCGGGGGATCGGCAGCCGGCGCGGAAAGAGCGGCTGCCAGAATCAGCCCAAGTGCCGTTTTCATTTCAGTTGATCGTCCAGGAAACTCTTGAACAGGTTGTAGTCGTTCCAGTAAATCCAGGGAGTCTGTTTTCCTCGCCGCGTGATGATCAGCGTCGGGGTCCGATCCACCCGTGCCGTCTGCCCGGATTCCAGATCGTGCTGCACATCCGCCAGCACGGCCGGATCCTTCACCAGTGCCTGCACTTTGGTCCGCTCCGCCGGCGTCAGCACGCTCGCCACCACGTCCCACACCTTCCCGGTTCGCGCCCATGAGTCCTGCGACGCGAACAGCGCCCCCGCCACCTGCGGATACTTCCCTACCCGTACCGCCGCGGCGGCGTAGCTCGACGCCTCGCGCGAGTACTCGTGCCCCGGCCCCGTGAGCGTGTATTCGTGGAACACCAGGTACGCCTTTCCCGGCGAGATGAAGTCATTAATCAGCTTCGGGAGAATCTGGTCGTGAAACCACTTGCAATGCGGACAGGTAAAATCGCTGTACAGGTCCATCCGCAGGGGTGCGGAGAAACTGCCCATCGTCTTCGCCTTCTCCTGACTGGGCTCCGCGCCCGCACACGTCAGCACCGAAGCCAGCGCCAATGCGAGAAACTTCATACATTTCATTTTATGTCAGCGGTGCGAATCCCCGGCCCCTCCCACACCGCCCATATTTTCGGGAAGGTTTTTGCACCCTCCTGCATCAAAGCCTTAGGGGGAGGCCAGGCTGGGTCGCTACACCACCCCGCACATGTGGGTATGTCGAAGAACACCACAAAAAAGTCAAAAATGTCCGATTATGCTACTATCCCTTTGGGGCTATACTGAGGATTCCAGAGGTTGTCGATGAAAAAATACGGCAAATTCGCAGCGCTCATCGTGGTGGTGATCGGGACCCTCGTCTGGCTCGCCACCGCCGAGATGAAGGATAACCAGACCTACTATAAGACCATTACGGAACTTGGGCAGATGGGCGACAAAGCCTACGGCGCCCGGGTCCGGGTCGGTGGCGATGTCGAAGCCGGCTCCATCAAGCACATCGGCAACCAGACCGTCTTCGTTCTCGTTCAGGATAAAAGCCGCCTCACCGTAGCTTATAACGGCTCCGACCCACTCCCCGACACCTTCAAGGACGGCGCGCAAGCCTTGGCCGACGGCAAGCTGGGTAAAGACGGGACGTTCCAAGCCGGGAAGATTCAGGCGAAATGCGCGTCTAAGTATGAGGCGAAACCCGGGATGAAACCCGGCGAGACCTTGCCCAACATCAACCGTTCGAGTCTTTAGTTTCTTTTGAGGGGAACATGGAAAATCTCGGCTCCGTAGCCATCCTGCTGGCTTTCTGTGTAGCCATCTATTCGACCGTCGCCAGCGTCGTGGGACGTCTCAAGTCCAAGCCTTTGTTAATAGTTAGCGCGCGCCGGGCGGCCTATGTCACCTGGGCGCTCCTGACTACCGCAGCCGCCGTTCTGGTCACCTCCCTGATGACCGGCGACTTTCGCTTCTCTTATGTGGCCGAGCACTCCAACCGCACCATGCCGATGCTCTACAAGTTCGCGGCATGGTGGGGCGGGCAGGAAGGCTCGCTCCTGTTCTGGAGTTGGCTCCTCTCGACCTACACAGCGGTCGTCGTCTTCACGAACGGCCGCCGCCACACCAACATGATGCCCTGGGTCGTGGCCGTCCTCACTACTGTCCAGACCTTCTTCCTCCTGCTCAACAACTTTATTGCAAATCCCTTTCAAATGCTTGCTACAGATGGCCTTATTGTCGATGTGAAGGATGGCAACGGCCTCAGTCCCCTGCTCCAATATCCCGCCATGGCCATCCACCCGCCGATGCTTTATCTGGGCTACGTCGGATTCGCCGTCCCCTTTGCCTTCGCCATGGGCTCCCTCATCACCCGCCAGCCCGGTGACGCCTGGATCGCCACCACCCGCCGCTGGACCCTGGTCACCTGGCTATTTCAAAGCACCGGCATCATGCTTGGCGCCGCCTGGGCCTACCACGTCCTCGGCTGGGGCGGCTACTGGGGCTGGGACCCGGTTGAAAACGCCTCCTTGCTCCCATGGATCGCCGGCACCGCATTCCTGCACTCGGTGATGATGCAGGAGAAGAAAGGCATGATGAAGGTCTGGAACATGGTGCTGATCAGCACCACGTTCTTCCTTTGCATTCTCGGGACGTTCCTGACGAGGTCGGGTGTAGTGCAGTCGGTCCATGCCTTCGCCCGCTCGGAAATCGGCAAGTACTTCGTCAGCTTCCTGGCCATCGGTATTGCCGCTGTCATCTATCTCATCCTGGAGCGGCTCGACTACCTCAAAAGCGAATCTCAGCTCGAGAGCGTGGTTTCGCGCGAGTCGAGCTTCCTCTTCAACAACCTCATCCTGCTCGCAAGCTGCTTCGCCGTTCTCTGGGGCACACTCTTCCCCGTCATCAGCGAAGCCATCAGCGGGGACAAGATTTCGCTCGACGCCGATTGGTACAACCGCCTGATGGTCCCGATCGGCCTCTTCCTCCTGTTCCTGACCGGCGTGGGACCGCTCTTCTCCTGGCGCCGCACATCGGTCGATAGCCTCCGCCGCAACTTCCAGTGGCCCGGCATCGCCTCGCTGGTACTGGTCGGCGCTCTGATCGCCGCCGGAATCCGCCACTTCTACGCCCTGATCTCGTTCGGCTTCTGCCTCTTCGTCGCCCTCACCGTGATCATCGAGTTTTACAAAGGCGCGCACGCCATCAGCGTCAAGAGCAACATGAACCTGCTGCGCGCCACCGTCGAGCTCACACACCGCAATACACGCCGATACGGCGGATATCTGGTTCACATGGGCATCGTGCTCATGTTCATCGGTTTTACGGGCCACGCATTCAACCTCAACGAGGTGAAAGAGGTCGCCACGGGCGACAAGATGAGTATCGGCAAATACGAGCTCCGCATGGTCAACCTGGCACAGGGCGAAAACGAGAACTACGCCTGGCACCGCGCCACCATGGCGGTCACCAGGAACGGCGAATACATCGACACACTGGAACCCGAGAAGCGCTTTTACAAAGCCAGCCGCCAGGGCACCAGTGAAGTCGGCATCCGCCAGCGCCCCAACGAAGATCTGTATCTCAATTTCGGCGGAATGAGCGACGACAATCAACGTGCTGTGATTCAGGCCTACGTCTTCCCCCTGGTAAGCTGGATCTGGATCGGCACCCTGGTCGTCATCTTCGGCACCCTGGTCTGCCTGGTGCCCAGCAAAGTGAAAATGCAATATGCCCGTACCGAAGTGGTCGGAGTGGCGCAGGCCTCCCGGCCGGCGCGTCTCGAAACATAATCTATGCGCCGTATCCTGTTAGCGATTCTGCTCACCGTCGCCGCCCTCGCCCAAACCGCGAGCGAGAAGCCCAGCGTCGACGTACGCCGCGTCGGCGCGCGTCTCGCCTGCCAGTGCGGATGCAAGGATTCCGTCGCCACCTGCAGCATGCTGGAGTGCCACTTCTCCAAGCCAGCCAAGGAGAAGATCGCACAGATGCAGGCCGTCGGCATGAGCGACGATCAGATCATCCAGTCGTTTATCCGCGAATACGGCCCCGGCATCTACCTCGCGCCGCCGAATGCGTTCGGCTGGATCGTGCCGTACGCCGGTGTGGCCGTCGGCCTGGTAATCATCTGGCTGTTCATCAAGAAATATCGCAAGCCCAAGCCCCTGACCGACCTCGGCTCCATCGAAATCGACGACCCGGAGCTGGCCAAGTACAAGGATCAGATTGAGAAGGATCTGGCGAATTTAGAGTGATCATAGCCATTACCTGCGTCATCGCGATCGCCGCCATCGCGTTCATCCTCGGGGTTCGTCCCAAGGACATCCCGGAACCCGAGCCCGTCTCTCCGTTCCAGCACCTGGATGAGCGCAAGGCGGCGATCTACGAAAATCTGCGCGACCTCCAATTCGAATATCGCGTCGGCAAACTCTCCGACGCGGACTATCAGACCACCAAGCGCGACCTCCAGAAAGAGCTCGCCGCCGTCCTCGCCGAAGTGGACAGAATCCGCGTGGGGCAGCCGGTCCGGCCCGTTTCCGGGGTCGCGGAGCTGCCCCGCGCCAAGCCCGATCCCCTGGTTTGCCCCCATTGCCACGCCAAATTCCAAACCCTCCTTAAATTCTGCGGCGAGTGCGGCAAACCCATGAAGGTGGCGAAAGCATGAAACCACTGCTTGTCCTCCTCCTCGCATCGCCGCTGACGGCCGCCATCACCGGTACCGTGATCAACCAATCGACGGGCAAGCCCCAAGCGGGCGCGACCGTCGCCTTCTACCGCGTCGCCACCGCCACCGGGCCCGAACTCATCGACCAGGCCAAGAGCGACGCACAGGGCAAGTTCACCATCAACCAGGTGCCGCAAGGCCCCAGCCTGATCCGCACGGCGTTCGACGGCGTCACCTACAACCACATGCTGCCCCCGGGATCGCCCACGACCGGCCTCACCATCGATGTGTACAGCTCCTCCAAGAGCCAGGGCGAGGCCAAGGTCAGCAAGCACATGATCCTGTTCGAACCCAACGGCGGCGGCCAGGTCTCGGTCACCGAAACCTATCTCTTCACCAACACGGGCAAGAGCGCCTGGAACGACCCGGACCTGGGCACTCTCAAGTTCGCCGTACCGCAAGGCGCCAGCCAGCCCACCGTGCAGGCGACCGCGCCCGGCGGAATGCCCCTCGGCGCGGCAGTCAGCCGCAACCCGCGAACCGAAACCTACTTCGTCGATTTTGCCGTCAAGCCAGGCGAAACCCGCTTCGACGTCAACTATACAGCCCCCTACACCGAAGGCACCGACTACACGGGGCGCGTCCTCACCAAGGACGACAACACCTACCTGATCGTCCCCAACGGTGTGACGTTGAAGGGCGACAAGCTCAATGATCTCGGGAACGAGCCGCGTACCCAAGCCCACATCTACGGCCTCACCGCCGCGTCGTACAAGGTACAGTTCACGGGCGCATCAGCCGCCGCCGCCGATTCCGCCGACCAGCAGCCGGACTCCGATTCCGGTCCCAAGATCGAGCAAACCCTTCCCCGCATCAACACCCAGGCCAAAGCGATCGTGGCCCTCACCCTGGGCATCCTCGCCCTGGGCTTCGTTCTTATTTACCGAACGCGCGCATGACTCCCGCCGTCCAAGTTTCCAGCCTCTGGAAGTTCTACGGCGACTACCCTGCCCTCAAGAACGTCACCCTCGACGCGCCCGCCGGCGCCTGCCTCGCCCTGATCGGCCGCAACGGCGCCGGCAAGACCACCTTGCTCCGCACCATCGCCGGCTTCTCCCGCCCGGGTAAGGGCTCCATCTCCATCTTCGGCACGCCTCCGCGCGATGCCCAGACCCGCCGCTTCATGGGCTATATCGGTCACGGCATCAGCGTCTACGATGAGCTTTCGGCCCTGGAGAATCTGACGCTCTACGCCAAGCTCTACAACCTCCCCGACCCGCGCGGCTCGGCTCTCGAGTGGCTCGAGCGCACTGGCCTGGAACGCGTCAAGAACGGCCTGGTCCGCGAGTTCTCGCGCGGCATGCGACAGCGCCTTGCGGTCGCCCGGGCCTTCCTGCACGAGCCCAAAGTCCTGCTCCTCGACGAACCCTTCACCGCCCTTGACGACCGCGCCATCGCCGTTCTCCAGACGGTGTTGCGCGAAGCGCTCGCCGCCGGCAAAACCATCGTCATGTCCACCCACCAGTTGCGTGAAGCCCTGGAACTGGCCACGCACGTCGCGCTGCTCAACCGCGGACAGGTGGCATTTCACGGCCCATGCACGCCGGAAATGGTCTCCGATCCCGGCTGGGTCTACGCGCGATACGGTGAGGGGTGATGGCCTTCGCCCGGCAGGTATTCGTCATCATGGCCAAAGACCTTCGCGCCGAGTTGAGAACCAAAGAGGCGATCAACGCCTCCCTCTCGTTCGCGCTGGTCGTGCTCCTGCTTTTCAGCTTCGCCTTCGATCCGGATGAAGAGACCGTCCGCGCCATTTCCGGCGGTCTCCTCTGGATCGTCTTCGCCTTTGCCGGCACCCTACTCCTCAACCGCAGCTTCGCCCGTGAGCTCAACAACGACTGCCTCGACGCCCTGATCTCGGCCCCCATCCCCGCCGCCGCGCTGTTTCTCGGCAAAGCGCTGGCGAACTTCGTGCTGGTGCTGGCGGTCGAGCTGATCGCGCTCCCGCTATTCGGCATCTTCTACAACGTGCATTGGACCACGCAGCTCCCGCAGCTCCTGTTAGTGATGCTCCTGGCGACCTGGGGCATGACGGTCACCGGCACGATTTTCAGCGCGCTGACCGTAAATATTCGGCTGCGCGAAGTGATGCTGCCGATCCTGAATTTTCCGATCCTGATCCCTGCCCTGCTGGCGGCGATGCAACTGACCAATGCGCTGATCGCCGGGCAGCCGATCACGTCCGCCAACGAGGCGTGGCTAAAGATGCTAATCGGATTTGATGTTATGTACACCGCAGTATCTCTGGTCTTAGTAGAGATCGTGTTAGTTTCGTAACGCGACCCTCCGGGTCGCAATAGTTATGCCTTATTACAAACGCCGCCTGCCGCACTGGGATCCCGAAGACGCGGCGCTCTTTATCACGTGGCGTCTCCACGGCAGCTACCCGGCGCCAGGCCCCGAATGGGAGCGACTGCCCCCTGGGCAGCGCTTCGCCGCCGAAGATACCGAACTTGCGCATCTGGCGACCGGTCCCCATTACCTCAGAGATCCACGGGTGGCCCAGACCGTCGCCGACACTCT
>Ga0335070_10002731_pt1 | contig 20502 bp, 20 predicted proteins | sample Lox_Sample_13_FD_206722 | JGI IMG/M metagenome (GOLD analysis project Ga0335070, IMG submission 206722) | Soil microbial communities from Loxahatchee National Wildlife Refuge, Florida, United States - Lox_Sample_1.3 | ecosystem: Environmental > Terrestrial > Soil > Wetlands | place: USA...
GCCCGCACCCCCGCCTGGCGCAGCGCGTCCACCTGGTCCTTCATCAACGCGATCAGCGGCGACACCACCACGCCGAGGCCCGGGCGAATGAGCGCAGGAATCTGATAGCAAAGCGATTTGCCGCCGCCAGTCGGCATCAATACCAGCGCGTCGCCGCCGGCGACGACGTGGTCGATCACCTCGGCCTGATGGCCGCGGAAGCTGTCGTAGCCGAAAACCGAGCGCAATACCGCGAGGGCGCGATCTTCCGGCGCTGCCGCCGCTACTGCCATCGAGCTGATTCCCTGGAATCTCGCGGCCATAGTACACGAAGGCCGGTCATCTCGCGCTATCGCATCGGCACGTCCTCCCCCTCTCCCCCGCGGCGAGAGGATCGGGGTGAGGGGGCGCCGGGCTCGGATGCCGGATTTTACTCGGGCCTGTCGGCCGCAGGCCCCGTCGCCTAACCTCTCCCCGTCGGAGAGAGGGATACGAAGTGCCCGCGAGCTATCGCATCGCCACGCCGGCCCGTGCTATCACCGCGCCGCCATGCTCACCCTCACCGATCTCACCTACCGAATCGCCGGGCGGACCCTGCTCGATGAGGCCTCCGCGCAGATCAACGCGGGCTGGAAGGTCGGGCTCGTCGGCCGGAACGGGGCCGGCAAGTCTACGCTCATCGACCTGATCCGCGGCGCCCGGCAGGCCGATGGCGGCGCGATCCAGCTCCAGAAAGGCGTGCGACTCGGCTTCGTCGCCCAGGAGGCGCCGGGCGGGGAGACCACGCCGCTCGAAGCCGTGCTCGCGGCGGACGAGGAGCGAGCGCGGCTCCTCGCGGAAGCCGAGACCGCCGAGGACCCCCACCGCATCGCGGAGGTGCAGGCGCGGCTCGTCGAGATCGATGCGCACACCGCCCCCGCGCGCGCCGGCGGCATCCTGCACGGGCTCGGCTTCGGCGCGCAGGAGCAGCGCCAGCCCCTCAGCTCCTTTTCCGGCGGCTGGCGGATGCGCGTGGCACTCGCGGCCGCGCTCTTCGCGGAGCCCGATCTGCTGCTCCTCGACGAGCCGACCAACCACCTCGACCTCGAGGCGGCGATGTGGCTCGAGAGCTTTCTCGCTCGCTATCGCCGCACCGTCATCCTCGTGAGCCACGACCGCCGCTTCCTCGACGAGGTCGCGGACCACATCCTCGCGCTCGCGGACCGGAAGCTCACGGTCTTCACCGGCGGCTACAGCGCCTATCTGCGCCAGCGCGAGGAGGCTCTGACGCGGAGCAAGATCCTGGCGGCGCGCCAGGACGCCGAGCGCAAGCGGCTCCAAGCCTTCATCGACCGCTTCCGCGCCAAGGCCTCGAAAGCGCGCCAGGCGCAGAGCCGCGTCAAGGTGCTGGAGAAGCTCGTTCCCGTCTCGATCGCGAGCGAGGAGCCGCCGCCTGTCTTCGACTTCCCCGCCCCGCCCTCGCTGCGCCCGCCGCTCCTCACGCTCGAGAACGTCTCGGTGGGCTACGAGCCCGGCGTGCCCGTGCTGCGCAAGCTGAGCCTCCGGCTCGATCCCGACGACCGGGTGGCGCTGCTGGGCGCCAACGGCAACGGCAAATCGACGCTCGCGAAGCTCCTGAGCGGCCGGCTGCAACCGATGTCGGGCGCGGTGATCGGCGCGCCCAAGCTCGCCTGCGGCTTCTTCACGCAGCATCAGATCGAGGAGCTCGAATCCGAGGAGACGCCCTACGATCATCTCGCGCGCCTGATGCCGGGAGCGCCGGCGGACAAGGTACGCGCGCGGCTCGCGCGATTCGGCCTCGGCGAGGACAAAGTGTTCGTCCGCGCGCGCGACCTCTCCGGCGGCGAGAAGGCGCGGCTCACGCTCGCGCTCGCGACGCACGAGGCGCCGCATCTGCTGATCCTCGACGAGCCCACCAATCACCTCGACATCGCCGCCCGCGAGGCGCTCGCGGAGGCGCTGAACGAATTTCCGGGGGCGGTCGTGCTGATCAGCCACGACTGGCATCTGGTGGAGCTGGTGGCGGACCGGCTCTGGCTCGTCGCCGACGGCATCGTGCGGCCCTTCGAGGGCGATCTCGACGAATATCGACGGCTGCTGCTGGCAAAGGAAAGCGCGGGCGGGAACGGGCGCGAGGGCGCGGAGCCGAGTCGCCGCGCGGAGCGCCGCGCCGCCGCCGAGCGCCGGCGCGAGCTCGAGCCGCTGCGCCGTCGTCTGCAATCGGCGGAGGCGCGCCTTGGCAGCCTCGGCAAGGAGATCGCGGCGGTCGAGACGCAGCTCGCCGATCCCAAGACCTACGGCGGCGACAGCACGACGCTCACGCAGCTCCTGCGCCGGCAATCAGAGCTCAAAGCCGCGCTCGGCGGCGCCGAGAGCGATTGGCTCGCCGCCGCGGAAGCTCTTGAGGACGCGGGCTGAGGGAGCACCCGAAAGCGGCGAGTCGCTTGACAGATTCCTGTGCCGCCGCGTGTCGCAACTTGCACACACGACCGCCCGGTCACCCCCACATTGGGACGATGTGGATAACTATTCGCATCCCCGGCGCAATTCGCCTCCAAATTATAAGATACTGAATAGATAAGATAAATCCCTGCTTCTCACGACTGCTTGAAGCCTTCAGCTTGCTTAAAGATCGGTTAAGACCGACTCGGCGACACTGTCGCGGACGGAGGAAATCAGAAACCGAGACGGGCTTTCTCTTGAAGGGTTGGTCATGGAGCAGTTCGCACGACTTTCGCTGATTTCGAGCCCCGGCACGGGCGTTCTCGACAATCCCTCCTGGATTCGCCGCGCCATGCTGATCGAGCAGGTGGCGGAGGGCTATGCCGACGGCCTCTTCACATCGGCGCAGCGCCGGGTGGCCGAGGACCTCTTCCGCACCGCCGTCTACGACGGCGAGGCGCTCGTGCGCAGCGTGCTTGCCGACAGCCTGAAGCGCCTCGGCAGCCTGCCGCGCGACATCATCCTCACGCTTGCGCGCGACGAGGCCCAGGTCGCGCGGCCCGTGCTCAGCTGCTCGCCGCTGCTGAGCGAGGACGATCTGCTTGAGCTCGCGCGCACGGGCTCTCGCTCGCATCGCCTGGCGATCGCCGAGCGCGACAATCTCTCGCCGGCTCTCTCGGAGGCGCTCTACGAGACGCGCGACCCGATCGTGGCGCGCCGCCTCCTCGTCAACGACGGCGCCGCGGTCGCGGAGGGAATGCTGCACGCGATCCTCGACACGCTCGGCGACGCTCCGGGGATCGTCGAGGCGATGGCGCGGCGGCGCCTGCTGCCCGTGAGCATCCTCGAGCGGCTGCAGCACTATCGGATCGCGGAGCGCCCGCGCGCGCAGGCCTCGGCGGCGCTCCGGGCCTGAGGTCTCAACCGCTTCGGAACTTCTGCGCGAGCGCATCGACCTGGCGCGCCAGCAGCGCCACGTCGGTGCCGACGGCGACGAAGACGAAGCCGCCCGCGAGCACCTTGCGCGTCTCGTCCTCGCGGAGGCTCAAAAAGCCCGGCGCCTTCCCCGCGCGCTTGATGCGCGCTCCAGCCTCGAGGATCGCCGACTGGACCTCGGGATGCTGGGTATTGGCGATGTGGCCCATGTCGGCCGCGAGATCGGCGGGGCCGATGAAGATGCCGTCGACCCCCTCCACCCCCGCGATCGCCTCGATCTCGCCGACGGCCTTGCGGGTCTCTGTCTGCACGAGGACGCAGATCTCCTCATCCGCGCGCTTGGCATAGTCAGGGACGCGCGCGTAGCGGTTGGCGCGGGTAGTGCCGGCGAAGCCGCGGATGCCCTTCGGCGGATAGCGCGTGGCGGCGACGGCGCGCCGCGCCTCCTCGGCGCTCTGCACGAAGGGAAAGAGGAAGCTGCGCGCGCCCTGGTCGAGGAGACGCTTCACCGTCACGGGTTCGTTCCAGGGCACGCGGACGACCGGCTCCGCCGTCCCGCCCTCGCAGGCGCGGAGCGTGTGCACCACGTCCGGCAACTCGTTCGGCGAATGCTCCATGTCGATGAGGAGCCAGTCGAAGCCCGCGCCTGCGCAGACCTCGGCGGCGGTCGGGCTCGCGAGATTGAGCCAGAACCCGATCTGCGGCGTGCCCGCGGCGAGGCCGCGCTTGAAGCGGTTGGGCGGCAGCGTCGCGGGCATCAGTGGATCTCCGGCTCGGGGACGGGAGCGGTGCCCGCGAGGAAATCGAAATCGCAGCCCTCGTGCGCCTGCGCGATGTGCTCGGTGTAGAGCGCGCCGTAGCCACGGGGGTAGTGCGGCTTGGGCGGGACCCATTGCGCGCGGCGGCGCGCCATCTCCTCGTCGGAGATCGCGAGATGGAGGCGGCGTCCGGGGACGTCGAGCTCGATGATGTCTCCGCTGCGCGCAAGCGCGAGCGGGCCGCCGACGAAGGCCTCCGGCGAGACGTGCAGCACGCAGGCGCCGTAGCTCGTGCCGCTCATGCGCGCATCGGAGATGCGGACCATGTCGCGCACGCCCTGCGCGAGGAGCTTCTTCGGGATCGGAAGCTGGCCCCATTCGGGCATGCCGGGCCCGCCCTGCGGGCCGCCGTTCTGCAGCACGAGCACGGAGTCCGCGGTCACCTCGAGTGCGGGATCGTCGATGCGCGCGGCCATGTCGTTGTAGTCGCGGAAGACGACGGCCGGGCCCCTGTGCTTGAGGAGGCGCTGCTCCATTGCCGGCGGCTTGATCACGGCGCCGTCGGGCGCGAGGTTGCCCCGGAGCACCGCAAGCCCGCCCGCGCCTTGCAGCGGATTGTTGGCGGTGCGGATCACGTCGTCGTTGTAGATCTCGCCGCGCGCGACGTTCTCGCCGAGGCTCTTGCCGTTGACGGTCGTGCAGTCGAGGGAAAGGCCCGCGCCGAGCTGGCGCAGCAGCGCGCGCAATCCGCCCGCGTAATAGAAATCCTCCATCAGATACTTGCCGGAGGGACGGACGTTCGCGAGCACGGGCGTGCGGCGGGAGATCTCGTCGAAGCGGTCGAGCGAGAGCTTGACTCCCGCGCGGCCCGCCATCGCCACGAGATGGATGATCCCGTTGGTCGAGCCGCTCAGCGCCATCAGCGTGGTGATCGCGTTGTCGAAGGCCTGCCCGGTCAGGATGTCCCGGGGCTTCAGGTCCTCGTAGACCATCTCGACGATGCGCCGTCCGCTCGCGGAGGCCATGCGTGCATGCGAGGAATCCGCTGCGGGGATCGAGGAGGCGCCCGGAAGCGTGAGGCCCAGCGCCTCCGTCACCGCCGCCATGGTCGAGGCCGTCCCCATGGTCATGCAGGTGCCGAAGGAGCGTGCGATGCCGTCCTCGATCTCGTGCCAGTCCTGCTCGTCGATGTTCCCAGCGCGGAGCTCCGCCCAGTATTTCCAGACGTCGCTGCCGCTGCCGAGGGGCTGGTTGTGCCAATTGCCGCGCAGCATCGGTCCCGCCGGCACGAAGATCGCGGGAAGATTCATACTGACCGCGCCCATGACGAGCGCGGGCACCGTCTTGTCGCAGCCGCCGAGCAGGATCACGCCGTCGATGGGATTGGCGCGCAGCAGCTCCTCCGTCTCCATCGCCAGGAGATTGCGATAGAGCATGGTCGAAGGCTTCATGAAGGGCTCGCCGAGCGAGATCGCGGGCATCTCCACCGGGAAGCCGCCGGCCTGCCAGACGCCGCGCTTCACCTCCGCCGCGCGCTCGCGGAAGTGATAGTGGCAGGGATTCATCTCGCTCCAGGTGTTGAGGATGCCGATGACCGGCTTTCCCGCGTAATCCTCGGCGGAGAAGCCCATCTGCTTCGTGCGGGAGCGGTGGCCGAAGGAGCGCAGGTCCTTGGCGCCGAGCCAGCGGGCGCTGCGGAGCTCCTCGTAGGTCTTGCGGCGGGGATTCGGCACGGGATCGATCCTCCCTCGGCTAAGGTCGAGGGAGTGAAGCGGCTCGGGCCCGCCGCTGTCAATCCGCGGCTGGCAATGTGCGGGTCGGGCGCGGCCTCAGGCGCGTCCCTGCGGCTCCATGCGCGCGATGTCCGGCATCAGGCTCGGCGCCGCCGCGACCTCGCGCAGCGGCACCCGCACCACCGCGCCGCGGCGATAGGCGGGATCGGCGAGCGCGCGGCCCACCGCCATCATAGCGATCGCGATGGTCTGCTGATCGTGCTGGCCGAGAAAGCGGGCGACCACCGCGAGCTCCGTCACCAGACGGTCGCGGACGTCGACGCCTTCGCGGCGCATGCGCTCGATCACGGTGTCGAGGCCGCCGTAGAGCCCACGCGCGGCCTCCTCGACGACGGCCGTCTCGGGAATGAAACGCAGCTCCGCCGGCGCGGGCTGCAGCATCTCCGAGATTTCGAGCGACCAGGTCCGGACGGCCTCGAGATAGACGGAGACGTGTCGGCCGTGGTGCCCCTTGGCGATCGCTGCGACCGCGGTCGCGAGCGCGGACACGCGCTCCTCGTCCGCGAGCGTCAAGGCCTCGAACCCCGCGACCACGTCGCGCAAGCGGCCCTCGGTCTCGGGTCCGACGGCGGCAAGAGCGGTGTCGATGGTCTCGGCGAGCGACATCATCGCGGAATTCCCTGGAGAAGTCCGGGGAGTATCGGCGCGGACTGTTAACGAATCTTTTCGGCGCGGCGAGAATCCCGGTAGCGCGCCTAGAGATTGCTGCAATTATCGATACCTTAACCGGAATCGGGCGAGGCTTCGCGGTCTAGGAGTGCAGACGCGGAGCCACTCATGAGCGACATCCCCAATCTGCTCGTTGACCGGAACCTCGAGACCACCACGGTGATCTCGCTGCGCCGCGAGCCCGCATGTTTCGCCTTCCTCTGCACCCAGGCGATCTCGCCGCCGCTGCCGATCGACTCCATCAATCTCGATCTCGCCTCGGTCGACTTTTACGGCGGCCGTGCCTCGCTCTGGGCGACGCTGGAAATCCGCTCCGCCGCCACCAGCGACGAGCCCACCGCCGTCCTCGGCTTCGACGAGACCTTCTTGCGCCCCTTCACGCGCTCGCTGATCGAGGCCGCCAGCACGCGCGCCGCCTACCGGATGCTGATGCGCCAGCCGAGCGAGGAGCGCGCGCGCCATCGCGTCGTGGAATACGTGACCGGCCCCGGCGCGCCGCTCCAGGAGCTGCTGATCCAGCCCCAGGACCAGGTCCTGCTGGTCTCGATGCCTCAGCCCGAGGGCGGCGAGGAGACGCTGTTCCAGCTCCCGCGCAGCGACTCGTTCCTGCGCGCCTTCGTGCGCATGGCCCATCGGGCGGACGAGGTGCTCCGTCTCACCCTCGCCGAGACCGAGCGCCTCGGCCGGCGCGGCGCCGCCGCCGCCGGCTAAAGCCCAGGGAGCCGCGGCGGCTCCTTCGGGTTCCGGTAGAGAAGCGTCCCGCCGGGCTCCGCGACCGCCCCTTCCGTGAGCCGCGCAGGCTCGACCTTGTCCGCCCCGAGGATGTGGCGCACCTCGACCCCGCGCGCGATCAGATAGTCCGCGACGATGCGGCGGTGGCAGCGCCACCACACCGCCTCCGCGCACATGATGGCGACGCTGTGCTCGCCTGCGAGCGCGAGCAGCTCCGCGAGGCCCGCCCGGAACTCTGGAGTTGCCGCGTAATCCGCATAGGCGCGAAAGGCGGCCTCCCGCCATAGCGTGTTCGGCGAGGGCTCGCCCGACGGGGCGGCGCCGCGGCGCCCGCCCAGCGCCGGCAGGTGCCGATAGCCGATGCCATGTGCCTCAAGAGCGGACCCCAAGTTCTCCGCATTGAATTGCGGGTTCGTCCGCGAGCGCGGGAAGCGGCGGATATCCGCGAGGAAATCGACGCCCGCTCCCTCGAGCAGGCTCACGAGCTCCGCGAGCGGCCGCGTCGAATGGCCGATGGTGTGGACGATCATGGCGGCATCCTGCCGCAGGCCGTTCCGGCATGCGAGCCCATAGGCAGCCCATGCCCTCCGTTGGTAGAGTGGGCGCCCCTAACGATCTGGGTGGCGAGAGGATGGTCATGGGCGAGGTCGCGCTCGAGTTCGGCATGCAGTTCTTTCCGGACGTGGGTCCGGATCAGAAGCCGGCCGCGCAGTATTTCGACGAGAGCCTGCGGCTCGTCGATTTCTGCGATCCCTACGGCTGGGGCCACGTGCGCACCGTCGAGCACTATTTTCACCCCTATGGCGGCTATTCGCCCAATCCCATCGTCTTCCTGGCCGCGGCCTCCCAGCGCACGCGCAAGGCACGGCTCATCACGGGGGCGGTGCTCCCGATTTTCAATAATCCCCTGAAGCTCGCGGGGGAGATCGGCATGCTCGACGCGATCTCCGGCGGCAGGCTCGAGGTCGGCTTCGCCCGGGCCTTCCTGCCGCACGAGTTCGCGCGGTTCGGCGTCAGCGTCGACCAGAGCAAGGCGCGCTTCGCGGAGGGAATGGAGCAGGTCCGCCAGCTTCTCGAAAATGAGAAGGTCTCGGCCGAGGGCCAGTTCCACCGCTATCCGCCGACGACCTCGCTGCCGCGGCCGACGCAGCGCCCGCGCCCGCAATTCTGGGTCGCCGCAATCGCCACGCCCGAGAGCTTCGAGAATGCCGGCAAGCTCGGCCACTGGATCATGGCGATCCCCATGGCCGGCGGAAAGATGGCCGAGCTCGTGGGGCGCTACCGCGAGGCCTGGCGCTCGGCCGGGCACAAAGGGCACGGCCGCGTGATGCTCGCTTTCCACATGTTCTGCCATCCTAGCCGCGACGAGGCCGCGGCCATCGCGCGCGAGCCGCTCAACCGCTATCTTCGCTCCCTCGTCGACGCGGCCTCTGACTGGACGGCGGGCATGTCCTCGGCCGACTATCCCGGCTACGACAAGATCATCGAGGGGCTGAGCCGCGAGACTTTCGATACCCAGCTCGCGAGCGGCAGCGCCTGGGTCGGACCGCCCGGCGACATCGTGGAGCAGGCGATCGAGTTTCACCGCAAGGTCGGCGGCTTCGAGAGCGCCTCGCTACAGGTGAACTTCAACACCCTCCCCTACGAGGACGCGGCGGCTTCGGTCCGGCTCTTCAGCGAGCGCGTCATGACGCGCTTCCCCTCCCTGGGCTGAGCGGCGGAGACCGGTCGTGCGGCGGCGAGCGCGCATCCTCATCGCGGCGCTCGGCGTCTTGCTGGCGCTCGCCGGACCCGCGGGCGCGCGCAATCAGCTCGTCATCGGCGTCAGCCAATTCCCGCCCTCGCTCAATCCGCTCATCGACTCGACGCTCGCCAAGAGCTACGTGCTCGGGATGGCGCGGCGGCCGATCACCGCCTACGACGCCGACTGGCACCTCGTCTGCATGCTCTGCGTCACCCTCCCGAGCTTCGAGAACGGGCTTGCCGAGCGCGTGCAGCTCGGCGACGGGCGCGAGGGCGTGCGGGTGACCTATACGCTGCAGCCCGGCGCCACCTGGGGCGACGGCGTCCCCGTCAGCACCGATGACGTGCTCTTCACCTACGAGGTCGGGAAGAACCCCTCGACCGGCGTCAGCAGCGCCGAGGGCTTCCGCCGCATCCTCGGGATCGAGGCGAAGGATTCCAAGACCTTCGTGGTGACGCAGGACCGCATCGACTACCAGTATCAAGCGCTCGCGGATTTCGAGCTTCTGCCCGCGCATCTGGAGCGCGCGGCCTTCGCCGATCCCCGCACCTACCGCTTCCGCACGCGCTACGACACCGATCCGACCAATCCCGGCCTCTATTTCGGGCCCTACAGGATCACGGAGCTCGTGCCGGGCTCGCGGGTCGTGCTGGAGCGCAATCCCACCTGGTGGGGAAAAAAGCCCGCCTTCGAGCGCGTGGTGGTATCGACCGTCGAGAACACTGCGGCCCTCGAGGCCAATCTCCTCGCGGGCAGCATCGACATGATCGCGGGCGAGATCGGGATGATCTCGGTCGACCAGGCACTCGCTTTCCAGCGCCGGCACGGCGACCGCTTCGAGGTGCTGACGCGGCCCGGCCTCTTCTACGAGCATCTCGCCGTCAACCTCGACAACCCCATCCTCACCGATCTCCGCGTCCGCCAGGCGCTCCTCCTCGGGCTCGACCGCGAAGCGATCAATAAGCAGATGTTCGGGGGAAAGCAGCCCGTCGCGGACACGATCGTGCATCCCCTAGATTGGGTGCACACCGACGATGTCCGGCACTATCCCTACGAGCCCGAGGAAGCGCGGAAGCTGCTGAGCGCGGCGGGCTGGAATCCCGGCTCCGACGGCATCCGCCGCAACGCCAAAGGCGAGCGGCTCTCCCTCGACCTCGCGACCACCTCGGGGAACCGCACGCGCGAGCTCCTGGAGCAGATCATGCAGAGCCAATGGCGCGCGCTCGGCGTCGAGGTGCATCTGCGCAACCAGCCCGCGCGCGTGCTCTTCGGCGAGACCGTGCGCAAGCGCGCCTACGATCTCGCGCTCTTCGGGTGGGTGAGCGCCCCCGAGAACGTGCCGCGGAGCACGCTCTACTCGAAGGAAATCCCCACGGCCGAGAACGGCTATACCGGGCAGAACAGCGACGGCTACCGCAATCCCGAGATGGACCATCTCATCGACACGATCGAGATCACGCTCGATCGCTCGAAGCGCGCCGATCTCTGGCACCGGCTGCAGCAGGTCTACGCTGAAACTCTGCCGGACCTGCCGCTCTTTTTCCGCGCCGACAGCTACGTCCTGCCGAAATGGCTGAAGGGCGTGCGTCCCACCGGCAACCTCTACACCTCGACGCTCTGGATCGAGGACTGGCACGACGCGGGCGACCAGCCGCGCTGACATGAGCTCCCACATCCTCCGTCGCCTCGCGGAATCCCTGGTCGTGGTGGCGGCGATGTCCTTCGTGATCTACGCCCTCATCGGGCTCATGCCCGGCGATCCCATCGACCTCATGCTGAGCGCCGATCCGCATCTGACCTCCGCGGATGTGGCGCGGCTCAAGGCGCTCATGGGCATCGACCAGCCGCTCCTCAAGCGCTATGGCGCCTGGGCCGCGGCGGCGCTCTCCGGCGATTTCGGCTATTCCCGGCTCTATGTAGAGCCCGCGGTTGCGGCGCTGCTGGATCCGCTCGGGCGGAGCGCGCTGCTGATGGGGGTGAGCTTCGTCACCACCCTCGCGCTTGCCTTGCCGCTGGGCATCCTCGCCGCGCGGCAGCCGCGCTCGCTCGCGGATCACGCGATCAATCTCGCGTCTTTCGCGAGCATCTCGCTGCCGAGCTTCTGGATCGGGCTCATGCTGATCCTGGTCTTCGCGGCGGGGCTCGGCTGGCTCCCCGCGGGCGGCATCGCCGATGTCGGCGGCGGCGGCTTCATCGACCGGCTGAGGCATCTGATACTGCCGGTTACGACGCTCACCATCGTGAGCTTCGGCGCCTTCGCACGCTACATGCGCTCGGGCCTCCTCGAGGTGATGGGCCAGGACTTCATCCGGACCGCCCGCGCCAAAGGGGCGAGCGAGCGGCGCATCCTTCTGGGACACGCGCTGCGGAACGCCATGGGCACGGTCGTCACCATCGTGGCGCTCTCCTTCGGCGGCCTCTTTTCCGGCGCACTCGTGACCGAGACGCTCTTCGCCTATCCCGGCATGGGGAAGCTCATCTACGACGCGATCCTCGGCAACGATTTCAATCTGGCACTCGCGGCCCTGCTCATCGCGACGGTGATGACCCTGGTCTCGAACCTCGCCGCCGACATCGCCTATGCCGCGATCGATCCGCGGATCGTCTATCGATGATGCCGCGACAGAGCCGCGCCGCGCTCTACACCCGCCGCTTCGCGCAGAACCGGCCGGCCGTGCTGAGCGCTTTGCTGCTTCTCGCTCTCGCCTACGCCTCGCTCGCCTCGCCGCTCATCGCCGCGCTCATGGCGCAGGACCCAAGCGTGGTCGATCTCTATCACCGCATCGCCGGGCCGAGCCTTGCGCATCCCCTCGGGACGGATGAGCTCGGGCGGGACCTGCTGCTGCGGCTGCTCGCGGGAGGCCGCATTTCGCTCGCCGTCGGGATCATGGGCGCGCTCGCGGCGGCGGTCGTGGGAACTGCGATCGGCCTCATCGCGGGCTATCGCGGCGGCCTCGTCGACGCCGTGCTCATGCGCGCGACCGATGCCGTGATCTCGCTCCCGCTGCTGCCGCTCTTGATCGTGCTTGCCGCCGTCGATCTGCGGAAGCTCGGCCTGCCGCCGGAGCTCGCGCGCTCGGAGATGGCGAGCCTCTACCGCATCGTCGTGCTGGTGGCGCTGGTGGGATGGACCACCGTCGCGCGGATCGTGCGCGGCGCCACCCTCTCGCTCGAGACGCGCGACTTCGTGCGCGCCGCCGTGGGCCTCGGCGCCACGCCCGTGCGCGTCATGCTCGTGCACATCCTGCCGAACCTCGCCGCCCCCATCATCGTCGCGACCGCGCTCTCCGTCGGCAACGTCATCCTGCTGGAATCCGTGCTGAGCTTCCTCGGCCTCGGCATCGCGCCGCCGCTCGCGAGCTGGGGCGCCATGCTCTCGGGCGCGCAGGAGACCATCACCATCGCCCCCGCCCTCGCGATCTATCCCGGCGCCCTCATCTTCCTCGTAGTCGTCGCCTGCAACCTCCTCGGCGACGGGCTGCAGGACGCGCTCGATCCGCGGACGCTGACTGCGCGGAAGCGGGCCTAAGCGAGCTCCCGCTCGACGAGCCGTGCCCAATAGCTCGCGCCCAGCGGCAAGACCTCGTCGTTGAAGTCGTAGTGCGGGTTGTGGAGGCCCGCGCTCTCGCCGTTTCCGATGAGGACATAGCAGCCGGGCTTCGCCTGAAGCATGAAGGCGAAATCCTCGGCGCCCATGCTCGGCGTGAAGTCGCGGATGACGTTGGGTGCGCCCGCGACTTCCGCCGCGGCGCCCGCGGCGACCTCGGTCTCCTTCTCGCTATTGACGGTCGGGGGATAGCGCCGCTCGTAGCGGAGGCGCACCTTGGCGCCCAGCGAGGCCGCGACGCCCTCGGCGATGCGGCGGATGCCGTCCTCGATCAGATCCTGCACCTCGCGCTTGAAGGAGCGCGTCGTGCCGCGCAGCACGACCTCGTCGGGGATCACGTTCCAGGTGTCGCCGCCGTGGACTTGCGTCACGCTCACGACCGCGCCGTCGAGGGGATGGGTGGCACGGCTCCGGATCGTCTGGAGCGCCAAGGTGATCTGCGCCGCCACCACCACGGGATCGATGCCGGTGTGCGGCATCGCCCCATGCGCGCCCTTCCCTTCCACCACGATCTCGAAGATGTCCGAGGAGGCCAGCAGCGGGCCGGAGCGCACCGCGAATTTGCCGACCGGCAGGCCCGGCCAATTGTGCATGCCGTAGACGGCCTCGACCGGGAATTTCTCGAACAGTCCCTCCTCCACCATGACACGGCCGCCGGCCTCGTTCTCCTCGGCGGGCTGGAAGACGAAATGCACGGTGCCCGCGAAGTTACGGGTCTCCGCGAGGTAGCGCGCGGCACCCAGGAGCATCGTCGTGTGTCCGTCATGGCCGCAGGCGTGCATCTTGCCCTGATGCGTCGAGCAATGCGCGAAGCCGTTCTTCTCGTGCACGTCGAGCGCGTCCATGTCCGCGCGGATCGCGATCGCGCGGCCGCCGGGGCGCGAGCCCCTGAGGGTCCCCACCACGCCGGTGCCGGCGAGGCCGCGATGCACCTCGATCCCGAATTCGCTGAGCCGCTTGGCGACGAAATCGGCGGTGCGGTGCTCCTCGAAGGCGGTCTCGGGATGAGCGTGGATGTCGCGCCGCCAGGCCGCGAGGTCGGGCTGGAAATCGGCGATGCGGTTCAGGATCGGCATGATCGTCTCGTCTCTTCTGAGGGGGCTTAAATCAAAGTCCGTCGGTGCCGGCGCCGCAGACGATGGCGCAGACGCGCTCGCCCGGCTTCGGCCGATAGCGTCCGGAGAGCAGCGCGGCGAGGCTCGCTGCGCCGCTGAGCTCGGCGGCAATTCCATGCTCGAACCAGAGCCAGCGCGCGGCCTCGCGCATCTCCTCGTCGCTAACGAGGAAGATCTCGTCCACGAGCTCGCCGATGATCTCGAGATTGATCGCGGCGCTCATGCGCGGCGCGAGGGTGTTGGCCGCGGTGGTAATGCTCGGGAGCTCGACGAGCCGGCGCGCCTTGACGCTCTCGTAGAGCGTGGGGGCGCCGGTGGGCTCGACGCCGATCACCTTGATCCCGGGCTTGACGCCCTTGGCCGCGAGCGCCACGCCGGAGATGAGTCCGCCGCCGCCGATCGCGACCACGAGCACGTCGATATTGGGCTTCTGCTCCAGTATCTCGAGACCGAGCGTCCCCTGCCCCGCGATCACCCGCGGATCAGCGAAGGGATGAATGTAGGTGAGGCCCTCGCGCTCCGCGCGCGCCGTTGCCGCGCGATTGGCCTCGTCCCAGACCTCGCCCTCGACGACGACGGTCGCGCCCCAGGCCTCGAGCTTCGCGATCTTCGCGGCCGGCACGTTCCTCGGGAGGTAGATCACCGCCGGCGAGCGCGCGACGTGGCCGGCATAGGCGACCGCAAGCCCGTGATTGCCTCCGGAGGCCGTGATGATGCCGCGTCGTACTTCCTCGGGCGCAAGCGAGCGCAGCGTGTTGATGGCGCCCCTCGCCTTGAACGAGCCCGTGACCTGCAGGCTCTCGAGCTTGAGCCAGGTCTCGGCGGCCAGCGGGAGCTTGTCGTGATCGGCGGGAATGAGCGGCGTCCGGCGCACCTCGCCCGCGACGGTTGCCGCCGCCTTTCGTATCGCTGCCAAATCGGGGATGCGCTCCATGGCCTCCATTCCGCTGCAGTGGCCGCCACGGCTCTGCGGCGGTCGCGCGGAGGATAGGCTCGGTCAATGGTCTGTCAATCATCGCGGACTGACTGCTCTTTGGATAATCTCGCAGCGGGCGCCGGTGCCCGGACGCGCTCGGCGCGCAAACGCCGCATGACCGCGCGGCGATAGTCGCTATCGATCACCACGCGGTCGAAATCGATGGGCTCATCCTCGGCATCCTCCCGCGAACGAGACATCGATCCCCCTCCATCGCTTCCGATGAGCACAACAAGAGTGCGACGGCCCGGCCGCACGCGCCAAGCGTCAAGTCACGGCAGCAAGCGACACCCTGGATAAGCCTGTTGATATCTTCGGGAGGCCGCCAGGGCAGCCGGCGGCAATGGTCTGGGCGGCATCGGCTTTCCCGGCCGCCCGCGACGGAGCGACGCAGAGTCATAACCCCCATGCCTCCACTGAATTTGACACCCCGGCCCAGCAGGGCCGATAGTAACTGCTGAGTTCACCGACACTCTTTGAGGAAGGTCCGAGCCATGGATCGAGGCAATTCGGCCGCGAGCCGCGACATCGCATTCCAGCTCCACCCCTACACCAATCTCAAGAAGCACGAGACGGACGGTCCGCTCATCCTGACGGAGGGCAAGGGCATCTACGTCCGCGACGACTCCGGCAAGCAATACATCGAGGGCATGGCCGGGCTCTGGTGCACCTCGCTCGGGTACGGAGAGGAGCGGCTCATCGAGGCGGCAACCCGTCAAATGCGGAAGCTCGCCTACACCCACATCTTCGCGCACAAGTCGCACGATCCCAGCATCGAGCTCGCGGAGCGCCTCATCGGCATGTTCCCGGTAAAGATGTCGAAGGTGTTCTTCAACAACTCCGGGTCGGAGGCGAACGACACCGCGGTGAAGTTCGTCTGGTACTACAACAACGCTCGCGGCAAGCACCGGAAGAAGAAGATCATCGCGCGGATGAAAGGCTACCACGGCGTCACCGTTGCCGCGGCGAGCCTCACCGGGCTTCCGAACAATCACCGCGACTTCGACCTCCCGATCGCCAACGTTCGCCACGCCGACTGCCCGCACCACTATCGCTTCGCCAAGCCCGGCGAGAGCGAGGAGCAGTTCGCGACCCGTCTTGCCGAGAGCCTCGAGGCGCAGATCCTGCGCGAGGATCCGGAGACGGTGGCGGCTTTCATCGCGGAGCCCGTGATGGGCGCGGGCGGCGTGATCGTTCCGCCCAAGACCTACTTCGACAAGATCCAGCCGGTCCTCAAGAAGTACGACGTGCTGATGATCGCCGACGAGGTCATCTGCGGCTTCGGACGCACCGGCAGGATGTTCGGCAGCGAGACCTTCGGCATCAAGCCGGACATCATGACCATGGCGAAGGCGCTCTCCTCGGCCTATCTGCCGATCTCCGCGACGGCGATCTCCGAGGAGATCTATCAGGCCCTGGCGCGCAACAGCGACAAGATCGGCGTCTTCGCGCACGGCTACACCTATTCCGGCCATCCGGTCGCCTGCGCAGTCGCGAACGAGACGCTCAAGATCTACGAGGAGCGCGACACCATCGGCCATGTGCAGAAGATCTCGCCGCGCTTCCAGGCGGGCGTGCGCCGCCTCGCCGAGAACCCCCTGGTGGGCGAGGTCCGCGGCATCGGCTTAGTCGCGGGGATCGAGCTCGTGAAGGACAAAACGACGAAGCAGCCCTTCGACCCCGCGCAGGGCGTGGGCAGCATGGTCGCGACGCGCGCGCAGGAGCACGGCCTCATCGTCCGCGCCATGGGCGACACCGTCGCGCTCTGCCCGCCGCTCATCATCACGGAGCCGGAGATCGACGAGACGCTGAAACGGCTCGCCCGCGCGCTCGACGAGACGGCGGCGGCGGTGCGGCGGCAGGGTCTCGCCTCCGTCGCGTGACGCAGGCGAGCCGCCGGTAGCCAGAGGGGCGCGTCGATGTTCCGCGACCGCTCCCTCGTTCCGGCGGAGGCGATCCGCCTGGCCGCGCTCGGCCTCCTGGCGGAAGCACCTCGGCGCTACGGGGATCTCGCGGCCGCGGTGCGGCATTTCACGAGCCGCATCGTCGGACCGTCGCTCGACCTCATGGGAACCTCGCTGGAGCTGCTGCGCTACGAGGGGCTTGCCGAGGCGGAGCCCGGCGACGGCCGCGACGAGCCGCTGCTGCACCTCACGCCCGCGGGCCGGACGGCGCTCGCGGAGCTGCTCCGCGCGGGGTTGCGCGCGCCGGTGAACGACGTCGCCAAGCTCGGCCTCGTGCTCAAGCTCCGCTTCCTCCACCATCTGCCGGAATCTGAGCAGGCGGAGCAGATCGACCTCGCCGTCCGCGCCTACGAGCAGGAATTGGCCCGGCTCGAGGATCTCCGCGCGACCGACGGCGCGGCCCCCGGCTTGTTCCGCGATTGGCTCGAGCACGACGTCGGCGAGGTGAAAGCGCGTATCGCCTGGCTCGCCCGTCGCCGGGAAGCCCTGGCGGAGCCGCTCAGAACAGGTGCTGGCCGCCCGTAACGAAAATCTCCGTGCCCGTCACATAGGACGAGGCCTCGGTGCAGAGGTAGAAGATCGTCGAGGCCACATCCGCAGGCGTACCGAGACGCGCGAGCGGGATGCGCGGGATGAGCACCTCCGTCTCCGGCGAGAGCATCTGGGTCTCGATCTCGCCCGGCGCCACCGCATTGACGCGGACGCCGAGCTGGGCGAACTCGACCGCCATCTCCCGCGTCAGCGCCGAGAGCGCCGCCTTCGAGGTCGAATAGGCGGAGCCCGCGAAGGGATGCACGGCGTGGCCCGCAATCGAGGTGACGTTGACGATCGTCCCCTTGGCGCGCGCGAGCGCGCCTGCAAATCCGCGCGCGAGCATCAGCGGCGCGAAGAAGTTGAGCTGAAACACCTCGCGCCAATCCTCGAGGCTGCTGTTGAGGCAGCCGAGCCGCTCGCGCGTCGGAGATTTCGGGGAGACGCCGGCGTTGTTGACGAGAGCGTGCAGCTCCCCGCCCGCGAGCAGCCCCATCACCCCGGAGACGAAGCCCTCGACCGCGCCGGCATCCGAGAGATCGGCGGTGACGTGCTGGGTCCAATTGGGGTCCCGGCCGCATTCCGGCGGCACCGGCTCGCGCGAGGAGGTGATGATACGCCAGCCCGCCTCGCTGAAGCGCCGCACGGTCGCGTGGCCGATCCCCCGGCTCGCGCCGGTGAGCAGCAGTGTCCGTCGTTCCGAGCCCATGGCCTCACCATAGGCGAGCGTGCGCGCCTGGGAAAGCGGCAGGGGTCAGCCGCGCTCCTTCGTCAGACCCGGCGCGGGCCGGACGGCCACGACCTTGAAGGCGTGCTCCGCGCCCTCTGCCGTGCGCACGGAGACATACTCGCCTTCCCGGAAGCGATGCGATGCGAAGCGGTGTAGCGGCTCGTCGTCGGCGTTACCCCTGGCGTAGGAGATCGACCATTGGCCCCCGGCACGCTCGATCTGGCCGACGGAGTCGCCCTCGCCTTCCCAGAACCGGTGCACCGTCGCGACCTGCGACGCGGCCGCGAGAGCCTTCTCGTCGACGCGATCGTTGGGATCGAGCGGCAGCACCATCTCGTAGCCGTGACGGGTGCTGCCCTCCGGGAACTCGTGGCTGCGGGCGAGTTCCAGGCGGACGCGCTTCCAACTCATCGCCGCCACTCCCTCAGTGCGCGATCAGGATCGGTAGCAGGCTCGTGCCCACGACCTGCCGCGTGGCGCCGCCGAGGAGCATCTCGCGCCAGGGAGCCTTGCCGTAGCCGCCCATCACGAGCATGTCGGAGCCGTCGTCGCGCGCGCCCGCGAGGAGCTGCTCGCCCACGCCCGCGCCATGCACCGGCGCGATGTGCCGTGCCGTCGCCCCGATTCCGCGCCAGGCGAGCGCCTTTACGAGCGCGGGACCGTCGGCGGTGTCGGCGGCGCCGAGCGTGAGCACCCGGACCGACTTCGCCTTGCGCAGGAAGGGGAGCGCTCCCGCGACCGCGCGCGCGGCCTCGGCGGAGGCGTTCCAGGCGATGGCGATCGACTGCCCGAGCTCGCGCGGTACTTGCGCCGGACTCAGGAGCACCGGACGGCCGCAGCGCATGACCGTATCCTCGAGCACGTCCGTGTGCGGCTGATCGACGACGCGGTCGGACCGGCCGAGCACGACGAGATCGAAGAGCCGCGCGCGGCGCGGAATGAGGTCGCCGGCAAAGCCGGTCTCCTCGCGCCAAGCCACGCTCGCCTCGAGCGCCACGGTCTCGCCGGGCTTGAGAGCCGGCGGCTCGGCCTTGAGCGGAAGCCCGTGCTCGGCGATCGCCTTGTCGAATTGCTGCTTCGTGCGCGCCGCGGTCTCCGCGACCTCTTGCGCCGTGCGCTCCATCAGCTCGCCCACGACGGGGCTGCCGAAGCCGTCGCCGTAAGCGAGCACGGCCTCGCGCGGATCGGCGCGGACGTGGAAGGCCTCGAGATGGGACTCGAAGCGGCGTGCGAGACGGCAGGCGAGATCGAGCGCGCCTTGGCTCGCGGAACCGCCGCTGGCGGCGACGAAGATGGTGCGGTAGGTCATAGTGCTCACTCCTCTCGCGGTGTTTCGCCGCTTTCAATGCATGCTGTCCGGCCGGGGTCGTCCTAACATTGAGCTAGGTCAACTCCCGCGCGGGTCTAGCGCGCTGCCTCCGGTGCGGCCGGGAACACGCGGTGCGGCTCCTCCACTCCCGCGGGGTCCTGGTGAATGATGACCTCGGCCCGCGGGAAGGCGCGAAGCAGCGCCGCCTCGACCTCGTCGGAGACGCGATGGGCCTCGGCGAGGGGCATGTTCCCGTCCATCTCGATGTGCACCTGGATGAAGGCCGTCGGGCCCGCGGTGCGCGTGCGGAGATCGTGCACCGCCATGACCTCGGGATGCTCGAGCGCGATGGCGCGGATGCGCGCGCGGTCCTCGTCGGGGAGCTCGCGGTCCATGAGCTGGACCAGCGCCCTTCTCGCGACCCGCCAGGCGCCCCAGATGATCCAGATACCGATCGCGATGCCGAAGAGCGGATCGGCGTAAGGCCAGCCGAGGAAGCCCGAGATCGCGAGCGAGACGATCACGCTCGCGTTCAGGATCACGTCGGAGCGGTAATGGAGCTCGTCGGCGCTCACCACCAGCGAGCCCGTGTGGCGGACGACGTAGCGCTGATAAATGACCAACGCCAGCGTCACCGCGATCGCGAAGACCATGATGCCGATGCCGAGGCCCGTGTTGAGGGTCGGCAGCGGCTGCAGGATGTGATGCGCGGCCTCGATGAAGAGGAAGACCGCGGAGCCTCCGATGAAGGCCGCCTGGCCGAGGCCCGCCAGCGGCTCGGCCTTGCCGTGGCCGAAGCGGTGCTCGCGGTCCGCGGGGGTCACGGCCTGCCGCACAGCGATCAGGTTGAGGAGCGAGGCCGCGGCGTCGAGCAGCGAATCGAGCAGGCTCGAGAGCATGCTCACGCTGTCGGTCATCACCCAGGCCGCGAGCTTGACCGAGATCATCGCCGCCGCGACGGTGACGGACGCATATGTCGCGCGCTTCATCAGGCGCGCGGTGCGCCCGATCGAGCCCGCCTCGCCGATCGCGGTCACGGGAAGAGCCGCTCCTTGAGCCAGCCGTCGCCGGAGCGGCGGTAGAGGATACGATCGTGCAGGCGGAACGGCCGGTCGTGCCAGAACTCGATGCGCTGCGGCGTGATGCGCCAACCGCTCCAGCCGGGCGGCCGCGGCACCTCGCCGATGACGTATCGGGTGGCGACCTTGGCGATCGCC